>Ga0207676_10000344_pt1 | contig 39948 bp, 38 predicted proteins | sample KBSSwiS72_FD_184307 | JGI IMG/M metagenome (GOLD analysis project Ga0207676, IMG submission 184307) | Switchgrass rhizosphere microbial communities from Kellogg Biological Station, Michigan, USA - KBS Switchgrass S7-2 (SPAdes) (version 2) | ecosystem: Host-associated > Plants > Roots >...
GTCGGCATCAACCGCACCGAGGGCGGGCTGGTTGGCGACGTCGATTTCGCCGGTGCGGCGAGCGTGGCGGGGGCGATCACGCCGGTGCCGGGTGGCGTCGGGCCGATGACCATCGCCTGCCTGCTGCGCAATACGCTGATCTCGGCGCATCGCCGGGCGGGCGTGGCGTACGACAAAAGCGCGATCTGATGCTGCCGTGGTTGCTGATGCTGGCTGCCGCGCCGGCAGCGGCACCCATGACGCCGGTTGAAGCGGAGCGCGCCTTTGCTGCGGACGCTCAGGCGCTCGGCCAGTGGACCGCCTTCCGCAAATGGGCAGCCGACGATGCGACGATGTTCGCGCCCAAGCCGGTAAAGACACACGTCTTCCTGAAAGACCGTCGCGACCCGCCGAAAGCGATCGAATGGTGGCCGACAAAGAGCTTTATTTCCTGTGACGGGAGCCTCGCCGTCAACACCGGCGGCTGGAAGCGGCCCGAGGGCACCGTCGGCTATTTCACCACCGTGTGGCAGCGCCAGAAAGATGGACACTGGAAGTGGATCGTCGACGGTGGCGACACGCTCAAGGAAGAGCGCGCGCGACCGGCGGAGCCCGCCATTGTTCGCGCGACCTGCGGCAATGCGCCGATGTGGGAAAAGGACGATTCGCCCGGCTTGACCGAAACAGGTGCTTCGACGGATTCGACGTTGATCTGGCGCTGGATCGTCTGGCCGGACGGTGCCCGCGAGATGGAGGTGTCGGCGTGGGAAGGCACTGGCTGGGAGCGTGTGCTTACCGACCATATTGACGCTCCGTCACCCTGATGCTCGAACTCTACATCTCGTCGCTGATCACCTTCTTCGTGGTGATCGACCCGCCGGGTTGCGCGCCGATCTATGCCGGGCTGTCGGCCGGCGCGACGCCGGCGCATCGCCGCGCCATGGCGATCCGCGCGGTGTTCGTCGCCTCGCTCATCCTGTTCGCCTTCGCCGCGTTTGGCGAGACGTTGCTCAGGTCGCTGGGCATCAGCCTGGCCAGCTTCCGCATCGCCGGCGGCATCATGCTGTTCCTGATCGCGCTCGAAATGGTGTTCGAGAAGCGCACCGAACGCCGCGAGGACCGTGCCGCCAAGATCGCCGCGACGCCGGAAGTGGAGGACGTCTCGATCTTCCCGATGGCGATGCCGATGATCGCCGGCCCGGGCTCGATCGCCAGCGTGATGCTGATGATGAGCCGCAACCACGGCGTCGAGAATGTCGTGGTGGTGCTCACCGCGCTGCTCACGATCCTGTTGCTGACGCTCGCCGCGCTGATCGCGGCCGGGCCGATCATGCGCGTGCTGGGGGCCAAGATCGAGGCGGTGATCACCCGCATCCTCGGCGTGCTGCTGGCGGCACTGGCGGTGCAGTTCGTGATCGACGGGGTGAAGATCAGCCTGGCCTGAGGTACGTCCGCCCCGGACCTTTCGGCCAGCGGCGAGCCATGATATGGACAGGGCGCCCCAACCGGGAGGACATCATGGCTTTCGTCGAATGGCGTATGCGCGGTCCCGAGATCGCCAATTGCAATTGCGATTGGGGGTGCCCCTGCCAGTTCAATGCGCTGCCGACGCGCGGCGATTGTCGCGCAATGACGGCGATGCGGATCGACGAGGGCTTCTTCGGCGATCTCGACCTGTCGGGCCTGGTCTGGGCCGGCATGTTCGCCTGGCCCGGCCCGATCCATGAGGGTGGCGGCGAGGCGTTCGTGGTGGTCGATGCCGCCGCCAGCACGGCGCAACGCGAGGCATTGCTGACGATCCTGTCGGGCGGCGAGACTGACCCCGGGGCGACCATCTTCAACGTCTTCGCCACCGTCATCGACACATTGCACGAGCCGGCCTTCCTGCCGATCGACTTTTCGCTCGACCTCGACCGGCGCGTCGGGGCGGTGCGCATCGACGGCATCATCGACACGCGCACCGAGCCGATCCGCAACCCGGTGACCGGCGAGGAGCACCGCGCGCGCGTCACCCTGCCGTTCGGCTTCGAATATCGCGAGGCCGAATATGCCAGCGGCGCCACCAGCGCGACCGGGCCGGTTGCGCTCGAATGGACCGGCCGCCACGCGCATGTCGCGATGCTCGACCTCTCCACCCACGGCGCCGCCTGACACGGTGACGGCAAGCGGCGCCCTTCGGCGGCCGTGGCTGATGCAGATTCTGACGCGGGAAAACCGGATCGTCGGCGGCTGCCTGGCGATGCTTTGCGCCGTCGCCTGGTGGTGGTTGTGGCATAATGCTGGCGCAATGAATGCCGCCGGCGCGATGCGGGGCATGACGGGCATGGCACCGGCGAGCGCCGCGGGCGCACCGTGGCGCCTCGCCTATTTCGTACCGGCGTTCCTGATGTGGGCGATCATGATGGTGGCGATGATGCTCCCGTCGGCGGCACCGATGATCCTGCTGCACGCCACTTTCGCCCGACGCTCCCCTACCGCGGCGCGCGGCGCGACGGTGGCGTTCCTGTGCGCCTATCTGCTGCTATGGGTGCTGTTCTCGGCGCTGGCGGCGGCGGGGCAGGCGCTGCTGGTCGGGTATGGGCTGCTCGGCCGGGCCAGTCTGACGCTGGGCGACCGGGCGCTCGTCGCCGGGCTGCTGGTCGCCACCGCATCCTATCAACTGAGCGGATTGAAGCGGCTGTGCCTGTCGCACTGCCGCTCGCCGGCCGCTTTCCTGATGCGTTTCTGGCGGCCGGGCATCGCCGGGGCGGTACGGATGGGGATCACGCACGGGCTGTACTGCATCGGTTGCTGCGGCGTGTTGATGCTGTTGTTGTTCGTCGGCGGCGTCATGAACCTCGCCTGGGTGGCGCTACTCACGCTGATCGTACTGGTCGAGAAATATGCCGATCCGCGATGGCGCCTAGACAGGCTGATCGCGATCGCACTGCTGGTCGCGGCCGGCGTGCTGTTCCTGCGGTAGCGCTCAATAATGAATCCGCCACAGCCGGAGCGGTGACCTGGCCGGGAGCGGAACCGGCTCCAACCAGGCTGGCACCTTGTCGCGCGCCAGCTGGTCGTAGAAGCCGCCGGGGTTGCGCGCGCGGTAGACCGTCGATTCCGACATGTTGGGGCAGGTCAGCAGCAGCGTCGCGCCGTGCCGTCTGGCGATGGCGCGGAACTGGTCGGCGCTGCCCGAAAAGGCGTGCTGCACGTCGAGGATCGCGTCACCATTGCGGTGATAGGGCCCGGCAACGGCGTTGTGGTGCGTCACGACGACGAGACGCGGGCCGAGATCGACGAAGGTGAAGATGGTCTGCGGCGGCAGCTTGTCGAGCGGGGCGAGCTTGGGGATGGTCGGGCACAGCCCGCTGGCATTGTTGACGCGCCGGACGAATTCGCTGGGCCGGTCGGGCGGCTGGTAGCCGATATTGTAACCGAACAGCCTGAAGTTGAACGGCGTGAAGATCAGCCCGGCGAACAGGCCCGACACGGTGAGGAATGCCGCGACCGTGCCGAACACGCGCACCAACATCGAGCGACTGCGCAGGCACCAGGGCAGCACGATCCAGGCCAGCGCGGTGGCGCCGGGCACGGCGAGCAACTGCGCCGCCGGGCCGGCGCGCGCCTGCCACAACAGCATCACGGCGGCGAAGGTGCCGAACAGCGACACCGCCGCCCAGCCGATCAGCCGCGGGCCGCGGCGCGCGCGCCATGTCGCCAGCATCGCGCCGAGCACGCCGATCACCGGCAGCACGACGATCGGGAAGGCGGTACGGAACGGGTGCTGATAGATCGGTTTCGCCTCGCGAACATTGTCGAGCCACATGCGGGCGAGTTCGGGCGAGACCTGTTCGGGCCGGCCGAGGCATTGCGGGAAGACCAGCGCAAAGCCGATGGCGATCGCCGCGCCGGCGAGCACGGCGAGGCCGAGGCGGACCGTGCGCCGCGCGGGGTTGAGCCGGGCGAGCAGGAACAGGAACAGGCCGGCCGCGACCATCACCGACAGCCACACCGGGGTCAGCGCATCGCAACGCGCGACGCGATTGGCATAGGAGGCGAAGGCGGCGAACCCGATGCTGCTGCCGCCGGCGAGGGTCAGCGCATAGACGGTGAGGCGCGGCGCCTCGGCGCGGTCCCATACCCAGCGCAGCGCGATGATCGCTCCGGCCATCGCCGCATAGGGCAGCATTTCGAGCCCGATCGACAGCGACACCGCGGTCGAGATGCCGACGATCGCGCCGCCGCGCATCGCCTTCCCGTCGCACAGACCGGCAACCGCCAGGCTGAGCATCGCCAGCTGCCAGCCATGGTGATCGATCCGGGCGGGCATGAACATCGTCATCGTCGCGGCGCAGCCGAGCAGGAACACCATGGCGAGCGGCCAGGACAAGCGGTCGACCAGGCGCCGCGCGGTGGCGGCGACACCGATCATCGCCAGGCTGAAGGGCAGGAGCGGGGCGATGCCGCAGGCCAGCCGCTCCGCCTCAGGCGTGCCGACAAAGGGCTTGAGGATCAGGATCAGCGCCGCGATCGGCAGATCGACGATGCGGCTCCAATGGATATCGAGCCCTTGCGGCGGATTGATGCGGTAGTTGCGCAGATCATACCAGCCCTGGCCGTCGAGCAGCGCGCGGACCTGCATCAGCCGCATATTGTCGTCGGTATCGCCGAGCGACAGCCACTGGATCGCGTTCCAGCGCGAGAACATGAAAAAGACCGCGATCACCGCCCAGGCGATCAGCGTCAGCGTGAGCCAGTCCCGGTCGAGCTCACGGGCGAAGGGAAAGTTCGCGCGCCGGTCGGGAGCGGCCGAAACTCGATCTGGGGTGTCGTGCACGCGTTCCGTCCCATCGGAGCCCGAGGCTCCAATTCCTTTGTTGGTGCGAGGTTCGTCCGAAAAACCGGTTGCCACTTTTTCGTGCCCCGCGCTGCGCCGGAACAATCCGGTTTCACTCCCGTGCGAATCCCTCTAGTGCCAGCCCCGCAAAGGGCAAGTTAAGGCGTGACGGCAATCATCAGACAGGTCGAGCAGTGGCGGTCGAGCGGGATGCTGGGCCAGCTGATCCGCTTCGGCATCGCCGGGGGCATTTCCACGGTGATCTATTCGGCGGTGTATCTCCCGCTGGCCGACCATGTGTTCGGCCGGGCGCGGGCGACGCTGGCGGTGCCGCCGGCCTTTGTCGTGGCGGTGACGGCGGGCTTCTTCCTGCACAGCATGTGGAGCTTCAAGGGCCATGGCACGCGCGATTCGAGCGGGCGGCAGCACGTCAAGTTCCTTGTCGTGCAGGGCTTCGGCCTGGCGCTCAACGCGCTGTTCACCTTCGTCCTGACCGGGCTGCTGCACCAGCCGACCTGGGTGCCGCTGATCCCGGTCGTGCTGGTCACGCCGATCGCGACCTTCGCGCTCAACCGGCAATGGGTGTTCGGATAAGTCATGGCCAGATTCTGATGGACCGCATTGTCTATGACCGCATGGCGGCGCATGATTCGACGCATTGGTGGTACCGCGCGCGGCGCGATATCCTGGCCGATTACCTGACGCGCGAAGGAAAATTGCCGGCCGATGCCCGCATCCTCGAGATCGGCTGCGGCACCGGGCACAACCTGCCGATGCTGGCCGCCTTCGGCACGGTCGATGCGATCGAGATCGACCCCGCCGCGCGCGCCATCGCCAGCGCGCGGCTCGGCAGGCCAGTCGGCGCGGCGCCGCTGCCGCAACTGACCGACGTGCCGCGCGGCAGCTATGACCTGATCGCGGTGCTCGACGTGGTCGAGCATATCGAGGACGATGTCGCCGCGCTGAAGGCGATGGCCGACTGCCTCGCGCCGGGCGGCAAGATCCTGGTCACGGTGCCGGCGCATCAATGGCTGTGGAGCGCGCACGACGTGGTCAACCACCATCATCGGCGTTATTCCAAGAGCACGCTCGCCGCGGCCATCGCCAAAGCGGGGCTCAGCCATAACGGCCTGCGCTATTTCAACTCGCTGCTGTTTCCGCTCGCCGCCGCGGCGCGGATCGCCGGGCGGCTGCGCGGCAAGGACGACAGCGACGATTCACCGCCCCCGCCGCTGCTCAACGCGATATTCGAGCGCATCTTCCGCGCCGAGCGTCACCTGGTCGGGCGCGTGCCGATGACGCCGGGCGTGTCGATCGTCACGCTGGTTTCGCCATCGTCGCCCGGGTCGATCTCGGCCGCGTTGTAGCCGAGCTTGGCATGGCCCTGCACCGGGCCGACCACGTCGCCGACGAGATAGAGCGGGCGGCGCTTCGATTCGACATAGAGCCGGCCGAGATATTCGCCGATCATGCCGAGCACGAACATCTGGACCGCGCCGAGGAACACGACGACCAGCATCGTCGAGGTCCAGCCCTGCACGGCATGGCCGAAGAAGAAGCCATAGGCGATGTACAACATCAACAGCACGGCCGCGCCGGTCAGCGCGAGGCCGGCATGGCTGGCGAAGCGTAGCGGCGCGGTCGAGAAGCCGGTGACGGCGTCGAAGGCGAGGCTGAGCATCTTGGACAGCGGGTAATTGGTCTCGCCGGCATGGCGCTCGGCCCGGTCATAGACGAACGGCACCTGGCGGAAACCGACCCAGGCGACCATGCCGCGGATGAAGCGCGCCTGTTCGGGCAGCGACAGAAAGGCATCGAGCGCGCGGCGCGACATCAGCCGGAAATCACCGGTGTCGAGCGGGATCGGCGTGTCGGTCAGCCGGTCGAGCATGCGGTAGAACAGCGCCGCCGTCATCTTCTTGAAGATCGTCTCGCCGGCGCGCTTGCGGCGCACGGCATAGACCACATCGGCCTGCTGCTCGACCATCGCCGCGCGCATGTCGCCGAGCAGCTCGGGCGGATCCTGCAGATCGGCATCGATGATCAGGATCTGTTTGCCGGCGCACAGATCGAGCCCGGCGGTCAGCGCGAGCTGGTGGCCATGGTTGCGCGACAGGTTGATCGCGATCAACCGCGGGTCGACGGCGGCGAGGCGCTGCATCACCGCCCAGCTGTCGTCGCGCGAGCCGTCGTTGATGAAGAGGATTTCATAGTCGTCGCCGACCGCCGCCCTGGCCGCGCCCGAGACGCGGGCATGGAGCAGGTCGAGACAGGCGGCCTCATTGTAGCAGGGGACGACGACGGACAAAGCGGGACGATGCATGGGCGCGCTCCATAGCGGGTCGCGGTGGCGCCGTCATGTGGCATGTTGCGCCAAGCGGGAAACATGACTAAGTATATTAGCTAAGGAGATTCGGCGTGGCGACGACCGTGACGGTGCACGAGGCCAAGACCAACCTTTCCCGGCTGATCGCGCAGGCGCTCGACGGCGAGGAGATCATCATCGCGCGAGGCAAGGATCCCAAGGTTCGGCTGGTGCCGATCGCCGCCAGGCCCGATCGGGTGCCGGGGCGCTGGAAGGGCAAGTTCACGCTCGATGATCGCTTTTTCGAGCCGCTGTCGGACGAAGAGATCGAGGCCTGGGGCTTTTGACTCGTCTGCTGCTCGATACCCACGCCCTGCTATGGTGGATACTCGATTCGGATCGGCTGCCGGCACGCGCGCGGACCGAAATCCGTAACGCCGATAACGAAGTGTTGGTCAGCGCCGTCTCGGCGATCGAGGTGACGACGAAGTTCCGGTCGGGCAAGCTCGCTAAGGCCGGCGCGCTGGCGGCGCGCTTTCCCGAAATGGTCGCGGAAGAAGGCTTCGTACCATTGCCGATTTCGATCGAACACGGCCAGCTGGCCGGGTTGATCGCGGTGCCGCACAAGGACCCGTTCGATCGCCTTTTGATCGCCCAGGCGCAGATCGAGCAGGCGACACTGGTTTCCAACGAAGCGCTGTTCGACCAGTTCGGCGTGCGGCGGCTGTGGTAGGCTAGACCCGCTCCACATTGTTCACCGCGTCCGCGGCGCGCAGCGCGGTCATCAGCTTGCTGAGATGCTGCAGGTCATGTACCTCGACGTCGATCGTGTTGGTGTGAAAGGCCGCGTCGCGGCTGTCGAGCCGCATGTTGACGATGTTGGCCCGTTGCTGGCCGATGATCGTCGCGATCACACCGAGCGTGCCGGGCTCGTTCTTCACCCCGACCGCGATGCGCGCGGTCGCGCCTTCCGCCTTGTCGCCCCATGACAGGTCGACCCAGTCGGCATCGTCGCTGTCGGCGAGCGACGGGCAGTCGATGGTGTGGACCTCGATTCCCTCATTGGGGCGGCGCAGGCCGACGATGCGGTCGCCGGGCACCGGATGGCAGCATTCGGCGAGATCGAAGGCGACGCCGCGCGCGAGGCCGCGGATCGAGATGGCGCGCGCCTGTTGCGGCATGGCGCGCTCGGTCGCGCCGGCGCGCGCGCCGGTGCCGGGCATCAGCGCCTCCATCACATCGGCATCGGCGATGCGGTGGCGGGCGACCGCCTCGAGCAGTGCGCTCTCGTCGGCCAGCTTCAGCTTCTTGAGCGCGGCCTTGAGCGCCTGGGGGCCGATCGGCACCGGCAGCCGCGCAACGATGTCGTCATAGAGCTTGCGGCCGAGCTTCTGCGTCTCCTCGCGCTCCTTGGCGCGCAGATAGCGGCGGATCGAGGCGCGCGCCTTGCCGGTGATCGCGAAGTTGAGCCACGCCGCCTGTGGCACCTGCGCCTTGGAACGCAGGATCTGGACCTGGTCGCCATTGATGATCTCGGTGCGCAGCGGCACGACCCGGCCATTGATCTTGGCGCCGACCGCCTGGTCGCCGAGATCCGTGTGCACGGCATAGGCGAAGTCGATCGGCGTCGCTCCCTTGGGCAGCTGGTGCAACTCGCCCTTGGGGGTGAAGGCGAAGATGCGATCCTGATACATCGCCATGCGGGTATGTTCGAGCAGCTCTTCCGGGCTCTCGGCATGGTCGAGGATCTCGACCAGGTCGCGGATCCACGACACCTGGGTTTCGGGGCGAACCTTGTCCTGCTTGTAGGCCCAGTGCGCGGCGAGGCCGAGCTCGGCCTCCTCGTGCATTTCCTGGGTGCGGATCTGGATCTCGACGCGGGTATTGTCGGCGTGCATCACGCTGGTGTGCAGCGAGCGATAGCCGTTGCGCTTGGGCGTCGAGATATAATCCTTGAAGCGTCCAGGCACCATCGGCCAGCGCCGGTGGATGATGCCGAGCGCGCGGTAGCAATCCTCCTCGCTCGGCACGATCGCGCGAAACGCCATGATGTCGCTGAGCTGCTCGAAGCTGATGTGCCGCTCGGCCATCTTCTTCCAGATCGAATAGGGATGCTTTTCGCGGCCTGAAATATCGGCCTCGATGCCGGCGCGCGACAGCAGCAGCTTCAGCCCCGAGCCGATCTTGGCGATGCGGTCGCCGCCGCCGTCCTTCAACTGGGTGAGGCGCTTGTCGATCGAGTCATAGGCCTCGGGCTCGAGTTCCCGGAAGGCGAGCGTCTGCATCTCCTTCATGAATTCGTACATGCCGATTCGCTCGGCGAGCGGCGCGTAGATGTCCATCGTCTCGCGCGCGATGCGGTGGCGCTTTTCCTGATTGGGGATGTGGTGCAGCGTGCGCATGTTGTGCAGCCGGTCGGCGAGCTTGACCAGCAGCACACGGATGTCGTCGGACATGGCGAGCAGGAACTTGCGCAGATTCTCCGCGGCGCGCTCGCTCTCGGTCTGCGCCTCGATCTTGGAGAGCTTGGTCACGCCGTCGACCAGTCGCGCGACACTCGGGCCGAACACGCGTTCGATCTCCTCCGGGGTGGCGACGGTGTCCTCGACGGTGTCGTGGAGGATCGCGGTGGCGATCGTCTCGTCGTCGAGATGCAGGTCGGTCAGGATGCCGGCAACCTCGATCGGATGACTGAAATAGGGATCGCCCGAGGCGCGCTTCTGGCTACCATGTGCCTGTAATGAAAAGACATAGGCGCGGTTGAGCAGGGCCTCGTCGGCATTGGGATCGTAGCTCAACACCCGATCGACGAGTTCATATTGACGTAACACAGGTTGAAGATGACGTGCGATCCCGTTGCTTTGCAACCAGTTTGGCCTTTACCCGACAAAAAAGCCCCCTCCGCGGTGGCGGAGAGGGCTCAGTTGAGCCTCGGGGGCGAGGATCGGGAGGGTTACTTCGCCGCGCGGGCGTTGCACTTGGCGAGCGCATCGGCATCGAACGCCTTGCCGCCGGCCGAGAAGCCCGACAGCGCGCCGACGCGCTTGACGACCAGCTCGCACAGGATGTTGGGGCGCTCCGGCGCATGGTTGGCGGTGAAAGCGGTCTCCTGCCAGGTCCACAGCGTCGCGTTGGTGATGATGTTGGTCGCCGCCGGCTTGGCGACCGGCGTCGCGACATAGAAGCCAGCCGGACCCTGGGCGTCGGCCGCGATCGGCGACAGCAGGGCGGCCGTGGTCAGCGCGGCGGCGGCGAGAGCGGTGAAACGGATCATGGGGGACCTCCTGGCAATTCAGTTGCGAATCACTACCTAGCGTATTAGGTTGCTAGTTGCAACTAGAAACTTATATTTCATTCCCATGGCGGCGTGAAATGAGATAGGCTGATGAAATGGGTAAAGGACTGATGGACGAGAAGCTCCGCGAACCCTTGCGCGAACTGGTCAAGTGCAGCCTGCCGGCGGCGCTCGAGGCCGTTGGTGAACGCTGGTCGTTCATGATCCTCCGCGCCGCGTTCAACGGCCTGCATCATTTCGAGGAATATCAGTCCGAACTGGGCATCGCGCGCAACATCCTCGCCAATCGCCTGGCGCGGCTGGTCGAGCATGGCATCCTGACGCGCGAGGCGATGCCCGACGATCGCCGCAAGATCGAATATAGCCTGACCGAAAAGGGCATGGCGCTGCTGCCGACGATGGTCGCGCTCAGACAATGGGGTGAGCGCTGGGAAACCTGTGCGCCGGCCTTTCCCGTGCTGGTCGATTGCCGCGACAGGCGGCCGGTCGCGCCCGTCGCCGTGACATCATGGGATGGGCGCGTGCTGACCAAGCATGACCTGCTATGGGCGCTGCCGGAGAGCGTCAGCCAGGAAGAACCCGCCGCCCGCGCGGCGGAATAGCGTCAGCTCGACAGCGTTGCGAGAAAGGCGCGCACCGCCGGCGCCAGCGGCACCGGCTGGCCCGACGGCAGGTGGACGTTGACGACCACCATCTCGATCGCCGTGTGCAGCGCGCCGCTATCGGCGTGGCACAGCGCGAAGCGCTGGGTCAGGCTCGACGTGCCGAGCCGTGCGATCGCGACGAACGCCTCGATCGTATCGCCGAGTACGAACGGCTTGAGATAGTCGATCTCGGTGTGGCGGACATGGAATTCGGTCTCCGTCCAGACCGGGCCGAGCGCGGCGGCGATGCCGGTCCAGTCCCAATATTCCGTCACCGCGACATCGACATATTCGAGGTAGCGCGAGTTGAAGACGACCTTCTGGCCGTCAATCTCGGCATAGCGGACCTTGAAGCGGGTCGAGAAGGCGAAGCCGGGGCGCGATGTCATCCAGGTGCGTTAGGGGCCAAACAGGCTCGCCGCAACGGCCGTCGCGGCGCCGGTCCCGACCCCGGGCCGGCGCCCCGGTTCACGGCGCCGTAGCTGCGCCTTCGGACGATTCGTCGGGCGCGGGCCTGTGCAACCGGTGCCCCCAGCGCACCAGCGACCAGAGCCGTTCGTGGAAATAGAACAGGATGATCTTGGTGATCACCTCGGTGCCGGCGATGGCGCCGGCGATCTTGCCGTTGCCATGGGTGAAGATCATGCCGAGCACGAAGGTGTCGACACTACCCAGTGCGCGCCACGACACCGCCTTGACGAACGACCGCGGGTGGCTCTCGACGCCACGCAGGAGGAACACTGGCTCAGCCGTTCTGCTGCGCGGGCGTGTTGACGCCCATGCTGGCGAGATAGCGCTTCACGTTGCGCGCGGCCTGGCGCAGCCGTTGCTCATTCTCGACCATCGCGATCCTGACATAGCCCTCGCCATTCTCGCCATACCCGACGCCCGGCGCGACCGCGACCTTGGCGTGGGTGAGCAATTGCTTGGAGAATTCCAGGCTGCCGAGATGCGCGAGGGCGGGCGGCAGCGGCGCCCAGGCGAACATCGAGGCGCGGGGGGAGGGGATGTCCCAGCCAGCGCGGCCGAAGCTCTCGACCAGCACGTCGCGGCGCGCGCGATAGAGCGTGCGATTGGCCTCGACGATGTCCTGCGGGCCGTTGATCGCGGCGACCGCGGCGGCCTGGATCGGGGTGAAGGCACCGTAATCGAGGTAGGATTTCACGCGTGTCAGCGCGGCGATCAGCTGCTTGTTGCCGACCGCGAAGCCGATCCGCCAGCCGGCCATCGAATAGGTCTTCGACAGCGAGGTGAATTCGACCGCGACGTCCTTGGCGCCCGGCACCTGCAGGATCGAGGGGGTCGGCTGGCCGTCATAATAAAGCTCGGAATAGGCCAGGTCGGACAGCACCCACAATTTGTGCTCCTTGGCGAAGGCGACGACGCGTTCGTAGAAAGCGAGGTCGACCACCTCGGCGGTGGGGTTGGACGGATAGCCCATCACCAGCACGCTGGGGCGCGGCACGGTGAACGCCATGGCGCGTTCGAGCGCCTCGAAATAATGCTCGTCGGGCGTGGTCGGCACGCTGCGGATCGTCGCGCCGGCGATGATGAAGCCGAAAGTGTGGATCGGATAGCTCGGGTTGGGTGCGAGCACGACGTCGCCCGGCGCGGTGATCGCCTGGGCGAGGTTGGCGAGACCCTCCTTCGAGCCGAGCGTGACGACCACCTCGCTCTCGGGGTCGAGATCGACACCGAAGCGGCGGCCATAATAATTGGCCTGGGCCTTGCGCAGCCCGGGAATGCCCTTGGAGGCGGAATAGCCATGGGCGTCGGGCTTGCGCGCCACCTCGCAGAGCTTGTCGATGACGTGCGGCGGCGGCGGCAGGTCGGGATTGCCCATGCCGAGATCGATGATGTCCTCGCCTGCCGCGCGCGCCTGAGCCCGCATCGCGTTGACTTCGGCGATGACATAGGGGGGCAGGCGGCGAATGCGGTAGAAATCGTCGGACATGGGTCGATCTTTGCCTTTGATGTGGTCGCCAACGCGGCGATACGCGGCTATGTAGCATGAAATTCGCCGCCGTGCCGCCGTGGAGAGGAAATTATGCTCAACGCGTCGAACGCAAGAGTTTCAGCTGGCGCCACGCCCGTTACGGCCGCGCCGCGACCAACGCCGGGGGCGCGCGCCGATGGCTGATGGAAACGACTCCGGTTGGACCCCGCCCAGTCTCGCCGAAATGCAGCACTGGACCTGGCTGCTCGGCCGGCTGCAGCAGCAGATGATGGAACAGGGCTTGGAACTGCCCGTGACGAGCGGGGCGGTGCCGGCGATACCCGGCCTGACCGATCCCGCGACGATCGAGCGGACGCGCGATTTCTGGACGCACAGCCTCGCACTGTGGCAGCGCATGGTCGACCCGGCGCACGCCGCCCCGACCGAGCCGTCGCGACACGACGCCGACAAGCGCTTCCGCGACCCGCGCTGGCGCGAGAACCCGGTGTTCGACTGGATTCGCCAGAGCTATTTCCTCATCGCCGACTATATGCTGGGCAATATCGATGCGCTCGACGGCATCGATGCCAAGCACAAGCAGCAGCTCGAATTCGCGATGCGCAGCTTCATCGACGCGATGAGCCCGTCCAACTTCCCGACGACCAATCCGCTGGTGCTGGAGAAGACGATCGAGACCGGCGGAGAGAACCTGCTCACCGGCCTGAAGCGCATGCTCGCCGACATCGCCAAGGGTCAGATGACGCAGACCGACCCCGGTGCCTATGAAGTCGGTCGCAACCTGGCGACGACGCCGGGCAAGGTCATCCATCGCACCGATCTCTACGAACTGATCCAGTACAGCCCGACGACCGACAGCGTGCTGGCGGTGCCGCTGGTGATCTTCCCGCCCTGGATCAACCGCTTCTACATTCTCGACCTGACCGCGGAGAAGAGCTTCATCCGCTGGTGCGTCGATCAGGGCATCACGATGTTCATGGTGTCGTGGCGCTCGGCCGACGCGTCGATGGCCGGGATCATGTGGGACGATTATATCGCCGCGCAGATCGACGCGATCGACACGGCGCGCGACCTGCTCGATGTCGAGGCGGTGCATACGATCGGCTATTGCGTCGCGGGCACCACGCTTGCCGCGACGCTTGCCGTGCTGGCGGCGCGCAAGGAGGCGAAAAAGGTCAGGAGCGCGACCTTCTTCACCGCGCAGGTGGATTTCGAACGCGCCGGCGAGTTGCTGAATTTCGTCGATGACGAGGTCCTGGAACTGCTCAAGACGCTCACGCCCGACGGCTATCTCGACGGGCGCTACATGGCGATGACGTTCAACCTGCTCCGCGGCCGCGACCTGATCTGGAACTATGTCACCAACAATTACCTGCTCGGCCAGGATTATGCGCCGTTCGACCTGCTGCACTGGAACGGCGACACGACCAATCTGCCGGCCGCCTGGCATCTCAGTTACCTGACCGACCTGTACCGCGACAATCTGCTGGTCAAGCCGGGTGCCCTGTCGGTGCTCGGCACGCCGATCGACCTGCGGAAGATCAAGACGCCGAGCTATGTCCAGGCCGGTCGCGAAGACCATATCGCGCCGGCCGAAAGCGTGTGGAAGATCACCGACCAGTTCGCGGGGCCGATCCGCTTCGTGTTGGCCGGTTCGGGGCATATCGCCGGCGTGGTCAACCCGCCGGCGCAGGGCAAATATCAATACTGGACCAATCCGGCACGTGCCGACACACTGGCCGAATTCGTCGCCGGCGCGACCGAGACCAAGGGCAGCTGGTGGCCCGACTGGCTCGACTGGTTGACCGACCAGGACCCGACGCGCGTGCCGGCCACGGGCGCGCGCAAGCCGGGCAAGGGCAAGCTCAAGGCGATCGAGGACGCGCCGGGGAGCTATGTGAAGGCGCGGTAACGCCTTTACGGAGCCCACAAACTATCCCGTCACCCCGGATTTATTCCGGGGTCCACCGAGCCGCTTGAGTAAAGGTCGATGCGTTCGCGGATCGGTGGATGCCGGAACAAGCCCGGCATGACGAAGAGGAGGGAAGCGAGCTCACCGCGGCGCGATACCTCGCTCCAGCATGTCGGCGATCGCATCGGCGATCTCGGCTGGCTCACGATCCTCGGCCCACACGCCGAAGCGGAGGCCGAGAAACACGTTCATCCCCATGATCGCCCAGGCATGGACCTCGGAAATATCGCCACGCACCTCGCCGCGTTCGGCCGCCGCGCGAAGGCGCGCGGCGATGCGGTCGGCGGTCGTGTTATAGTGGAGCTTGAAGCTTTCCGGGTCGACGAACTCGGATTCGTCGATGATGCGGTAGATCTCCTTGTGCCCCTGCACGAACTGCATGAAGGCGAGCAAGCCGGCGCGCTCGGCGGCGATCTGTCCGGTCGCGGCGCGGATCGCCGGGGCGACCTCATCGCGCACGCGGTCCGACATGTCGCGCACCAGGGCGCGGAACACCGCGTCCTTCGAGTCGAAATAGGTGTAAAAGCTGCCCAGCGCGACCCCGGCGCGGCGCGTGATGCCGCTGATCGATGCCTCATGGAAACCCCGTTCGCCGAACTCGATCGCCGCCGCATCGAGAATCGCGCGCAGCGTCTTGCGCCCGCGCTCGGTGCGCGGCGCCTTGCCCTCGCTCGCCGTCAACGCCTCGGTGCGACTGCGCGGCGTTGCCGATTGGACACGCTCACCAACCATTTTTCGGGGCCCCCCAACATCCCAAGTTGAAACCTGGTTCAGGTTTCAGTATAGCGCCTTCGACTGGCGCACAACCCGGTATCAGACCGGCGATCACCTGGCGCCTCAGGAGGGGAGATTTCATCATGTCACGCCCGAATTCAACGCGCGCACTGCTCAACGCCGGGGCCGCGCTTGCCGCGTTGATCGCCGCGCCGGCCGTTGCGCAGGATACGCGGGCCGCCGCGCCGGCCGAACAGGCCGCGGCCGATAATGGCGACGTCGTCGTCACCGCGCGTCGCCGCTCGGAAACCTTGCTCACGGTGCCGATCGCGGTCACCGCCTTTTCGGCCGACAAGCTCGCCAAGGGCGGCGCACTCGACCTGACCGACATCCAGACCACGACGCCGAACATCACGCTGAAGGATGCGCGTGGCACCAACTCGACGCTCGCCGCCTTCATCCGCGGCGTCGGCCAACAGGATCCGGTGCCCGGTTTCGAATCCGGCGTCGGCATCTATCTCGACGACGTCTATCTCAATCGCCCGCAGGCGGCGGTGCTCGACATCTATGACGTCGAGCGGATCGAGATCCTGCGCGGGCCGCAGGGCACGCTCTATGGCCGCAACACGATTGGCGGCGCGGTCAAGTACGTCACACGGCGCCTGCCCGATCACACCGAGATCAACCTGCGCGGCACCTATGGCAGCTACAACCAGGCCGATGGCGTGGTCAGCGTGTCGACGCCGATCGGCGGCATGTTCAAGGTCGGCCTGTCGGGCGCGCGGCTGACGCGCGACGGTTTCGGCCACAACCTCAATCTCGGCATCGACAATTACAACAAGAACATCTGGGCCGCGCGCGGCACGATCGAGTTCGAGACGCCGGACGAGCGCATGTCGATCCGCATCACCGGCGATTACACCCATGACAAGTCGAACCCGCGCAATGGCCACCGCCTGATCCCGGGCCAGGCCTCGGGCGCACCGGTGCTGGCCAATTTCTACGACACCCGGGCCGGGCTCAACAACCCGATCCAGGACATCTGGGCCGGTGGCCTGTCGATGACGGCCGAGGCGAAGCTCAGCGACCATGTGACCTTCAAGAGCATCAGCGCGTTCCGCAAGGACCGCACCTATACGCCGATCGATTTCGACTCGCTGCCTGCCGTCGATGTCGATGTGCCGGCGGTCTATCGCAACGAGCAGACCAGCCAGGAATTCCAGTTCGCCTACAAGAGCGAGAAGCTCAACGGCATCGTCGGCTTCTATTATCTCGGCGCCAAGGCGCAGACCGGCTTCGGCGTGTTGCTGAGCACTACGTTTCCGGGGTTCGACGCCTATACCGCGGGCGACGTGCGGACCGAGACCGAGTCCTTTTATGGCGATTTCACCTATGACTTCACGTCGCAGTTCAGCCTGTCGCTCGGCGGTCGCTACACCTGGGACGAGCGCAAGTCGCATGTGTTCAAGGCCAATTATCTCGGCCTGACGCCTGAGTTCGGTGGCACGCCGGTGCCGTTCGGCGCGCCGGCAACCGATTTCACCGGTCGGGCGCTGTTCAAACGCTTCACGCCGCGCGCCTCGGTCGCATTCAAGCCCAACGACCAGCACATGTTCTATCTGTCTTATTCGGAAGGCTTCAAGGGCGGCGGGTTCGATCCGCGCGGCTCGGGTGCGTCGGCGCCGGACGTGAACCAGGACGGCGTGCGCAGCTATCAGGAAATCTACAACTATCTGTTGTTCAAGCCGGAGTCGGTGACGAGCTACGAGATCGGCTGGAAGGGTTCGGCGTTCGATCGGGCGCTGACCTGGGCGATCGACGGCTTCCATTCCGATTATACCGATGTGCAGATCCCCGGCTCGGTCGGCTGCATCATCAACGGAGCGCCGAATTTCTGCGGCATCACCACCAACGCCGCCAAGGCGCGGATCAACGGCGTCGAGCTCGAGACCAATGCACGGTTGGCGCAGGGCTTTGCCGGCGCGGGATCGGCGATCACGCTGGCCGGCACGCTCGGGTACATGGACGCCAGGTACAAGACCTTCATCGGTCCGACTGGGGCCGATGTTGCGGCCTATCGCGTGTTCCAGAATACGCCGAAATGGTCGGTGTCGGGCACGCTCGGCGTGGCGCTCCCGGTCGGTCCGGGCATGGTCAACGCGTCGTCGGTGGTGTCGTATCGCAGTCTGACGCATCAGTTCGAGGTTGCCACGCCGTTCCTCGACCAGCCGGGCTATACCCTGCTCGACGCGCACATCACCTACAGCTTCGATGGCGGCAAATATTCGATCGGCGTGCACGGCAAGAACCTGACCGACGTGCGCTACAAGATTGGCGGCTATCAATATCTGTCGGCCAAGGCGGATACGGGTGCGATCAACTACACGCCGACCGGCGGCGTGACTCCGACGCTGGGCAAGGAAGGCATCGCCACCGCCTTCTACGGCAACCCGCGCCAGGTGTTCGTGACGGTGTCGGCCAGGTTCTGAGGCCTTCTTTGAAATGCGCTAAAGGCGCATTTTACGGTGCCGGCCCGCTCCCCCACCCGACCTCCCATAGAATATCCTGATTGGGAGGCCGGGTGGGGGAGCGGGCCGGCACCGCCCCAAAACTCGCTCTTCCGCGAGTTTCGCAAAAGCGCCCTCGGGCGACGTAAAAGGGGGACGGGACCGGGTGCTTCTGCAAGGAAGCGCCCGGTCCTTTCCGTTTCGGGAGAATGCGACGTGAGCGAGAAGACCGGCTATCGCAATTTCGCGCTGGCGATGCTGCTGCTCGTTTACACTTTCAATTTCGTCGACCGGCAGATCCTCGGCATTCTCGCCTCGGCGATCAAGGCCGACCTCCAGCTCAGCGACAAGCAGCTCGGCCTGCTCGGTGGTCTCGCCTTCGCCTTGCTCTATTCGACGCTGGCGATCCCGCTCGCCTGGCTGGCGGATCGCACCAGCCGCACCTGGGTGATCACGTTCAGCCTCGCGCTGTGGAGCCTGTTCACCGGCCTGTGCGGTTTCGCCACCAGCTTCGGGCAATTGTTCGCCGCGCGCATCGGCGTGGGCGTGGGCGAGGCCGGCGGCATCGCGCCCTCCTATGCGGTGATCGCCGACATGTTCCCGCCGCGCAGCCGGGCACGGGCGCTGGCGGTCTATTCGCTCGGCATCCCGCTCGGTTCGGCGGCCGGCGTGATGCTCGGCGGGTACATCGCGGCGCGGGTCGACTGGCGCACGGCCTTCTTCGTCGTCGGCGGGGCGGGCGTGCTGCTCGCGCCGCTGTTCCGGCTGGTGGTGCGCGAGCCGCTGCGTGATGCGCCGGTCGCGGGCCGCGCGCCGGTCGGCCGGGTGTTCGCGATCCTCGCCGCCAAGCCGAGCTTCTGGCTGCTCGCGCTGGGTGCGGCGTCCAGCTCGATGCTCGGCTACGGCCTCGCCTTCTGGCTGCCATCCTTGCTCAAGCGTAGTTTCCATCTCGATCTCGTTCAGACGGCGCAATTCTACGGTGCGGTGCTTCTGATCGGCGGCGTGCCGGGCATCCTGCTCGGCGGCGCGATTGGCGACCGTTTCGGCGGGCGCGACCGCGCGATCTACGCCCGCGCGCCGGCGATCGCCTTCCTCGTCGCGGTGCCGTTGTTCGCCGCCGGCATCATGTCGACCTCGACCGTAGCGGCGTTCCTGTTCTTCCTGATCCCCCAGGCGTTGGTCTATCTGTGGCTCGCACCCGTCGTGACGGCGGTCCAGCATCTCGTGCCGGCGCACATGCGTGCGACGGCGTCCGCCAGCTTCCTGCTGATCAACAATCTGATCGGGCTCGGCGCGGGCAGCTTCGTTCTCGGCGCGGTGTCGGACGGGCTGACCGCGCGCTTCGGCGACGAGGCGCTGCGCTACGCGATGCTCGGCGGGCTGTCGCTGTACCTGCTGGCCGGCGCGCTGATGTGGCTGGCGTCGAAGCCGCTCAGGACGGATTGGGTCGACTAACGCTCCCGCGTCGCGGCGAACTTCACCTTGGGGTAGCGCTCGACCAGATAACCGACTTCCCAGGCCGACTTGGCCATCAACACGGGATTGCCATCGCGATCCTTGGCCATCTGCCCCTTGTGCAGGTCGGTGAACGCCTTCAGTTCGGCCGGCGTCTCGGCCGACAGCCAGCGCGCGGTTTCATAGGGTGCCATCTCCAGCCCGGCATCGACCTTGTACTCGGCCTCGAGCCGCGACAGCAGCACTTCGAGCTGCAGCTGCCCGACCACGCCGACGATCCAGTTGGCGCCGATATCGGGATAGAAAACCTGCGTCACCCCCTCCTCGGCCATGTCGTCCAACGCCTTGCGCAGCTGCTTGGTCTTGGTCGGGTCCTTGAGCGCGACACGGCGCAGGATTTCCGGTGCGAAATTGGGCAGGCCGGTGAAGCGTACATCCGCGCGCTCGCTCAGCGTGTCCCCAACGCGCAGCGTGCCGTGATTGGGAATGCCGATGATGTCGCCGGGAAAGGCCTCGTCGGCCAGTTCGCGGTTCTGCGCGAAGAACAGGATCGGCGAGTGGATCGCGATCGGTTTGCCGTGCCCGGTCGGGGTCAGCTTCATGCCGCGCCTGAACACGCCCGAGCACAGCCGCATGAAGGCGATGCGGTCGCGGTGCTGCGGGTCCATATTGGCCTGCACCTTGAACACGAATCCCGTCACTTCCGGATTATCCGGCGAGACCGGCGCCGGCTCGGCCGGCTGCGGGCGCGGCGGCGGGGCGTGGCGGGCAAGCGCGTCGATCAGCTCGGCAACGCCGAAATCCTTCAGCGCCGATCCGAAATAGACCGGCGTCAGGTCGCCATGACGATAGGCCTCGACATCGAAATGGGCGTAACCACCCAGCGCGAGCTCGGCCTCCTCACGCAGCTTCGCCAGGCCGTCCTCGGAGATCGTCGCCGCCAGCGTCGGGTCGTCGAGCCCGCTGAATGCGACCGACTTGCCCATGAATTCGCGCGACGGCCCTTCGGGCTGGCTCAGCGTGTTGGCGTGGAGATCGTACACCCCCTCGAAATCGCTGCCCATGCCGACCGGCCAGCTCATCGCCGTCACGTCGAGCGCGAGCATGTCGGCGATCTCGTCGAGCAGCTCGAACGGGTCGCGCCCTTCGCGGTCGACCTTGTTGACGAAGGTGATGATCGGCACCGAGCGCAGCCGGCACACCTCGAACAATTTGCGCGTCTGCGCCTCGATGCCGCGCGCCGCGTCGATCACCATCACCGCCGAATCGACCGCGGTCAGCGTGCGATAGGTGTCCTCGCTGAAGTCCTCATGGCCCGGCGTGTCGAGCAGGTTGAAGGTAATCCCCTCCCGCTCGAACGTCATCACCGAGGAGGTGACCGAAATGCCGCGCTGCTGCTCGATCTTCATCCAGTCGGAGCGCGCACGGCGGTTCTGCCCGCGCGCCTTGACCTCGCCGGCGAGATGGATCGCGCCGCCGAAATAGAGCAGCTTCTCGGTCAGCGTGGTCTTGCCGGCGTCAGGGTGGGAGATGATCGCGAAGGTGCGGCGGTCGGAGATGGTCGTCATTGCCGCGCGGCCCTAGCCGCTTATGCGCGCAAGGTCACGCTCACAGAACAATGCCAGTCGCCGCCGGGCGCGATCTCGAACACGCCGGGCTTGTCGCGGAACGCACCCGTGAACCCCTGCGGGTCGGCAATGCCATGCCACGGCTCGATGCACAGGAAGCGCGCGCCCGGCTTGGTCCAGATGCCGAGCTGCGGCGTGTCGCGAAAGGCGATGTCGAGCGCGGGCGCGTGCGGCGCGCCGTAGCGCACGCCTTGCGACCGCACCGGATTCCAGATCAGCGCGTCGCGCTCGAACAGCGAATCGTCGAGCGAAAGGATCTGGCCTTCCAGCGGCGATGGCACCGTTTCCGGTCCGACCAGCCCCTCGGCCAGCAGTGCCAGCGGTTCCGGCTCGTCCGCGGCGAAGATAACCCGGTGCGCCTCCTTCTGATGGCCATAAGGCAAGGGCCAGGCGAACGCCGGATGCCAGCCGAAGCTCGCCGGCAGCGGCGTCGGCCCGGGGTTGATGATCGCCGCGCGCATCGTCAGCGCCGCGTCCTCGATGGCGAAGCCGATCTCCAGCACGAAGGGAAAGGGATAGGCCGCGCGCGTGTCGGGCGTATCGGTCAGCCGGAAGGTCGCGCGGCCCGCCTCATGCCCGGTCACCGCGAACGCCATGCGCCGCGCAAAGCCGTGCTGCTTCATCGGATATTCGACACCCTGGATCCGCAGCACATCGCCGTTCAGCCGCCCGACGATCGGGAACAGGATCGGCGCATGGCCGGTCCAGAAGGCCGGATCGGCATCGGTCATCAGGTCGCGACCCTCGCTGTCGCGCAGCCAGGTCAGCTCCGCCCCGAACGGGTTGATCGCCGCGCGCAGCCCTTCGCCGGCAATCTCGATCAGTTCTTCGCTCATCGCACCGTCCGCCACGCCGCGATCACCGCATCGGCGGCGATCCGCGCCTCCTCCGGCGTCGTCGCGCCCGAGCTGACCGACACGCGCATCACCCATGCCCCGCGCCATTCGGCGCCGCCGATATAGGCCACCGCATCCTCCTGCACCCGCGCGATCACCGCCCGCGTGGCCTCGTCGCTGTCGCCGAAGCGCAGCATGAACTGGTTGAGTTCCGGCGCCATGATCAGCCGCACACCCGGCTCGGCGGCGATCCGCGCGCTCATGTCGGTGGCGATCCGGCAATGCCGCTCGACCATCTCGGCAATGCCGGCGCGGCCCAACTGGCGGATCATCGCCCAGGCCGGAAAGCCGCGCGCGCGGCGCGACAGTTCGGGGACATAGGTGGAAGGATCGCGTTCCGCGCCTATCGCGACCGGGAGATAGCTCGCCGAGATCGCCATGGCGCGGGCATGCGCCTCGGCATCGCGGACGATGGCGAAGCCCGAATCATAGGGCGTCTGGAGCCATTTATGCCCGTCGGTCGCCCAGCTGTCGGCCAGCTCCACGCCGCGCGTCAGGTGCGCGCGGCCCGGGCAGGCCTGCGCCCACAGCCCGAACGCGCCATCGACGTGCAGCCAGGCACCTGCTTCGCACGCCATCGGCGCGATCTCGGCGAACGGGTCGCTCGCCCCGGTGTTGATCTGCCCGGCCTGGGCAATCGCGATCACCGGGCCGGTCGCGGCGTTCAGCGCGGCGGCGAACGCGGTCGGCAGCATCCGCCCGGCGTCGTCGGTCGCGATCGTCGTCACGCGCCGACTGCCGAGCCCGAGATATTTGAGCCCCGAAAACACCGTGGCATGCGCGTCCGCCCCGATCAGCACGGTGATCGGCGGCGCGCCGAACATGCCGTCGGCCTCGACGTCCCAGCCCGCTCGACGCAGCACCTCGCTGCGCGCCGCGGCGAGGCACACGAAATTGGCCACCGTCGCGCCGGTGACGAAGCCGACCGACGCGTCCTTGGGCAGCCCCAGCAGGTCGAGCACCCACCTCGCCGCCACCGCCTCGACCGCCGAGGCGGCCGGTGCCGAGGCGAGATTGGCGGCGTTCTGCCCCCAGGCCGAGACCAGCCAGTCGGCCGCGACCCCGGTCGGGTGCGATTGCCCGATCACCCAGCCGAAGAAGCGCGCGCCGGTCGAGGCGCGGATGCCCGGCGTGGCGCGCGCGACCAGTTCGGCGATGATCGCGTCCGCGTCCCCGCCGGCCTCGGGCAGCGGCCCGGCGAAGGCGTCGAGCATCGCGGCGTAGCTGGCCACCGGCGTGCGTTCCGCCGCCGCCACGTCGCGGCGATAGGCGATGGCGGCCTCGGCGGCGCGCGACAAGGCGGGGAAGGTGGGATCGGTCATCGTCTCGCCTTAGCGCAACCCGCGCGGCGTGCCCCTCCGAATCTTGCCGTCGAACGGGGATCGCCGCCCTAATCTCGTGTTAAGCGATCCGCGATATTGCTTCGCGCGCATCCATGAGGAATGGCCCGATGACCGTAGCGATGTCCGATCTGGCGACCCGGCTCAAGGCCGGCACGACGATCACCGCCGACGATACGCTGGCGATACGGCGCATCGTCTGGCCGGACGGCGCGATCGACCCGGCCGAGGCCGAGGCGATCTTCGATCTCAACAGCGCGGTGAAATCGTCCGCGCGCGAATGGGTCGATTTTTTCGTCGAGGCGATGAAGCATTATGTCGTCCACCAGCAGGTGCCGGTCGGTTATGTTGATGAAGCCAAGGCGGCGTGGCTGATCCAGCGCATCGACAGCGACGGCAAGGTCGACTCGCTCGGTGAGCTCGAACTGCTCGTCGAGATCCTCGAGGACGCGACCAACGCGCCGGAAAGCCTCAAATCCTATGCCCTGGCGCAGATCCGCGGCGCCGTGCTCACCGGCAGCGGCCCGACCCGGAACGGCGGCACGCTCGACCCCGGTTCGATCAACGCCGATGAGGTCGCATTGCTGCGCCGCCTGCTCTACGCCCAGGCGAGCGACGGCCCGGGCTCGATCAGCCTGGCCGAGGCCGACATGCTGTTCGAGATCAAGGACGCCACGCTCGGCGCGGTCAACGCGCCCGAATGGAGCACCTTCTTCGTCCAGGCGGTGGGCAATCATCTCATGGCGCATGGCGACTATCGCCCGCTGGCACGCGACGAGGCCGCGCGGCTCGATGCCTTCATGAACGACACCCATGTTCATATCGGCGGCTTCCTGGCCAAGATGTTCCGCAGCGCGGCGACCGGGGACTTCGTGCGGGAACTCGGCGCTCCGGCACCCTTGGTCGATCACGATGCCGAGGTCGAAGCTGATCGCGCGATTTCACCGAACGAATTGTCGTGGCTCACCGTCGAGGTCAAAGCCGACGCGACGCTCGATCCGCTGGAGGAGGCGTTGATCGCCTTCCTCTCGGCCGAGAGCGGTCAGAAGATCGCGATCTGATCGCCAGGTGTTATTGCCGCAGCGGCCAGTAGTCCGGATGTCCAGCGAGGAATCTCATGAACCGACTTGCGGCCGCCTTCGCCCCGCTGGTGACGATGCCGTCGTTAGGGAAGGTTCGGACAAAAAATCGAATGTCCGAGTCGTCTATCCAGCTCGGATCGTAACTCTTGATCTCACCTGCGGTGATGCGGTGGCAGACTTCGGCAAACATCAGGAAAAAATTCTCCGTATCCTCTCGCAAATAGAGGCCATCCACCTGCAGGAGGCTTACGATAGAGCCCCAATGTGCGGGCTCAACCGGTCGGCTTTTTTCGATGAGCGCGGCAAGAATTGGGTACAAATCCCCGTGCTCAATTTCTAAACTTGGGGCGTCCCAAGGGCCAAGGCTAAGCGTCGGATTCATCTCAAGGTCAAACCTCTGATCGTTCGCAACAAGTAAATCGTTGTCTACCCCCGCAACACCGCCCCCAGCTTCGCCGCCGCCGCGACGACCTTGTCGGCCACCGCCTTCAGTTCCTCGTCGGTGAAGCTCTTCTCGCCCGGTTGCAGCGTCACCTCGACCGCCATCGAGCGCACGCCGTCGCGTTCGAACAGGTCGAACAGGCGCGCGCCCGTGATCGCCGCCTTGTCGGCACCGCGCACCGCGCGGACCAAAGCGTCGGCGGTCAGGCTGGCGGGCACGGTGAAGGCGAAGTCGCGCTTCACCGCCTGCAACGCCGGTGGCGTGTAGGCCGGCCGCATGAAACCGCTCGCCCGCTTGGGCGGGATCGCGTCGAGATACAGCTCGATCGCCGCGACGGGTCCGTCGAGGTCATAGGCCCTGGCGGTCAGCGGATGGACAATGCCGAACGCCGCCAGCACCGTCTTCGGCCCGAGCCGAAGCGTACCCGACTGGCCGGGATGCCAGGCATCGCCCGCTTCCCCCATCACCTGGAGATTGTCGACCGGCGCCCCCGCCGCGGCGAGCAACGCCAGCGCCTCCGCCTTGGCGTCGAACGCATCGAACATTGTCGCCTTACCGCTCGCCCAGTCCTTGGCGCTGCGCTCGCCGGCCAGCACCACGCCCAAGGTCGCGCGTTCGTCGGAGTTATTGGCGGCACCGGCCAGATAACGCCGCCCGATCTCGAACAGCCGCACGCCATCGGCACCGCGCTTGAGGTTGCGCGCCGCGGCTGAGAGCAGCCCCGGCAGCAGCGACGGACGCATCACCTTCAGATCCTCGCTGATCGGGTTGGCGAGGCTCCACGCCCCGCCGCCGAACGGTGCCGCTTCGGCTTCGGACAGGAAGCTCCACGTCACCGCCTCGTTGAGGCCGCGCGCGGCGGCGGCGCGGCGGGCGCGGCGCTCGAGCTTCTGCTCGGGCGTCGCGGTCGGCTTGGCCACGCCGGGGATGCGGTCGAGCGGCACCGACGGCACCTTGTCGATGCCCTCGATGCGGATCACCTCCTCGACCAGGTCGGCCGAGCCGTCAACGTCGCGGCGCCAGCTCGGCACGGTGACGTTCCATGCATCATCGACGGCAAAGCCGAGCCGTTCGAGGATATCCTTCTGTCGCGCGGCCGGAATGGCGAGGCCGCCCAGCGTCTCGGCCCGCGCCGGGTCATAGGCCACGACCTTCGGCGTCAGCGGTGGCTGTCCCGCCCGCGTGATGCCGCTCGGCGTGCCGCCGCAATGCTCCACCACCAGCTTCGTCGCGATCGCCAGGCCATCGTCGAGGAAGGCGGGGTCGACGCCACGCTCGAACCGCTGCCGCGCATCGCTGGTCAGGCCGAGCTTCTGACCCGTAAGCGCGATATGGTCGGGGTCGAAATAGGCGCATTCGATGATCACATCGGTGGTGCCGTCGGACACGCCCGAATGCTCGCCGCCCATGATCCCGCCGATATCGTGTACCGCGACATCGTCGGCGATCACCGTCATGCTCGGGTCGAGCGTATAGGTCTTGCCGTTGAGTGCCAGCACCTGCTCGCCGTCCCGCGCCTTGCGCGCGACCAGGCCGCCGCTCAGCCTGGCCTTGTCATAGACGTGTAGCGGCCGGCCGAGATCGACCGAGACGAAATTGGTGATGTCGACCAGCGCCGAGATCGGCTTCTGCCCGATCGCGGTGAGGAAACGCCGCATCCATTCCGGCGCGGCGCCATTGGTCACGCCCGACACGCCCTGCGCATAAAAGGCCGGGCAGCCCGCGGGGTCGTCGGTGCGCACATCGGGCGCCGGTTCGTCGCCCGCCACCGGCACGATCGCGTCCGTGCGATAGACTGCCGCCAGCGGCTTCAGCGTCCCCAGCCCCGCCGCCGCCAGATCGCGCGCAATGCCACGCACGCCCATGCAATCCTGCTTGTTGGGCGTCACCGACACGTCGATCACCGGATCGTCGAGTCCGGCATAGGTCGGGAAAGGCGTGCCGATCGGCGCATCGGCGGGTAGCTCGATGATGCCGTCATGGTCCTCGCCCAGCTCCAGCTCGCGCGTCGAGCACATCATGCCGTTCGATTCGACGCCGCGTATCTCGGCGACCTTCAGCACCATGCCGTTGGCCGGCACGACAGCACCCGGCATGCCGAACACGCCAACCAGCCCGGCCCGCGCGTTGGGCGCGCCGCACACCACCTGCAACGGGCCGTCACCGGCATCGACCGACAGCACCTGCAGCTTGTCGGCCTGCGGATGGCGCTCGGCCGAGATCACGCGCGCGATACGGAACGCCGCCAGCTTCTCGCCGGGATTCTCCACGCCCTCGACCTCGAGGCCGATCCGCGTCAACGCCTCGACGATCGTGTCGAGTGACGCGTCGGTGTCGAGATGCTCCTTGAGCCAGTTCAGCGTGAATTTCATATCAGAATACCCGTCACACCGGCACAAGCCAGGGTCTCGATGGAGGTAAGCGCGCCGCGAAGAAGAAGGAGAGAGTGGTTCACGCGGAGGCGCGGAGGCGCGGAGGTGTCTCGCCCGGGACGAACGATGCGCCCGAGCCCATAGCAACCTACTTCTTCGCGCTCTTGCGCGCTTCGATGCAGTGCCGAAACGCTATCCATGGCGCGACCGCGCTCAGCGCGGACAACATCCTCCGCGCCTCCGCGCCTCCGCGTGAACCCGTCTCTTCTTTTTAGATCGGCACAATGTGCCGAACGGCAATGGCGACTCCGGATCACGCCCCAACACCCCCCGACAAGGTCGGCACGTCCAGCGCCGCAAAGCCGTAATGCTTCAGCCAGCGGATATCGCCGTCGAAAAAGGCGCGCAGATCGTCCATGCCGTATTTGAGCATCGCCAGACGGTCGATGCCGCAGCCGAAGGCGAAGCCCTGCCACTCCTCGGGGTCGAGCCCGCAGGCGGCGATCACCCTGGGATGGACCATGCCCGAGCCGAGCACCTCCATCCACCCGTCGGACCCGCCGATCACGCGCTTGCCATTGACCATCGTGTAGCCGACATCGACCTCCGCCGACGGCTCGGTGAAGGGGAAATAGCTCGGCCGCAGCCGCAGCACGACATCGTCGCGCTCGAAGAACGCCTTGAGAAAGGTCTCCAGCGTCCACTTCAAATGGCCGAGCGTGATGCCCTTGTCGATCACCAGCCCCTCGACCTGGTGGAACATCGGCGTGTGCGTGGCGTCGCTGTCGGAACGATAGGTCCGCCCCGGCGCGATGATGCGGATCGGCGGTTTCTGGTTGACCATCGTGCGGATCTGCACGGGACTCGTATGGGTCCGCAGCAGCATCTTCTTCGCGCCGTCCTCCCCTTCCGGGAAATAGAAGGTGTCGTGCATCGCCCGCGCCGGGTGCGTCTCGGGGATGTTGAGCGCGGTGAAATTATGCCAGTCGTCCTCGATCTCCGGCCCCGTCGCGACCGCGAAGCCGAGATCGGCGAAGATCTCCGCCAGCTCGTCCATCACCTGGCTGACCGGATGCACCGTGCCGCCGAGCGGCGCGCTCGCCGGCAGCGTCATGTCGAGCGTTTCGCGCGCCAGCCGCGCGTCGAGCTCGGCGCGTTCCAGCATCGCCTTGCGCGCGCCGATCGCCGCAGTCACCGCCTCGCGCAACGCATGGATGCGCGGACCCTGCACCTGGCGCTCCTCGGGGCTCATGCCGCCCAGCGTCTTGAGCAGCCCGGTCACGCTGCCGGCCTTGCCGAGCGCTGAGACGCGCAAGCCCTCGATCGCCTCGGGCGTCGTCGCGCTGTCGACGGCGGCGAGCAGGTCGTCGCGCAGCTGGTCGAGATCGGTCATCAGGGCCTTCCATCGGTGGTGAGATCGATCGCCCAGAGATGGAGCGGACCGTCCTCGGGGTCTTCGCGCGTGCCTTGCGCCGAAAAGCCGTTCTTTTCGAGCACGCGCCGCGAGCCCGGATTGTCGACGCCGGTCGCGGCGGTCAAGCCGTGATGTCCGTCCGCGCGCAGGATTGGCAACAAGGCGGCGATCGCCGCGGTCATCACGCCGCGCGCTTCATGCGCCGGCGCAACGCCATAGCCGACTTCATAACGGCCATCGGACTCGCGTCTGGTGAAGCTGATCATGCCGACGACCTCGTCGCCGTCCGCGATCAGCCAGGCGAGCGGGCGCTCGTCGTTTTCGGCGAGGCCGGCGGTGATCCCGCGCAGCATCGCCGTCACCGCGTCGGGCGCGATGCCCCCGTCGCACAGGCACAGCCCATCGCCACGCGGCGCCGCGTCCAGCAGCCAGGCATAGTCCTGGTCGGTCATCGGATGCAGTTGGATCGCCATCTTCTCGCTCATTTCAGCCTCTTCGTCAAAGGGCCAGTGTTCCTGCGAAAGCAGGAACCCAGAGCCACGGGCGCTGCGCGTGTAGCCCTGGGCTCCTGCGTTCGTTCGCAGGAGCACGCCGCGCGCGAAAACGAAAAGGGCACCGGTGATTAACCACCGACGCCCCCGATCTCACGCGAGGTCGCCTCAGGCGGCCTGGTGCAGAGCCACCGTCGCACAGACGCGGACCGTGAACCGCGCGGCCTCTCGCCCAGCAGCCAGAGCATAATGCCGGGCGGTCGCAGGATGCACGCGAATGGTCAATCCTTCAGGCGACGCACCTGGAGCGTGCTGCGAAAAGGTGAAATCCGGCTATTCGCCATCGAGCACGCGACCACAAAGAATCTGGAGCGAGCTGCATCACCGCGATGCCGTGATCAGCGGACGCGATTCCGTGGTTCCGCAACCGGGCAGCGGAGCAGTATTTCCTTGAAGTGGATTTTTCCCCGTCGCGCCGACACGATCAGATCCTGTTGCACCTTGCTGCTGTGATCGTCACATTGCCAGGTGGTCAGCCTCATCGGTCGCGACGCCGTGAGCAAGGTGCGCCAAGGCCGATATTGCATTTCCACCGCAACGCCCGGCTTCTCGACCGATGAAAGCGCGTGGAGGTGGGGATTGCGCGCCGACACGCCGACACCGGCAAACAGGCGCACGCCGCCGCCCAGCGTGCCGACCTGGATCAGGAACTCGGTTGCGTGACCGTCCCGGTCATAGTCGGCGAATTTCATGATGGTCACTATCGGACGCCGCCTGACCTCGGCGAGAAACGCCGGGCCCGATCGTTCGATATCGGACAGCTTCATCGCCCGGCGCTGCAGCCAAGCCTTGCCTTTCAGGTGGTCGTAGTCCGGATAGCCGAAACGGCCGAATATAGGCTTCAGGTCCATTCTCTCGATTTCATGCCCATGGCGTTTGCGCACCAGCCAGAGATCGCCATATTCGCCATAAGCAAGGCCCCTGCACGGTTCCGTCATGGAGCCATCCATATCGTCTGGCGGGCAAATGGGGCGGGGTGTGCCAAGCCAGACCAACTGCCAGGTTTCCTCGACGCCCCCAATCGTCACCATGCGCTGTTCGCGTACGGTGACGGTCTTCGCCCGCGCCAAGACAGCATGCGGCAGCCCTGCCATCAGAAGGCTGAGCATCAGGGTGAGCGCACTCTTGTTCAATCTAGCGCTGCGTCTCGCTCTTCCGCACGTTCGCGTCATAAATCCGCGCAATCTCTCGGCGCGTCGGCCTCCTCCCAAACCCTGCCAGTCCGCAAATTGCGTGTCCGGTAGGTGATGCCGCGGAAAACGCCGGCTGGGCAGTGGTCGGGCAATGCAACCACGCACATCAGAACCCTGTCGCCGATGCGGCTGTTCGCAAAAGGCGGCGGTTCCGGCTCTCGCCATGTGTCGTCGAACCACTGCTCCAATCCATTACTGTAAAGCATATAACCCTTGTAGGCGATCGAGATGCTGCCATGGTCACGGATTGGATTGCTTTCCCAGGCCCACTTCATGGTCCCATAGGGGACCGCTCGTTGATGCTCGATTTCCATTTCCTTGATACGGCTCGGATAGCAGGTGCCGATCTTAGGGAAGGCGTCGCGCGGTGTTGGCAGAACGCTTTGTCGCCATCGTTCGTCGCGCGCGCGCTCTTCTTCGTCGCGCGCGATGCGCGCCAATTCTTCCTTGTGCTCCTCCGGCGTCAAGTGAACGTCGGGCACCATGGTGTTGGAATCATCAAACCCGTCGACAACGCTTCCGCCGTTATCGATCGTATCGTTACTATCGGACGTGACGAAATTCGATGTTTCAACAGGCTGATCGCCACAGCCGGAGAGCAGAAAGAAGCACGCGAGAATTCGCACCTTCATCAAACCCTCTCCCAATACCGGGTGGACTCGCGACGGCAGAATCCACATTTGTTCCTTATATGTTCAGCAAACTTGCTTGGCAAGGCTAAAGAGCGCGCGGAGCTCTATCGCTCCACGCGCTCGGCAAATAGTTCATGTGATGGGATGAGCGCCCGCAGCCTTTTCAACAATTTATATGGCTGGAATTACCGTGACACGTGCAATAAGAATTACCGTGACACGTGCAATAACCTCCAAACTATTACAATTTCAGCAGCCTACATTGCAATTACAGAAGCAGAAAATGCGCGCGTGGTCAGAATCGCCGTATAGAAATTCTTTCATTTCGTGTATGGCTGGCGGTATAAAGGGATTATTGCACGCGACACCGTAAAGACGCTACCGCATATCGCGCCCTCTCCTTCATGATATGTTCGCGTATCATCGCGCGGTACGAGATGGCATCGGGAGATGGTGGCGTCATTTTTCCAGCGGGAGATTCAGGGTGAGAAAGGGCATTTTCGCGATTCTGTTACTATGCGGCTTCGCAGCAACTGACTTCAAAAAGGCAGATGCGACACCCGGGGATGTCGTCAAAATCAAGAGATGCATCCTTCGCGTCGATCGAAAAACCTACATCTCGGGCGTCTGTGAGTATCGTTATAGTCGCGATAGACTTGAATTTGGACAAAAGCGCCCCAGAAACTACTATTCGTATTTTGGGTTTATAGAATACAGGAATTCTTCTGCTACCATGGGCGAAGGTACGTGGAATGGCCCTGACATTCATTCGATGCACGGCGATAATCTCTTGGGCATCCTCCGCCGACACGGCGCATGCTGGTCGAATGAGCGGGCGAGTTTGTGCACATTGCCGACCGCCTCTACCCATTCTCCCCGCTGATCAGCGCTTCTCCGACGGGAAAAAGTGCTGGAATATCTCGTCGGCAATCTTGGCGCGCGCGGCGGGTTGGGCATCGCTTCGCATGCGCTCATAGCCGCGGGCAAATATCGCTGCGGCTTCTCCCGCAGTGGTCGCGGCCTTTAACTTGCGTCCGGCATCGGTGAAAATGCGAGGACCATTGGTTAGCTCGTAGTTCAAGCTGCTGGGTGAAGTTCGACGACAGCAGAGCTATCTGGGGCGGCTCCGAATAGCGCCCCATGATGGCCCGCTCATGTAATGATTGATGCTGATCAAAATCCTTTCGGTAGGATAAAACCATCAGCATAGTCGGCTACCGCCGACGGCCGGCAGACGACGAGGACATAGAATATCTCGTCCATATCGAATTTGGGCTGCACCCGCGCCATGACGACATAGCCATCGACGCGCGTCGCCATGATAGGGATATCGGCCATACCCTGAGGCACAAGGGCGAACGCAACGCTGCGACGGAGCCACACATCGCGGCCCCGCCACTGGGGGAACAGATAACGCATCAGGCGGTGAGTCATCCACATGCCGCGTGTGCGCTCTCCTTTGGGAACGCGCCGGTCATGGCCGGCAAGTGGAATTTCCAATTCCAATCCCACGAACGGCGAATGCCATGTGCTACGCCTTTCGCTTATGACCCAGGTGTCGCGCGCCCAGGCAAGCTTGCAGCTCGCCAGATCACGCTCGACCTCGGAACAGATTCCAGCGGCCTGCAATCGCGTCATCAAACGCCCCACGCTGCCGCTCAGCGCGTCGGGTCCGCGTGCGGTAGCAGCCTGGGGTAACGCGAACAGGGACGCGCCAAGGCCGACCCCGATGGACCACCGCCGTAGGCGAATCTTGTTCTCCATATGTTCATTATAGCATGATATGCGTCGCGGGAAAGAGGTGTCAGGGAAGCGTGCTTTTCACACACCAGCATGGTTTTCTTCGATCGGTACGATGATCATGGGTCACTCCTGCTGGCATCCGCGCGGCAGGCGCGGGCAGCAGGAATTTACCAAGGCGTACGATATGTTGAATCAAGACGTGGCGCTGGGCCGGGCATGTACCGACTCGGCCCGGAGTCGGGGCCGCCCCGCTTGTAATCCTGGCCTCCTGCGTTCGCGGGAGCACGTCACGCAAACGAAAAAGGGCGCCGGTGGCTTGCCACCGACGCCCCAAATCTAAACGCGCAACAGGTCGCCTTAGGCGGCCTGGGGCAGCGCCGCCTTCGCCTGCGCGATGATGGCGGTAAAGGCCGCACCCTCATGCATCGCGATGTCGGCCAGGACCTTCCGGTCGAGTTCGATACCGGCGAGCTTCAGCCCGTGCATGAACTGGCTGTAGGTCAGGCCCTCGGCGCGAACGCCGGCGTTGATGCGCTGGATCCACAGGCCGCGGAAGGTCCGCTTCTTAACCTTGCGGTCGCGATAGGCGTATTGCCCGGCCTTCTCCACCGCCTGGCGGGCGATGCGGATCGTGTTCTTGCGGCGGCCATAATAGCCCTTTGCCGCATCGAGGATGCGGTTATGTTTTGCGCGGGTGGTTACACCCCGTTTGACGCGTGCCATGTTTCCTGATCCTCTTTCTTACTTCAGACCGTAAGGCGCCCAGGCCTTTACCGTCTTCGTATCGGGATCGGACACGAGCGACGTGCCGCGATTCTGGCGGATATATTTGGCGTTGTGGCTGATCAGGCGGTGGCGCTTGCCGGCCACACCATGTTTCAGCTTGCCGGTCGCGGTCATCGTGAAGCGCTTCTTCACACCGCTCTTCGTCTTGAGCTTGGGCATTTTCATCCTTTCGATCTGGCGAAAGCCTCAAACCGCCGCGGCAGCCCACACTGGCCGGGCAGTTTTTCCTGGGCACATCGCTCTGGAAGGTGGGGCGCTTAGCGGCGCTCCCCCCAAAATGCAACCTTAGCGGCGCCTGCGGGGTTTTAGGCGCCATGGATACGCTTGTTTCCCCGCCGCGGGTCGAAGATCCGGCGGACGAAACGGCGCCCGTGGAGGCGTCGCCGCCCGCCGATTCGCCGCCGACCGAGCCGCCATCGCGCCGCTGGTCGCCGTGGCGAATCGCGCGCAACATCGTGCTCGGCATCATCGCGACGATCTTTCTCGCCTGGCTGATATTGTACATCACCAAGGGCCGCTTCCTGAAGCACCCGTTCGAACGCACCGTCGCCGCCCGGACTCACCGCCAGGTCAAGGTCGCCGGCGACTTCCAGCTCTATTTCGACCCGATCAACATCCACTTCGTCGCCGAGGGGATGACGATCTCCAACCCCGACTGGGCGTCGAAGCCGAACCTGTTCCAGGCGAAGCGCATCGACACGCGCATCGCCACGCTGCCGCTGATCAGCGGCCATCGCCGCGTCAAATGGCTCGGCATGGTCGACGGCTCGGCCGATCTCGAATGGTCGAAGGACGGCAAGCGCAACAACTGGACCTTCAGCGACGGCCCGCCCAAGCCCTTCGACCTGCCGACGATCCGCGAGGCGATCGTCGCCGGCACGACGCTGCGCTACATCAACCCGCGCATGAAGGTCGCGGTCGACCTGGCCTTCCAGACGATCCACGCCAGCGACACGCGCTTCGCCAACGCGCTGCGCTTCACCGGCAGCGGCACCGCGCGCGACACGCCCTTCACAGTGTCGGGCGCGCTGCTCACGCCCAACGCCACCGTCTCGGGCGGCAAGAACCAGCTCCAGCTCCATGCCAACGCCTCGCGCACCGTGTTCGACGTCTCCGGCACGCTGGACGGGCCGACCGAACTGGAAGGGGCCAATCTCCGGGTCGCGGCGCGTGGCCACAATCTCCAGGACATGTTCGCCATCATCGGCGTCGCGGTACCCGATACGCGCGCCTATGTGCTGCACGCCAACATGACCAAGACCGGCGACGAATATCGTTTCACCGGCCTGCATGGCCGGTTCGGCGACAGCGACCTCGCCGGCAGGCTGACCGTTATCAATGCCGAGCCACGCATCAAACTGAATGCGACGCTGGCGACGCGCAGCCTCGACATCGTCGATGTCGCGCCGTTCATCGGTTATAATCCCGATGCGGTGGCGGCGCGCGGCAAGGCGGCGGTGGTGCGTCAGGTCGGGGGTACGCCGCGCCTGCTGCCCGACGCCCCGCTGCGCGTCGAGGCGTTGAAGAATTTCGACGCCGACGTGCATTACAAGGTCCGCGTCATCAAGGCCCGCAACGTGCCGGTGTCGAACATCGACCTCACGCTCAAGCTCGACGACAGCCTGTTGAAGCTCACCCCGCTGACCTTCGACATGGCCGGCGGTCATCTCTGGTCGGACATCGCGATCAACGCGCGCCGCCCGCTGGTCCATACCGATTACGACATTCGTCTTTCGCCGACGCCGATGGGCCGACTGCTCGCCGGTTATGGCGTGGACCAGTCCGGCACGACCGGCACGATCAAGGCCCGGGTGCAGATGACCGGCGAGGGCAATACCGTCCACACATCGCTGTCGACCGCCAATGGCCGCATCGCCATCATCATTCCCGCCGGCACCATGTGGACCCGCAACATCCAGCTGTCCGAGCTCGACATCGGCGTGTTCATCCAGAAGATGTTCGAGAAGAAGCTCAAGGAGCCGGTCGCGATCAATTGCGGCCTGATCGCCTTCACCGTGCGCAATGGCATGGCGGCGGCCGACCCGATCCTGATCGACACGAAGAAGAACGTCATCACCGGGCGCGGCGGGTTCAGTTTCAGGAACGAATCGATCGATTTCGCGGTGCGCGCCGATGCCAAGACCTTCAGCCTGTTCTCGCTGCAATCGCCGGTCGGCGTGAACGGCTATTTCGCGAAACCCGGGATCAACGTGATCAGCCCGCAACTCCTTGCCCGCGCCGGCGTCGGCTTGGGTCTGGGCGTGTTCGCCAGCCCGCTCGCCAGCATCCTCGCCTTCATCGACATCGGCGATGCCAAAAGCGCGCAATGCGGCCCGGTCCTGGCCGGCGCCACGGCCCGCGCCCAGCGCACCACCAAGGGCCAGCCACGCAACGATGTCGGCCACGGCACGCCAGCGAAGAAGTAGCAAATCCATCTCCCTTTGGGAGAAGGTGGCGCGTAGCGCCGGATGAGGGCAGGGCTGCCGCGAGCGTAATGCTCCTTTGCTGCCCTCACCCTTCCGCGCCTACGGCGCTCCCTCCCTCTCCCGACGGGAGAGGGAATTCTGATCGCGATTCAAAGAACGCGGCAGATCCGTCATGACGCTGATGGCTCTTTCTCATCGTCGATCGATCGAGGCTGCGTGGCGCGCGCGGCCTTTCCAAATTTCGCGCGGATACCGGCGATTTCCCTGCCGTGTCGCCGGCAATTCCCTGCCAATTTCCCTGCCAACTCCAACAGGTTCGGCATAAACCACTGTAATATAAGGCTATGGCTATCGAACAAAAAAATCGCGGCAGGGAACAGGGAAAATTCAGTGCCCGCGACAGGCCAGCGCCTCGAGAATGTCCTCGATCCGCGCCGGGTCGCCGGCGGCGATGACCTCGCCGATGCTGTCGGCGGTCAGCGGGTCGCCCTGCCAGTCGCACATCCGCCCGCCGGCACCCTCGACCACCGGCACGAGCGCGGCGAAGTCGTGGATCTTGAGCCCGGCCTCGACCACCACATCGAGCCAGCCCGAGGCGACAGCGGCATAATTATAGCAGTCGCCGCCCAGCACCGTGCTGCGCACCGCGCCGTCGAGATGTTCGAAGGCATGGAGCTGGTCGTCGCCGAACAAGGCGGGTGAGGTGGTGGCGAGCAATGCGTCCTTGAGCTCGCGACACGCCCGTGTCGTCGCCGGCGTGCCGTTCAGCATGGTCGGCCGGCCGACGCTGCCCAGCCAGCGCTCCTTGAGGATCGGCTGGTCGATGACGCCGAGCATCGGCCAGCCTTCCATGACCAGCGCGATCAGCGTGCCGAACAGGGGCCGGCCGGCGATGAAGGCGCGCGTGCCGTCTACGGGATCGAGCACCCAGGCACGGCCGCTGGTGCCTTCGCGCACGCCATATTCCTCGCCGATGATCGCATCGTCCGGAAAGCGCGCCTCGATCAGCTTGCGCATCGCCGCCTCGGCCTCGCGGTCGGCGAGCGTGACGGGCGAGGCGTCGGCCTTGGTCTCCAGGCCATGGGGCGCACGGAAATAGGGACGGATCGCCGCTCCGGCGGCGTCGGCGAGCTGGTTCGCGAAATCGCGATCGGTCTGGGTTACGCGCATTGCTCCCGCCTAGCGGCCCTGCCAAAGGGATGCCAGAGGGAGTGCCGGGGGGGGGGTATTCATGCGGACGCTATCGATCATCGCCATCGCGCTGGCCTTCGCGGCGACGCCGGCCGCGGCGCAGTTGCGCCCGCTGCTCGATCCGCCGGCCTCCGCCGACGCCGCGAAGGACGGGGTCGAGGTCTTCCTGCTCAACGAAGGCGCCGCGCCGCAACCGGCCCAGGGGCCGGCCGAGATGGACGTGGTGGCGAAGGACGGCACGCACCTCCATCTGGTCGCCGCGGCCGATGGCGAGGCGCCGGTCGCGCCGGGCGCCTTTGCCCGCGTCCGCTACCGCCTCGCCGCCGCTGCCGCGCCGCCGGTAGCGGTCGCCACGGCCGCGCCCGCCGCGTCGCCATCGCGCGCGGTCGAGCGGTCGAGCGCCACTGCGGCCGGCACGAGCAGCGGCTTTCTCGACCGTCTGCACCCCTATGCGCCGACCTATGGCGTGATGGGGGCGGGGGATGCCGGCAGCAAGCTGCAGGTCAGCTTCGACTTCCGCCTGCTTGGCCGCGACGATGGCCCGCATCTCGACTTCGCCTATAGCCAGACCATGCTGTGGGGGACCGACCGGCCGTCGGGGCCGATTCGGGCGACCACCTACAGTCCGGAACTGTTCGTCGACATGCCGGTCGGCACCCATGGCCTGACGGTCGGCGGCGGCTATCGCCACGACAGCAATGGCGGCGGGGTGAGCAACTCGGTCGACGTCAACCGTGTGTTCGTCCGTGCCGGCCGGGCGTTCGACCTGGGCGGCGACTGGCGCGCCGAGGTGACGCCGATGGCGTGGTTCTATTTCGGCTATCGCGGCCTCGCCACGGACATCGACCGCTATTGGGGCTATACGTCACTCGGCGTGTCGCTCGGCCAGCGCGACGGCGTCAAGCTCGCCGTCACGGCGCGCGGCAATCCGGGGACCGGCAAGGGCTCGGCCGAGGCGTTCCTGTCCTACCCGCTGGCGCGGATCAGCGACTCGTTGCCGCATCTCTATCTCTTCGGTCAGGCCTATACCGGCTATGGCGAGGCGCTGATCGACTATGACAAGCGCGCGACGCACCTCCGCGCCGGGATCGCCTTTACGCGCTGAAGGACCGTAATGGCCCTTTTCTCCTATCATGGTCACCGGATATTAGCCATTTCGCGCTAATCGCCCCGCTGGAGGGGGCGGTCGACCGCGTGCACTGTGCCGCGGGATCGAGGAGTCGGGGGTCGAATGGCCGGAACAAGCGCTGCACGCGTGGCAAAGGGGGAGGATGCGGGAGCGCGCCTCTACCATGCGATCGGCGTGTTCCTGAACGAGCACCGGCTCAGCCCCGAACCGTGTCACTATGCCTTTGCCTTTCGCGTGCTGAGCGAGCCGCAGGGCGCCGTCGCGCAATCTGTCGCGGCGATGACCGAGGGCGGCATCCGCCTGTCGGCGCGCGACATCGTGGCGCTCGGCGGCGAGATCGGCGCACCTAGCCACAATGCGAGGGTCGCCGCCGATGGCCTGGTCGCGCAGACCCAGATGCAGGTCGAAGGCTTCACCGACATGATGCGCTCGATCCGCGCCGAGACACAGGGCTTTGGCCGCGACCTCGCCGCCAGTGCCGAGGCGATCCGCAACGCCGACAGCGCATTGGGCGTCACTGAGGTCGTGCGGCTGACCGGCGCGATGCTCGACCGCGTGCGCACCGCCGAGGAACGGCTCGAAGCGGCCACCCGTGAGGCGACCGAGTTGCGCGCCAAGCTGGAAGAGGCGCGCGACAATGCCCGGCGCGACCCGCTGACCGACCTGCCCAATCGCCGCGCCTTCGAGGAGGCCTTCGCCGCCGCCGTCGCCGCCGGCAAGCGGCTCTGCATCGCGGTGTGCGACGTCGACCACTTCAAGCGCGTCAACGATCGCTTCGGCCATGCGGTCGGCGACCGCGTGCTCAAGGCGATCGCCATCGCGCTGGTCGAGGGCTGCCCGGGACATCTCGTCGCGCGCTATGGCGGCGAGGAGTTCGCCGTGCTGTTCACCGATGTGGAGCGCGAGGCCGCGCTCACCACGCTCGACGCGGCGCGGGAGGAGGTCGCCGCCAAGCGCTACCGGTTGCGCGAATCCGACGAGCCGCTCGGCGCGGTGACCTTTTCGGCCGGATTGACCGCGGCGCAGCCCGGCGAGACGTTGGGCACGGTGTTCGGCCGTGCGGACGCGCTGCTTTATGCCGCCAAGGATGGTGGCCGCAACCTCCTGCGCACGGCGTAGCGATTTTCGCCATTTTGTGGTGAAGATTCCGGAAGGAACTGCGCACATTCCGGATTGCCGTCGGCCGAAAACTATCAATATAATTATAATTCAACTACTTATAAAGTTGGCACGCTTGATGCTAACCCTATGGGCATCGGTCACCAGATGGTCTGGATGACCAAGTTCAGGAAGGTTACATCATGTCCGCCCGTTTCGAATCCGCCCAGCGCCTCGCTCTCTCACTCGTCGGCGCCCTGTTCTTCTCGGCCGTGCTGTTCAGCGCCGCCGTCCCCGTCGTTCCGGTCGCATGACCGGAACGGCATTACAGGGATATCACAACATGACTCGCAGCATCGTCGTCGGCGTCGCGTCTTTCGC
>Ga0207676_10000351_pt1 | contig 39386 bp, 35 predicted proteins | sample KBSSwiS72_FD_184307 | JGI IMG/M metagenome (GOLD analysis project Ga0207676, IMG submission 184307) | Switchgrass rhizosphere microbial communities from Kellogg Biological Station, Michigan, USA - KBS Switchgrass S7-2 (SPAdes) (version 2) | ecosystem: Host-associated > Plants > Roots >...
GCCCAAGCCGGTCACCGTCTGGTGCTCGAACGACTATCTCGCCATGGGCCAGCATCCATCCGTCATCGCGGCGATGGAAGAGGCGTTGCACGATGTCGGCGCCGGATCGGGCGGCACGCGCAACATCGGCGGCAACACCCATTATCATATCGACCTCGAGAATGAGCTGGCCGATCTGCACGGCAAGGAAGCCGCGCTCCTGTTCACCTCGGGCTATGTCTCGAACGACGCGACATTGGCGACGCTCGCCAAGGTGCTGCCGGGCTGCATCGTCTTTTCCGACGAACTGAACCACGCCTCGATGATCGCCGGCATCCGCAATTCGGGCTGCGAGAAGCGCGTGTTCCGCCACAACGACCTGGCGCATCTCGAGGAGCTGCTCGCCGAGGCCGATCCCGCGCTGCCCAAATTGATCGCGTTCGAGAGCATCTATTCGATGGAGGGCGACGTCGCGCCGATCGCGGCGATCTGCGACCTGGCCGACAAGTACAACGCGCTGACCTATCTCGACGAGGTCCATGCGGTGGGCATGTACGGCGCGCGCGGCGGCGGCATCGCCGAGCGCGACGGCGTCGCGCACCGGCTGACCATCATCGAGGGCACTTTGGCCAAGGCGGTCGGCGTGATGGGCGGCTATATCGCCACCGACCGCACGATCATCGACGTGATCCGCAGCTACGCGCCGGGCTTCATCTTCACCACCAGCCTCGCCCCGGTGCTGGTTGCTGGCGCGCTGGCCAGCGTGCGGCATCTGAAAGCATCGAGCGTCGAGCGCGATGCGCAACAGGCCGCCGCCGCTCTGCTCAAGAAGATGCTGGTCGAGGCCGGCGTGCCGGTGATGCTCGGCGACACGCATATCGTGCCGGTGATGGTCGGCGACCCGGTCAAGGCCAAGAAGATCAGCGACATCCTGCTCGCCGAATATGGCGTCTACGTCCAGCCAATCAACTATCCGACCGTGCCGCGCGGCACCGAGCGGCTGCGCTTCACCCCCGGCCCGGCGCATGACGAGGCGATGATGCGCGACCTGACCGGGGCGCTGGTGGAGATCTGGGACCGGCTGGAACTGCGCAAGGCGGCTTAAGCCTACCCTTCTCCCCTTGTGGGAGAAGGTGGCCCGAAGGGCCGGATGAGGGGGGAGTCGCAACACTGCGCTCCGTTATCCCCCTCACCCTTCCCACGCCTACGGCGCGGGCCCCTTTCCTCTCCCACAAGGGGAGAGGGAGTTTTAACCCCGGCTCATACCAAGGTGCGTGAAGCCCGACTCATTCTCCCCTACCCTTCAGGGGAGGGGCTGGGGGACGAGCGCAGCGCATGAGGAACTGCCCCACCCCAACCCAGTGCGGCAGCTCTTGGCCCTGTCCGGGGGACAGGGCTGCTGCTGCACTCCTGAAGGGTAGGGGCTTATAGGTTTCGATCATCGCACCCTGATATTACCTGCCCGACGGAAGGCCATTGCTTGATCGGCGCAACAGGAGCGCCGCGCAGCGGCGAGGGCGTGCGGGTAAACTCAAATCCAATTCAACGCCCATCGAAGTAGCGAGCCTCGGGTCGGGGCGCCCAGATCCAGCCGACAAGACCACTCGCGATGAGAAAGCCGACCAATATCCAGGCCAACATATGAAAGCCCGTCGCCGTAAGGATGGGGACAAAGAAACTCCAAACGCCCAGACCGATACGTACTACGGCGAACGTAGCTCCCTGCGCGGTGCTGCGTATGAGCGTAGGGAATAGCTCGGCGCTCCAAAGCTGAAAGAAGGATTGCGCACCAAAACCGCCTCCAAACGCCATAAGGGACAGGTAGGCAACAGCCACCGGGACGGTCAGCGGAAACAACGCTAATAGCGCCATGCCGCCAATCTGAATCAGTGCAGAGATGCCAAACAGCAGCCGCTGATCAACGCGGTCGGCCAGCCGCATGAACACAAGAAAAATGGACGCCATGCCGACAACGCAGCCCACCGACTGAACCATGACGGATGTCGCCTGGCTCAGCGCCCCGACGGTCCTGAGGATATAGGGGAAGAAGAACCCGCTCGTGCCTGCCCAGAGATTCCACAATCCATACATGCCGATAAGAAATGCCATCGACTTGATGTGACGAGGCTGAAGCAGCTCTCTCCAGGATACCGCCGCGCCGCCCGGCACTTCTTCATTTCTTACCTTTGCATCAAGCCAGAGTTGCGATTCCTGCATGCGTGAACGCAACAAAGTGAGCGCAAGCGCGAGAAGTGCCAAATGCGCAAAGACGATGCGCATACCAAGCAACCCGAAAGGCGAGAGCAACAACGACAAGGCCAGCACCACGATCGGTCCGAGATTCCAAAGGATTTGCGCTACGCCGCTGTGCTTGCCACGGGCACCGTCCGGCGCCATTTCCGCGATCAGCGACCATGACGCCGGAATATCGGCGCCGACGGCAAGGCCGACGATGACCGAGCCGACGACGATCATCCACGGCTGATTGGCGCAAACCAGCCAGGCCATACCGAATGCGTAAAACAGCATGTCGTATTGGTAGATCTTCTTACGACCGAATTTGTCGCAAAGCCGCCCGCCGATCAGCGCGCCGACACCAGCGGAGATTGCATTGGCGCTGAAGGCTCCGATGACGCCTACGAATGATGGGCTGAGATGATACAGTTCGGCCCACAATGCCAGCGCTACAGAACTCGCGACGATCGAGCCCGCGTCGATGTAGTTCGCCAATCCGGCCAGAATCGTGACTGTCCAAGACGATTTCTCGGTGGGTCCAGCGGAGTTAGCTTCGATCGCGCTCTTGACGGAATCCCCCTGATATTGTCCAGCGGAGCTATCTCTCGGTCCCAATTTCGCTTCCAATCATCAAGAGTTGCGGGGGTCGCTCGCAAAATCACACTATCGTTGTCACCCGATCAGGCTCAGCGTGTTCGGCGCGGGATGCCGCGGCTGTTCGGCCCATCGCTCATGTCGGCCGGCGTTCCTGCCAGGGCAGGACCGGGGCATTTTGATCGGCGCCCAAGGCAAATTGCAGATTCCGCGCATGCGAGCCGCCCTCGAGCCGCTCGGGCGGAAAACCCGGCAGATCAAGGTCCACTGCGGCGCCTTCGGGAACGTCGATCAGGGCGCTAAACCCCGCGTCATCCGCCTCCCAGCGAACACGCAGGCGGCCCTGGGGCGTGTCCCAGATTGTCTCGGCCCAGCGCAACCCTCCGCCCGGTCGCGGTGCGACGCGATAAAGACCTTCGTGCGCTGAGATGGGCTCTATCCCGCCGATCATGCGGTGCATCCAATCGGCGACCGCACCGAGGGCGTAATGGTTGAAGCTCGTCATATCGCCGGGGTTGATCGAGCCGTCGGGCAGCATCGAATCCCAGCGCTCCCAAATCGTCGTCGCGCCCATCGTCACCGAGTAGAGCCAGGAGGGCACCTCGGTTTGAAGCAACATCGCGTAGGCGTCGTCGAGATGTCCCGCCATCGCCAGCGCGTCACAAATGAAGGGGGTGCCCGCGAAACCGGTGCTGATGTGATGGCCGGACTGACGGACGAGCGCGGCGAGCCGTTCGCCAGCTGCAATCCGGTCCGCAGGTTCCAGCATGTCGAAAACAATCGCCAAAGAATAGACCGTCGTGCAATCGCTCTCGATCGTACCATCCCTGACATAGGCCGCGTAAAAGGCGGCGCGCAATCGTCTCGCCTTCTCCTCGAACTCATCGCGCTCAGGGCGACCGAGCACTTCGGCGGTTGCAGCAATGATCGTGAGCGTGCGGTAATAGGCCTGGGTCGCCACGACGTGCGGATCGGCCTTGGCCAGGAACGCATTTTCGGGGGGGGCCTCCGGGTCCAGCCAGTCGCCGAACTGGAAGCTACCCTCCCACACGCCACGGTCGGAAAGGAGCGACCAGACCTTGCGGGCATGCGCAAGCTGCGCATCGAATGTCTGGGCAAGGATCGCTCTGTTACCCTTGGCGCGCCACACCGCCCACGGAACCCAGGCAATAGCGTCGGACCAGATCGCGGTTGGCTTGGGATCGTTGAAGCGGGGCTGATCGAGCGTTTCCGGACACGCGATCGGCAACGCGTAATCAAAATATTTGAGCACGTCGGGCACAACCCACGGGACGACTCCGCCCCGGTGAGCCTGCTCCAGGACGACGTCCCGCAGCCACTCGCGCATGAACGCCTCGACATCGAACAAGAAGGCCGCGGTGGGCGCGAAAACGGCGATGTCGCCCGTCCACCCGAGTCGTTCGTCGCGCTGTGGGCAATCGGTTGGAACGCCGATAAAATTGCCCGTCGTGCTCCACACGACATTATTGTGAAGCTGGTTGAGCAGATCGTTCGAACAGCGAAACCAGCCCGTCCGCTTGAGGTCGGATCCGATTACAACTGCGGTAATGCCCCCGGCGTGCATCGCTTCAATTCCACCGGGCCAGCCGTCGATTTCGCAATAGCGAAATCCGTGAAACGTCAGCGTTGGTTCAAACACGTCGTCGCCGCCACTCAGCGTGAACCGATCAGTTGCCTCGGCCGAGCGCAATGGACGGACACCGAGCTCCTCGTGTTCGATGACCTCGGCATGTCGGACGGTAATGATCTGGCCCGCCTCACCCCGAACCTCGACCCGAAGCCAGCCGACCATGTTTTGGCCAAAATCGATCAGAATCTTTCCCGCTGGCGATATCCAGATCTTCTGCGGAGCAAGCGTTTCGACGCGGTGGATCGAGGGACCGGCCTGCGGTTCGAGCTTGGTCGTGTCGAAGTCGATTATTTGGGCCGTCGTCCAGTCCACGGCCGCAAAGCCCGACCTCAGCCAGTCGTCGCTTCGTGCGCGCGCATCGATCGACTGTCCTCTGTAGAGATCGTCGCTGGTGTTGGGGCTGGCTCCAGCCTGCCAGTGTTCTCCGGACGCGATCAGCTGGACGTGGCCGTCAGCGAACTGAACGCGAAGCTCGGCGAACCCGGCGGAACGTGTGCCGTACGACGCATGGGGCGGAATGAATAGCGGCGTCGCGTACCAGCCCCTGCCGAGCTGGAGCGCCAGCGTATTGGCGCCCGGCACGACGATGGCGGTAACGTCGGTCTCGGTGTAACGCACGCGCCACTCATATGAGGTCCAGCCTGGTGCCAGCACGTCATCATTGACCTCGACGCTGTTGAGCCAGGCGTAGACGATGCCGAGCGCCGAGAGGGCCAGTCTTGCATTGACCACCGCGCCATGCGCCTCGTCGATTGCGAACTCGTAGCGGAGTCGCGGCGCGCTCTTGATCGTCTCTGGCGCCGCAATCATGCGCGCAGTCCAGTTCGTGGTTGGGGTCATTCAGTTCCTGTCACCGTAATTCTTTCGGTTGGTTTCACCTTTATTCCGTAATCCATTCACTAGAAAATGGAACCATTAGGATCGATGCCCGAAACGCACCTCGATCCGGGCGGATCAGAAATCGCCACCGGTTCGCCATCGAACCCCTTATGAAATTTTGATTTGATGAGCGACTTATACCAAGGTGCGTGAAGCCCGACGCATTCTCCCTACCCTTCAGGGGAGGGGCTTATGGGTTTCGATCATCGCACCTTGGTATCAGCCGCCCGCTCCACGCATATCCCCGATAACGCGGCGCGCCCTCCGCCCGCAGCCCGGCCGCCGCGGCGATCCCGAGCAGCGCCTCCGGCAGCCGCGCGCGCGGCGCGACCTCGAACCGCGCCAGCCAGGCGAACAACAGCCCGCGCCACCACCCCGGCAAGCGCTCCTGCTGCCCGAAATCGACGATCGCCAGCTGCCCCGCCGGTGCGAGCTTGGCAGCGCCCTCGCGCAGCGCGCCCTGCCAGTCGGGGATCATCGACAGCGTATAGCTCTGGAACACCCGGTCGAACGCCGCCACGCCGAACAGGGTCTCGGCATCGAACCCTGTCGCATCGCCCTGCGCCAGCACGATCCGCTCGCTCAGCCTGGCGCGCGCGACCTTGGCCCGCGCCGTCTCCAGCATCGCTGCCGAGATATCGATGCCGAACAACCGCGCCTCGGGCCAGGCCCGCGCCGCGGCGATCAGGTTGCGCCCGGTACCGCAGCCGATCTCCAGCACCGTCCCGCCCGGCGGCGGCGCCAGGTCGCGGATCAGGCGGTCGCGCCCGAGCAGATAATATTTGCGCGTCAGGTCGTAGAAATGCCGCTGCGTGCGGTAGATCGCGTCCATCCGGCCGGCATGAGTGCCTTGTTCGGAGGCGGCACCGGCCCGCTCCCCCACCCGACCTCCCATTTCAGGATACCTTGTGGGAGGTCGGGTGGGGAGCGGGCCGGTGCCGCCAAAATGCGCTCTTTCGCGCATTTTCAAACAACGCCTCCGAGCACATAGAGGTGCACCCCGCCATAGATGGAGGAGCGGTCGCGCCTGGTATAATCGAGCGAATCCTCGGCGCGATAATGCCAGCGCGACAGGATCGTCTCCGGCACCCGCCCTGGCAATATGCTCGGCGCGCCGGCGGTGCGGAACAGCACGCGTGCGCCGGGCCGCGCGGTGCGGGTGATCTCGCGCCACAATCCGGTCAGCTGCGCGTCGGTCATCCAGTCCTGCGCGTCGAGCAGGACATAACGGTCGAGCGAGGCGTCGTCGCGGGTGCGCAGATAGTCGGTGAAATTGGTGTGCCGCACCTCGACCCGCGCCGCGCGCGCGACGATCGCGTCATGGTGCTCGCGCTGCAGATAGGGCGGCAGCGGCGCCTGCGGGCCCGGGCCATAGCCGCGCCCGAACGCCTGCCAGGCGAAATAATTGTCGCGAATGTCGAAATCGCAGGCCAGCTTCTCCAGCCGCGCGCGCAGCACCGTCGCCATCTTCTCGGAGCCCGCCAGCGCCTCATATTGCGCCGGCGGAATGCCCAGCCCGAACAGCGAGGCCGGCTGGTCGGTCAGCCAGCGGATGAAGCCCTTGTCGAACAACGGCGCATAGTCGCGGTCGAAGATCGCGCGCTGTTCCTCGATCGAGCGCGCGCGCAGCACCGCGCCGGGATCGATGCCGTTCAGCCGCGCGATGAGATGCGCCGCGCCGATGAAATGGCCGAGCAGCCCGCGCTTGTACACGCCATGCGCGAAGCCGCCGATGCGCCGCCTGCCCGTCAGGTCGCGGCCTTCCCAATAGCGCCGCGTCGTCTCGTCGAGGTGCGGGCGCACATGGTCGCGCCACGCCGCGATATTGGCCTTGCTGTCGGCCCGCGCGAAGAAGCGGTGGAAGCTGTCATGGTCGGGCAGGTGTCGGGCTGCGGCGAGCTTCAGCCGGTTGAGCGCGATATGCGCGGTGTTGAGGTCGACCGCGGTGATCGCCCGGGGGTCGGCGGTGAGGTAGCTCAGCACGTTGCACCCGCCCGAGGCGATCGTCACGACATGGCAATCGCGCGTGATCGCCAGCGCCTCCATGTCGACCGCCGGATCTTCCCAGATCTGCGCATAGACCAGGCCCCGAAAGGCGAAGGTGAAGGCGCGCTCGAGCAGCCCTTGTTTCGACAGATGCTCGTGGCGATGAACCGCGGCGCGCACCGCGCGATTGCGAGGCGGGTGAAGGGCGAGGGCCATGGCGTTCTCCGTCGCGGCGGTCGCCGCGCGGTCGCCCTAGGCGAGCGCGATGACGCTACGATGACAGCCGGCGGGGAGGGTAGACCTGCCGGCTCTCTGGGGGGGCGCCGGCAGGTCCATTACGCGCGTCGCGCGGCCAAGGGAGGGGGACCGCGCGCCGTTTACGCATCCTGTCTTCTCGAGAAGGATGAAGCCGTAACGGCGCGCGGCGCTTTTGGATGCATCGCGCCGCGAATATTTTCATCGCGCGATCATGTCGCGCTTCCCCCGCCACGGCGCAACCACCGAACCACGACAGCTTCGCCATGGTTCGGTGGTTGCGCCGTGGCGGGCGCGGTGGCAGCGTCGCCGCCGCGATGCCGCTGCCCCTCACCGCCACCGCCGGCTCACGCAGCGGCGCTTTCGCCAGGCGCGCGCCCGCGCCGTGCGCCTGGCCCACGCCGCGCGCGCGGGGCCGGGGCGAGCGGGCCGCCACGTGAGCGAGGCGACCGACGACGATCTGGTCGCCGCCGCCATCGCCGGCGACCGCGATGCTTTCGCCGCCTTGCTGCGCCGCCATTATGATCGCATCCACGGCCTCGCCTGGCAGCTTACCGGCACGCGCGCCGATGCGGACGATGTCGCGCAGACGGTGTGCTGCACCCTGGTCGAGAAGATCGCCACCTTCCGTGGCGAGGCAAAGTTCACCACCTGGCTGTGCGGCATCGTCTACAATGCCGCGCGCGACCTGCACCGCCGCCGCCGGTCCTTCGCCGGCTTCACCGATCGCCTCGCCGTGCTCGCCGGCCTCGCCCGCGCGCCCGATGGCCGCGACCTGCACGATGCGATGTGGGTGAAGAGCGCGATCGCGAAGCTCGCCCCGCCCTATCGCGACGCGGCGGTGCTGGTTGCCGGCCAGCAACTCACCCATGCCGAGGCCGCCCGGATCCTCGGCATCGCCGAGGCGACGGTGTCATGGCGCATGCACGAAGTCCGCCGCAGGCTCAGCCAAGACTGACCGCGCCAGAAAAGCAGTTCACGCAAAGGCGCGAAGCCGCGAAGGAGAAAGCAAATCTCCGCGTCTCCGCGCGAACCAAAATCTTGTTCACGCGGAGCCGCGGAGACGCGGAGAAAGAAGGAACGCATGCCGCTCCCGAGCCCGTCTTCGCGCCCTCGCGCCTTCGCGTGAAATAAACTTAAAAACACCAAGGGTTCCCCGCCCCCACCGCGTCCGAGCGGCATGCACGAGAGTCCGCCGCAGGCTCAGCCAAGACTGACCGCGCCAGAAAAGAAGTTCACGCGAAGGCGCGAAGCCGCGAAGGAGAAAGCAAATCTCCGCGTCTCCACGTCTCCGCGCGAACCAAAAATCTTCTTGCTCACGCGGAGCCGCGGAGACGCGGAGAAAGAAGCAGCGCATGCCGCACCCGAACCCATCTTCGCGCCCTCGCGCCTTCGCGTGAAAATAAATTTCGCAAAACCACCCAAGGATTCCCCGCCCCATCGCGTCCCAGTGACATGCGGACGGATGTGCGCCGCTGCCACCAGGGAGAATCTCATGCCCAGCTACCCAAACCCCCATCTCGGCCGCGTCATCGCCGCCACGCTGTCGGCCCTGCTCGTCGTGTCCTGTGCGCGGTCGGGCGTCGATACGCCGCCCACCGCCGCCACCGACCAGGCGAGCCCCGCCTCGCCCGACGCCAGCGGCGACATCGCCGTCACCGCCAGCCGCATCCGGCCGGCCCCCGGCACGCAGGAACAACGCAATGCCGATACCGTCACCGATTATGCCGCCATGCCGCCACCACCCCCACCGCCGCCGCCCGCCAAGCTGATGGCGCAGCGCGCTTATGCGCCGATGGTCGCGCCGCAATCCTGGGCGCCGCCTTATCATGACGAGGGCCGCGACCGCTTCACCGCCACCACCCAGAACCCGTTCAAGCTGGTCCGCGACGAGCCCGTCTCGACCTTCTCGATCGATGTCGACACCGCCAGCTACACCTTCGTCCGCGCCTCGTTGAACCGCGGCGCGCTGCCCCAGCCGGCGGCGGTGCGCACCGAGGAACTGGTCAATTATTTCCCCTATGATTACGCCGCCCCGACCAGCACCGCGCAGCCGTTCAGCACCAATGTCGCGGTCTTCCCCAGCCCCTGGACGGCCGGGCGCAAGCTCGTGCGCATCGGCATTCGCGGCTATGACGTGCAGCGCGCGACCCGCCCGCGCGCCAACCTCGTCTTCCTGATCGACACCTCGGGCTCGATGAACGAGCCCAACAAGCTGCCCTTGGTCAAACAGTCGCTCAACCTGCTGCTCGATAGCCTCGACGGCGACGACAGCGTCGCGATCGTCACCTATGCCGGCTATGCCGGCACCGCGCTCGCCCCCACGCCGGCGAGCCAGAAGGCGCGCATCCGCGCCGTCATCGACGGCCTCGGCGCGGGCGGCGGCACCGCGGGTGCCGAAGGCATCCGCCAGGCCTATGCCCTGGCCGAACAGAATCTCGACCCGCACGGCGTCAACCGCGTCATCCTCGCCACCGACGGCGATTTCAACATCGGCATCACCAACCAGGACGAGCTGAAGGGCTATGTCGAGCGCGAGCGCGCCAGGGGCGTGTTCCTCTCGGTGCTCGGCTTCGGCATGGGCAATTACAATGACGCGCTGATGCAGGCGCTGGCGCAGAACGGCAACGGCACCGCCGCCTATATCGACACGCTGAACGAGGCGCGGAAAACCCTGGTCGACGAGGCCAGCGCGACCCTTTTCACCATCGCCAAGGACGTCAAGATCCAGGTCGAGTTCAACCCCGCCACCGTCGCCGAATATCGCCTGATCGGCTATGAGACCCGCATGCTCAACCGCGACGATTTCGACAATGACAAGGTCGATGCCGGCGATGTCGGCTCGGGCCAGACCGTCACCGCGCTCTATGAGGTGACCCCGGTCGGCGGCCCGCGCGCGATCGGCGATTCGCGCTACGCCGCGCCGACCGGGCGCGCCCTCGGCCACGGCAATGAGCTCGGCTTCGTCAAGATCCGCTACAAGCTGCCCAAATCCGACACCAGCCGGCTGATCTCGACCCCGATCGACCGCGCCGTCGAATATCCCAGCTTCGCCGCCGCCCCGCGCGACGCCCGCTTCGCCACCGGCGTCGCCGCCTTTGCCGAGCTGCTGCGTGGCGGCAAGTATAATGGGTCGCTGAGCTATGACGACGTGCTGCGCATCGCCACCGCCGCGCGCGGCGAGGACAGCTTCGGCTACCGCGCCGAGTTCATCCAGCTGGTCCGCACCGCAAAAGGCGCAGGGTCGATGGCCGCGCTGGAGAGGTAAGGGGGCATCCACACCACACCGTGTTCCTGCGAAAGCAGGAACCCAGGGTTCCACGCGCACCCTTGGCGACCCTGGGCTCCTGCGTGCGCAGGAGCACGGTACGGGTGGCATTTCCACAGGCACGCCACCCCACCCTTCGACGCCCGCACAAATGCCGCTATAAGGCCAGCCGATGCCCCGCCCCACCTCCAGCCGCGCCCGGTAAATGGCCAGCGATGACGACATTGCGCGGCTGCTGCCCCAGCCGCCGCCCCCCCGCCCGGCGCGGCGCGAGGCGGCGATCGACGCGGCGCTGCGCCGCTTCGACGGCACGGCGGCACCGCCGCCCCCGGCCCCCGCGCGCCGCTTGCCCTGGTGGACCCGGCTCGGCCGTCCGCAGCTCGGCGCGCTGGTCTCGGTCGCGCTGCTCGCGCTGATCGGCGCCCCCGCCGCCTGGCTATCGCTGCACGATCGCTTCCCCGGCGCGCCTCCGCCACCCGCGACCAGCACCAGCACCAGCGACGCCGTCGCCCGTCTCGACGCCGGCGTCCCCGCCGCCGCGCCCGCCACCATCCCGTCGCCCGCCGCGCAACCGGCCGCCCCGCCGCGCCCCGCGCCGGCCGTCCTCGCCGCCCCGCCCGCCAGCAAGGCCGCCGCCGCGCCCGCCGCCCAGGGCGCGCTCGACGCCGCCGCGCCGCCCGCCCCGGCGATGAAGCTGGCCCGACCCGAGGCCGCGCCACCGCCACCACCACCGCCGCCGCCACCACCACCGCCCCCCGCCGCCCCGGTGGCCGAGGCGATGGCCGACAATGCCGCCGGCGACATCGCCGTCACCGCGTCGCGCATCCGCGCCCCGGCGCGGCCCGCGCGCGCCGACGCCCCGCGCCTGTCCCGGTCGGCGGGCGATCCCGATGATGCGCGCGCCGCGCTCGACCAGGCCATCGCCCGTGATCCGCGCGACAGCGGCGCCTGGCTCGAGCGCGGCCTCGCCCGCCAGCGCAGCGGCGATCTCGACGGCGCGCTAAACGATCTCGATCACGCCATCCGCCTCGCCCCCGATGCGCCCGCCGGCTACCGCGCCCGCGCCGCGCTCGAGCGCCAGCGCGGCGACGCCCGCCGCGCCGCCGCCGACGAACGCCGCGCCGCCGAACTGGAAGCAGGCCGCTGATCCCGCGCCGGCCTCACGACCTGTCCCGCCCCGCGCCAAACCCCCCGTGCTCCTGCGCACGCAGGAGCCCAGGGTTGCAAGCGCGCCGCCCACGGCTCCGGCTTCCTGCCTGCCCAGCAACACGTCGCCCTGTTTGACGGGGGAAAAGCGCCAACAGGCGCCCCCCTTATTTCCGCCCGCTCATCGCATCGGTCATCAGCCGCCCCAGCGAATGCCCCACCGCCAGCGCGCCGGTGCGGAACGCCGCATCGTCGATCACGAAGGTGAAGTCGCCGCGCTTGGTCGACCAGTCGCCATAATCGTCGCGCACCACGCCCAGCTCGCGGAATTCGCCCGCCACCGGCGCGGCCAGCCGCCCGCCATGCTCGGGCACCAGGATGCTGCACCACGCGCCCTTCGCGGTCGATCCATAGACGTTGGCGCCGCCCAGATGCATCGCCGGGTCGAAGCTGATCTTCGCCTCCGAACTGCGCCAGGTCAGCCCCTCGCTCTTGCTCGCCGACGCACCCAGCTGCGGCAGGGTCAGGAACACCTCCGGCAGCAGCAACGTCGCCCCTGCATGCTGCGCGGCCGTGCCGTAATTGGCCTGTGGCCCCATCATCCCATAATCGAGCGCCTGCTCGTCATTCGGTGTGACCACGACGAAATCGATCCCCGGAAAGGCGCGCGCGCCGTGCGTCGGCATGCCGTAACGCGGGTTGCTCTCCATCCGGGCGCGGTCGGCGAGGTCGGCTTTCACATCGTCGAAGGTCAGCACGGTGAACCCCGCCGCGCGCATCTGCCCGACGATATCGGCATGGATCCGCGCCGCCAGCGCCTGCAGTTCGGCCTTGTCCAGCCCCTGGACGAACACCCGCGCCTTCGACCCGGCATTGCCCAGCCCGCCGCCCGCGCTCTGGTGGTTGCGCGCCGTGACGTGGAGATAGAGCGTCGGGATGAGATAGGTGGTGCCCTTGGCGCACGACTTGATTCCCCCGAACACTACCCGATCGCGATTGATCTCGAACGCCGCGCCGCTGAACGGCGGCGCCGACTGCGCCCGCGCCACCGTCGCGCCGCCCAGCATGGCGAGCATCGCCACGCCGCGCATAAGATTGCCAAGTCCCTTCATCGTCACCTCCCGGTTCGCGCGGGGGCGTCCACCCCGCATCCGGCAACGGGATAGTGGGCGGCGAAGGCGCCGTATTGGACAAGCCGGACAGCTTATTCGCTGTTTCAGCGCGGCTGAAACAGGGGCGGCACCAGCCCGCTCCCCCACCCGACCTCCCATAGAATATCCTGATTGGGAGGTCGGGTGGGGGAGCGGGCTGGCACCGCGACAAGATTTAACGCCGCAGCCCCGCCAACGCCGCGACATCGACACTCGTCTCCGCCCCGAACGACATCACCTGGAACATGTCGCGCATCACCCCGCGCAATTCGGCGATGTTGCCGCTGCCCGCCGCCAGGTCGCCGCGCTGCACCAGCAGGTCGAACCGCGCATGGTCGGTCGCCGCATGCCGCTCGCCGCGCAAGCGGCGGTACTGCGCGAGGATGAATTCGGGCTGCTGATACAGCACGCTTCCCAGGATCGAACGGATCGCCTCGATCGACCGCTCCGCCACGCTGAACCGCCCGTCGTTCAGCGCCGCCTGCGCCGCGGCATAGGTCTGCGTAATCTGCGCGCGCTGGTCGGCCGAGAGCAACGCGGTCAACGCCCGCCCATCCGCCTCGACCTTGGCCAGGTCATTGCCGACGATCGCCGCGCGCAGGTCCGGCCGGTGCCGCAACCGCGAAATCTCCTGCCGGATCAGCCGCGCCTCCTCGGCGATCGAGCGATAACCATCGGCATCGTCGACCATCCTTAAGCGAGCCGACTGCGCACTGATCCGCAACCTGAGCGCGCTGGTCTCCTCGCTCGCCACCCCGCGCTGCGCCTCGACCAGATCGTCGAGCCGCGTGTCCGCCGCGATCAGCGCCTGCGCGGCATATTCATGCCCGCCACGCGCGAAATCGATCCGCGCCAGGTCATCGGCGTAGAAAGAGTGGTCGCGCAAATGCAGCCCCTGCTCGGGCAGCTCGATCGAACAACGGATCAACTGGCTGTCATCGACCGACCAGTGCAGGATCACCTGTTCCCCCGGCTTCAACGGCGCGGCGTAAGCGGGCAGATCCTCCCCGCTCAACCGGAACGACCCGATCAGCAGATTGGCCTCGGGCTCCTGCACCCCTTCGGCCTGCTCGAACAATTCGACGTCGATCCACTCGGCACTGCCCGGGTCGAGCCGCCGCCCCGCGCGCAATGTCTTCGCCCCCTGCTTGGGCAGCGTCTCGCCCTTGCGCAGCAACGGCTCCAGCACGTTGATCGCCCGCGTCCCGTCGCCATCCTCGACCTTGACCGAGATGGTGCTGGTGCACGGCGCCCCCGCCGCCACCGCCGCGACCCGCGTCACCACCAGCTCGGCACAGGCCTCCTCGACCCGCGCCCCAGCCCCGTCGGTCACGGTCATCGCAACGGTCGTCTCGCCCTCGCCCAGCTGCACGACGAAGATCGGCGCCTCGCCCACCGCGCGCTCGCCATAATCGCGCCCGTCGCTCGCCACCGCCGACACCCGCAACCCCGTCGTATCGCCCGAGCCTGTAACCCGGATCCGCGCCCGTTCCCTGGTCGTCCGCGCCTCGAAATCATACGACACCGCCGCGCCCGCCGCCTGCGTCACGCGCGATTGCTTGCCTGCGGCCTCGCCATCCGCCCACACCCGGCTCTCGGCATAGATCGCAGCACCCCGCGCCACCGCCGTCATCGGATCGATGTCGAGATCGGTCGCCACGCCCAGCTCGCCCGGCACCCGCTCGCGCACGATCGGCATGCGCGACGGCCCGCCGATCAGCACCACCTTGTCGATATCCACGCTGCCATAGCCATTGTCGGCGATCACCTTGCGGCACAAGGCGATCGACTGGTCGATCTTGTCCGCGACCAGATCCTCCAGGTCGCCCCGCGTCACCATCACCTCGACGAACATCTCGCGCCCCTTGAGATCGGTGGCCCGCGCATCATGCTCGGAGACGAAGATGATCGCCTCGCGCGCGCTCGACAGCTCGATCTTGGCCTGTTCGGCATTGGCCGCCGCCAGCGCGATCAGCCGGCGATAATCGGGCAGGGTATGCCACGCCTCGGGCAGCGAGAAGGTCTGCTCCAGCCAAGGCCGCACCGCATTGTCGATCAGCATGCGGTCGAAATCGCTGCCGCCGAGCATGTTGATGCCCTCATGCGCTTCGATCGACACCGCCCCGTCGATCGCCCGCACCAAAGCGACGTCGAACGTCCCGCCGCCGAGATCATAGACCAGGAACAATCCGTTGCGCGATTCCGGCCGCTCGATGCACGCCAGCGCCGCCGCGATCGGCTCCTGCAGCAGCCCGACCCGCTCCAGCCCGGCCGCATGCGCCGCGCGGATCGTCGCCTCTGACTGCATCTGGTTGAACGCCGCCGGCACCGTGACCACCGCGCCTTCGAACACCGCATCGCCCGCGCCGCTGCGCACCTGCTTCAACAACTGGCGCAGCACCTCGGCACTGGCATCCTCGGGTGTGATCGTCCCGTCCTCCGGCCCGAACGGCAGCACGGTGCTCGTCCCCAGCAACCGCTTGAACCGCGCCGCGATCCCCTTGGGCGATGTGCGCAACTGGTCATAGGCGCGCTTGCCGACATAGCGGCTCCCGCTGCGGTCGCACATCACCACCGAGGCCAGCACATCCTCACCGCTGATCGCCTTGAACAGCTCGAGCCGCCCCCCGCGATTGCCCACCACCGCGGAGTTGGACGTGCCGAGATCGATACCGAGATACATGGTCAGATTCCTTGGCTCACGCCGCTCTGTGTTGATTGAAACCCGAAGGCCGTTTTAAAATCACTCCGTCATGCTGAACTTGTTTCAGCATCCATGCGCGGCCATCCGAACCAGAAGCGACGCTCCGGTGGCCACTGGTCGCGCATGGACCCTGAAACGAGTTCAGGGTGACGAGGGGAGGGCGCTGCTCACCACCACTTCCCGCAACAAGATCTTGCCCGCGCTCACCACGCCGTCAGGCCCGGTCACCGTCGGCTCGATCGTCGCGTCGACCACGGCCGTCGCCCCATCCGAAATATCCTCGGCATTGACCGGGCTGGCCGGCACGTCCGGCGTGAACGCCACCCCGTCCCACACCGCCACCCGCAACCCCGCCTCGCCCAGAATCGCGTCGAGCCGCCGCCGTGCGAAGCGCAACTGCGCCTCCCCCGCCACCGCTCGTTCCGCGCTGGCAAAGCCGAGCTCGCGCTCATAGGCCGCGCACAGCTTCCAATATTGCACCGCCAGCGCGGCCAGCGGCCCAGGGTCCGCGCTCGTCACTGCCACGCCGTCACCCCGCAAGGTTCCGTGTTCCTGCGAAAGCAGGAACCCAGGGCCACGAGCGCGCCGCCAGTAACCCTGGGCTCCCGCGTCCGCAGGAGCACGGCAGAGTCAGACGCGTTCAGGATGACCACCCCCCTCACTGATCATCCCCCGAATAACCCGGCCGGTCCACCGCCGGTGTCGGGTCCATCGGCCGCGCGTCGGACATCGGCCGCCCCGGCACGATCCGGTTGGGCGTCGCATTGCCCTCATTTTCCAGCCGCGCATTATAGTCGCGGATTCGCGCCTCGATCGCCGCCGCGCGCGACGAGGAAAAGGTCCCCGACGCGCTGCCATAACGCGCCGTATCGCCCGATCCGCCGTCCGATGAAGACCCCGCGACCGGCAACGACGCCTCGGACGCGCGGTGCCGCCCGCCGATCCGCGAACAGAAACTCACCATCGCGCACAGCATCAGCACCACGCCGATCGGCACGCGCCCGCGCGGCCGCTGCCGCCCCGGCGTCGGCGTCCAGGCCGGCGGCATCTCCGGCGGTGGCGGCACCCAGGCCGCGGACGATCGCTGGCCCTGCGGCGCGGCGGTGGCCCCGCCACGATTGGCCCGCCCGAAACTCCCCGGCGTCGCCGACGAATCACTCTGGCCCCCATCACCCGAGGGCTGGCGCGGCGACGGCCGGCTATAGGCCGGCACCGGCGCCTCCCCGCCCAGCTGCTGCACATCCGCGATCAGCTTGGCGCGCACCTCGACCGGCGGGTCGAGCAGCAGCAGCCACTGCATGATGGCCAGCGCCGTGCGCCGCTCGCGATGCTCATTGGCCAGGTCGATCGCCAGCCCGCGCACGATGATGAACGCGCTCGCCCGGTCGCCCTCGTCGCGCCCGTCGACCGCCTCGGCAAAGCTCGCCGCCACCGCGCCCGCCAGCCCGCCCGCGCGCTCCAGCCCGCCGCCCGCCACCTCGCGCGCGAACGTCGCATGCTGCACCAACCCGCGCGCGCATGCCTGGCGCAACCTTTTGACCAGCACATTGCCGATCAGCACCGGCAGCTGCTGCTCCAGCGCGGCGCGGTGGAACGGCACCAGCGCGAACGACGCGATCAGCGCCCGCGCCAGCCGCAGCGCAATGTCATATTCGTCATGATCGTTGGACAACGTCACCGTCAGGCTGCGCACGCTGTCGAAAATCGCCGCGCTCGCCGGGTCGTCCAGCCCGCGCGCCGCCTCATGCACCTGCACCGGCCGCCTCAGGCTCGACCAGATCTCCAGCCCCGCCGTCAGCGCGATCGCCTGGCCCTGGTCCCCGGGCCGTTCCTGCAGCGCCGCCGTCGCCGCCGCGATCTTCGCCGCCGCCGCTTCCAGCGCCGGGTCGATCCCGGCGGCGTAGCAGCGCATCACCTCATCGAGGAACATCGCACCGAACCCGCCGCCGCCCCCCGCCGTCGCCGCCGCCGCACCCTGCATCGCCTTGGTCAACGCCGCCCGCGCCGATGTCGTCGCGGCGAACAGCGGCGCCAGCGCCTGCGCCACCGCCACCGCCCGCTCGCGCACCGCGCCGTCATAAAGATCGTCGTCGATCGGCCGGAACCCGGCCCGCGCTCGCGCCTCGCCCAACAGGCCGAGCGTCGCGTTCGAATCCCACGCCTGCCCGTCGGCGATGACGCGCACCGCCCGCTCCACCTCGCCCGGCACCGCCACCGCCAGCGCCAGGCCCAGGTTGAGCCGCGCCAGCCCGATCGTCGCATCGCGCGCCGCCGTCACCGCCGCCACGTCGCCGGCCTTCAGCCCGGCCCGCACCTGCGCCAGCAATGCCGGAGACATTTCGGGCAGCCAGCCCAGCTCCTCGCCCAGCCGGTCGCGCGCCGACATGAGCGAAGCCCGCGCCGCGTTCAGCGCGTCGGGGTCATGCCCGGGCTCGAAGGAAAGATCGTCGACCGCATCGCTGATCGCTTGCGCCGACGCATCCAGCCCTACGCCGAGCACGGCAAAGGCGTTGCCCGTCAGGCCGCTGCCGGCAAAGCAATCCGGCGCTGCCGCCGCGGCCGCGGCCTCGGCCACATCGCGCCCATCGGCCCGCCCGACCACGCGCCGCAAACGCCCGATCGCCGCCGCCTCCGCCTCGAGGTCCGGCGCGGTTTCATCCTCGACGCCCGGCGTCGCACGGTTTCGCCACATGAAGGTCAAGTCTGCTCCCGGTGCGGCGCTGGGGTGCCGCAGGGGGAGGGGTTAGCGCGGGAACGGTTGAAAAGGGGTTACGCGGGCCGTCTCGTGAGGGCGGGAAGTAATGACCGTAAACGAGCAGGCGGGCTTAGTGAGCGATTCTAGTTGGCGGCCCCTCGTCCCCGAGACTGAGCAGGGCCGTCAAGGCCGCCAGATTTTATCGCTGCGCGGACTACGACAGGAATGCAGGACCAATCAGAATGCCGCAGGATACCGAAAATCGTCTGACAGCCATCCGAATGTCATGGCACCGAAGAGGAGTGCATATCGCTGACTAATCCGATATTGATTACGCCGACATAACTCTTTTCATATGACGGGGACGGTATTTGGCGACGCAGGAGATCTCAGGAAATTCCATCGAGTTAGACGTGAACAGTGACCCTGCCACGGCGCTAAGGTCTGATCCGCTACGCATTGGAATTTCGACGAGAGCTCTTTTTGACCTCGAAGAAGAGCACCACGTTTTCACGAGTGCAGGCGTAAAGGCATATGCGCTCATGCAGCTTGAACGAGAAGACACAATACTTCGTAAGGGTACTGGGTTCGAGGTAGTCGAGCGGCTTCTCGCTTTGAATGAGCCCGGCGCGCTGCCATTTGTTGAAGTCATTCTGCTATCTCGTAACTCGCCCGACCTCTCTCTCAGAGCTTTCAAGGCGATCAATCTATATGAACTCGCCATAAAAACTGGCAGCTTCACCAGCGGGCGATCTCTGGCGCCATTCATACCGGCATGGGGGATCGATCTGTTTTTATCAAATGAGGACGCGGACGTGCAGGGCGCGGTCTCGGGTGGAGCGGCGGCCGCACGACTTGGTATTGTGCCAGAGGTCGGCGACGAAACGCCGGCTGGCGAAGTTAGAATCGCCTTTGATGGTGACGCTGTAGTATTCGGTCCAGAGTCGGATGCTGTTTATAAGGAGCACGGCCTTGAGGCTTTTCTGGCTCATGAAGTCAAAAATGCAGCTAACCCGATGACGCGAGGGCCTTTCGGCAACTTTCTCCATAAACTCTCGGCACTGCGCCGAGTGTTTCTAACCGACGCCGATGTCAGCAAGGTCCGCATCGCGCTTGTTACGGCTCGAAATGCACCTGCACACGAGCGCGTCGTGCGTACACTGCGCGCGTGGGGCACGCCTGCTGACGAGGCCCACTTTGTTGGGAGCCGCGCGAAGGCGCCGATCCTCAAGGCGCTGGGGGCTCACATCTTTTTCGACGACCAAGAGAAGCACGTCCTTGGCGCTTCGACGGTCGTACCCTCCGGACATGTGCCCGGACCGCACGACCCCGCCGAGCCTGTCATCCCGGCGGGTTGAGTGAGTGCCTTAGATACCAATAGCCGCCCGATTACACATTGAGATTGCTCGCCTGAGCGCTTTCAAAAACGAACGCTAAGCTGCCGAGCCATCGTCTTCATCAATGAGGGAGGCCGCTGTTGTAGACAGCGTTATCCCCGCTCCCCTGCCAGCTTCGTGGAACCAGAGGTGAACAATCTTGGCGTCGTCGCTCGCCGGCAATGGACGCGCGCTGCGGACCTTGAATGTCGTTGGCAAGTTGACAGAGTTGCCGAAAACCAGAGCATGCTGCTTCGGCAAGGTTGGTAGCCTACGCAAAACACCATCAGATATGGAAGGGGACATTTGCCTGATCTGCGACAGATCGTCGGGGTTCTGAATCCGATGCACTACGAAGTTCGAGCATTGCGACAACACCGTCTTGGAAAGTTCGCTCGGGCGCTGTGACGCGACTAACAAGAATAGGCCATATTTGCGCCCTTCCTTAGCAATTCGCTCGAAGACGCGGCCTGCGTCGAGCGCGTAACGGGATGGTGTGGATGAGATGTAGCGATGCGCTTCTTCGAGTAAGAGATGAACGGGGAAGCGGTTCCGGGGTTCGGCCTGCCTAAGCAGTCTAAACACCATGCGCGCGACCACCGCGCTGACCAGTTCAACTACCTCATCCTCAACAGCATTCATGTCGAGGATGACGATCTGCGAAGCTTTGAAATGACCGCCTGCTTGGGTTCCCAGGCCCAGCACGCGCGCGAGAAATGGTGTCGCATCCTGCGCGCCATCCACTGCTGCGTGGCGTAAGAATGCGTAATCTTGGCGTTCGAGCAGGGCCTTGAAACGTGTCACCATCTGCGAGCAGTAGTCGCGAATCTGACGGTTTCCGTGAGCCTCCTCGTATAGAAGCGCCAAATCTATCGCACTTTCCAATGCTTCGAAGTCGAATGGGCTGTTTGAATAGTCAGGTAGCTTAAAATCATCGATCGTGTAGCCGCTATGGCCGTCCGCCCCGAGAAGGTATTCAAAAGCGCTTTGGATGTGATTCATGTTGCCAAAGCTGACTTCGATCGCCGCACCGATTGTCGCTGAGTTTATCTCTTCGGTACGGAAGCGTTGAAGAATACCTAATATACGAGTTTCCTTCGCACCAGGCGGGCTCTCATCGGAAAGTATTTGAGTGATGCATTTTGCGAGGATGTGATTGCGTATATCGTTGAGTTGATGGCTGCCAATGCCATCAAACAAAGTTGCCAGCCCGAGAGCCATGCGTAAAATCGGGACCTGCGTTCGCTCGCTTGCCTGAAGCAGCAACTCCCATTCGGAAAGATCTAGAAACCAATGTGGGATACGGAAACGGCCAGCGTTAGCTGTGCCGTCGAGGATCAATCTGTCGACACCAATAATTCCGGCTTCCGCGATTTCGCTGAATGCCTGATGGTACTCGCCATTGACATCGAAGGTGACGAATGTTGCCCCGCGGGCGTAGTGCTCCTCCGGCTTGTCGAACAGTTCTTGTAAGATCGATGCGACCGTGCAGGACTTGCCGCTACCCGTGTTCCCCAACACGGCGGTGTGGCCCCCAAAGAACTCATCAATCCGAACCTTTACTCGATAGTTTTCAAAGATCACCGACTGGCCGATCTCAAGGATGCGGAGGCGAGTTGCCTCGGGTGGCTCGCATCCGCCGCCGTCGAGGCCTGCCGATGGTTCGGACGCCGGGCTGGTGTCAAAGATTCGGTCTAGCTCTTGGTCAAGAGCGTAGAGTGCGTCGGCGTAGAGGGCAGGGAAAACTGAGACGCCGAACCGGAATCTGCCGCCCTCGATCGGCAACATACCCACCGGCACTACATCTAAAAACTTAGCGGACGTGGCCTTGTCAATCTCACCACCGAAACCTGCATCGCGCTCGCGCAATCCAACAATCTCCGCGACCACATACTCGCTCTGCGCCGGGACCACGACAAACGATCCGAGCCGCGCAACATAATGTACGTCGTCGAAGCCAACGACCGTGAAGCTGTCGGTGCCGCTGTGCATCTCGATGACGAACTTGTCCGCCGACACAGCGACGACGGAACCTATGGCTCGGCGACGATCATCAGTCGGCACTGACCGTCCCCACTTCCGAGGACGAGCCTGCTGTCATCGTCTGCAACACGAGCTTTACAGCGTCGTCGATACGGTCGGAAGGCCGTCTCGGAAGAAGATGCTCGACGATCGTGTTGAAATAGTGCGCTGGCGTCTCGCCCGCAGGCCCCGGTCCGCCGATGATCCAGATGCGCGGATCGCGCAGGCCGCGCAGTTTTGCGATCTCGCCACCCGAGTCCGGGTCCGCGAATATAATGAGGCGGAATGTGGGCACCGTTAGCGCCTGATATATGATGTTATTCAAATGCTCGTCGCCGAAGGCATAGCCCATCGTCATCAGCACGCTTTGCTCGCGCACAATTCGGGACTGGAACTCGCGGAACAAATCAGAATAGGGTGACCCAAGGCTAGAGTTCTGTTTAGCAGGGGTCGGGAAGATCATTACTTTCGACGGTGCCGTCTGCGGCCAAGTTTCCCGAATGGGAAAGAGGCCGTGATCGTCTTCCGTCCAACTGATCGACCCGTGTAGCTTGCAGAGATAGACGAAGCCATCGACCGCTGACCATTTTCTGTTTGAAATGTCTAGTTGCTCGGCAAGCGCATATCGGAAGGTTGCGGGGTTGAAGCGACGCTCGATGACGCCGGAGAACCCGTTAGCGTAAGGCAGACCCAAGCGGTCCATCGCGCGTTCGTTGAACAGGTCGTAATTGGTGGTGAATATCCACGGACGCGGCAGTGACCTGTCTCGGAGTACAAGTCTCCGGTAGAAGGATTCGTAGAGGTCTGGAACGCTCTCGTCGCCGTTTGAGAACTCGCCGGTGGTGCATCTCTCCCACAAAAAGGCGTGGACTTTGGATATCATCCCGTCAATTTTCGCGACCTCATCCTCATCTCCAACGTCATCCGTTCGAGAGAGAACAAAGCGGAGCGCGTGTAGCGTCTCCATCAAGCGCTCAAGGTTCCGCGTGTAGTCGCCCGCGAGAGTTAGGCCATGGCCGGCGAGACAAGAAACATCCGACGCGTCGAATGCCCACGCGTGGGAACCGGAGCCATCACTGTTTTCTGCGGCCCCAGATGCGGCGCAAAACTCATTAGCCAGAGGCGCCATAGTCGCGATTCCGCGCTCGACGCCGTCAAGAACTAACGACGAGCAACCGGCGCCGAGGAGGAATGCCACATTGCGTGCGCCTAGGGTCTCGGCGAGAGCCTTGCGCACCTGATCTGGCCCCTTTTCCCAGTCAAGCTGCTGGGTGGAATGGTCACCATTACGTACAAAGGTGAAGGTGGTTTGAGGTGTGGAAATAAGGTTTTCCGCCTGGGGAGTAGCAGGCGCCATATTCTCCATGTCTCGTGCACTCCCCCAAGGCCGGCCACCATTAGACCGACATTCGTTCATTTCCACGGTAATGCTTTGTGAAACTCGATCGGGCAAGCCGAGAGCAAGATAGAGTTCGAATTGATTGAAGACCTTCATTGACGAGACTGTATCACAGCCTTCGGCCAAGGCAGTCTCCCGAAGCGCGGTCGCGTTCCTTTCACACACATAAAAACAGGGCCGCACTCCCGCGCGGCCCCGTTCCTCATTCACTCAGGCGTAACCGCCCGGCTCAACGGCGATAATAACCATCGCCGCGATACTCGTCGCGCTGGTCATACCGGCGATCACTGTCGCGGTACCGGTCGTGGCGGTCATTGTCCCAGCCCCAGCCACGATGCTCGTGGTGGCGGTGATGGCGGCGCCATTCGCGCTCGCGGCGGCTCTCGTCGCGGTCGCGATACTGATAGCCCTGGTTATAACCCGAGCCATAACCGTAACCGTCATAACGGCTCTGCGCCGAGGCGGGGGCGGCGGCCAGGCCGGCCAGGGCAACGCCGGCAAGGGCGGCGGCGGTAAGGAACTTCTTCATCATCGATCATCTCCCGATGGGGTCTTGGTGACGCCCTTCTGGGCCTCCCGCCGTGCATCGGGTCTGAACGCGCCGTTATCGCGGGTTCATCGTCGGATCGCCTTGCCGGCGCCGGCAAAATGATGTCTCGCGATCGCGCTTTTGACCCGCCACGCCCCTCGATCTGAACTGTCAAGTTTGCCTTGATAGTTGCCTCTGCAAACAATTCGCCTCGGCGCACGCGCCTTGACCCGAACCATTGAGTAATCCTCAATAGTTGCCGCCGTCGGCTCCCCTCCGCATGTCGACCATTTTACCGGTGCCGGCAAAATGGTGATCTATTCCCACGGCGCCTTGCTGCGCATGAGCTTTCTCAACGCATCGTTCGCCTTGGCTGGCTTGGCCAATTCGTCGGCCAGCACGGCGCTCTGCGCGGTGTCGAGCGTGTACTCGGTCGCCTCGTCCGTCATCGCCGCAACCTTCCGTGCGACCGCCTCTGGCTGGTCCCGTGTCATCGTCGCGCGCAACGTCTCGACCTTCCTGTGCCCGCTCATGCCGCGCCACCTCGCAACGGGTTGATGAACTCGATGCCGGCAAAATCCTTTTCGTTGTCGGTGACGACGACGCAGCCATTTGCTTCGGCCACCGCTGCGACGATCATGTCGAGCGCGCTTCGCGGCAGACCCGCCACTTTGCCATCGGCCATCAGGCGCGCCCAGACCAGGCTCGCCGCTTCATCGAAGGGCAGGATACGACCGCCGAAGAGAGCCTGTGGGCCCTCAGCGCCGTCGAACCATTCTTCGAGTTGATCGCGCCGCTTTCCGGCCGGCTTTTCCAGTACGCCGCGTCGGATCTCCGCCAGGGTCAGCGACGCGATATGCAGGTCATCGTCGGCCTGTTCCGCCATCCATGCCAGCAACGATTCGGATGGTGCCGGTTTGGTGACGTTGCTGAGGATGTTGGTGTCGAGCAGGTACCGCATCAGATATCGACCTTGCGCCCCTCCTCACGCGGTCGCGTCAGGTCGAGATCCGCGCCGACCATGGGAGAGCGACGCAGTGCCGCGAGGATGCCGCCTTTCTTGGGCGGCTCCCCGGCAATCGTCTGGCTCATCGCCGCACGCAATTGCGTGGCGTCCGGACCGTCCTCGGCCAGCCGGCGTGCCAATGTGCGGATAAGGTCGCGGTCGGTATCGCGGCCGACCACTTCGAACCGCGCCAGCCCGCGCGCGCCGAGACGCGCACGATACTTCTCCAATGCGCGCTTCTGGGCGGTGCTCATGCTGTCCTCCATCTCTTCCCGGTAATATAGCCGGCAAGATCGCGTTGAGCAAGGACCGCTCAATCTCCCGCGGATCCTTCCGACTTGTCGTCAGCCTGATTCACCCCGCCAGGGCCATCGGCCAAAACTCCCGCCGGCGCGCCGCGAAACGCTCGCATCGCCCGATATCATGGTTGGGTTCGCCCGCATCGTCGCCGGCGCAAGGAGGCAGTAAAGATGACGAACAACGCCACGCTCCCCCATAATTATTACTTGGCCGCCAAGACCTCGTCTCGCCGCCTCGCGCCGCCCGCCCCCGTAACGCCGCAGCATGCCGTGTTGGGTTCGGCGCCTTCTACCTTCCCTCCTCTGGCGCGTGCCGTCCAGCATCCGGCGGCTAAGCGACCCCCCGTCGGTCGTCAAAACTCTTTTGTTCTTGCGCTCGTCTTGCCCGCCCCGCGGGTCGATACTCGCGCGTCATTTGCCGCCCGTCCGCGGCGAAATCCTCTTTTGCCGCGCGCAAAGGGCCAACCTCCTTATGGCAATTCGCCGATGCTTTGCGTAAAGGCCGCCACATCCACCGCCATCGAACCGGGAATCGCGCCGACCATGCGCATCGCCATCGCTTCGGATCACGCCGCCTTCGCGCTCAAGGCCGTGCTGGCCGACTGGCTGCGCGCTGAGGGGCATGACGTGCTCGATCTCGGGCCAGGCAGCGACGCGCGCGTCGATTATCCCGATTTCGGTTTCGCCCTCGCCCGTGCCGTTGCGGCCGGCGAGGCGGAGCGCGGCGTCGCGCTATGCGGCTCGGGCATCGGCATCTCCATCGCGGTCAACCGCCACCCCGCTATGCGCTGCGCGCTGGTCGACAACCCTTACGCCGCCACCCTGGCGCGCCAGCACAATGACGCCAATGTCGTCGCGCTCGGTGCGCGGCTCGTCGGCGAGGATATGGCCAAGGCCTGTATCGCCGCCTTCCTCGTCACCGCTTTCGAGGGCGGCCGCCACGCCGCCCGTATCGACAAACTCGGCCACCCGCCTTTCGTGAAGGATCCTGTATGAGCACCAACCCCTCGACGCTCCACGACGTCCAGCCCGACGGCTTCTTCACCCGCGGCCTGGCCGATGCCGACCCCGCGGTGTTCGCCGGCATCCAGCACGAGCTGCGCCGCGAGCAGACCCAGATCGAGCTGATCGCCAGCGAGAACATCGTCTCGCGCGCCGTGCTCGCCGCGCAAGGCTCGGTGCTGACCAACAAATATGCCGAAGGCTATCCCGGCAAGCGCTATTATCAGGGCTGCGAGCCCTCGGACGAGGTCGAGACGCTGGCGATCGAGCGCGCCAAGCAGCTGTTCGATTGCGGCTTCGCGAACGTCCAGCCGCACTCCGGCGCCCAGGCCAATGGCGCGGTGATGCTGGCGCTGGTCAAGCCCGGCGAGACCATCATGGGCCTCAGCCTCGATGCCGGCGGCCATCTCACCCATGGCGCCAAAGCGGCGATGTCGGGCAAATGGTTCAACGCCGTGCAATATGGCGTCACCCCCGACACCCATCTGATCGACTATGACGAGGTCGCCCGCCTGGCGCGCGAGCACAAGCCGAAGCTGATCATCACCGGCGGCTCGGCCTATCCGCGCCAGATCGACTTCGTCCGCTTCCGCGCCATCGCCGATGAGGTCGGCGCGTACTTCATGGTCGACATGGCGCATTTCGCCGGCATCGTCGCCGGCGGCCTGCACCCCTCGCCGCTGCCCCACGCCCATGTCGTCACCACCACCACGCACAAGACGTTGCGCGGCCCGCGCGGCGGCATGGTGCTGACCAATGACGAGGCGATCGCCAAGAAGATCAACTCGGCCGTGTTCCCGGGCCTCCAGGGCGGCCCGCTGATGCACGTCATCGCCGCCAAGGCCGTCGCCTTCGGCGAGGCGCTGCGCCCCGAGTACAAGAGCTACATCGCCGCCGTGGTCGAAAACGCCAAGGTGCTGGCCGCCACCCTCAAGGAGCGCGGCGCCGAGATCGTCTCGGGCGGCACCGACACCCACCTCGCGCTGGTCGACCTCTCGCCTTTGGGCGTCACCGGCAAGGACGCCGACGAGGCGCTGGAGCGGGCCGGCATCACCTGCAACAAGAACGGCATCCCCAACGATCCGCTCCCCCCCACCAAGACCAGCGGCATCCGCGTCGGCTCGCCCGCCGGCACCACCCGCGGCTTCGGCCCCGCCGAATTCCGCGAGATCGGCAACATGGTCGCCGACGTCCTCGACGGCCTGCGCAAGAACGGCGAAGCCGGCGACGGCCAGATCGAGGCCAATGTCAAGGAACGCGTCGCGGCGCTGTGCGCCCGCTTCCCGATCTACGCCGAAGGCTTCTGAAGGTGAGCATGAACCTTCTTCTCCCTCTCCCCTCCGGGGAGAGGGCCGGGGAGAGGGGCAGTGTGTCTCGCATCCTCTCCTCGCGGGACTCACTCTAATGCGCTGCCCGTTCTGCGGCCACGAAGACAGTCAGGTGAAGGACAGCCGCCCGACCGAGGATGGCGCCGCGATCCGCCGTCGTCGCCAATGCGAGGGCTGCGCCGCGCGCTTCACCACCTTCGAGCGCATCCAGCTGCGCGAGCTCGTCGTGATGAAGAGCGAAGATCGCCGCGAGCCGTTCGACCGCGACAAGCTGCTCCGCTCGGTCTCGATCGCCGCCCGCAAGCGCCCGATCGACGCGCTGCGGCTGGAGAAGCTGGTCAGCGGCATCCAGCGCCAGCTCGAAACGCTCGGCGAAAGCGAGGTCTCCTCGCAACGCATCGGCGAGATGGTGATGGACGGTTTGAAGGGCCTCGATTCGGTCGCCTATATCCGCTTCGCCTCGGTCTATCGCGACTTCAGCGAGGCGCGCGACTTCGAGGAGTTCGCCGGCTCCGTTACCGAGATCGGCAGCGAGGTCGGCAAGGGTTGACCCTCGTAAAGGCCCCGCCACCCGTCATCGTCCTCGTCCGTCCGCAACTCGGCGAGAATATCGGCAAGGCGGCGCGGGCGATGCTCAACTTCGGCCTGTTGGAGATGCGCCTCGTCACCCCGCGCGACGGCTGGCCCAACCCTTCCGCCGGCCCCGCCGCCAGCGGCGCCGACAGGGTGCTCGACAAGGCGGTGGTGTTCGACAGTGTGGCGGAAGCGGTCGCCGACTGCGCCCATGTCTATGCCACCACCGTGCGCAAGCGCGGCGTCACCAAGCCGGTCGTCACGCCCGAACAGGCCGCGCGCGCCATCCACGCCGCCCCCGGCCGCGCCGCGATCCTGTTCGGCCCCGAACGCTCCGGCCTCGCCACCGACGACGTCGCGCTCGCGCGCACCATCATCACCGTGCCGATCAACCCCGAGTTCGGCAGCCTCAACCTCGCCCAGGCCGTCATCCTCATCGCCTATGAATGGTCGAAGGGCATGGCACTCGCCTCGCCGCCCGAGACCGACCTGCCCGATCCCGCGCCGCACGAGGAGCTGGAGGGCATGATCGGCCAGCTCGACGCGATGCTCGCCCATACCGGCTACTATTTCCCGCCTGATCGCGAGCCGACCACGCGCCGTACCCTGCGTACCCTGCTCACCAAGCCCGGCTGGTCGAGCATGGAGGTCCGCACCCTGCGCGGCGTCCTCTCCGCCCTCGACGGCAAGAAGCGGCCGCGATGACCCGCGCCGTTGACCTTTGGGACTCTTTCTGTCAGAGGCCCCGCCTTCGCGAATGGCCCCGCACCCCGGTGAAGCGGTGGCCCTGTTTCTCACAAGCAGGCGATGACCGGGTATCGATCGGCTCTTTCGTTTTCGGAAGGGCCGGTCTTGTTGTTGGCACTTGCACGAAGGTAATTACGATGTCGAAGCGCTCCAGCGCCAAGTATAAGCTCGATCGCCGCATGGGCGAGAACATCTGGGGTCGGCCCAAGTCCCCGGTGAACAAGCGTGAATATGGTCCCGGCCAGCACGGCCAGCGCCGCAAGGGCAAGGTCTCCGACTTCGGCATCCAGCTGCGCGCCAAGCAGAAGCTCAAGGGCTATTATGGCGACGTGACCGAGAAGCAGTTCCGCGCCTGCTACACCGAGGCCGCCCGCATGAAGGGCGACACCAGCCAGAACCTGATCGGCCTGCTCGAGCAGCGCCTCGACATCATCGTCTACCGCGCCAAGTTCGCGCCGACGGTGTTCGCCGCGCGCCAGCTCGTCAGCCACGGCCATGTCCGCGTCAATGGCGTGAAGTGCAACATCGCCTCGCGCCGCGTTTTCCCGGGCCAGGAGATCACCCTCGGCGCCAAGGCGCAGGAGATGGCGCTGGTGATGGAAGCGCAGAGCCTCGCCGAGCGCGACATCCCCGACTATGTCGCCCCGGACGGCGCCGCCAAGGTCACCTTCACCCGCGTGCCCACGCTCGACGAGGTGCCCTATCCGGTGAAGATGGAACCGAACCTCGTGGTCGAGTTCTACTCGCGCTGATCCTCGGATCTCACGGATACAGCAAGGGGGCGGCCGGCAACGGCCGCCCCTTTTCGTTTACGGCGCCGGCGGCAGGTGCAGCGCGGTGCGCAGGAAGGTGTCAGCCCGGCCCACAAGCACACGGGTTCGCTATGGTTGCACGGTCCATCCGACGCTGCCAGAACGGCGCCAATTCCTTGTGACCCGGGGGTAACCATGCGTTCTGCCATATTATTCGGCCTCTTGCTGTTCGCTTCAGCCGCCATCGCCCGCGACACGCCACCCGCCCCGGCGATCTCCGTCCAGACGCTCAAGGACGTCACGCAGACCCTGTCGTCCGACGCCTATGAGGGTCGCAAGCCGACCACGCCGGCGGAGGACAAGACGACCGCCTATATCGTCGCGCGCTTCAAGGCGGCGGGGCTCAAGCCGGGCAATCATGGCAGCTGGTTCCAGCCGGTGCCGCTGGTCGAGCTGACCGCGCAGAACGTCTCGCCGCTGACCTTCACCGGCGGCAAGGCGCCGGTCAGCCTGGCCTATCGCAGCGACCTGGTGATCGCGACCTATCGCGTGGTGCCGAAGATCGACGTGCGCAATTCCGACGTCGTGTTCGTCGGTTACGGCATCAACGCGCCGGAGCGCGGGTGGAACGACTATGCCGGGCTCGACGTGCACGGCAAGACGGTGGTGATGCTGGTCAACGACCCCGACTGGCAGACGCCGGGCCGCGACGGTTTGTTCGAGGGCCGGGCGATGACCTATTATGGCCGCTGGACCTACAAGTTCGAGGAGGCGGCGCGGCAGGGCGCGGCGGCGGCGATCATCGTCCATGATACCGAGCCCGCCGCTTATGGCTGGGGCGTGGTGCAGTCGAGCTGGACCGGACCGCAGCTCGAGCTCGACGCCAAAGGCGATCACATGGAACAGAGCCAGGCGATTGGCTGGATGCAACTCGCCAAGGCAAAGGAGTTGTTCGCCAGTGCGGGGCAGGATTTCGACGCGCTGTCGGAAGCCGCGAAGCACAAGGGCTTCAAGGCGGTGCCGCTCGGCGTGAAGGCGTCGATCAGCTTCACCAACAGCATTCGCCGCCGCGCGTCGAAGAACGTCATCGGCATCCTGCCCGGGACGGCGGCACCGAACGACTGGGTGTTCTACACCGCGCATTGGGACCATCTCGGCCACTGCGACGCGGTGAAGGGTGACGGCATCTGCAACGGCGCGCTCGACAATGCCTCGGGCGTCGCCGGCCTGGTCGCGCTGGCCGAGGCACAGGCCAAGGCCGGGCCGGCGCGGCGCTCGATGGCGTTCATGTCGGTGACGGCGGAGGAATCGGGCCTGCTCGGCTCGCGCTATTATGCCGAGCATCCGATCTATCCGCTCGCCCGCACCGTCGGCGGGGTGAACATGGACGGGCTCAACGTCATCGGCCGGGCGAAGGACTTCGTCGTCACCGGCGCGGGCAAGTCGGAACTGGAGGACATGATCGTGCCGCTGGTCGCGGCGCAGGACCGGGTGATCAAGCCCGAGCCCAATCCCGAGCGCGGCGGCTATTTCCGTTCCGACCATTTCAGCTTCGCCAAATTGGGCGTGCCGATGCTCGATGGCGGCTCGGGCGAGGATCTGCGCGTCGGCGGCGAGGCGGCGGGCCATGCCGCGACGCTCGACTATATCGCCAACCGCTATCACAAGCCGCAGGACGAATATGATCCCCATTGGGACTGGTCGGGCGCGGTCGAGGACCTGACACTCTATTACCGGCTCGGCCGCCAGCTCGCCTCGGGCAACGCCTGGCCCAATTGGTACAGGACGGCGGAATTCCGCGCGATCCGCGATCGGTCGCGTGCCGTGAAGGCTATGAGGCACTGATGAGCGTCAAACCACCGCCCGCCGAATGGGCGCCGCACAAGGCGGTGTGGATCGGCTTTCCGAGCCATCCGGAATTGTGGCTCGACGATCTCGAGCCGGCGCGCGCCGAGGTCGCCGCCTTCGCGCGCGCGGTCCATGCCCATGGCCATGGCGAGAAGGTGCTGCTGGTCGTCGCCGACAATGAGGCGGGGCTGGCCGCACGGCGCCATGCCGGCGACATCGCCGATATCGTGGTCGAGCCGTTCGGCGACATCTGGCTGCGCGATACCGGGCCGATCATCACCGGCGACCATGATGCGCGGCTGTTCGAGTTCAACGGCTGGGGCGGCAAATATGAGCTGCCCGGCGACGACACGATCGGCGAGCGGCTGGCGCGCAAGCGGCATATCGAGGCCGAGGCGTGCGGCTGGGTGCTGGAAGGCGGCGCGATCGACGGCGACGGCACCGGTCTCGCGGTCACCACACGGCAATGCCTGCTCAACATGAACCGCAATCCGGGCATGTCGCAGGCCGATGTCACCGTGCGGCTGCGCGAGGATCTCGGCCTGACCGAGCTGATCTGGCTCGGCGACGGGCTGCTCAACGACCATACCGACGGCCATGTCGACAATCTCGCGCGCTTCGTCGCACCCGGCGTGCTGGCGATCCCCCAGTCGTTCGACAATGATCCCAACTGGCTGGTCTATCAGCATGCCGCGCGCGACGCGGCCCAGGCCGGGGTCGAGATCGTGCGGCTGCCCTCGCCGGGCCGGGTGATGCGCGACGACGAGATCGTGCCGGCGAGCTATATGAACTTCTATATCGGCAACGCCGCGGTGGTGGTGCCGCTGTACGGCGCGCCCAATGACGAAGCGGCGGTGGCGGCGATCCAGGCGCTGTTCCCGACACGCAAGGCGATCGGGCTCAGGGCGGACGCGATATTGACCGGGGGCGGGAGCTTCCACTGCATCTCACAGCAGATTCCGGCCTAGTTCCCTCTCCCCGCCGGGGAGAGGGCAAGCTGCGTAGCAGCGCGGGGAGAGGGCTGGGTCGTTGCCGTTGGTTGTCTGGCGGGGGAGGCGTTTCGAGCCTTGCACGCCAAAGGGTTGGAACAGGGCGGGTGCCACGAACAGTCCGTTCCGACCGAGCCCTCTCCCCCCGCGCTGCTGCGCAGCTTGGCCCTCTCCCGGGACGGGAGAGGGAAATCACAGCCGGCTGATCAGCCGCGCGATCGATTGGTGGTGCGTGGCGTCGTCGCCGCATTCCTTCTCCAGCACGGCCTTGATCTTTTCCAGTTCGAGCTGGGTGAGGTGCTCGACGCCGATAAAGTCGTTGCGCGCGGGTTCGTGCGCTCGGATCAGTTCGTCGAGCTTGGCCTGGATCGCGCTGGCGTCGCGGTTCTGGGCATTCTGGATCAGGAACACCATCAGGAAGGTGACGATCGTCGTGCCGGTGTTGATCACCAGCTGCCAGGTATCGGAATAATGGAACAACGGGCCGGTGATGCCCCAGATGACGATGATCGTCGCCGCCAGAATGAACGCCGGCGGGCGCCCCGCCCAGCTCGATACGCGTTGCGCGACGCGCTCGAAAAATCGATCCATCACCGTCTCCTGAAAGGTTGTTCCGGGTGACTGCCACTTTCGCCGGCGATCGGCTATGGGGCTGGCCATGACTCGCATCACCGTCGCCGCGCTCCAGCTCGCCTTTGGCCCCGACATCGAAACCAATATCGCCAACGTCACGCGGCTGGTGCGCGAGGCGCAGGCCCAAGGCGCGCAGGTGATCCTGCCGCCGGAACTGTTCGAGGGCGAATATTTCTGCCGTGTCGAGGATGAGGGGCTGTTCGCCAACGCCAGGCCGGTCGGCGAGCACCGCGCGGTGCTGGCGATGCGCAGGCTGGCGGCGGAACTGGGCGTGACCATCCCGACCAGCTTCTTCGAGGCCGACGGGCCGCATTACTACAATTCGCTGGCGATGATCGGCCCCGACGGCGCGGTGCAGGGCGTCTATCGCAAGAGCCATATCCCGGACGGGCCGGGCTATGAGGAGAAATTCTATTTCCGCCCCGGCAATACCGGCTTCAAGGTCTGGCCGGGACCGGACTCGACGACGCTCGGCGTCGGGGTGTGTTGGGACCAATGGTATCCCGAGACGGCGCGCGCGATGATGCTGATGGGCGCGCAACTGCTGTTCTACCCGACCGCGATCGGCAGCGAGCCGCATGACGAGGGCCTCGACACGGCCCGGCTGTGGCGGCGCGCGATGGTCGGCCATGCCGTGTCGAACGTGGTGCCGGTGATCGCCGCCAACCGCGTCGGGATGGAGCATGGGCAGAGCTTTTACGGCACCAGCTTCATCACCGACGAACGCGGCGACATCCTCGCCGAACTGGATCGCGAGGAGGAGGGGGTGATCGTTGCCACGCTGGACCTCGACCGCGTCGCGCGGCACCGCGCGGCGTTCGGCTTCTTCCGCGATCGCCGGCCCGAACTCTATGGGCGGCTGGTGCAGGATATCTGATCCTCGACCGTGCGGGACAATTTGTTCCCCGGCGGAGGCCGGGGCCCAGTTGCGCAGGTCATGGAAAGTACCCGCGGCGCACGATCATTTCCGCCTTCCCAACTGGGCCCCGGCCTTCGCCGGGGAGCAGATAGGGTCAGCGTCGATCGCGCCCAGTGAGGTCAACGCCGGTTGGTACCGACCTCCTTATTGACCACGATCGGCGTCTCGCAGCCATCGACGGTACGCAGCACCGCGATGATATGTTTGGCCGGGGGCATCTCGCCGAGCGTCGCGATGCGCGGCTTTTGCTGCGTATCGGCCTGTTCGATCCGGCTGACCGGGCAGATCAGCTTGGTGGGCGGCGGCGCGGTCGTGGTTGCGGCGGACAGCGCCAGGGCAACAAGCAGCGGCATCGAACCTCTCCTTTTCGTTGCCGTCACTTAGCACGAATCGTCCTCACGGGCGAGGCGGCGACTCAGCGCCGCTCACGATCGAGCCAGGAGATCCGACGAGAATGGCGCCGACTCGATCGTCATGACAGGCTGTTCCTGATTTCCAGCGCCCGCGCGAACACCGCCTCGAATATCGCCGCCGTCAGCCGCCCGGTGTTCTGGTTGTAGCGCGAGCAATGATAGCTATCGATCAGGATACGGCCATCGGGCATGCGGTGCTCGGCGAGGTGCCCGAACGGCGCCTTGGGCAGCCGCCCGCCGAGGATCTTGACCGCCGACTGGTGCGCGATCTGGCCCAGCGCAATGAAGATGCGCGCGTTGGGCAGCGTCGCCGCCTGGCGTTCAAGGAACGGGCGGCAGGTGCGGATCTCCTCCGGCGTCGGCTTGTTCTCGGGCGGCAGGCATTTGACCGCGTTGATGATGATCGCGCCATGGAGTTGCAGCGTGTCGTCGGGCTTGGCCTCATAGCTGCCGCTGGCGAGGCCGAATTTGGCAAGCGTGTCGTATAGTAGCGGCCCCGAGGCATCGCCGGTGAACGGACGGCCGGTGCGGTTGGCACCGTGCTTGCCCGGCGCGAGCCCGACGATGCCGAGCCAGGCCTGGGGGTCGCCAAAGGCGTTGACCGGGGCATTCCACCAGGTCGGATATTCGACCCGCAACGCCTCGCGCAAGGCGACGAGGCGCGGGCAGCGCGGGCAATCATGCGGCGGTTCGGTGGCGGGAAGCGGGGAGGTCGCAAAATTCATCGCTTGCGGGTACGCCGCGCGGCATGGCGCGGACAAGCTATGTTATCGGCCTCGGGTCGAACCGGCGCGGGCGGCACGGGTCGCCCGAGCAGGAGGTGCGCGCCGCGCGCAATGCGTTGGGCGGGCTGGTGGCGGCCTCGCCGATCATCGCCAGCGCCCCGCTCGGCCCCTCGATTCGCCGCTTCGCCAATGCCGTCGCGCTGATCGAGAGCGAGGAGGCGCCGCCCGCGCTGCTCGCGCGGCTCAAGGCGATCGAGACAAGGTTCGGCCGGCGCCGCGGGCAGCGCTGGGGTGCGCGGGTGATCGACCTCGACATCATCCTGTGGTCGGGCGGCTGCTGGGCCGGGCCGGGGCTGATCGTGCCGCATCCGTCGTTCCGCGAGCGGCCGTTCGTGCTCGCGCCGCTGGCGACGATCGTCCCAAGCTGGCGCGACCCGATGACGCATCGAACCATCCGCCAACTCGCACGCGTGGTTGACCGACGCGCGCCCCATCCCTAACGCGCGACGCTTGGTCGGGCCCGTAGCTCAGTTGGTAGAGCAACGGACTTTTAATCTGTAGGTCTCGGGTTCGAATCCCGACGGGCCCACCAATTCCCGAAGAGGCGCGCTTCCGCATGACGCCCGAATCCCCCGAACCGTCGATCGAGGCGATCCGCCATCCGCCCTGGCTGCTCGGCGCCGCCGGCGCGGTGGCGCTGGCGGTGCTGTTTGTCACGATCCTCGGCGATGCGATCGAGGACGGGGCGCAGTTCAGCTTCGATCGCGCGATCCTGTTATGGGCGCGCGGCGGCAGCGCGCATGGCGCACCGATCGGGCCGGCGTGGTTCCGCGCCGCGATGATCGACATCACCGCGATCGGCGGGGTCACCGTGCTGGTGCTGATGGTGGCGCTGGTGGCCGGCTTCCTCGCGCTGCGGCGCCACTGGCTGACGCTCGCGCTGGTGCTGGGCGGGACGATCAGCGGTTCGCTCGCCGTCACCCTGGTCAAGAATCTGGTCGCGCGGCCGCGGCCGACGATCACCGACCATCTCGTCAGCGTCTCGACGCTGAGCTTCCCGAGCGGCCATGCCGCCAACAGCGCGATCGTCTATCTGACCATGGCGACGCTGCTTGGCCAGCTGGTCGAGGGGCGCGCGGCGCGCACCTATCTGTTCGCCGGCACCGCACTGATCGTCACGCTGATCGGCGCGAGCCGCGTCTATCTCGGCGTGCACTGGCCGAGCGACGTGCTCGCCGGCTGGGCGTTCGGGACGTTATGGGCGGTGGCGTGGTGGGCGATCGGGGCGTGGGCGCGACTGCAGCGGGAGAGCCGGCGCGTGGCCGACTGAAGAAGGAAAGATTGGTTCGCGCAGAGGCGCGGAGGCGCAGAGATTTATGCGGCAGCCCGTTCGCCTTCTTCTCTTTGCGCCTTTTGCGCCTTTGCGCCTTCGCGTGAAAAATTTTGCTTCTCGCGAAGGCGCGAAGTCGCAAAGAAGAAAATCTCCGCGCCTCTGCGCCTCTGCGCGAACAAATAATCTTTACCGGGACGAGCCCGGCGGGCGTGATCCTAATCCAGCGACGCGAGGAGGCGCTGGGCGGATTTGAGGTGGGGGGCGTCGACCATCTTGCCGTCGAGGCTGAGCGCGCCGGCGCCGGGGTTGGCGGCGAAGAGCGCGACCACGGCGCGGGCATGGGCGATCTCCGCTTCGTTGGGGGCGAAGGCGGCGTTGATCACCGGGACCTGGGTCGGGTGGATCGCCATCATCCCGGTGAAGCCGTCGCGCCGGCCGCGCGCGGCATAGGCGGCGAGGCCGTCGAGGTCGCGGAAATCGGGATAGACCGTCTCGATCGCCGGCACGCCGGCGGCGTGCGCACCGAACAGGGTCAGCGAGCGGGCGAGCTGATAGGGCGCGGTGTAGCTGCCATCGGGCTCGCGCGAGGTTTGCGCGCCGATCGCGGCGGGGAGATCCTCGGCGCCCCAGGTCAGGCCGCACAGCCGCGGCGTGACGCCGCCATAGCTGCCCATCACGAAGATCGCCGCCGGTGTTTCCGAGGCGATCGGCAGGATCAGCGTGTCGCCGGTCAGCTTCGCGTCGAGCGCCGCGAGGCTCGGCGCCCCTTCCGCCTTGGGCAGCATGATGCCGTCGGGCCGGGCGGGCAGGATCGCGGCGAGATCATCGTCGATCAGCCCGGAGTCGAGCGGGTTGACGCGCACGAACAGCGTGGCACGGCGCTCGGCCGCCAGGAAGGCCGCCACCGCCGCGCGCGCGGCAGGCTTGGCGGCGAGCGCGACCGCATCCTCGAGGTCGAGGATCAACGCGTCGGCGCCGATCGACAGCGCCTTTTCCATCCGCTCGGGCCGGTCGCCCGGCACGAACAGTAACGAGCGCAACCGGGCCATGGGTTTCTCCGCGAGCAGGAACATGGCTTCGCCTATCATAGCCGCGCGCCTTACGGGAAGCGGTCGGCGCTCAGCCCCGCCGCTCGCCGAGCACGCGTTCCCAGGCCAGCGCGTCACCGACGATGGTGTCGAGATCGGCGCGCTCAGGCGTCCAGTCGAGCGTGGCGAGGATCGCGCTGTTGTCCGCCACCAGCGCGCCGGCATCGCCCGGGCGGCGCGGGCCGATTTCGCGCACCAGCTTCATGTTGGTCACCCGGTCGACCGCGTCGAGCACCTCGAGCACCGAGAAGCCGCGCCCGTAACCGGCGTTGAGCGTGTGGCTTTCGCCCGGCCGCGCGATCAGCAAGGCGAGCGCCGCGACATGCGCGGCGGCGAGATCGCTGACATGGATATAGTCGCGTACCCCGGTGCCGTCGGGCGTGTCGTAATCGGTGCCGAAGACGGAGACATGGTCGCGCTTGCCCGTCGCCGCCTCGACCGCGATCTTGATCAGATGGGTGGCGCCGGCGGTCGACTGGCCGGTACGCTGCTGCGGATCGGCGCCGGCGACGTTGAAATAGCGCAGCGCGCAGTAATTGATCGGGTGCGCCGCGGCGACGTCGCGCAGCATCGCCTCGGTCATCAGCTTCGAGGTGCCATAGGGGTTGATCGGGATGGTCGGATCGCCCTCGGACACCGGAATCTTCTCGGCCATGCCATAGGTCGCGGCGGTCGAGGAGAAGATGAAATGCCGCACGCCCGACACCACGGCGCTTTCGAGCAGGGCACGGCTGGCGACGGTGTTGTTGCGATAATATTTGAGCGGATCGGTGACCGATTCGGGCACGATGATCGAGCCGGCGAAATGCATCACGGCCTTGACGTTGTGCTCGCGCATCGTGCCGCGCACCAGGTCGTCATCCTCGATATTGCCCTGGATCAGCGTCGCGCGGGGGTCGACCGCCCAGGCGAAACCGGTGGTGAGATTGTCGACCACCACGACGCGGTAGCCCGCATCGAGCAGCGCCAGCACGGCATGGCTGCCGATATAGCCCGCGCCGCCCGTCACCAGCACCGTTCCGTCGAGCATCAGCGTCATCCCAATAGTTGCCATCGCGCTTAGCAACCGCGATTGTGCGACGCCATCACCTTCCTATCTTATAGGGTCTTACCGAGGAGCTCATCATGGCAAGCGAAGTCGCGACGCTGGCGGGCGGATGTTTCTGGTGCACGGAAGCCGTGTTCAACGACGTGATCGGCGTGGAAAAGGTCGAGAGCGGCTATATCGGCGGCACCGCCGACCATCCGACCTACAAGCAGGTGTGCAGCGGCGACACCGGCCATGCCGAGGCGATCCGCATCACCTTCGATAACGATCAGGTCAGCTATGGCGAGTTGCTCGACATGTTCTTCGCGACGCACGATCCGACGACGCTCAACCGCCAGGGCAATGACGTCGGCACGCAATATCGCTCGGCGATCTTCCCGCATTCGGCCGACCAGCGCGAGGAAGCGCAGGCGGCGATCGCCCGCGCGTCATTGGAATGGCCGGCGCCGATCGTCACCACGATCGAGCAGCTGTCGCACTGGTGGCCGGCGGAGGATTATCACCAGGAATATTGGGAGGGCGAGGGCCAGCGCAATCCTTATTGCCTCGCGGTGATCCCGCCCAAGCTGGCCAAGCTGCGCAAGAGCTTCGCGGCGCGGTCAAAGGCGGCGTCCGCGACGGCCTGAAGGCAGGTCGATCGCGATCGGTTTCAGATCATTTCCGTCACCCCGGACTTGTTCCGGGGTCCACCGAGCCGCGCAGACCGCCGTCGATGCGTGCGCGGGACGGTGGATGCCGGAACAAGTCCGGCATGACGGGCAATGTTTACGGCGCTGTCGCGCACCCCGCGCGGTAAGGGGTGGGATGTGCGGTG
>Ga0207676_10000355_pt1 | contig 39235 bp, 50 predicted proteins | sample KBSSwiS72_FD_184307 | JGI IMG/M metagenome (GOLD analysis project Ga0207676, IMG submission 184307) | Switchgrass rhizosphere microbial communities from Kellogg Biological Station, Michigan, USA - KBS Switchgrass S7-2 (SPAdes) (version 2) | ecosystem: Host-associated > Plants > Roots >...
GACCATTGCCGCCCGAGAACTTCCTGTTCATCAACGTGCCGACGGTGTTCTCGGGCGGCAATGGTCAGCTCGTGGCGAATCACATCACGACGGCGTGGTGTACCTTCAGCGGCATGGACGCTCGTTGCTGGAACCGAGCGGGGAACACCCCGTACTTCGGTGATGCAGACGGCAATGTCCAGCGCGGCCTTCACGGCGACAAGGACGGGGTTGCCGTGGACGGTGGGGGCGGCACGAACATCCTGTCCAGCGTTCAGCAGGCGTACTCGGACTTCGGAGGGCCAACTGCCCAGAAGCAGGTCGGCCTGTATCGTCTCACGTTCCTCGGTGCGAGGCCCGTGGGCTACGCTACGGGCATCACGTACGACTACTCGCAGGTCGGCCCACCGAGCGCCACGGGCTCAGGCATCCCCGGAGCGACGGCGCACTGGGACGAGGGGCTGTGGGACGTTGGGTACTGGTCCGGCGGCCTCGCAGTGCAGCGTGACTGGCGTTCAGCACAGGGTATGGGGACAATCGTGTCCATTTCAGCGAGCTTGTCCACTGAGGCTGAGGCCACTTGGGTGAGTACCGACTACACACTACGACTTGGAGGTCCGCTATGAAGAACCAACCGATGCCCGCTCCGGGCACCCCTCAAGGCATGCCTCCGGGTCGCCCCGGTATGCCTCCGGGCATGGGGGTTCCTCCGGGGATGCCTCCGTCGCAGCCGTCGGTGATGTCCCGGCCGCAGATGCTTCCGCCGCAGGGAACATCTCCGGAGATGATGCCGCCTCAAGCGCCCCCGCAAATGGACCCGGAGAAGCTCCGTGCCCTGATGATGGCGCAACAGCTCCGGTCTGGGCAGTGATCGAATGTGGCCGTCGGGAGGAACTGATCAGCTGGCTCTGCGAGCGGATCGGATACAATCCCACGGCCACGATGCAAGCTATAGGAAGGTGTGCTAAAGACGGGACTATAAGGGGAGTTGTCGGTTACGACCACTGGACAGTGTCCTCCGTAGATATGCATTGGGCGGGCACTGATGGGTTTCTTAACCGAGAGCTTCTCTATGCAATGTTCGCGTATCCGTTCAAGCAGCTCAAGTGTAAAGTCGCTGTAGCCTACATTGAGGAAGAAAACTGGTACGCTGACAAGGTAGCGAGACATTTAGGGTTCAAGTATCTGTGCACTATCCCAGACGGGGCGGCGTCCGGGAACATGCTGGTTCTAACGATGCACGCGCATCAATGTAAGTGGTGGAGGAAGCATCATGGGCGGTTTGCTAGTCAAGAAGATGATGAAAAAGGACAGCCCGGCTCCTCCGCCGGCGCCGGACTACAAACAGCTCGCGCTGGACCAACATCAGCTGGACGTGGAATCTGCGGACCGGGCAGCGGCGTCGAACCGCCCCAATCAGTACACGACCGAGGGCTCCCAGACCTGGAAGATGGACCCCGCAACGGGTCAGTGGACGAGCACCGTCGCGCTTTCTCCGGAGAATCAGGCGCTGTACGACGCGCAGATGAAGCAGAAGTCGGTACTTTCTGACGCCGCAGGCGGGAAACTTCAGGGAGCAATCGACGCCACGTCCACTCCGTTCGATACGAGCAAGTTCCAGGATGTTCGTGACTTCGACCTGAGCAAGGTCCACGACTTCGGGGCCGACCTTGACCCCAACGCGGACCAGATGACGAAGTTCGACACTTCGGGGCTGGACGCCTACGGGAATGTGGACTACAGCAAGCTCAAGGATATGCCGGACGCCGGCTTCGGGGCCGTCGAGAGTGTCCGGGACGCCATGCTGGCTCGTACCCGCCCCGACTTGGATCAGCAGCGCGCCAAGGAGATTCAGCGACTCAAGGCACAGGGGTTCAACGAGAACGATAGGGGCATGAAGGACACCTATCAGCGCCTGGACCGTAAGGACGTTGATGCCGAGAATCAGGCTCTTCTGGGGGCAACGACCGCCTACGGCGACATCTTTCGTCGGGGCATGGATGTGCGCCAGCAGGGCGCGAAGGAGATGTTGGATGAAGCGAACTTCCGCAATCAGCGTCGTGGGCAAGAAGCAACCGAAGCCATCACCGGCGCCGGCTTCAACAACGACATCCTTTCCAAAGACTTCGACCAAAGGAACCTCGCCTCAGCCTACGCGAACAACCTTCGCGGCCAACAAATCAACGAACAAGGGTTGATGCGTTCGTCCGACATGGACAACCGGGCACGCGAGATTCGCGAAGGGCTGATGGAGCGCTCACTGCCGATGCAGGAGTACCAACAGCTCACCGGCATGACGCAGGCAGTCAACCCTCAGTTCGAGGACTTCTCCAACGTGGCCGGAGCCAAGGCAGCGGACATCGCCGGGGCCAATCAGGCTCAGTACGCCGACGCGACAGGGAAGTACAACGCGAGGGAAGCGCAGAAGGCCGAGCAGACCGCTCAGCTGCTGCAACTCGCAGGCACGGCGGTCGGCGGGTACTTCGGCGGCCCGATGGGAGCGGCGGGCGGAGCGGCGGCTGGCAGAGCTGTGGCCCCGAAGGCGAACATTCAGCCGATCTACAGCTGGAGCCCCAACTCTAGCGGTGGCCTGAGCTACAACTACGGGGAGCCGTGACATGCCCGCCACCGATCCTATGGCATATGACGAGTTCGGTTCCGAGAGGGACCGAATCAAGCGCCAGCTTGCGATGGCCTCCGAGCTGAGGAGGAACAGCCAGCAGCCCGAGGGCAAGATGGTCGGCAACTGGTTCGTCAGGCCGTCCAAGCTCACCGGACTTGCGAACCTCGGGCAGCAAGTCTTCGCTGGCATGCAGGAGCGCAGGGCCAATCAGGATCAGCAAAACCTTGATCAGCGCATGGGGGACGAGTACAGCTCCTGGATGGCTCAACGCCCCCAGTCGAAGATGGTCGGTACTCCCGAGGAGATTCCCGGAACCGTCGCACCGGGGCCGATGCCCGAGGGGATGGAGGGCACGCCCCTGATGAAAACCCGGCTGGCGATGGAGAAGGTCGAGCCCACGCAGGCCCAGACGATTGACTGGGCTTCCAAGGGAATGCGGAATCCGTTGTCCAAGGCGCTGGCTTCGCACTACATGGAAGACGCCATCGTCAAGCAGCCTGAACGCGAAGCGGCACGCACGTTCAAGGCCGAGGAGGCTGAGAAGCTACGTGACTTCAAGCTGGAGCAGGACATCCAGCGTCACAAGAACAAGCTCGGCGAATTGGATCTGCTGTACGGCGACAAGACGAAGACCCGTGAGCAGCTCATGGTCATCGAGAAGATGAAGGACCAGACGAAGCGCGACTTGGGCTTCGCCGAGGCCGAAGCTCGCGTGAAGGCGGCGGAAGCGAAGGCCAAGGCCTCTGGGGCGAACGTGAAGCCGGTGCCGAACACCATCACCACCAAGATGTCCGAAGCCGAGCAGGCCGCCGACGGCTTCAACGGAGCGTATTCGACCTACAAGCCCGAGTACGGAGGCCTCAAGGGGCAGGCGATGGCCGCCGGTGGGCGGAGTGACATCGCCACCATGATCACAGGAGCCATCGCCCCCGAAATGGCTCAGAAGATGCGGGAAGCCGCCTCGTGGTGGAGCAACTACGAGAGTCAGGTGGCGATGATCCAGCGGCACGCCATGTTCGGCTCGGCGTTCACGGAGCAAGAGCGGGCCGCGTGGGACAAGGCCACCATCAAGCCGGGCGACCCTCCGGAGTTCATCGCAGACAAGATTCGCGAGAAGACTCGCCTCTCCAACATCTTCTACAACAAGCTCCGCAACCAGTACGTCACCACCGGTCACACGTCAATCGGCGACGCGTTCCCAGAGCGCGGCACGATGTTCGAGGAGAGCGCTGGCGGACCCTCCCCCGGCGTCCCTCCCGTACCTCTTCGGCAGCCTGTTGTCGCCCCCACGCAGCGCCGCAGGTCCACAGACCTACCTCGCGGGGTGGTCTCCTTCGAACAGGAGTAGGTCATGCCCGCCTTCAAGTTCAAGCTGGAAGACGGTCGCACCGGCCGGGTAGAGGGTGCGACCAAAGAAGAGGCGATGGCGAACTTCCAACGCTTCGTCATGCCTGACATGATGCGCCGGGCAAGCGACAAGGAAGAAGAGCCTGCTCCTGCGGCCCCGCCCGTTCCACCTCCTCCCAAGAAGTTCACGCAGGCCGAGAAGGATGCGATGCTGGCGGCGGACAAGGAGAAGTACGATCCGGCCAAGGGGATGAATTGGCTGGAGAAGGCGGGTGTAGGATTCCAGTCGGGGCTTCGGAATGCCGGAACGGGCATGATGGACCTCGTCGGGTTGGCGAGCGATGAAGATGTCCAAGAACGCAAGGATAGAGAAGAGCGGAACAAACCGCTAGGTGGATGGGGAACAGCGGGAACCCTCGCCGGTGAGATGGCGGCTACAGCCGTCCCCGGTGGAGGGGTCATCGCAGGCGGTGGGAAGCTCCTCACAAAGGCGCTCCCCGCCGTGGCGAAACTCGGCTCGATGGGTGGAAAGATCGCGCCCGTCAGCACTGTCGCCAAGGCGGCGGTTCAAGGGGCCGTCGAGGAAGGGCTCGTCGGCGATGCAGATGATGGGGGTGATCTGGGCAAGCGCGGAATGGGGGCGCTCAAGGCGGGGGCGATTGCTGGAGCCATCCCCATTGGTGGGAAGGCCCTCTACCACTCGGCAACGGCCCTCCCCAAGGCGATAGGTGCCGTGAAAAACACCTTCTCCCCCAGCGCGGAGCGGATAACAGAACGCGCCTACAACGCGATGAAGGACTCCATTGGCGAGAAGGAGCTCAAGGCGGCACGCGAAGCCATGGAGCTCAAGGGCGGCACGCCCTCAATGCTCCCGCAGACCACCGCAGCCATGTCCGGCAACCCGTCTATGGGTGCGCTGGAGCGCGGAGCCCGGAGCCGTGGCAACGCGAACTTCAATCAGCACGACGAAGACGCCGCTCGTGCTGCGTGGGAAGGGCTGCAGATGCCCGGTGCCCCTTCAGAGGCGGGCGAAATCCTGCGCTCGCAGTTCATGAGAAACGGCGTCCCACAAACCGAGCGCATGTTCGGTGAGCTTCCAGGAGCCATCCCCAATGTGGAATCACAGCCTCTTCGTAAGGCTCTGGGAAGACTGGGTCAACACCTGTCTCCGGATGAGCTGGACACTACAACCAAGATCGCGAGCGATCTATCCAAGCGCGACCTCGCCAAGTACGGCGAAGGAGCCATGACGCCGGACGTGGCGCTCTGGTCCGACCGTATACCTCTGGTGCTCGGGTTCTTGCTCCACGCCAAGACGGGCGGGCTCGGCAACGCGATGCTGAATAGGGCCAAGCTGTCCGCTCTCAACGACTTGCGCCTGAACAACCAAGGCAAGGTGATGAAGGAGATCGACGACGCCCTTCTTGACCCCGACAAGTTCATGAACATGGTGGACTCCGTGCAGAAGAAGATCCTGGCGAAGGAGACTCTATCCCCCACCGAGCAGGCCGTTAAGACGATGTCCGAAAAGGCGTTGAAGTACGGTTCCGCTGCCGCCGGAAGTGCTGGCGACGACAATCTTAAATAAGGGGCTGATATGCCGCGCGATTCAGGTGGTGCATACACTCTTCCGGCGGGCAATCCGGTAGTTAGCGGAACGGTCATTGAGTCCGTCTGGGCCAATGACACGATGGAGGACATTGCCGTTCAGATGAACAACGTGCTGACACGGGACGGCTTGCTCGGCCCCACTCAGCCGTTCCTCATCACCAACGGTACGGAGGCGTTGCCGGGCATCGCATTCGGCCTGTCCCCGAGCACGGGCTTCTATCGGGTGCCCCCGAACAACGTCGGCCTATCCATCAGCGGCTCGACCGTTCAGGGGTGGGACGATACCGGCACGTTCGTCACCGGCCTATTCGGGGTCAGTGGGGACGCGTCGTTCGGTGCGAATGTGGGCATCGCCGGCAACCTGACCGTTACCGGCTCGTTTACCTTCCCCGGTACGCTCACCGGACCACTGCGCCTTGATGATGGAACTGCTGCTCTGCCGGCATACTCGTTTACAAGCGACCCAGATACGGGGATGTATCGGGCGGCGGCTGACACACTGGGCTTCGCGCTCGGCGGCCTATCCACCGTAGGGTTCCTGCCCGGCGGACGTGTGAACGTCAATGGCACGTTCCCCACCACGAACGGGCTCAACGTGGTGAATTCGGGCGTGGGCGCGTCCTGCTCTGCTGGGTTCGTCGCGCAGAATGACGTCGGTTCTGTCGGCCAGTTCATCATTACTAATTCGGCCTACACGGCGTATCCGTTGGCAGGCGCTCGGGCTGGCTTGCTCTATGCGGATGGTAGCGGCGGCCTTGTCCTCAATGCGTCCCTCGCGGGGGCCAGTCTTCGCTTTGCGGCCGGTGGCATCACCGAGCAGATGCGGCTGACGTCGGCAGGAAACCTCGGCATCAACTGCATTCCGCCGGCTGGCGTTCAGTTCCGAGTTCAGGCCCAAGCAGCCAATGACGTTGGCCTTGAATGGGCCCGCCTTGGAGTTGCCGAGGGTGAGCTTCGCTCCTTTGACCGTCAGTCTCCTGCGTGGGACAAGTTTACCTTCGGGGCCAGCGACTATCAGTGGAACACCACTGGCGTGAACCGGATGTCCCTCAGCAATGCGGGCGTCTTGACCACTGCTAGTTCGATCAACTCAGGCGGCAACATGTCCGCTGGCTACTCGGCTCCAGGTGGTGACGTAGCCATCTTCATCAGCAACTTCGCGAACGCAGTCAACTCGCGCGCCAAGCTAGAGATCAGCAATGGGGGCACGCAGACTGGTAGTGATGCGCTCACCCACTACGTCAATCAGGGTACTTGGGACTGGAGCACCGGGATTCACGCGGCTTCTTCGTCATACCGGATCAGCGTTAGCAGCGGTCTCAATGCTCCGGTCCTTACCGTGACCACAGGCTTGTTTGTCGGCATCGGTAACTCATCACCAAACTTCAAGCTTGACGTACAAAGCACGACGGGCGGGGTACCTGCGCTTCACCTTGATGTGGCAGGCGCCCCTAATCAGGGCATGCTCAGGCTCGGGGATCGCTCGTACATTGCAGGCGGCGGGGACTACTCAGGCTGGCAGTTCATTGACTCGTCCATAGCGCGAGTGCAGATAACAGTGGGTGGCTACCTCGGCATAAATACCTCAGGATCGCCATCCTACCCGATTGACGTCACTGATGGGACTGCGGCGGTCGCTCGACTTCGTCACACGAGCGGTGCGGCTGCCTTCCTACAGGCGAATGCCAATACTGACGTCCGTGTTGGTTCACTGAGCAACCACAACACGCTGATCATAGTGAACGGGCAACCGAAGATCACGGCCCCTACCAACGCCGACACCATCTACGTCCGCGAGGGGGTCACTGACTTCCGCGTGGCGCTCGGCACGGAGTCCGCAGCGTTTGGAAGCGGCGGCATCACCTTCCCCATTGGGGGCATCTTGCTCGGTCGCGGTGCCGGCATGGGGGCAACGAATCCGTTTGCCGATGTTCCGCTGAGCGCTGGTGTTACCATTACGATCTTTGGTGTCTCAACCAACACAGTCTTCAACGTCGGCACCTATCGACTTCTGGGGCGTGAGACCAACGCAACCAACGTCGACACAGCCCTCTGGATGCGCGTCGGCTAACCCTTTCTCAACCACGGAGCACTTCATGCCCGACCTTCTCGTTCTCAAACTATCCCCGGCGAAGATGGACATCATTGGGAACGCCCTCGGGCAGAGACCCTACGCTGAGGTCTATCAGCTGCTCGCGGAGATGGCTCAGCAGCTGAAGGACCAGCAGGCCCCGACAGCTCCGCCCCCCGCTGACCCACCCGCTCAATAGGAGAGTCCCATGCCTGATCCATATCTGGGAGCACCAGACGAATCCGAGGAGGAGCAGAAGCGCCTCGATGAAGCGCGCCGTAAGACCGGCCTGCCCATCGGGCGACCCATGCCTCCCGCCCCGCCAGTGAGCGCCCCCGCGTCGAGCATCGGCTTTACGAAGGGGTGGTCACCGGACGAGCGAGCGAAGCAGGCCGCCGCTCATGCAGCCTTCCTGCGTAACCGACGTTAAAGGTCGTCGGTGGCCCGGAACCCCAGGAACGTGGGGAACCGGGGCTTGTCCTTGCTGCCCGTCGGGAAGTAGCGGTACTTCACCGTCTTCCCGACGAGCTTGTCGCGGTCCTGCCAGTACGCGTGACGCTCGCCGTCACTGAACCCGGTGCCGATCTCGAACTGCACTCCGGTGTATGCGTCCTTGACGCTCAGGGCTCCCATCTTGTCCCCAGCAACCTTGTTCTCCTGATGCGAACTTCGTTTAGAGTAGCCGCGTTCATCGGGCTTGGCCTCGTTGTGATTATGCATGAGTTCGATGACATTCACGACTACGGCCTCGCTATCCAGAAATCGTTTGAGCTTCATCAGCCAACCTTCGCTGAGAGTGCTTCGCCCCTGCTTGTACCGGCCAGTCATAGAGCGGAGCATGATGCCCTCATACCCCCGTGCGAGGTAGTCCTGCTCAAGCCCAATGAGTTCAGCGGAATTGCTGACCCGTGTGTGGGGGACTGCCTTAATCAGCGGATGCTGTCCTTCGAAGCCCTTAGCGATCTCCAGCCGCGCGTGGAACTCCCCCACTGCTGAGCCGAAGAAGTCGAATACGTGATACTGCACCTGCGGCTCGCCGGTCTGCGTCATGACGGCCGACGTGGTGTCCCTGAAGACGGAGTCGCCAGTTGCGGCCCCCATGATGAGCTCGCCGTCCAGACCGTTCAGGGCGTGCAGGCCGAGGATCCCCTGTAGGTATCGGTTGGGGATGGGCTTCATGGAGCGGCTGAGCAGCACGCCCTCGATGATTACGGCTCGTATGCCGTCTAGCTTGGGGGACGCCAGTAGGGGATAGCGGAGGTCCTTAACGTCTTCAACCTTGGCGGCGAGCATGGGCCGTGTGATCATGAAATCTCCTTGGAGTTGAAAAAAGGAGCCCCGAAGGGCTCCTTGAACTGAGCGCGGCCTGATTAGGCTGCGGCCCCGTTCTTGCGACGGCGTGCCACGAAGCCGACAATGCCGAGGCCCGCGAGCATGAGCGCGTAGGTCTCGGGTTCCGGCACCGGCGTGACGTCGAACGGGGTGCTGGTCGGCGTGAGCTCACCCTTGAACCAGCCCGACCCGCCGAGGACGAGCCCCTGCGCGTGGGTGGCGAAGAGGAAGCCGTTCTTGTCGACCGGGCCGTTGACGCTGCGGCTGTTGAACGACGCCAGCGTTGCGCCGACGAAGTCCCACGACAGAACGTCGACGCCGTCGAACCGCGGGAAGTTGCTCGACAGATCGATCTTCCAGTCGAAGAAGCCGTCACCGTCCGCCTTGAACGAGTCGTTGGAGAAGCTGAAGCCCTGATAGGCTGAAGCCCCCGTGCCGCCGACGTTGCTGATCGCCAGCGGAGCGCCGGTGTAGTTCCCGTACAGGCCCGTGATGAACTCCCCCGGCGCCATCGTGCCTTGCAGCTCGAAGTGAACGCCCGTGGCCGTCTGCGTGGCCTCCAGGAACGAGCAACCGCTCACCAAGTTGATGCAGTTCGTGCCCCCGCTGAACTCGTCCTGAAACCCCAGCGTGACAGCGTTCGCGGCGGGAGCCGCGAGCATTGCCGACGCTGCTGCGATTGCCGTCGCAATCAAAGCTAGCTTTTTCATATGATTCCCCTTGCTCCACCAAGACGGTGGCTGTATGGACCCGTAAGACCCATACAGCTACGGTCTAAGCCCCCGGTGTGTCGATGGATTGGTCAGGGCCACCGGGGAAACCCTGTCTGCGAAGTCATACCTAGCTATCATCCATCTTCGAAACGTCCAAGGCTGCGACTAGGTACCAGTGACTGCTTGGTGGGCAGTGCCCCATTGTACCATCCATGACGGCTAGGAGCAAGCGCCGTTACACCCCGACCTCTCCTGGTGCTGCTCCATCGCATGCCCCATCGACGTGGCCTTCACCATGCCCTCGCACTTCGGGCAGGTGTAGAGCATCATGCTGTCGTCATAGAAGCCCTCCAGCTTCCATCCGTTGGGGGCGACTCTGATCTGCCACGCGGCGACCTTACGGTCGTATAACTCGAAGTTCTCGAGGTACTTCTCGTAGTAGTGACCGACCTTTTCCAGGTCCTTGCGCCGTTCAGCCGACGTGGGATGCTTGTGCTTCCATCTCAAGATGTACCTGAGCATCTGGGCCTGAAAGTAGTCCAGGTCATGGGCAATGACGATGTTCCAGTGCTCCGTTGCGGGGTCCTTCATCTTCTTGTAATGGTCGCCCCCGACTTGTCTTTTGTCTGCGTCGCTCACGCTTTGTTTCTCCTGTCAATCCACTGAGTTGCTGCGATTGTCCAATCGCAGAGCGGTGCTGTTGCCAGCTCTTTCAGGCCGTCGCCGACCTTGTTCTTTCGCGCCTCCCACGCCTTGAACATGGGCCGGGCCACGTCGTGTAGGAATGGGAGTTTGGATTCGTAGTTGGAAGGCTCTACGACAAAGCTGGTGATTTCCTTGATCACACTGTCGTAATCGCCCCCGAACCCGAGTAGGTAGCTCGGAGGGTAGCTGTCGGGACGGGGCGGCCGGGCGTCCATCAAGTCCCAATGCCGCTCGTAGATGTGGAAGTTGTTGCTGATCTGGGTGTACGTCCCCACGGGGATGCCCAGCTGATCTGCAATGAACTCCTGCAGGATGCTGAAGTGCACTGCGTTCGCTCCGTAGGCGCCCCAGACGACGTCATTGCTCCGGCAACTCACCGTCATGTCCAGGAGGTAGCGGTTCACCCGGAAGTAGATGACCGTGTTGCAGGGGACGTCTTTGCCGCCGTCTGAGTCGTGTATGGGGTCGTACATCTGTATGACGGCCCGGCGACTGCCCATGTCCTTCTTCAAAAGCTCCACCACCCCGCGGATCTGGTCCATTCCGAAGTGATATCGCCACCTAAATCCGTATGCGCCATTCAGCGCTGCGCCGTCGTCGCTGTACTCCTTGATCTGGCCGGCGAAGTAAGCGGGGAACTCAACGTCCCTGCGCCCGGCCAGCATCCACAGAGCTTCCATCAGGTGGAAGAAGGGGTTGCAGTCCCGCTCGGGCCAGAGCAGCACGCGCTCCTCAGGGTAGCGATAGACGGTAGCGACAGGCCCCGGAGCGACCAGGACCATGCCGTTGCGAGAACTCTCCTTGTCGCCGAACTGCAGAAGGTAGCGCAGTCCTATAGGAAGCGCCTCCTCTACGTTGCGAGCTTCGATAACATGCATCTGCTACTCCTTGGGTGGGGCCGGGCAGGTGCCCGGCATAGAGGCGCACGGTGCGGCCCCAATGGGCTCCAGGGGCACGCGTGAGTGCTCGGTGGTGGGGGTGTAGCTTGCCGGCGTTTGACGCGCCACAGGCCCGTTAAACCCTCCGTTTGTTACAACTGGATACGGCCTCCAGCAAGAGGTGATCTTCGCGCACCATCCGGGGTTCGTACACTTCCCGATGCGGCAGCCGTTCACTTCCTGAGGCCCTTCATGGGATCGTCCTCCTTGTGGTTGTCTGGCCCCACTGTGCCGACGAGGATGATCCAGGGAATGATCACCACTGCAAGCAAGATACCATCAAGTATGGTATCAAAGAACCGCTTCACTTCTTCTTGCCCCCAGCACGACGCGCCTCGGCCATCGCACGACGCTTCTCTTGTTGGATGGCCTCCCCCACGTTCATGAGGAGCTTCCGCTTGTAGCGGGGACGCTTGCCGGGGGCGAGGTGAGTGTAGTTGTTCGCCATCTGCTTACGACGGCGGGCATTGGTCCTTGCTTGGCTCATTCATATCCTCCGGGTGAAGGGCCGAGAGGCCGGCCCGTGTTGTGTTCCACGCCGACGCAGCGGTCATCCCACAGCTCGATCATGGCATAGTCTTTCATGCAGGTGACCTCCAACTGCTGACCGATGTGGCGATCGCACCACGCAGCGATGGCTAGACGAGCCTTGGGGGCGCGCTCCAGGTTCGACACTCGTGCGGTGAAGATCTTCACCTTGTACCCCTGACGCAGCCAGCGGAGGACGCGGAGCACCATCTCTGGAACGGGCTCCCCGATGTGGTCGACGGCGACCCATTTGTCGTACTTGGCGAGGGTGCCATCAAGGTCCACGCCAATCCATCCCCAGCGTTCGCCGTTCATGGTTCTACTTCCTCGCTGTACGTGACTTCCATGTTGTTCACGAAGGCGAACTCCTGAGCGGAGCGCACCGAGGAGAAGGACATCATCGTCCACACCCCGTCGGGGTAGGTCACGATGGTGCTCGCACCCCCGCTAGGATACACGCGGGAGATGTGAAGACTACCTCCCGGGGTAGAGCTGCTTTGGTCGTCCACCTTCGAGTGCCCTCATGTATTTGTCGACTTCGCACAGGCAATTCTGTACGTCCTGAGCGTGGAGTTGCAGCTTCGTTTCCTGCTCTATAAGCGTCCTAAGCATACCGACGTACAGCACGAAGGTACGCTCCGCCCACCGGGTGTCTGGGTCCTGGTCACAGATGCGATTCAGTCCTCGCAAGCTGCCCGGCCCCGGCGAGCACCAAGTCCACCAATCTATCGCCTTGACCCACGGCTGGGTGTACTTCAAGTCAGCGATCACCTGCCCCGCGAGGAATCCCTTGCCAAGACCTTCCACTGTCCTGAGCTTGTCGTAAACAGCTTTAAGACTGTTGGTGGGGAGGAGGCCCAGCCTCCGTACATCGTCCGCCATACGGAGGACATACTTGATCTTGCTCCCCGGCTTCCCGTTCGTACTGACGATGTACGCCGCGTTGAACACCTTCTCACCCTTATCGAACCGTTTCTGCACAACGTCGTGCATACGGTCCAAGTCCCAGCACCCCGGATAACCGATGGCCTCAAGCGTCCGGGGCTGGTTGAACAGCCGGGCGAGCGTGATGGCCGCAGGGAAGTTCTCATTGCCCCAATTCGGATACCAGTTCTCGTTGAGCCACTTCGTGACCTTGTCGTGCTGGCGCTGGACGTTGCAGAAGCGATAGCTCTGGATGACGGGGTCGTCAGTCCACGGTTTCTTCGCCCTCGTCTCGTAGCCGCGCCGCGCCTCTTCCCGCTTCTGGATCCACTTTACCAGATAGTGCAATTTTGGAAAGGTCATTGAGGATCTCCATCGTTTGTTGTGAGGCGCGCATGTGGTCCAGCTGCACGACGCGGAACCCTTGGGCGATTGCATTCTTCATGCAGTTCTGCACGGCCCGGTGATCCTTGGTCGTGTTGTCCACGTTCAGGGGCTTCGTCTGGCCCGCCGCCGCGCGCCGGCCCCGAATCCTGTTCAGGCATGTGTCAAGGGGCGTGTCCAGGAAGGCCATCACGTGACGGTCTCCGTACTTCTTCACTGCGCCCCCGACGGTGCCAATCATGTGGCTGATCATCAGCCCTTCATAGAGTACGATGCCCGGTCCGGGGCGCTCCATGAGGCCGGTGAGGAGGTCTGCAACCTCGCTAACGGAGCTGATGGTGTCACAGCCGCCGCAGGTTGTCTGGTAACTGCCGAGGACGTACAGGGAGCAACCGAGTAGCTCGCCCCTGTAGATGCTGGGCTTCTTGCCGTTGAACATCAGCGGGGTGGCTCCCGCATATCGCATGACTTCTCGGACGATGGTAGTCTTACCTGACCCGCTCGTTCCTCGCGGGTTATACGCACAGACTGGCACGTGAGCCTCCACTCATACAAGATTCCGTACAGAGGAAAAGTTGCCGCGCCCGTGGGTGGGTGCCCACTGGCGCGGCAATCTACGGAGTCGTGTACGACTATTCCGCCGAGGCCGTGTCAGCCGCCCCCGCCTCCGCCGGAGCCGCTTCCGCCACCTTCTCGGCCGGCTCGTAGGCCACCGGGAAGACGCTGCCGTCGGTGTGAACGATGTTGACCAGCTTGCGGCGCGACATCACGCGGAGGCAGTGGCGGGCGTCCGTCTTGCTGGCGAAGCCCTCCATGAACTGGGCCACCGTCGGCTTGTCGGCCGTCAGCACCCACGCCTCGGCGATGTCCTTGCGGACGGGCGGGTTCTCGGCGATGCGCACGATGCTGGCGTCGTCGACGATGCCGTAGTCCCAGCGACGGGGGCGCGGGGCACCCTTCGCCTTCTCGATGGCTTCGTCGGTCTCGCCGGCAGCGGCGGCCTCGTTGGCTTGCACTTCGCCGGTGACCGCTTCGGCCTCGTGCTTCTTGTTCTTCTTGTTCTTCTTGTCGGTCTGAACGTTGGTTTCCATGGTGGCATACTCCTTTTTATGATGCCGTTGCTATCGGAGGGCGACCGCCCCCCGCTCTTCCTTCAGGGCTGTGAGGAGTCCGCGCTGAACGCGGTCTTTCTGTTTCAGCACCTTCAGAACCTTTTCGTCGAGGGTTTTCTCGGCGATGATATGGTGAATGAACACGTGAGTGTTCGGGTTGCCTTGGCGATACACACGCCTCAGCGCTTGATCGTATAGTTCCAGATCCCACGGTAGGCCGAACCAGACCACGTGATTCGCCACCTTCTGTAGGTTAAGTCCATGACCAGCTGACGCCGGGTGCGCGAGCAGGACGGGCAGCGTGCCTGCGTTGAACTCCATGATGTATGCAGACACCTTCTTATCAGATTGTCCGCCACCAATGAACGGAGTTCCTGGTAGTTTCTCCAGGATACGATCGCGATCATGGTTGAACTCATACAGAACCAGCGCCGGAGCCCCATTGAGTTCCTCCAGTAGCGACATGAGCGCGTTAAGCTTCTCGTCATGCACGACGGACACTTCCCGGAGGTCGTTGTAGACGGCCCCGTTCGCCATCTGCCTGCACTTGATCCCCACCGCGCTGGCGGACACAGCGGTGACGGCCTCGTTGTCCAGTTCGGCGAAGAACACGTCCTCCATGGTCTTGTACGCAGCGCGAGCCGCCGGGGGGAGCTTCACCGTGATGGTCTGGTGGACAAGCTCGGGGAGGTCAAGGTAGTCCTCCGCCTGCATGTAGATCGCCAGCGGCTTGATCCGCTCCATGATCTTGTCGTACGCGCCCGGTGCGGGGCGATACTCATAGCCCCCGAGGCCCATCTGCATGAAGTACGTGGATCGATAGTGGGTGATGAATCGCCCCAGCGCCTGACCCATATCCAGCATGAAGCACTCGCCGAACAGGTCCATGAGCCCGTTCGCGGCCGGAGTGCCAGTCAGCCCCCAGCGACGCTGGAACTTGGGGAGGACAGGCTTGATCTGCTTGAACCGCTGCGTGTTCGTGTGCTTGAACTTTGACAGCTCATCGATCACCAGAATGTCCAGCCGAGCGAGCAGCTTCTGGAACCGGGGGTGGCTGAGCAGCCATTGCAGACCCTCGGGGTTGATGACGTACACGTCAGCTTCCAGCTCGATGGCGTCGTCCTTATCGTCCCCGTGCAGAACGACGTACGTGATGTCGTTGAAGTCGGCCCACTTCTGAACCTCCTTGGGCCAGACCTCGTACATGGGTCGGCGCGGGGCGACTACGAGCATGCCCTTGCTGATGCCCTTGGCCTTGAGAATCTTGTACGCTGCGAGCACGATGCTCGTCTTGCCAAGACCGGGGTCCAGGAACAAGCCTGCCCCGCCGCGCTCAATCAGGAATTGAATCGCGGTCTTTTGATACTCTTTGGGAGTCCATTGCTCCCTTAAGGATGTGAATGCCATTTTCTACCTGTTCCACAGTGTACCACAGGAAGCCCCTCAATGCAAGCATTTTCTTCCATCGGTCCTGCAACGGATGGAGCTTCCCGCCGGGTTTCTTGAACTCCATGAAGACGATGGTCGGCCAGTAGTAGATGAACAACCGGTCAGGCAAGCCTACCTGATTGAACGCCCAGAGCTTGACCACTAGCCAGTCGTGCTCACGCGCCCACTTGACCACCCCCTTCTCGATGGGGGCTTCTAGTTGAACTGGCATGGTCCTCCGTTGCTCTTGCGGTAGTGACACCACTTGCATCCCGGGTTGGGGATGGCTGCGAAGATGTCGTCCGCCAGCATCTTGGCCGCACGATCGTCCCAGTACTTCAGCAGCTCCGGCACCGTGTCACGGTGGAAGACCATCCGCAGACGCTCCCCGTGGTCCACATACAGGACCTGTGCATTGACCTTGTCGACCTCAGGCCACTGCATGAACGCGGTCAGCGCGTAGAGACGGAGCTGGTCGATGTGCTCGGCCTCCCGCTTCTTGCCGGTCTTGTGGTCCGTGACGGTTACTTCCTTGTCGGCCGGGACTACGGCGTCGTAGATCACGCGGCAGTAGACATCACGGGCGAACCACCCCGTCGGCTTCCACTCCTTGGTGAAGGCCAGCTGGAGTTCCGTCTGCACGCCGGGGACCTTCAGGTCTTCGATGTACTCGTCCACCTGATTCAGCTGAGCCGGCAGCTCCGTCAATTCCCCCTTCAGGTAGCGCTCCGCGAGCTTGTGGATGTCGCCTCCGCGCGCAGCGTAGGGACTGTCGGGCTCGGGTAGCTTGTCGATGAACTTGTACTTCGCCCTCGCGTGACACCCCTCCCAGTTGGAGATGCGGGAGTAACTCCACGCGAAGAACATCGGTTTCACGAATGACATATCAGTCCTTGAATGGTTGAACAGTGCCCCACGACTTACCCGCGAAGCCCTCGCTGAGCAGCTTCACGTCCAGGGGCACCGCCATCATGCCCTCGTTCATCGCCCGCATGGCCCGACGCTCATCGCCCTCGGGGGCAGCGAAGTCGTTCTCGTCGTGGACGGTGGCGAGGAACAGGTCGTCAGGTGACCGGTCGGGGTGCTCCCACCAGTTGATGATGCTCTGCTTGGTGATGTCGGCGCTGCTGCCTTGGATCAGGTGGTTGAGCAGCTTGTACGACTGATCACGCCCCGTCTTGTCCGGCTTCTCAGCGTACAGCAGACGCCCCCCGGTGGTGCGGACAGGCTTCTTCGCACGGCCCCGCGCCTTGATGTCGGCCATGAGGGTCTTCACGTCCTGGAACGTGTCCAGGTACGCAGTCTTCAGCTGCGACGCCTCGGCTGGCCCCGACTTCAGCTTGGCAGACAGAGCCGGGATGCCGCCACCGTACACGAGGGTGAACGAGACGATCTTCGTCGCCTTCCGGTTGAACGAGAGTCCCGTGTAGCGCAGAATGAGGTCGGACGCGTATTCATGTACATCCAGCCCAGGATTCTCGCTGTATGCTTGTAGGAGACTCCCGTCTTCAAAGTGAGCCAGTACCCGTAGTTCTTGCTGACTGTAGTCACGTTTGAGCCATGTGTAGTGAAGGGGTGGGAGGAGGTAGTTCCGCATGATGGGCGGAAGCGGGAAGCCCTCAGGCACCACGAGGTCCTCGAACTCGTTGGGCACGTTCTGGAAGTTCGGCCCGTTGGACGACAGCCTCCCCGTGCGCGCCCCGAACTTGTCACCCCGCACCTGATTCCACGAGGGGTGGCAGTATCCGGTAAGCTGTCCCTGCTCCAGCCACGGCTTCATGAACGTCGTGATGCAGGTAAACAGCGTCCCTCGGTACGCCAGCATGTTGAGCGTATCCGTGCATGTCAAGGCCGTTCGTAGAGACTCCTTAGACGTGCTGCGACGGCCCTTCGGGGTGGTGGGCCACACCCCCGAAAGTCCTGCCCGATCGATGGCGTCTGCCAACTCCTCGTTGCTGTCGATGTTCAGGTTCGGGGACTTGAGCTTCTCCCGAATCCAAGCATCGGCCTTGGCGAGCGCCGCCTCGTAGATGACGAGGTCGTCCCCCAGCTTCTCGGCGTCAAGGCGGATGCCGCGCCGGGTGGCCTCCATCAGGATGGGCTGGAGCTTCAGCTCGCGGTAGTACGAGTCGGCCATGCCCTCCTTCTCGATGATGGGCAGCAGGAACTCCCAGAGCAGGAATGTCCTGTGCACGTCCCCGAGCGCGTAGGGGGCGACAACGTCACCCGGTGCCTGCCCGATGTACGCGCCCCACTCCTTCACGTTGCGGATGTTGCTCCGGATGTACTGCTCCAGCGACTTCTGCTCGTCTGGGGGCACGTTGAGGAGCCGCTCGCTGCTCGGCTTCAGGCTGAGGCTGATGGCGTGGGGGTCGTAGAGGAACAGCAGGAAGAGCGTGTCCTGCACGTACCGAGGGTACGGCAGGCCGAACTCCTTCATCGCGACCTCGATGTCGAAGGCCGAGTTGTGGAACAGCATGGGACTGTCCCACACCTGCCGAAGCACGGCCTCCGCCTCCTCGCGGGTGCCGTTGTTCCCCTTCGGATGCCTCCAGGCGATGTACTGCTGACGCCCGTCAGGCCAGCGAATCGCTAGTCCAACAGGCTTCGGCGGGTAGTTCGGCCACGGCTGAATCGCATCCGTTTCAAAGTCCAGCGTGATGGGCGGTTCCATCAGTACTTCGCCGGCTTCTGGCTGCGCGGGGCCGCTTCCTCTTCTTCGCCGTTCGGGTCGTACGGCTTGAGCAGCGCGGCCAGAGCCATCTCACGCTTACGCATGATGGCTTCCATGACGCCGTCGGGCAGCGCGGTCTTGGCCGTGAATGTCACGTTGAACTGGCTCTTGGTGTTGGGGACCGTGCCGATCTCCGTAACGAGCGCGAACGGGGGCCGGCGGTTGAGCGTGGCGATGGTGTTGACGTAGTTCCCCCAGAACTTGACGCTGGTCACCGGCAGCTTCATGATGGCAACCTCGGCGGTCAGCACCTTGTCGGCCGTTTCGATGGCGTTGGCCGGAATCATGATGAGCCGGCGCCGCTCCTGGCAAGCCTTCCCCCGACCGCCGCCCGGATCGCTGCCCCATTTCATGTTCGGGCAGGTCATGCAGCCTTCCGACTGCTTGTCGGCCGACAGGTCGTGCGGTGCCATGTCCTCGGGGCCGTCTTCAGGGTTCTCGAGGTTGACACGCTTCAGCGCGAAGCACTCGGGGCTGCGGACGTTGTTCGGGTCGTACTTGCCGACGTAGAACGTGTTCTCGTAGGCGGCGTCCAGGATGACCACCTCGAGCTTGTTGTTCGGCACCGGGTTGCCTTGATAGCTGAGCATCCCCGCCTTGAGGCTGATGTAGCTGCTGCTCGGGGCCTCGCTCTTAGCCACCGCGACGGCGTACTTCGCCATCGTGTCGGCCCAGTTGACGACCGCTGTTCCAGGTTCCTTCTCTGCCATGATGTAGCCCGATCAAAGTTTGTTGATGCTGATGTCCGTGAAACTCACGGGGATAACTCCAGGGATGTCCTCCTTAACGTCCCACCGTTCCACGACGGCCGGGGCGCTCAGGCGGCGCTGGATGAGGTCAAAGGCGTTGTTCGCCTTGATGTAGTCGTAGAGCTTCGCCCAGTCCTGGACTTGGGGAGTGCTCTTCTTGCGGAGGGTGACGCGGTGCGTGCGACCCGCCACGCCCCCAGCCTGATGGGTGCTGAGGGCTTCGATGAGACCGGCTTTGAGTGCCGTTTCCTTTTCCTTGATGGCCTCCGCCTGCCGCTCCAAGCTCAATCGCTCTTCGCGCAGGCGGATGTAGTCGTCAACCATCACAGCTAACGTCGTTATGTTCGATGTCATATGAATGATGTCCTATGCGTGGTTTCGCCCACCGGCCATTATACCGTGGATGACGCGGTGGAGCAAGGGTTATTTTCCGCCGATCCTACAGCTCAGGCACCCCATCGGGCCAGTTGTGAACGTAGGCGTTGGCGTGGAACTTCCCCTCGGGGCCGCAGTGATGCGGGTGGCCCTCGTTGTAGCCGGCGCGCTCGAGCTGCGTGAACGCCATGTCGCCGTTGTATTCACGAACGGCTGAGCACCTCGGGTGCCTGAGGCCGATTGGGATGATCCACAAGATCTTCTTTGTGGCTACGAAGTGCACGCAGGTCATGCACGACTTGGGCATGTCACCAAGCGGTTGAGTTGTGATCATGGTTTGTAGGGGAAGAGGTAGGCCCAGATGCCGAGGTCGCCCATGAGTTGACAGCCCCCGACGAAGATGGTGAAGATGAGGAACGCGATGCCCAAGATCATCAGGCACCGGTCCCAGAACACTTTCATTTCAGTAGCTCCTTCTCCATGTTGGCGGCGAGGAGGTCGATGGCCCGCTGGCGTTCATCACGGGCCTCACGCCCCATGAATCCCACCTCGCGGTACCAATCGGGGTGGGCCTTCTCCCACTTCCTCCGGGCCTTCTCGCGAATGGCCTTCTTCTCCGTGTAGTGGCGGTCGCTCCAAATGAGCCACTTGACGATGGCCCAGATGAGCAGGATGGCGCTTATCCAGAAGAGTACGTTCACCCCGCCTTCGGGTCGCGTGGGCACCCCGCCTCGTGGTCCGTGAGGTGCGACCTCCAGCAGTAGGGGCAGGTGTCGGGCGGCCTGATCGCCGGGGGCTTCAGCGCCCACATGCGACCGAGCTGCTCGTACTCCTCGTTCTTGGTGAGCTTGCCGAACTTGATCTTCACGATGATGTCGTCGTAAAGGTCAAAGCGGGCGGCAGCTTCCTGCAACGCTTCTGCCATGTTCATGCGACCCTCCTAAGTTGGAAGCCCTTCAGGGGCCGGATGGCCTCCACCGTGACCGTCATGCGGTCCCTGCTCACCCGCACGCGGGCGATGTCCTGGTTCGTGCGCTTGTCCGTGATGGTGGCGCTGAGGTAGCCGTCACTCACGCAGTGCCGCGAGGCAGCGTTGATCGCCCCCTCCCGGGTCTTGGCATGGCCGTCCCAGCACCCCGGATAGGTGATGAGGAAGGGCCTCGTAGGGATGAACACACCTTTCACTCTTGGCGCTCCTGCTTGATGCGTCCCTTCACCCCGCGCTTGCGGAGGACGCGTTTCATCATCTTGGCCCCGACCTTCATCACCGTGACGGCCTTGTCCAAGTCCTTTTGTTCCTCCAGCTCCACCCGGCCGAGGTACCCTTCGATCTCGCTGATGTTGCAGCGCATCTCACGGTACATCGCCAGAAGCATTCTGGTCCCCGTGTCCTCGGGGGCCGGGCAGATGCAGTGCTGGATGCCCCGGCCGCAGCCGAGGCACATATAGTCACGCGTCATACCGGCGTGACTTTCAGCGGGGGCTCCTCGTGCTCCACGATGGCAACCATCGTAAAGACAGCGTAGGTGTGACCGAAGTGCTTCGTGGCCCACTCAGCGGCCATTGCCGCGAGCTCCTGGTTCGGCCAGATCGCCTTCTGCTTGTCGTCCAGGCGCACGCCCGGAACGAACTGCCCCCGGCTCAGCGGCCGGGTGTGATAGTCGTCGATGCGCAGCACGATGGACGGCTTGTCCATGCCACGAGCGGCGAGCCACGGATGTTGTTTCTTGGCTCTCACAGAAGCTCCTCGGCCAGCGCCCAGACGCCGGTGTTGATTGCCACGTCCAGCGTGATGCTGCCCACTTCCCGCGTGACCGTGGGGCGGCGGGCGCTTTCCAAGGCCGGGAACCCTCCCTTGGTGAGGTTCTCCTGGATGCGGTTCAGCACGCGCCAGAGGTTGTTGCCGGCGTCCTCCACCCGACGGCTAGTCAACAGCACGCTGGGGTCGTAGCGGTTGGCGTCCTTCTCGAAGCGCAGCGGCAGCGCCGAGCGAGCGAACTGCCACTGCTCATCCTCGGTGAGTTCCCGCGCTTGCATCTCCTCCACCTTGGCGTCCAGGCGGGTGGAGCTTTCCACGATAGCGTAGGCCGCCCTGATGGCCGCCTCACGCGCCCCCGACTTGTGCGGGATGCGGAAGCTATTCATCTTCCCCTCGCTGACCATCATGCCGTTGCTGCAGACGACCCGGAACAGGCCGTTTGACATGTGGATGGCGGAGCTGCCGTCGTGCGCGGCGCGGAAGACAATCTCCGGGATGTACTCGCCCCGGTGCAACTCGCGGAACGCCGTCATGGGGCGCAGGCAGACGATGTGCTTCGAGAAGCGCTTCATCAGGCCGTCGGCCTTGACATCGATCTGCTGGGCGCGGCTGATGCCGTACCCGCTGTCCATCAGGGCTTCGATGACCTCCCAGCTGCCGACGTGCTCGTAGGCGTTGAAGAGGGTGGGCGCCTTCTCGCGCGTGAGCACGGAAGGAGCAACGTGGGCGACCTCTTCCAAGGTCATGGGGGTAACTGATCTCATTTCGCTGGCTCCAGGCAATCGTCTGTGCACCCACACTCTATGTCGGTCATGCAGACGCGGTTGAAAAACTGATATGCATCGTAGGCCAGCACGAGGCCGGCCACGATCACTGCAATGGTGATGGCGACTTTCACGCTAGTCGTGCTTGTCGTCGTTGGCCGCTTCGGGGGGCGTGGGGGCGAAGATCGCCGTCCAGTCTTCCGAAGTGTGGCCGGTCATCAAGAACTCCCGCTCGTCAGGCGTGAGGTACGGCATCGCGTTTTGGATGAGCTCCCCGGCCTCCCAACGAGCGTAGTCCGCATCGTCGTAGTTGAGGGTCAGGGTGTTGATCTCGCCGCTGTAGGGCGAGCGCTTGACTATCGTGTGATCAGTGCGCACAGAAGCGCTCCTATGGTGATGATGAGGATAGGCCACGTCCAGTCCCGGCTCTTACGCCGGTACGGTCCGTGGAAGGCTGAAGTGCGCGGGATGTCCCACACACTCGTATGGCCCTTGAGCTCCCGCATGCTAGACGGGCGTGGGGGCCGGGAGGTCCGGGCCACCGAACGGGTTCGGCAGCATCACGGGCGGCGCCTTGGGGATCGCACGCCACTCCTTGCCATCGTAGGCGCGGACACCGTCCGGGTACGAGAACACCACGATGTGCTTGATGCGGGGGCTCTTGCCCTCCGCGACAATCGTGTGACCAATGAGGTCACGGTGCTCGGGGTACAGGGGGAACTTCATTGAACGTCTCCAGTGAACGGGCACCTTGCCCGCACCCCCATTATAGCCTCGGCGGAAGTCAAGCGCAACTGTCATGCGTCACTGTTACACGGCCTGAGTTGGCGACTTCTGGAAAATAATGACGTCAAGCCCCTTGCAAACAGACTGTCAACATGGTACAATGGGGACTTCGGGGCGTTGGCGCCTCCGAGGCCTTGCGTCAAAAGAAGAGGGGACAGTGACTAGCTGCCCCCTCTAAGGACCGGTTGTTGGTCCAAGCGCAAGAGAAGCTATCATTATAGCACACTTGCGCCGGTTGAGCAAGAGAAAGGTCTGGGCAATGAGTTTTGTCCCAAACGAACTGACGCCTGACTTCAAGTACGGCGAAGAGTACCTCCGCACTCGGGGTATCACAAAGCAGATAGCGCGGGACTGTAATATCGAGTTCAGAGGGGTTACAGAGCTCAGTGCGAAGTTCACGAACGGCTTCAATCGCTGCGGCCTAGAGTTCCCCTACTACGACATTCACCGTCAGCCGATGGACTACTCCACGGTGCGATGGATAGACAAGCAGAGTGGCAAGTTCACTCCCACCCTCGTGGGGGGCAAGGCCCTCGGCAAACTCGGCACTCCAAAGAACGAGCCGATCAGACCCTACTTCCCTCTAATTAACGACTGGTCGAAGATACCGACTGGGTCACGCGTCTACTTCCATGAGAGCGTAATCAAGTCCATCAACGGGGCCGCGCTGGGGATGTACAGCATCGGGCTCAATGGGGTGCGAGGCTTCAGCGCTGTGAAGCACAACCTCCCTCTGCTGCCAGAGATCGAACAGCTTCCTTGGCGCGAGCTGAATCTGCAGCCTGTCATAGTGTTCGACTCCAATCGCCTGTCCAACAGGGATGTGCAACTCGCCGAGAATCGCCTCGCTGGCGCGCTCGTCCACCGCATCCCAGACATTCGCCCCCCGATAGCTCTCGCGCTTCCCCAGCGAGTTGATGGTACCGACTGGGGCTTCGACGACGCTCGTGCTGCTCTTGGGGACGAGTGGGCCACAGAGTTCCTGGAAGGCGAAGGGGAGGTCATAGATGCTAGCGAGCTCATGGCCGCAATCGTAGAGCTGAATAGCGAGGTCGTGTGGGTGCACGAGTCGCACTCCGTTGTTCACATGGAGCAGGGGCATGTCTGGTCCTCCAACGTGTTCGTCAAGGGCGCGTACTCGGACAGGATAGCTATGGTCCCCAACGCATCCGGGGACGGGGTCCGTGCTATCAGCGTTGCCGACGCGTGGATGAAGTGGCATGGTCGCAACAAGGTTCACAATCTGGTGTACGAACCCGGCGAGCCTCGCATCAAGGTGCCTGAGTTCTTCAACAAGTGGGATGGCATGGGCGTAGAGCCCGAGGTCGGGGATGTCGGCTTGTTCCTCGAAGTGCTGGCGAACAATATCCGTGATGAGGCCGTCCGCACGTGGTTCTGCCAATGGCTCGCCTACCCCATTCAGAACCTCGGGGCCAAGCTGATGACCAACACGGTTCTGGTCGGCCCTCCGGGCACAGGCAAGAGCTGGCTCTGTGAAATGATCGGGCGTATCTACGGCATGCGGAACTACGTTGAGATAGGGCGCGAACAGCTGGAATCCACGTTCAACAGCATCTACAGCACCAAGCAGTTCGTCAACATCAACGAGGTGACTAGAGCGGGCTCGCGGTCGCAGAGCTTGGCGGGAAACAACAAGCTCAAGCAACTGACCACCTCGCCCACCCTGATCGTCAACCGAAAGGGTGAACCTGAGTGGTCATGCACGAACCACGTCAACATCATTATCACCACGAACTACCCCGACGGGCTGTTCCTCGACGAGCAAGACAGGCGCTCGGCCATTATCGAGTGGGACCCCATTGTTTCCCGCGTTAAAGATCGTACCTACTGGGAGCGCCTCTGGGGATGGGAGAAGGGGCCATCCTATCTGTACGAGTGGCTCTTGTCGCTCAACATGCATGGCTTCGACCCCGCTGGATGGGCTCCTTGGACCACTGCCAAGAGCGACATGATTGAGTCGGCTCGCACGGGCTGGGAGGTCTGGGTTATGGATCTGGCACGCAATCCTAGCGAGGCTCTTGAAGCTATGGGGGAGAGGTCACTGTTCACTAACAAGGAGCTTAGGACGCTCTGTGCCCTGCAGATCGGCGAAGAGTTGGATAGGATACCGCAGATATCGTTCGGCACGCAGCTCAAGGCTCACTTCAAGCGGGCGAACCGTGGGAACAAGGTCAAGCCGCAGGATGGGATAGCAGAGCACTACTATGTCGTACGCGGTGCTGAGGACCAGTTTCACAGCCACGACCAGTGCCGCACTCACCTCCTTAGGAACAGGTTTCGCTGAACCGAGCACTCCGGTTTCGGTACGGGTAACCGATTCGTGAGCCGTCGCACTCCGTTCAGTAGCCACTGAGTTCGGTCTGGTAGCCGCGCAGTAGCCACGGTGTGACGCTACGTCGCTACTGCTCTAAGTTGTTGTTTTTAAAGGGTTTTTTGGCTCTTAAAGCACTCAGTAGCTACAGTAGCGACATAGAATACAAACGGCTTAAGGGCGGTTTCACCTCACCCCCAATATATTGTGGCAAAAACACCACGTCGCTACTAGCACCCAGCTACCGGGCTGAGTTGCTGCGCCCCCGTGCGGAGTGCCCCGCCCTACGACAGAGTACTATCGCCCCCGCACGGAGGCGCGCGTGTCAAGCCCTCCCCACTCAGTTCGAGATTGGGATTTGGAAATCACCTTGGAATACTGGATGCCCCAATCATTAGGCGGATCCCGGATCGTGACTAGGAACCGAGTCCTCCGGACGGAGACGATCGGGACCGAGGACCGTCAGGTCGCAAAAGAGGCCCCGAAGGGCCTCGTGCCGAGCGCTGGGCGCGGTCACCAGAAGTGGAAGACGCTCCCCAGGAACCAGAGCGCCGCCGCGCCGGCCGCGACGCTAGCCGCGAACTGGATCAGCGCTCCCAGCACCGCCCAGAGCACCTCGCTCAGGCAAACGGCGATGATTCCCAGCGCCACGCCCCCGGCGATTTGCAGTGTCAGCATGCTGGCCTCCCTTAGCCGACGCGGGTCATGCGCTTCGCCAGCACCGCCGCGAGCGTCTGGGCGTAGATGTACTCCGCCATCTGCTCCGTGGCGCGCTCCGCCAGCTCCAGGTCGACGCCCTGCGACGCGAGACCCTCGGCGATGGCCGCGTAGTTGACGTCGCCGAGGGCCACGCCCGCCAGCACGAAGACACCGTCCTCCGAGTAGTCGGGGGTCAGGCCCTCCACGCGGACACGGATGTCCTCGGTGCGGGGCATGTCGCCGGTGTGGATGCCGGGCGCGGTACGGACAGAATGCTTAGCCATGATGCAGAACTCCTTAGCGGATGGGGCGGGATTGCCCCATCTGGTAAGAAGGCCCCCGGAGGGGCCTCGGGCATTAGCCCTGGACGAACCGGATGGCGCCGGCCCGGTAGCTGCGACGGACGGTGCGGCTAGCCACCGTCTTGGCGTCGTAGCAGGCTTGCACCGTCTGGCCGGCGAAGGTCTGCAGCAGCTCCCACTGCGTGCTGGTCACCCCCTTCGGGGTGCCGACGACGCCGGGCACCAGCGCGATGACGCCGGTCTTGGGCACGCTACCGTTGTCGGTATCGTAGCCGTAAACGCGGGCCTTTTCAGGGTTCACACCCTTCGCGGTACGCACGACGCCGGCCGCAGCCAGCGCCTCGGGGTCCGGCCGCTTGCCAAAGTTCAGCTCGCGGGCGTGGCCGACCGAGATGGCGCGCGCCACCTTGGTCTGCACCGGCTCGGTGCCCTCGGTGCCCTCGGTGCCCTCTTCCGGGGCGTCTTGCACCAGCTCGGTGCCCTGCACCAGCTCGGTGCCCTCGGCCGCGGTGTCGAGCTCTTGCACCGGATTGGTGCTCTTGTTGCGCTTGGACATGTTACACTCCTTACAGTTGGCGGGAGCCGGGCGAAGGTGCCGGTGGACCCGGTGGTGAGGGGTAACGCCTACACCACAACAGAAGTATGCCATGCCCTGCGCGTCACGTGTGTTGTATTCTTGCTACTTCACTGTTGTATTCTTGCTACTTTTTTCTCCGCGCTAAGTCGCCGCTGTTTCATTTCGTTACAAATCGGCAGTGGGGGGTGAGCTCGCGGCGTCTCATGGGAACGACAAAATATCACCCAAAATTCCGTTCCGATGCTCTGCCGGAGTACTGAGTGCCCGGTACCCGCAAGATGCCCACCACAGCCTCGTACCAAGTACCTCATTTGAAAACTGTTACACTTGCGCCCCTTGCTTTCCGATATTCCACGGGTGTATAATGGCGCATGGACCAGACTGCAGTCGCCCCCCTCGAAGAGGAAGACGACGCAACCCTCCGTCAACTGGCAGCTCGCCCCCGCCCATACGGGATCCCCAGAGTTGTCGGTAGAAAGAGAGTCGAAAAGGCGTTCCTGACGGCTTTTGAGCTGATCGGCGGCGTCCCCAGATTGGTCCTCTGGGCAGATCAAAACCCCACCGAGTTTTACAAGCTCTACGGACGGATGATTGGCGGACCTCCGCCGGCGCCGGAAGGGGGTATCAGTATCCAGATCAACTGGGCTGGGCCTGAACGGCTGAGTTACCAGAAAACTGGCGAGGTGATCGACATAACGACGGGTGAGCCCGTGGAAGGGTGACGACATGGAAGCGTATCAGGATCGGCTGCTGAGTGAGTACTCGGACCTCGAGCAGCGCACGGCGGACTTGGCCGCATTCGCAGCGTCCCCGGAGTACTGGACGAAGGTGACGGTGCAGGAGCGCGACTACCTGGACGCCCAACTCCCCGTTCAGCAGAGGCTGCTGAGCATCCTGGCCTCGCGTGTCGCCATGCTGCCGACGGCGAAGGAGTCGAAGGAGCTCAAGGCCGAGGCGAAGGAAGAGAAGAAGGACACCAAGAAGATCGGCGAGAAGAAGTAGCTTCGTGGCCGCGATCGAGTACGTCCCCCGTTCGCAGTTCATGGGCTTCCATAACAGGAAGCAACGATGGGCTGTGCTGAATACCCATCGGCGTGCGGGGAAGACGGTGGCACTCGTCAATGACGTGATTGTGGGAGCGCTACAGTGTGAGCAGCGGAAGCCTCAGCTCGCATACGTTGGCCCCACGTTCACGCAGAGCAAACGCATCGCGTGGGCCTACTTGAAGGACTACGCCGAGCCGTACCTCGCGAAGCCCCCCAGTGAGAGCGAGCTGAAGGTCACACTCCATGGCGACAGAACGATCTATTGCCTCGGCGCAGACAATCCTGATTCACTGCGGGGGATGTACCTTGACGGGGGCGTGGGTGATGAATACGCGCTCTTTCGTCCAAGTGTATTCTCCACCATCATCCGACCGGCCTTGTCTGACCGAAACGGCTGGTGGGTCTTTGCGAGCACGCCTCGGGGGAAGAACCTCTTCTACGACGCCTATCGCAACGCGGTGAAGAACCCGCAGACTCACTTTCACATGGAGTTGAAGGCCTCGGAGTCGGGCATCATTGCCCCCTCCGAGCTTGCGTCTCTGCGTAGGGACATGGACCCCGACGAGTACGCACAGGAATACGAGTGCAGCTTCGATGCAGCGCTGAAGGGGGCGATCTACAGCGACGAGGTGAACTCCCTCTTTGCCGAGGCGAGGGTGATTTCGGGGCTGTACGACCAGCATCTCCCCACCCATGTCATCTTCGACCTCGGGTTTACCGACAGCACGGTCGCCGTTTTCTGGCAAGAAGGGAAAGACGGCACTCTGCGCGTGGTTGGAGTCCATGCGACGCAGGGCAAGGACATCTTTCACCACATCGACAACCTTCAGCAGTTCCGCGGAGAGCTTGGGCAGATCTGGCTGCCCCATGACGCGAGGGCCAAGAACCTCCAAACGGGTCGTTCAGTCGTCGAGCAGTTCCTGAAGGAGGACCTGCACCCGAAAATTGTCCCGAATCACAAGGTGCGCGACCGCATTGCCGCCACCCGTCGGCTGTTCCCCCGAATTGTGATCGACGCCGAGGAGGGCGAGGAGCTGGTCGAGGCCCTGAAGGGCTACCGGCGCGAGTGGGACGAGAATACTCTGCGCTTCAGCGACACGCCCCTTCACGACTGGTGCAGCGACTACGCCGACGCGTTCGGATATATGTGCGTCGTGGCCTGCTCGAAGTTCAACATCTCGGTTACCGAGGCCACGAGGGCCGAAAATCGGGAAGAGGTCAAGAAGGGCCTGAACTACGCGTTCCACCTTGAGGGGCTGCACCAAGACCGCACCGCCCTCCTCGGGGATAGGAGAATCCATTGAGTCTCGACGGCGCGACAGCGAGCGGCAACCCGACCATCACGGACCCGAGCAAGCTCGCGCCGGACGAGCTCTGGCGGACGGAGATCGCGTACGCCGAGCAGGAGCTGAAGAAGTTCCACGAGCGCGGTCGCAAGACGGTGCGCCGCTTCGTCGACGAGCGGGACGCGATGGATGCGCCCCAGAAGTGGTTCAACCTCTTCTACGCCAACACGAAGATCATGCGGGCGGCTCTGTACGCCCAGCTTCCCAAGCCCGAAGTCAAGCGGAAGTTCCTGGACTACAAGGATCAGCTCGCCCGCGTGGCGGCGAACATCCTGCAGAGGGCCATCTCCCCCGACGGGGACGACCCGCGCGACCTCTTCGACGCCACCATGCGTCACTGTACGCTGGATCTGCTCGTTCCGGGCCTCGGTACTGCGTGGTGTCGGCTCGAAACGGACACGGAAGACACGGAACTCATTCTTGAAGGCATTCAATCCGTCGGCGAAGGACTGGAACCTCCCCATGACCACCATGAAGACCCGCTCAACAGCGGATTCAAGACCGGCCCCGCACCCGATGAGGGACAGCAGCTTCCGCTCCCCGGTGTACCTGTCGGCGGCCCTCCTCAACCTCCTGGCGTTCCTCCTGGCCCTCCCGGTGGCCCTCTGCCTCCTGGTGCCGGTGCTCCTCCTGTCGCTCCTCCTGTACCCGTCGCCCCGCCCGCACCGCCGGTCGTTCTGAAGTACAAGCGGATCACGGACCAACGCGTCGCGCTGGACTACGTCTACTGGGAGGACTTCCTCTGGTCCCCGTGCCGAGTCTGGGAAGAGCGCCGCTGGGTCGGCCGCGTCGTGTACATGGATCAGGCGCAGTGCATCAAGCGCTTCGGTGAGAAGAAGGGCAAGGAGATTCCGCTGAACCACCGGCCGATGAACATGAACCTGAACACCTATCCGGGTGGGATCGTTCCTGTCAATCAGGCGGTGAAGCAGGCGAAGATTTACGAGATTTGGGACCGCATTCACCGCAAGATCATCTGGATCTGCAAGGATCTGCCGGGCCTGCTCGACGAGAAGGACGACTTCCTGAATCTGGTGGGCTTCGAGCCCTGCCCGAAGCCGCTTCTGGCGAACATTACGACGTCGAACTCGGTGCCCCGCCCGGACTACTACATGGTCCAGGACCAGTACACCGAGCTGGACACGATCAACAACCGGATTTCGAACCTCGTCCGCGCCTGTAAGGTCGCTGGCGTCTATGACCAGTCGTCCACAGGCATCCAGCGCCTGCTTCAGGAGGGCGTGGACAACATTCTGGTGCCAGTCGAGAACTGGGCGATGTTCGCCGAAAAGGGCGGCGTCAAGGGGCAGGTCGACTGGCTCCCCCTTGAAATGATCGTAAATGCCCTTCAGCGTCTGTACGAGGCGCGGGAAGGCATCAAGGCCCAGATTTATGAGATCACTGGCATTGCGGATATTATTCGAGGTGCTTCGAAGGCCTCTGAAACTCTGGGTGCTCAGGAGATCAAGGCAAAATTTGCCTCCGTTAAGATCAAGGATACTCAGGACGAGGTTGCGCGCTTTGCTTCTGAAATACTTCGGCTTAAAGCGGAGATCATGGTCAAGCATTTCGACCCGGAGATCCTTATCCGCAAGTCGAACATCATGCGCACCGATGACGCAGAGATGGCTCAGGAAGCCGTCGAGCTCCTTCAGTCGGAGGAGGGCTTCGAGTGGCGCATCACCGTCACCAGCGACCAGCTTGCCCAAACCGACTACGCAATGGAGAAGCAGGATCGGATAGACCTGCTCACGTCGGTCTCGGGCTACCTGGAGACGGTTGGCCCCATGATCCAGTCCACCCCGTCGTCGGCTCCATTGCTCGTTGGCATGCTGAAGTGGGCCGTGTCCGGCTTCAAGGGTGCCCGCGACATCGAGGGCATGCTCGACAAGCAACTCGACGAGCTGACGAAGAACCCGCCCCAGCAGCCGCCTGATCCGGAGGCCGAAAAGGCCAAGATGGAAATGCAGATGGCTCAGGAAGAGCACGGGATGAAGATGCAGGAGATGCAGGCCAAGATTCAGGGCAAGCAGCAGGAGCTTCAGCTCAAGATTCAGGCGAAGATGGAAGAGATGAGGATGGCTGATAACGAGCATCGCCAACAGCTTGCCTTCGAAGTCCAGAAGATGCAGATGGAAATGATGATGATGCAGCAGGAGCATCACTTCGAAATGCAGAGAATGCAGGACGAGGGGCGCATGAAGTCCCAGCAGATGGCTCAGCAGGGTGAACTGAAGGCCCAGCAAGCTCAAGTCCAGGGGAACGTGAAGGTCCAGATGATGAAGAAGCAGGCTGCGGCGAAGCCCAAACCCCAAGCGAGGGCAGCATGACGCGCCGCACTTGGGTATTCTGGCAAGGACAAGTCTATGAAAAAGGAACTGAGCCAGATCGAGTACGATCGTCAGTGGGCCCGACTGTCATTCCGGATGTCAAGGACTTCGTTTCTCCTATCGATCGAACGATTGTTCGTGGCCGAGCTGGTATACGCGAGCACTGCGCTCGGCATGACGTTGTGCCGACTCAGGAGTTGGCTGGTCTTCCAATGGGAGTTCAGCCTGTGGCGCCCGACCGGAAACAAATCCGGGAAGACATCATCCGAGTGATGCATCAGAAAGGATACATGTCATGAGCCTCATCAATCTTCTCATCTGGCTGATCATCCTCGGCCTGATCTTCTATGTCGTCTACTGGGCCGTGTCGCAGATTCCTCTGCCGCCGCCGTTCCCGGTGGTGATCAAAGTGGTTCTCGCGCTCATAGTGCTGATTGTGCTACTGAGCGTTCTCATGGGCGGCGTGAGTCTCCCTGTGTTCATCAGATAGGAGCTAGGCGATGGCAATCGAAGGTCAAGAAGTTCAGGCATCTGCAGAGCCCCCGAGCCTGCGGGAATCCCTCGACGCGGCGATCGAGAAGGTGGAGGCGCCTGCACAGGAGACCTCGTCAGGGGACGCCCCCGCCAAGAATGTTGCGGATTTCGATCTGCAGCCTTCGGGCAACGTCGTTGACCTGAACAAGCCCGGCGACACCGCAAAGGTCAAGTCGCCCCCCGAATTCGACTCCGCGCCGAAGTCATGGAAGCCCAACGCCCAGAGCAAGTGGGCCGGCGTCGACCCGGAGATTCGAGCAGAAGTCCACCGTCGTGAAAAGGAGGTCAGCAGGGTCTTTGGCGAGACCAACGGTATCCGTGAGCACGTGAAGCAGTTCTCGGAGACCATCAGACCGTTCGAAGCTCGCATCCGTTCGTCGGGGATGCAGCCTCTGGAACTGGTGGGTGAGTTGCTCAAATCGGATTACATCCTCTCCTCGGCTCCTGCAGTCGCTCGCGCTGAATTCATGGCGAGCCTGATCAAGCAGTACGGAGTGGACATCCGAGCGCTGGACAGCGCATTGGCCGGTGAAAAGGTGGAAGACCCAGTTACCTCGCGTGTCGAGGCCCTGTTGGCCGAACGCCTCTCACCCCTCCAAGCGTTCATGAATCAGCAGCAACAGATCGCCAGAAGTCAGGAGCAGCAGATCCTTACGGAAGCGGCGTCGACGATCGAAGCGATCGCAACCGATTCAGCGAAGTACCCGCACTATGAGGCGGTGCGGCAAGACATGGCAGACATCATCGAGATGAATGCCAGACGGAACGTGTACCTCACGCCTGATCAGGCGTATACGCGGGCCGTCGCAATGAACCCTGAGTGGGGCGCTCAAGCAGCTCTGCAAGTCAACAACGGACGTCAGCTCCAGCAAGCACGGGACCTCAACTCCCGGGCTCAGCGGGCGCTCAACGCTTCCAGTTCGACGAGCGGCGCGCCTGGAGGCTCACCCGTAGGCGGGGTGAATACAAGTTCGTCACTGCGTGACACCATCGAAGCAGCGTTCAATCAGGTAGCCGGAAGATGATGCTCCTGATTAAGAGGCTGTTGAAGCTCTCCCCACCGGAGAGCGTCGACAAGTCTGTACCCACTCTTCGAGTCGCGAGGAACGACCCAGGAAAACCGAAGACAAGACACGGTGCGGCCGTTCCACGGCTGCGCAAAGAAGTACCCCCAACTTAGGAGCCAATCATGGCATTCGCAAACGCCGCGGTGAGCGACATCATCGCAACTACGATCCAATCCCGCACGGGTACGATCGCGGACAACGTCACGAAGAACAACGCGCTGCTCATGCGCCTGAAGGAGCGCGGCAACATCAAGCCGTTCGGTGGCGGCAACGTCATCATGGAAGAGCTCAGCTTCCAGGCGAACGGCAACGCCGGATGGTACGCCGGCTACGACCTGCTGCCGATCGCTGCACAGGACGTGATCTCGGCCGCGCAGTACGACATCAAGCAGGCGGCGTGTCCCGTCACGATCAGCGGCCTTGATCAGCTGCAGAACAGCGGCCGGGAGCAGATCATCGACCTGCTGGAAGCTCGCGTCAACGTCGGGGAAGCCTCCATGGCGAACCTGATCGCGCAGGGCCTCTACTCCGACGGCACCGCCGCCGGTGGCAAGCAGATCGACGGCCTCCAGAAGCAGGTCATCGCCGTTCCCACGTCGGGTTCGCCGGGCGGCATCGACCGCAACACCTGGACGTTCTGGCGCAACCAGACGTTCGACGCCAGCACGGACGGCGGTGCCGCGACCTCGGCGACGAACATCCAGTCGTACTTCAACCGCCTCTGGGCGAAGTGCGTGCGCGGCAACGATCGCCCCGACCTGATCATGGTCGACAACAACTACTGGGGCTTCTACATGGCCTCGCTGCAGGCCATCCAGCGCTTCACGGACTCGTCGACGGCCAAGCTCGGCTTCGTCACGATCAAGTTCATGGACGCAGACGTCTGCCTCGACGGCGGCATTGGCGGCTATGACCCGGTCTCGACGGCGTACTTCCTGAACACGAAGTACCTGAAGTACCGGCCGCACCGTGACCGCAACATGGTCCCACTGTCGCCGGGTCAGCGGTACTCGGTCAACCAGGACGCTGCGGTGCAGATTCTGGCGTGGGCGGGCAACCTCACGTCTTGCGGTCTCCAGTTCCAGGGGATCATGGTCGAGTAAGGTTTGACGGACCCCGGCGGGGATCGCCCTAGACTTCGGTCTAGCCTCGCCGGGGCGAGTCTTTCGCAACCAGGAGAATTTCATGCCAGCAGGTCTTCCCGGCGCAACGCCGGCTCAGAACCAGTCGAACCCCTCGCTTGGATTGGCGGTCATCTTCGACCTGCTGTCCGGCCCGAAGGGCTCGCCTTTCGACAACGACAAGGACTACGCGGCTGCTGTCAGCCCGTACTTCAAGTTGGACATCACGACGCCAGCCGCCGCGAACCTCAACTGCTCCACGGGCGCGCTGAGCACGGGCATCGGGTTCGGCCCGAACGTGCTCCTCGGCCCCCCGGGAGTGACAACCATTCCGCGTGGCGGCTTCACGGACGACTACAAGCCGGGACAGAGCACCCCTCAGCCACTCGACGCTGCCAACTCGACGTTCATGTACATCGGAGGTGGGAAGTGCACGAAGAACGTCGACGGCCTCGCCCCGGCGGTTCCGTACACGGCAGGCTTCGGCATCGGCGCGGCGGGTCAGGCCGGTACGCGCGATCAGGGCGCAGGTCCGGCGTACACCGGCTTCGCCATGAAGATGGTCACGGCAACTGCGCCGACCGCCAACGGTGCGGCAGTCGAGGCAGGCTTCCTCAACCGCGTTGGCTTCACCATCGGTATCGGCGACAATACCTTCGGTGTCAGCAACACCGCGTCGGCAGTGCCGGCGTAAGGAGAGGATCATGGCTGCGGACGGCGTCGCGGATATCTACGAGAAGCCAGGAGTCCCGTTTAGTGATACGGCTGATATCTACAGCCGCGCTACTATCGGTGCCGCCGTCCCGCAGCTTGAGACCGATGCGGTAGTCAACTACCCCATCGGTGGTGCGACCGCGCCAATTCTCTTCACCCCAGTAGATCTGTTCACGGCCGTTCCCGGAGTCGGGGGCGGCTACTGGGACTTTACCGATCCTCTGACACTGTTCTCGGATACCGCGCGGACAACGCCGGCGACGCTGGGCGGCAGCGTCAGGGGCGTTACCGACCTGTCGGGCATCGGCCGGCACCTGTCGACGGCGACCACCACGATCCTACGTCGTGCCGGGATGATCGAGTTTCCTGCAGCCGCAGGCTTCGTCGGCCTCGCCACGGCGACGGGGCAGACCGGAAGTGCCACTGGCTGGACGGCCTGCGTGGCGGTCAAGGCCGGGACGCCACTTGTCGCAGGCCAGTGGATGGATTCCGACTTGTCTGGCGCGCAGTGCGGCCAGAACCTGTACGCCGACAGCAACTGTCAGTGCATTCCGATGGCCCCTGCGGGGGTACCTGTAGCCTCGGGCTATAGCACCCAGAGCATTGCGAATGGACAGAAGTACGTGCAAACAGGGATATGCACGCTCACGTCGTCCGTGGTTCGTGTCAACAAGGCATTCGGGGCTCAGACGACTCGCGCGTCCAGCGTTCCTGCAAACAACGCCAACGGTCGGATCGGCCTCGGTTCTGGCTGGATCGGTACCGGCACGCAGAACCAGCGGTCCTGTAACAACGCCTCTAGCATGATCTGCGCCCTGATGATCAACCGAGTGCTGACACCAACCGAGATTGACAACCTCGAGAACTACTTCAGCGCGAAAGCTGGGCTGTAGTCATGCTCAACCATCAGCTGCTCCAGTTCAACGTCGACGGGCGCGTCATGTGCTCGCTGAATCAGGCGCCGACCGACTTCAACGGCGGCACGCCCATGAAGGACGGGCTGCTCTGCGTAGGCGACGTGCCCCCGGTTGACTACCTCGGCGGCTGGAGCTTCGATGGAACTGGATGCGCCTGCGCCATTCAGGGCTTGAATCCAGTCAACGGCCCCCTGACCTCTGATGGTCGGCTTGCAATCTCGGTCGCAGCCACGCCGATCGCATGGTACTGGTGCGGTCTGCCATTCCTTGCCGATGGTCGGCTCGCAGTCTCGTTTGGCGTGGTTCCCCCGCCGCTCGAGTTCGCTTTCTCCAACGCCTTCAACGACGGGTTTGACAGCCCGAACGCACCATGAGCCGCAAAACCATGACGGCGCTGAAAGCGCAGGCCGATTCCACCATCGAGGACAACATCACGGGGGCCATTTCGGCTGCCGATGTCCGGAACATGATCAAGGACCTCATCGACACGCTGACGCCGGGGTTCGGTGCTGTCGGTCGGGCCACCCAAACGCTCGTGACTCTAGGTCCGGCAGCTCAGGTCGTCACGTACGACACGGCTATGGCCATCACACCCGACTTCACCCCCAATCTCGCGCTCGGCACGGTCACGCGCAACGCGCTCGGCTTGCCCACCGTCAACACTCGGGTGACGTTCTACGCTGGCGTCGAGGCTCCCGCTGGCAGCGAGGTTCTGTTCACCCTCTTTCGGGACGGCGTTAGCGTCCCCGGCGGCTTCACAGTCAGCTGCCAAGGCAACGGGAACCCTGTTCAGGGCTCGTTCGAAATCATCAATGCCAATCCCCTCGCAGGCGATCCAGTCTACAAGGTGATGGCTGCCAAGATCAGCGGAGCGGCGTCCAATGTCATTCTGACTGACGTTAGGTTCATTCTCGAGGTAGTTCCCACAATCGGTCCATAGGAGTAGGCGATGCCCACAGCAGAGTATGAAGAGAAGGTTTTCGCGGAAGACGCGCAGTACGAGGACGACAAGCGTCTCTTCGTTCAGTTCTTCACGGAGGCGGTCGAAGACAAGTTCGCCTCCAAAGAGCAGGGGCGTCCCATCTTCCGCGAGGTTGCGTGCGTTCGCATCATGACGCCGGGGTCCCGCGACGTCACGGTGAACAAGGCGAACGACTCGTACAAGCGGCGATTCCCCCGCCAATGGGCTCGCTACGAGCAGCAGCTGGAGCAGGTCCAGGACGGCACGCCCCTCGAACAGGTGCCGTGGCTCACGGTGGGCGTCATCGCCGAGCTGAAGGCGGTCAACTGCCACACGATCGAGCATCTGGCCGGCATGGGCGACGCTCAGCTGAGCAAGATGATGGGGATGCTGGGCTTCCGCCAAAAGGCTCAGGCGTGGCTCCAGGCAGCGACCGAGGCCGTCCCCTTCACGAAGATGCGGGCCGAGCTGGAGGAGCGTGACAACACGATCGAAGTCCTCAAGCAGCAGGTCGCAGCGCTGATGGCGGCGAATGCCGAGGCCGCTCAGCAAAAGGCGCTGATCCCGGCAAGGAGATAAGACCATGATGTACTGGCCCGCGTTGTCTCTTCTGCAACAAGTCGCTGCGGAGCTCGGCTTGCCGGCACCGACGACGCTGGTCGGTACTACGGACGTTCAAATCGGTCAGCTCACCGCCCTGATGAACTCGTCTGGCAACGAGCTGATGACCTACTACACATGGGAGCAGTTCATCAAGGAGTGGGCGTGGTCGACGGTCGACGGGCAAGGCGACTACGCGCTCCCCGCCGACTGGCTCTACTTCACTGACCAGACGCAGTGGGATCGCACGAACCACTGGCCTCTGCTGGGGCCGAAGTCTCCGCAGGAGTGGGCGTGGCTCAAGGGAGGTCTGCTCGCAGCCGCCCCCAAGATGCGCTATCGCGTCTACCAGGACAAGTTCTGGCTCTGGCCCGTTCCCGGAGCCACCCCGTTCGACATGGCGATGGAGTACGTCTCCAAGAACTGGGTGGTCACGTCCACGCCGGCCCCCGACACGCCTTCGGACATGGTCGTGGCTGACGGTGACGTGGTCATGTACCATCCGTGGCTGTTCATGAAGTTCCTCAAGCTGAAGTTCTACGAGCTGAAGGGCTTCGACACTTCGCCGGCGCTGGCGGACTTCATGCGTCTATTCACGTCCATGACCGGCAAGAGCAAGGGAGCGCCGAAGCTGTCGCTGGCGCCCCTGTTCCCACCGCTGTTCATCGGTCCGTGGTCGATTCCGGATGGTTCTTGGGACACAGGCACGACGGGTCCGTAAATGGCAATGACGGCCAAGATCAGCACGGTTCCCTCGCCTACGGGGGGAATCAACGCCTACGACAACTTGGCGTCGATGCCCCCGACGGACGCGATCCGGATGAACAACTTGGTCCCGCAGCCGTACGGATGTACCGTTCGCAAGGGCTACCAAGCTCATGCCACTGGGATGCCGGGGCCGGTCGAGTCGCTGTCCAGCTGGGTGTCCCACGCCGGTGCCGAGAAGTTCTTCGCTTTTTCGGGCGGCGGTTTCTACGACATCACGACGGTTGGCCCAGTCGGCGCGCCACTGCTGACCGGCCTCCTTTCCGACTTTTGGCAGGGCATCGGCTTCGCCAACGGTGCCGGACCTCACACGCTGCTGTTCAATGGAGCAGATGACCCCATCTGGTACAGCAACGCCGGAGTGCAGCGACTGACGGTTGGCGATGGAATCACCGTTGGAACGTGGACTGGAGTGCCCCCACAGGACATCATTCAAGCCACTGTCCATCAGCGCCGCATCTGGGGTGTTCAGGTCAACACGACACTGGGATGGTATCTCCCCGCCGACACGGTCTATGGCGACGCCGAGTCCTTCGACTTCGGGCCGCAGTTCAAGAGGGGCGGCTACCTCGCTATCCTGGCGACATGGACGGTCGACCCCGGCCAAGGGACCAACGACTACCTCGTGGCGGTCTCGTCCAACGGCGAGGCGGCTGTCTACGCCGGTATCGACGTAACGGATCCTACCGACTGGCACCTCGTCGGGGTGTATTTCATCGGCCAGCCCCCGAGGGGTCGCCGGTTCTTCTGCAACGTCGCTGGGGACCTGTACATCCTGACGCTCACCGGCGTGGTGTCCATGGCGACGGTGGTCACGTCCACGCAGGTGAACGTTTCGGCGAACAACACCTATTCTAAGAAGATTGCCTTCCTGCTGAGCGATCTTCTTACTACGCTTCAGGACCTGGAAGGCTGGGAGATCGACTTCTTTCCGGGCGAGAACTTCCTGTTCATCAACGTGCCGACGGTGTTCTCGGGCGGCAATGGTCAGCTCGTGGCGAATCACATCACGACGGCGTGGTGTACCTTCAGCGGCATGGACGCTCGTTGCTGGAACCGAGC
>Ga0207676_10000359_pt1 | contig 38930 bp, 24 predicted proteins | sample KBSSwiS72_FD_184307 | JGI IMG/M metagenome (GOLD analysis project Ga0207676, IMG submission 184307) | Switchgrass rhizosphere microbial communities from Kellogg Biological Station, Michigan, USA - KBS Switchgrass S7-2 (SPAdes) (version 2) | ecosystem: Host-associated > Plants > Roots >...
CGTGCGGCGTCGTCCGCCAGGTGGCTGTCTGGGTCTTTCAGGCCCTGGTTCTTCAGGTCCGACACCAGACCGGTGACCTTCTTGTAGAGGTAGACCGGCAGCGCCAGCAACAGCAGCAGCGGCAGCAGCGGCAGCACCACCAGCGGCACGGGCACCGACCTTTCGCTCGCCCCCGTCTTGCCCGGGCTGACGGTATTGATCGTGCCGGCGGCCAGGCGCAGCGCGTTCACCACCAGGCGGGTGGCGGTGACCATGCTGGCGCTCTTGGCCAGCAGCAGGTCGTTGGCGACCAGCGAATCAATCTTGGCCTCGGCTTGCAGCGGCTGCAGCAGGCTGTCCGAGTCGTAGCGGGCCTGGATGTGCAGGCCCTTGAGCGCCACCGTGCCCGACTGCATCGTCGAGCTGCCGAACTGCAGGTTGGCCGACTCGATCTCCAGCTCGGGCAGGATCAGCTCGACCGACTTGCCGTCCAGGCCCACCAGCAACGAGACCTTGTTGGCATCCGGGTGGGGCGGCGTGTCCTTCGGCGCGTTCTTCTTCGGATCGGCCAGCTTGGCGCCCATCAGGTCGCCGCCCATCATCTCTTGCACGTGGCCCAGGTCGGCGCGCACGCCCACCTTGCGGTCCACCAGCAGGAAGTCGGCGGTGAAGAAGGTGACGACCCCGCCCCAGATCGACTTCAGCGTCGCGAACGGGCCTTCCTCGTACCAGCGCGTGCCCTGCAGGAGGTCGGCCTTGTACTCCGGCCGTCGCGTCGGGTGCCACAAGCGGTACTTCTCGACCAGCGGCAGCAGCGCCGGCTTGCCGGCCGCGTTGAACTCGCGGGAGCGTTCGAAGGCGAAGCGATGTTCCGTCATCGCGATCGCCATGCGCACCAGGTCGCCGAGCAGGCCGGCGTTGTCGGCCGTCCAGGTCTCGGCCTCGGCCAGCCGGCCCAGCACGCCGGCGCGGTCCACGCCAGCCTGGTCGCCGATGTAGGCGTTGAGGTCGCGTGACTGGCGCATGGCCTCGCTCATCTCGCCGGTCACCCGCGACCACAGCTCGGGCTCTTCGGCGATGAACTGCGCACGCTCGTCGGCCGGCAAGGCCTTGATGCACTGGTAGGCGAGGTAGGCCTCGCCGTCGTTGACCATCCAGTCGGTCAGGCGGCGCGAGACCAGCCGCCGGGCGTGCGCCACTACGTGCGAGGGGTCGCGCGCGAGCATCAGCTTGACGGTGGCGATGCGGTTGTCTTCGGCGAAGAGGAAGCTGTCGGGCAGCTCGCCGAAGAGCTTGCTCATCCAGCCCTTGCGCTCGAGCTCGTGCACGATGGTGGCGCGCAGGATGTCGTCGGCGGGGGCTTCGTGGCCGGCGGTCAGATCGGCGGCGCCGAGTGCGGCCAGGCGCACGAACAGGTCCTTCGCATCGGCTTCGCCGAAGCCGCGTTCCTTGGCATCCTCGAAGGCCTTCAGCAGAGCCTTCAGTGCCTGGTCGGTGCCGGCCTCCAGGCGCTTTTTCTCGTAGACCTGCGAGGCGTTGTAGAGCAGCGCCTTGTCGTCGACCTCGGTCGCACCCAGCTCGCGCATGCGCTGGATCTCTTCGCGCGATTCGGCACGTCGGATCTCGATGCCGGGCAACTGGCCGCCGGTGTCGGGGTCGGCCGGCAGGTTGTCCAGCAGCCGCAGGTACCACTTGCCGCCGTCGCGCAGGCGAAAGCGGTACTGGTCGGCGATCGACAGCAGGCGGATCAGCTTGTAGGCGAACATCGCCTCGTAGTCGCGGATCGCCCAGTCGAACAGGCCATAGGACAGCAGGTCCTCGATCAGCTGTTCGTTCTTGAATGGCAGCCGCGATTGCACCAGGGCCAGCAGGGTGGCGCTGTGCTCGCCGGTGTCGAAGTAGTTGTCGGGCGGTAGCAGCCACAGCAGCTGGTCGATCAGCCCGCTTTGCTCCATGCGCTCGGCCACGTACAGCAGCCGCGGCCGGTTGTCGCGCGTCCGGGCGAGCAGGTCCAGGGCCTGGCGTGCATGCGAGGGCTGGGGCTGCGTGCCGCCGGTGCTGCCGGGCTGGGGCGAGAGCAGCCGCCGGACGTCGTCGAGCAGGTCGTTGCTGGTCGCGTCCGTCGCCATCGCCGCGATCGCCTGGCGCTCTTCGAACAGCTTGCCCTCGTCGCGCCCGGCCTGCTCGGCCTCCTTGGCCATGCGGGCGATCTCGTCGGCGCTGGGGCGGGGAGCCGATATCAGCTTCGAGATCGTCAGGCCGTTGTTCGATTGCAGCAGCTCCTGCCGCTGGCCCGGCGAGAGGTGGCGCAGCACCCAGTTGGCGGCCTCGATTTCCTCGGCCGCCATGCCCGACATGCTGAGCGCGCGAAAGACTTTCAGGTCGACCGCATCGCGCAGACGCTGGTCGCTCAGGGTCTCGTGATAGCAGACCAGCACCGAGCGGCGGTGCTGATAGACGTGCGGCGGGTTGATGTTGTCGGCGAGCCAGTAGCGCTCGTTCTCGTCCAGCGCCTGCAGCAGCGGCTTGACGATCGGGTAGGGGACGCTGTCGAGGATGCGCAGCACGTCGAACACGTCGCCGTCCGAGACCCACAGGCCGCCCAGCGCCTCCTTGATGACAAACAGCTCGCGCGCGCGGCTGACGCGCACGGTGTCGGCGGTGATCGTCGGTGCGGCGTCGGGCTGAGCGCCGGCATCGGCGGCGGCATGGTTGGCGACGAGCCCGAAGCGCGGCCGGCGAGGCGTGCGCCCGGCGGCGAACTCGCGGCCCAGCTCGGCTGCTTCGGCCTCGGCGGCGGCTTCATCGCCCGGAGCGGTCAACGCGCGTTGTGCGGCGTGGGTGGCTTCGTGCGCCAGCAGGTAGCGGCCGTCGGGACGTTGCGGCAGGTACTGCGACGGATGCAGCCAGATCGTCGCGCCTTCTTGCAGGCCGCGGGCGCCGGCGCCGTTGAGCCGGGCGTGGCCGGCGCCATGGATCTCGACGCGGATGCGGCGCAGGTCCAGCCCCAGCGCCGGGGCCAGCTGCTCGAGCAGGCGTTGCGTGGCCAGGCGCCGCTCGGCGTCGGCATCGACCACGTTTCCGGCGGGCAACGTGGCGAAGCCGCCGTTCGCCTGGGGTGCCAGCGCAGCCAAGGGCAGCGCCGGGGCCTCGGCCATTGCGGTGTCGCCGGCCGGCGCTGCGGTCCGCGTCGGTGCGGCGGCGCGCGCCAGTGCCGTCTTCGTCGATGCCGGGGCGGCCGCGGTCGCCGCCCGTTGGCTCATCGCAGCCCCCGCAAGGCGCTGAAGACCGAGCGCGCCACTTCGCGGCCCAGGGCGCTGGGTGAAGCGCCGGCGGCGGCCATCACGGCCGGCGCCAGCGCGCCGGGCAGCGTCTGGCCGGTGGCGCCCGCAGGCCAGCCCGGGTGGCGGGCCAGTTGCTGCAGCTCACCCGTGAGTGCGGCGCCGAACTGGCGCGACTGCGCCGGTGTCATCGCCAGGCCCTCGATCGCCAGACGCTCGATGTGCACCCGCACCGGCCGCGGTGCCAACGGCGCCACGGCAGGGTGGTGGACGGGCGGCGTGGGGTTCATCGCAGCTCGGCATCACTGATCGGCTTGTCGAGCTTGCGCATCTCCGCGCGCACCGCGCTCATCAGCGTTGCCTGCGTCAGCGTGCCGCCGCGCGCCGCGGCCATGAACGACGCGTTCAGCGCGATGCTGTGGATGTTGCCGCCCGACAGGCCCAGGCGCGACAGGCGCTCGTAGTCCAGCGCCTCGTGCGGGACCGCGGGCGCCAGCGCGCGTTCCCACATCCGGCGGCGCTCGGCCGGGCCCGGGTAGGGGAAGTTGACGATGAAGCGCAGCCGGCGCATGAAGGCGCTGTCCAGCGCGCTCTTCATGTTCGTCGCCAGGATGGCCAGGCCCGAGAAGGCCTCCATCCGCTGCAGCAGGTAGTTGATCTCGATGTTGGCGTAGCGGTCGTGGCTGTCCTTGACCTCGCTGCGCTTGCCGAACAGCGCGTCGGCCTCGTCGAAGAACAGGATCGCGCCGCCTTGCTCGGCCGCGTCGAACAGCCGGCGCAGGTTCTTCTCGGTCTCGCCGATGTACTTGCTGACGACGGCCGAGAGGTCGATGCGGTACAGCGCCAGGTCCAGCTCGTTGGCAATGACCTCGGCCGCCATCGTCTTGCCGGTGCCGCTCTCGCCGGCGAAGAGCGCACTGATGCCCAGGCCGCGCGTCATGCGATCGGCATAGCCCCAATCCTGGTAGACGCGAAAGCGGTGGCGCACCTGCGCGGCGATCTGGCGCAGCAGGCTGGTCGCTTCGTCGTTCAGCACCAGGTCGTCCCAGGTGGCCTTGGGCTCCAGTCGCTGGGCCAGCTGGTCGAGCTGCGGCTGCGTCAGGCGGCGGCAGGCGTGCCACAGCGCCTGCAGCGACAAGGGCTCGGGTCCGACGGTGCGGGCCAGGCTGCGGGCGATGTCGCCCAGGTTCAGGTCGAAGTGGCTCGCCAGCTGCGGCGCGATCCGGGCGGCCTGCTCGGCCAGCGGCGTGCCGGCCAGCGCGTCCTGCCAGGCCTGGCACTGCTCGCGGGCACTGGGCTTGGCGACGTCGAACGACAGCGCCTGGCCCATCGTGCGGGCGGGCATCTCGCGCACGCCGACGAAGGCCAGGCCGATGTCGCGCGAGGTGAAGGCCGCGAAGGCGTTGGCCAGATCGCTGCTGGCGCCCTGCACGTCGTCGCCGTCGAGGTACAGCGCGATCGGCAGCAGCAGGCGCTCGCGCTGCCACAGCCGCACCAGCGATTCCAGCTCGCCCTTGGTCGTCGGCAAGGCATCCACCCCGAGCTGGTAGAGATGACGGCCGAGCGCGGCGCAGGCCTCGCGCGCCACGTCGAGCCGGCTGCGGGCATCGGGGCCCACCAGTTGCACCAGCGGCACCTGGGCGCGTTCACCCGCGGCCTGCAGCTGCGTCCGGATGGCCTCGGCCACCGCCTGCTGCGACGGCGCCAGGGCGACATGGCCGCCGTCTCCCGCCGGCGTCAACAGCGCGCCGAGCCGTTCGTCGATGACGTTCAGGCCTTTGAGGTAGTGGACGATGCGCTCGTCGGCGCGCAGCGGCGTGGCGGTCAGCGGCAAGGTGGCGCTGGCGCCCGCCAGCTCGACCAGCCGCGCATAGCGCAGCGGCCGGTGCGGCGACAACGCGTCCCAGCTCGGATCGTCCAGCGTCTGCAGGGCGAGCGCGAAGCTCGGTGTGCCGCGGCTGGGTTGGCCCTGCAACTGGGCGAACAGCGTCGCGATGCCGGGGTCGATCTCGGCGGCAGCGCACATCAGCAGCGTGTCACGTTCGAAGGGCGACAGGCCCAGCCGCTCGGCCAGCAGGCACAGCGCGGGCGGCGGGTCGGTCGGTGTCGCCTCTTCCCTGGCGGTAGCGGCCGCCGCCAGCCCAGCGTCGGCGCCTTGGTCGGCCGCAGTGCCTGACGACGCGGCAATGAGCAGCTGCGGCGCGCTGTCGCCGCGGCCAAACCAGGGCCTGCGCGCAGGTTCGGGCGATGCGGTGGGTGGCTCGACCGGTGCGGATGGCGCCGGGGCCGCCACCGGCAGCAGGCGCACCAGGCGCAGCCGCAGCCATTGCAGCGAGGCCGCCAGGTAGCGGTTGTTCTGCTCCTGCCAGGCAGCCATCGAACCGTTCGGCGGCGAGTCTGTCGTCATGACACCACCACCTGTTGCGCCGGATCGAAGCCGAAGACCGGCGGCGAGCCGCTGACCCGCACCGGCAGGCTGTCGACGCCGTCGACACGCAGCCGCAGGAGATAGCTGCCGGCCTCGAGGGCGGGGACGTCGAAGTTGATCGTGCTGGGCTGGGTGGTGTCGGCCGGCGTGACGACGGGCAGCGTGGGCAACAGCTCGGTGTTGCCGAGCAGCAGTCGCACGCCCGGCTCCTGCAGCCCGCGCAGACGCGGCGCGCAGGTCACGGCGAGCGCGAACGGCGCGCCGGCGGCAACGGCCATCGGCGTCGCGGTGATGCGCGGCGAGATGACGACCGGCACGCTGTTGGTGGTCCAGCGCGGCTTGCCCGCGGTGTCGACACGCAAGGCCACGCCATAGGCCCCGGCAGCCCAGTCGTCCATCGCCGCGGCCAGTTCGCCCGGTGCGGGCAGGTGCCCGCGCCGCTCGTTCGCCGTGCCGCCAGCGGCCAGCGGCAGTTCGTTGACAACCTCCAGCCGGTCGTTCGTGAACACGGCGGTCAGGTTCGCTTCGCCCGTCAGTCCAGTGCCGGCGAAGACCAGGTCGTCGCCCTGCTGCAGCGCCGGCAGCAGTGGCGAGACGGGGTTGCGCACCGCCAGCAGCACCGGCGGCGCCGAGGCCTGCGACTGCGGTCCGCGGTCGCCGGCGCCGCGTTGCAGCACCGGCGGTGCGGCCTTGGCGGCCGCCTGCGCCTGGATCAGCACCACCGACACCATGTAGGCCATCGATGGCCGGTAGCGCGCCTGCATCGCCGTCCACAGCTTCGACAGCTCTTCCGAGCTGAGGTAGTTCGGCGCGATCTTGACCAGCTCCAGTTGGTCGGCCAGGTCTTCGGCCGACAGCGTGCCGAAGATGCCCGGCACAGTGCTGCCGTCGACCGGCGAGGGCGCTCCCAGCACGGCGCGCAGCTGCTGGCGCGTCAGCACCGGCGTTTCGTGGAGCAACTGCATCGCATAGCCGAGCAGGATCTCGGCGTTCATGTCCTGCGTGCCGTAGGCCGTGACCAGGTAGTGCAGGTCCAGCGCCAGCGGCGGGTTGGTGATGCGCTGGCCGCGTCCGTCGCGCGAGGGCAGGTCGGCGTTGCGCCAGCCCAGGTTGGGGGTGACCTGGTAGAGAAAGATGTTGAGGAGGTTGGTTTCGTTGTTGCCGGTGTTGATGCGGTCGGGGGCCTGCGCAGTGACGGTGAAGCTGCCGAGCGACGAGAGGTCGTGGTTCAGCAGCCCGTCGTTCAGCAGGTCCTTCAGGGCCGCGGTGACCCCGGCGATGGCGAGGGCGCCGCTCATCGTTGACCTCCGCGGTCACGCAGGTATTGCTCGAGGCTCAGGCGTGGCGCCGCGGGGGTGGTGCCGCGCGGCGCGCTGGCTGCGCCGGTCACGGCCCGGACCTCGATGCGGCCGATCGTCACCTCGATCGGTGGCAGCTCGCGCGTTGCGGCTCGCGGCGTAGGCCGCGGCGTGGCGGTCGCCTGGCGCCGGATGGCGTTGCGGGGCGGCAGGGCCGGCGCTGGCACGGGGCGTGGTGGAGCTGCAGCGGGTGCCGCGGGTGCGGCGGTCGACCTGGGCTGCGCCGGTGTCGCCACTCGGGCGGCGGCCACGACGCGGTTCGGCGTGACCGGCGCCGCGGGGGCCGGCTCGGACCCCCGGCGGGCCCGGACGGTGGCCTCGGGCTCAGGCGCCCGGCCGGGGCGGGTCCGGGCCATGGCAGGCAGGGCGGGCCGCTCGGGCGGTGACGCCGGCGCCCGTAGGGCTGCCGGCTGCACCAACGCTTTCGGCGAAGGCACCGGCAGCGCGCGGAGCGGTGGCGGTGACATCACGATGCGGACCGTCGAGTCGACCCGGGGGACCTCGCGGGGCGGAGCGCTGTGCGTGGCGGTGGCGGAGGGGACGCGGTCTCGCGGCCTGGGCGGCGTGAGGGCGGGCGCCGCCTTCGGCGCTTGCAGGGGCGTTGTCGGTCGAAGACTCGCCGCCGGTTCGGCGAGGACGGGTGCCTGGTCCCTGCGAGAGACGCCGGTGTCGGCGGCAGCCGGCGCCGGCTCGGCCGGCCCCGCGCGAGCGCCCTCGAACAGCGCCGGCTGGCGGCGCCGCAGGGTGGGCTCGATGGGCGCCACGCGCTCGACGAGCCGCTCCAGGTAGCCGGCCGGGGCCGCGGGGGATGGGGGCTGGTGGTTCACGCGGGCACCATCAATCCCTGCACCATCGCGATGTAGCGGCGGCGCCGATCGGCGCTGAGGCTCAGCACCTGCGGTTCGCTCCAGCCATAGGCGCTGGCCAGGGTATGCACCTCGACCAGCGTGCGCTCGGCCCAGTCGTCCAGCTCTTCCCACAGGTAGTCGCCGATGTCGAAGCGGCGCTCGAAGCCGTGGCCGCAGGCCGGGCAGCTGAGAGCAATGCGGATGTCGGCACCCGGGTCGCGCAAGGACATGTCCTGCTGCAGCCGCTCGACCATCGTCGGCGGCAGCTCGGCCGCATCGATCACGCGGTCGGCGAGCCGGGCCTGCAGCACGCAGCGTCCGATCAGTTGTCGGACGGCGCCGGAGATGTCGCCGGTGCCTTGCAGCGCGTCGAGGTCGTCGCTGCAGGGTAGGCGGTAGGTCAGCTCATAACCGTCGCAGTTCAGCGGCGGCGGCGCGGACTCGTCGGCCGGCTCGGCCCGCAGGTCGCCGGTGCGCAGAGGCAGCTCCAGCGCCTCGCTGCAGGCCGGACAGTCGACCAGCGTGTCCAGCGTGTCGCCGAAAAGGGCTTCGAACAGTGCGAACAGGTGTGCGTCGCGCGCGCCGATCGGCAGCGCACCCCAGTCGCTCGCCGCCACGTCGGGCCATGCCAAGCGCAGCAGCGCCAGCGAGCGCCGCAGCGGGTCCATGGCCTGCACCTGCTCCCAGGTGTGCAGCACCGATTGCGCGCTGAGCGCGCCGTGGGCCTGATCGGGATTCATACACGAGCGTCGCCGTGCAGCCCGTGCCCGTCAGGCCGGGTCGGTGAAGCTGGGCTCCGAAGGCTCGGGGGTCTCGACGTCGCGCACCCAGCCTTCGTTCTCCAGCTTCAGGTGCTGGATCGCGATCGCGTTGGCGTTGGCATCGAGGTCGGGCAAGGCCTGGAACTCGGATACCCAGGCGCGGAACACCTTGTAGGCGATCGCCAGCTGTCCACCCTCGTTGTACACCTCGATGATCACGTCCTTGCGGAAATCCTTCAGCGAGCTTTCCGAACCCAGCCCGGCACCGAAGTTCCAGACCTTGTTGGCCCACTGCTCGAATTCCTTGTCGTGTGTGACACCGCGCTCCAGCGTGATGGCCTCGAACTCGGTCCGGCCGGGGGACTTGCGGCTGCTGCTGGGGTCGCCGCCGTCGCGGTGCTTGACGACTTCGGTCGTGCGCTTGAGAGCGCTCACCTTGCACACGCCGGCGACGTACTTGCCGTCCCACTTGACCCTGAACTTGAAGTTCTTGTAGGGATCGAATCGCTGGGCGTTGACAGTGAACTGTGCCATGGTCGGCTCCTTGATCGCGGGGTGTTGTCAGGCCTTTAGACGTCGATCTGGCCGGCCATCTGCTGCAGCTTGATGATCACGAACTCGGCAGGCTTCAGCGGGGCGAAGCCGATGACGACGTTCACGATGCCGAGGTTGATGTCGTTCTGCGTCGTCGTGTCCTTGTCGCACTTGACGAAGTACGCGTCGCGCGGCGAGCTGCCCTGGAACGCCCCCTGGCGGAACAGGTTGTGCATGAACGCGCCGGCGTTCAGGCGGATCTGCGCCCACAGCGGTTCGTCGTTGGGCTCGAACACCACCCACTGCAGCCCACGGTAGAGGCTCTCTTCGATGTACAGCGCGGTGCGCCGAACGGGGATGTACTTGTACTCGTCGGCCAGCAGGTCGGCGCCGCGCATCGTGCGAGCGCCCCAGGCCACGCTGCCGATGATCGGGAAGGTACGCAGGCAGTTGACGCCGAGCGGGTTCAACTGGCCGTTCTCTTCGTTGGTCAGGCTCACCGAAAGCCCTTGCACGCCCGAGATCGCCGCATCCACGCCCGCCGGGGCCTTCCACACGCCGCGGTTGGTGTCGGTACGCGCCATCAGGCCGGCGATCGCGCCACTCGGTGCGAAGGTGTCGAGCTGGCCGTCGCGCTTCGGGTCGGGCTGGCGTATGCGCGGGAAGAAGAGCGCCGCATTGCGCGCCCGCTCGCCGGTCAGGCCCAACGCCGTCAACGCCGCATTGTTGCTGGCGACGATGTCGTTGGCCGAGTCCCAGGCCGCGGGCGAATCGACGATCAGCATCGCCCGGCGCTGCACGCAGAAGTCGAGCGCGCTGCTGTAGACCGCCAACGGCGTGTCGCCATCGCGCGTGTCCGGCGGGATGCTCATCAGGTTGAAGAGGTCGGTCTTCTTCAGCGCGAACAAGCCGGTCTTGTCCGCTTCGCTGCCCTGGTAGGTGGCGGAGTCGAGCGGGTCGCTGTCGCTGGCCATGCCCGCGGTCACCACCGGGGTCGATGCGGCGTCGTCGTTCCAGATCGTCTTGCCCGCGCCCGGGTCGCCGTGCTTGGGTGGCACGGTGGTGCCAGGCAGCGTGGTGGTGCTGGCCACGCGCAGCAGGGCCGATTCGTTCAGCAGCACGCGGTCGATGCGGCGCGGGCCTTCCTTGACGGTGACGTTGAGGAACGTTTCCAACGCACCGCTGCCGCTGCGAACGGTGAGGTTGAACAGGTCTGCTGGCACCAGGCCATAGCGCGCTGCGACGTCGGCCGACACCTTGTCGTCGACGCGCACCCGCAGACCATTGCCCCAGCTGCCGCGCGAGGCCGCCACGAGGTCGAGGTTCGTCAGCGTGATCTTCGCGGCGTCGTTGACGCCGTCGCCGTTCTTCTTCTTGTAGAGACGCACGATCACCGCCCGGGCGCCGCCGTTCTGGAAGAAGTCACGCACCGCATAGCTCATCGGGTACGCGGGGTCGAGGCTGCCGAACTGGCGCTCGAAGTCACCGAAGGTGTTGATCAGCATCGGCTCGTCGGTGCCCATGGCGGTGCGGCCGACGAACGCGGTGATCGAGGTGGCGACACCGGTGATGGTGCGCACGCCGCTGGGCAACTCCTCGACGTACACCCCGGGGAATGAAACTGCGACTGGCATGTTGGGCTCCTCGCGCTTGGGCCGTACCGATGGTTCCGCGCTTGCCGCTCGTACCTACGTGTTGCGAACGCGGGTTGGTTTTCGAGGATGGCAATTTGCCCATCCTTGCCGGTCTGAACAACCCCTAGACTGGTGAAGCGGCTCTGCAGAGCGAGTCGATGGCTCGCTCAGAGCTTCGGGCCGAGAGGGCCGAGAAGTCGCCATTCGTTCTCCACTCAGGTGACCGATGCAGGGGGAGCGAAGCGTCGCGTATCGCTGAATGTCTGCACATAGGTAGAGTTGACAGGCAGTCGTTCGCGACCTGGGGTTCTGCGGTGTTCCAATCCCGCCTTCTCTTCTCTTGGGATGTCTAGCACAGCGATGGCCGCGACACCCTGCCCGATCGCTCGGTGGGCTGGCGAAGCCCATGGGTCTGCTCTTATCGGATCAAATTCCCGTGACCCCGAATGCAATGCTTCTTGGGCGACAGTCAGAGGGCAGCAATGCGGGGACATCCTGCGGATGGCGCCTGCGAGCGAACGCCTCCTGCGGCCGATTGCGCATCGCCAGCGTCAATTCATTGCGGCATCGAACACCTCATCGCCGGTCGGTTCGTAATGCGGGACCGAGTTCATCTGGTGCCGCAGCGTCGACAGTGCCAAGTACATGCGGTGGCGGGCGCGACTCTGGTTTCCCAAGGGCCGATGCTCGGCGATCGAGTGCCAGGGGTTGTACGAAAGGCGTTTGGCGAATTCCATCTGCGCGGGCAAGTCGAATTTCTGGCGCGGGATGCGCAGCGTCGCGACAGAGACGCGCGGCGACAGCCGCTCGGGCCAGAGCACCGATGCGTTCTCGATGGGCATCAGATGCGGGTCGGTTTGGCGCTGAATGCGAAAGTCGAGCTCGACGTCGCCGGCGTCGAGTGCGGAGACCATGGCGGCGCGCAGGTAGTCGTCGGGGGGTCGGAGTGGCAGGCGCGGGATCCGCGTGCGCTTCTTGCTCTTCGGCCAGACCGAGTACTGCATCGCCTGGCCTTCGCCGAGCAGGTAGGGCACGCAGCTGAAGTACGGCGCCTCGAACGGGCTGCTCTGGGTCTTGATCCAGAGCGCCTGCATGATGCCGTCGAGCAGGTGCGGTCGGCGGAAGTTGACGAAGTAGTAGATCGAGGCGTTCTTCAGGCTCTCGATCTGCAGCTGCGCGTTGGCCTGCACGTCGGGCGTCACGAACGTCGGCGGGGAAACGCCGAACATGTCTTGGGTGAACTTCTCCTCGTCCATCAGCTTCAGGCCGGGGACGCCCATCAGCTTGATACTGATGCTCATGAAGCCGACGTCGTCGATGTCCGGCGTGATGTACGGGCCCGGCCCCGAGAAGCGGACCCAGGCCCGATAGGTCTTGGGCTCGGCAAAGATTCCGTGCCTAAGTTCGGCCGGCAAGCCCTCGTGGACGATGAACTCGGCGCGGACGATCCCCTGCGTCTTGGTGTTGCCGCCGCGCTCGAATCCGCCCGGCTTCCACAGCAGGCGCATCTGCTGCTGGAAGCTGGCGATGATCGAGTCGACGAACTGCTCTTCGCTCGGGAGGAGCTTCTCCTCGGCGAGCGCGAGCTTCTCATCGACGCGCTGCGCGTTGATCAGGAACGTGACGAAGCGAGCGATCGGATCGCGCAAGACGGCATCGAATGCCGGGCGGAAGAATGGATCGAAGCGGCGCTCGAAGTGGACCAGGGCCAGCATCGTGTCCGCGAGTACGTCCAAGACGCGCGAGCCCGTGTTTGCGGGTGGAATTGGTCGGCTGGCGTTCGAATTCATGGGGGCCTCGTCAATGAGCGGTCGCGAGGAAGCGCAATGCGCGGATGCCGGGCAGGAAGAAGTAGGCGCCCCCGAGCACGGTCACGAACTGCGGCAACCCGGCGATGCGCTCGCCGGGCCCGTCGCCGCGCGGCAGCGAGAAGCCATCGGTGGGAGTGCCGCCGGCGGCCGCCAGTCGCGTGCCGAGCAGCGGGTCGCTTTCGTTCGGCAGGCCATCAAAATGCAGTCCCATCGCCCAGGCGTTCTGCACGAACTCGAACTGGCGCGCGATGTTGGCATTGAGGCAGATGAAGTGCAGGCCGGGCTCCGCGCCGCCGGCCTCCGCGAGCGCCTGTTCAGGCGAAACCGCCGGCCCGTACTCGCGACCGCGTCGCAGCAGCCGGTGAAAGCGCGTCGACGCGACCAGGTCGTGGGCGAGCGCGTCGGCGTCGAAGCCCAGGGTGCGCTTGGCCCACGAGAGGAACCCTGGGGTGCCGGCCGGAAGGTCTGCGTTGCGCGGATTGCTGCGGCGAACGTGCGCGCCGAGCGGGCAACGCAGGCCGTCCGGATCCGAGCGATAGGTGAACGCGTTCATGTCGCCGGGAGTGCCGCCGCCTTCGATCCGTTCGTTCGTGGGCTCGACGAGCGGAGTACCGTCGCGCCTGCGTCCCACCATCGCGCTTGCGATCCGCTCGCGCACCTCGGCGTTGCCGCCAGCCTCGCGGTCGACGAAGTGCCAGAAGCCGTGGACGTCCTGGCGCAGCTGGCGCAGGACGAGGTAGCTGCCATTGCGACCGAGGTCGGCACGATCGGGCGCATCCTCGGCGCGCGGCAGTCGTGCCCCGGCGCGTGCCGCATCGAGCAGCGGCCGGTCGGTGTAGCCGCCATACTCGTTCGGATAGCCGAGCAGGTACTCACCGAGGCAGCTCAGGTTCGAATAGTCGGCTCGCTCGCTGTCGCGCGCCGGGCGCTTTCGTTCCCAGTCAAGCAGCGGCTGCGAGATGCCGTCCACGAAGCCGAACGGCTCGGTGCTATCGAGATCGGTCGTCGCGAGGCACGCCAGACGTTCAAAGCCTTCTTCGCACTGCGTTTCGATCGACCGTTGCAGGGCGGGGAGATGGCCCGGTAGGGCATAGAGCAGCACAGCGACGTGAGGCACACGCTCGCCGGCGCCCCACTGCCATCGGCTCGGATGGTTCGCGCCGACGTCGCCGAGGCGGCGCGCGCGGTTGGCGTCGTCGGCCAGGCCGGACACGAACTCGTCGGCGAAGCTATCGACGATCGCGTGGTCGACGCCCAGGGCGCGCATGCCCGGCGCGGTCAGCGCGACCTGAACCGCGACCTCCGATGGCGGCTCGACTGTCGCCGCCGTGCTTACCGGCACGCTTCCGAGCCAGCGGCGTGCCGCCTCGCGATCCTTGACCCGCAGGAGCAGGAACGCCGCCTCGGTGTGATGCTTGTAGCCGAAGCGCACCAGGCCCTGGATGTCGTCGAGCTCGACCGAGCGCGTCGTGTTCATAGCAGCCTCAGCCAGGCAAGGGCTTCGGAATCGCTCATCGTCGGCTGCTCCAGGCCCTGCCGAATGCGGTGATTGCGCTTCATCTCGACCAGCGCCAGGCCGGGATAGGCCTTGTACCAGACCTGGGTCGGCACCTGATGACGGCGCTGGTAGTACTTGAACGACTGCTCGATACGCGAGCCGCCGAATATCAGCCACCTCGTGCGTGGCCAGCCAACGCCGTTGCTGAACAGGATATTCAGACCCCAGCCGACCTTGTTGATGAAATCGTCCATGTAGCCCTGGTGACTGCCGTCGTAGTTGCTTACGAAGACGACACGGGTCTTGTCATCGAAGAAGAACCAGTGCGCGAAGTGGATCGTCTGCACCCGCGCCAGGAAGCCGCGAGTGAAGATATGGCGGCACGCGTACTCGGTGAACACGAGCAGGAGGGTCAGCAGCCAGCGTCGATAGAGCCCGGGCTTGACCGCGCCGAGAGCGGTGTACTGGTTGGTCGTGTCGTGATCCTCCAGCGCATGCAGTGCCTGGATATCGGCGGAGCGCGGGCGTGGACAGATCTCCGGATCGCGGGTTTCGCGCGCCCGCAGCTGCCAGGCGAGCAGCGGTGCCAGAACGATCAGGAACGGCAGGGCAACGAGGCCGAGCAGCGGCACCGCGACGAGGTTGACGAGCTTCCTGAGCTGCCAGCCGAGCGGCGTCGGCTCCTCCGGTGTCAGCGCCAGCCGGCCGGCGCCGACTTCGCCCGCGACATAGGCGACGAGCTCGGCGTGGACCCGCTCCGCGTCGCCGCGCACGGCGAGCGGTCGGCGCGGCACGCGTTCCGCCAGCACACGCTGCAACGCGCTCTCCTCGCGGATCTGCCGGACACTCCGCCCGACCCAGTTGACGAAGCTCGCCGCTGCGCGCCGGTTGTGCGTGCGCATCCAGGCGAGCAGATCGTTGTCGGCCGCAAAGCCTTCGCAGTGTTCGAAGATGCGCGCCAACCCGGGCTTTGCGCGCTGTGCCAGCTCCGCGAGCGCGTCGTCCGCCGGACCGTCGCAGTCGCCGAGGAAGGCAAGGTAGGTCGCCAGGCGTGGCGGCTGCACGCCATGCGCCTGCAGGTCTGCTTGCAGCGCATCGTCGAGCACGACGAGGCGAGCGAAGTGCAGCCGCTCGAACGCGCCGAAGGGCAGGATGGCATTGCGCGGGTCGGCCATTCCGGGCGCCGCGTTCATCGAGCTCAGCAGCGCGCGCAGGTCCGCTTCGCGGCCGGCCGCGATCGCCGCGACCACCATGAAGTGGTCCTGCGGCGTCATGGCTCAGAACTGAAGGCAGAAGTCGATCAGGCGATCTTTCGCCCAGTACACCTTGCCGAGGTAGAAGTCCGGGCCAATGAGACGGATTTCGTCGCGAATGTAGTGGGCGACGAGCGACGTCTCGGAGTAGTCGAGGACGATGCATTCCTTGCTGTCGAGCCAACTCGGGGTCTTGTAGACCTTGGCAATGATCGCCTCGAGACCGAACGCGAGGATGCGGTTCTTCAGCACGCCCTTTTCGGCGTCGAACACCTTGCCCTGCCAGCCGCAGTGGTTGATCACCTCGGCGATCGGGAGGGTGTAGGTCGTCCCTGGGGCAATGATTGCCGTGCCTTTCGCCGCGCCGTTCGGTATCGGCCCCGCCGGGCTGGCGCGGAACAGGTCGTCGAGCTCGCTTTGCGACATCGCCAGCAGCTGGCTTGCGTCATAGGCCATGGAGGTGCTCCTTGCGGTTGCCCGCGGTCAAGAAGACGTCATCGGCGCGCGTCCGGGCGCCTGGGCGCGCGCATCGTGAAGGATCGCGTCGGCGGCCTTCTCCGCCACCATGTAGACGGCGCTCGCGATGAAGAATCCGGGGATGCGCGGGAACACCGACGCATCGACGACGCGCAGCCCCTGTGTGCCGCGCACCCGGAAGGCGCTGTCGAGCACCGCGTCGGCGTCACCTCTGTCGCCGATCGCGCATGAGCCCGAGGCGTGGTGGCCCCACGCCGTGTTGCGGACATAGTCGGAGATGTCGGCGTCGCTCTCGACCGAGGCGCCCGGTGCGAGCTCCTCTGCGATCAGGCCGCTCGCAATCAGCGGCGCGGTCAGGCGGCGGACGAAGCGAACGCCCGCAACGACAGCCGCGAGGTCCTCGGCCGCGTCGTCGCTGCCCTCCTCGAAGTAGCGAAAGTTCACCAGCGGCGTGTCGAGCGGGTCGGCTGATCGCAACAGCACGGTGCCGGCGCGATTTTCAGTATGGGCCTTGAGGATCGCCCACGTGAGGTACTCGCTCGGGCCGACGATCAGCTTGGAGAAATCCGGCCGATAGCCTTCGAAGCGCGCCAGCAGCGCCATGCAGAAGAGGTCGGGCTCGACCTTGGTCGACGCGGAGCGGCCTATCAGCGCGAGCGCCGCGCCGTTCGAGGAGTACATGCCGGCGCGCGATGCGTTCCAGCGGCGCCAGAGCGGATCGCCGCTCGCGAAGGTCGCGCCGTCGAGGATGCGCCATGGGCGACGCATGCGGTGCGTCAGCGCCACCTCGTAGCGGTCCTGCAGGTTCTTGCCGACCCCGGGCAGATCGACGCGCACCGCAATACCCTTCTTGCGCAGATGGGCGGCCGGGCCGATTCCCGAGAGCATCAGCAGCTGCGGCGTGTTGAAGGCACCACCGCACAGGATGACCTCGCGCCGCGCATGCACCTCGCGCGCCTCGCTCGGCGCCGTGCTCACTTCCGCGTGCGCGCGATACAGGCACTTCCCCTTGCGATAGGCGACCCCGCGCGCGACCCCTGCGCTGTCGAGGAGGACGCGAGTCGCGAGTGCATCGAGTTCGACATGCAGTCGGTCGCCGCAGGCGGCGCGAACCTCCAGAAGTCGCTCGCGGGTGCCGGCACGGCGATGGCCGCGCGTCGACAAGGGCGTGTAGCAGAGTCCCTCGAAGCTTCCGCGACCCCGCGGCCGGGCGTTCGGATCGCCGCCGCCGCGCAGCCACCGCAAGGTACTTGCGAGAGGAGTCGGCAGCCCGCCGACGAAGGTTCGTGTCGTGCCCCGGACGAGCCGCACGAGCTCGTCGTCCTCGAACGCGTCGAGCGGCATCGACTTCTCGGTGCGCAGCCATCCGTCCCAGCCATGCCCTGTGGGATCGATGCCAACGCGGCGCAGCGCTCGCCATAGGGGTGCGTGCCGGCAGTCTTCGAGACGCCGGGCGTAGCGGCGCATTCGTTTGGCGCTCCATGACGCGTCGCCGGTGAGCTTGGCGATGCCGTCCCAGTCGGAGTCGTGCGGCGGCATGTAGATCATCGCGTTGTGGGCGGTGCAGCCTCCGAGCGCCGCCGCGCGCGGATAGAAAACGCCGCGACCCGGCGTGTACTTCGGGTCGCGCGCCTGCCGATCCTCGCTTTCGTAGTGGCGCACCTGGAACTCCCAGCTCATCGCCTTGTTCTCACACGCGTAGGCATGAAACGCCGGTACGTCGTAGTCATCGGGCATGCGGTCCGCATCGCTCGCGCGGGGATCACCGCCGGCCTCGATCAGAAAGACGCGCGAACCTGATTCGGCCAGGCGTGCAGCGAGCGTCCCGCCCCCCGCGCCGGAGCCGACGACCACGTAGTCCCACGTGCGTTCCTCGGACCCGGCTGCCATGAACGCGCGCAGTCAGAACGTCTTGAGAAAGGCGATCAGGGCGCGCTTGTCTTGATCGCTCAGCTCGGGCTCGGTGCCGAAGGCCTTTTCGTCCCCGCTCAGCCCGTCCTGCCGATTGAACTCGGCGGTGCCGAAATAGTGGCCGCGGTTGACGACGAAGTCCTTGCACTTGCTCAGCTCCATCATCGGACCCTTCAGGTTGGCGAAGTGCTGGCGCAGGTCGGCATCGCTTGCGCCGGCGGGAGCGGTGGCGAGGTCGCCTTTCAGCTTGACCAGGAACTCGCCGATCCTGCCAACGTAGGCCGCCTTGTCGCCGAGATCATCGCTCTCGGCGCGCAGCTTCAGGTTCGACAGCAGCGCGACCGGAATTCCTTGCGGAATCGGGCCAAGGGTTATGTCCTCGCCTGCGCCCACGAGCCACGGCACCCAGCGGTGCAAGGTGCCCTGCAACGGCCGCATTGCCTCGGGAACGAAGCCAATCGGGATGGTGACGTTGCTGCGCTCGGTCGTGCGGTCGATCGTCCCGGGTACCTTGGCACCGAGCACCGAGTCGCGCTCGCGCTTTTCGGGCCAGAGCATCTGCTCGATCGACGCGTCGAAGACCTTCATGCGCGCGGCCACCGACGGGCTGCTGTCGAACGGCCCGACGGTGTTGTTGAGCAGGAAAGGTCCCGTCGACCAGATGCTGATCAGCGACGGCACCCGCGTGTAGCCGCGGCCGCCGGCGGGCATCGGGTAGGGCATCGGGTCGCCGGTGAACGGGTCGTACAGCGTCACGGTGCCGACCGAGGGCAGCTGCTTGTACGACTGCGACGAGAAGTTGTCCCAGATGTTGCCGCCGAGCGCGTTCGTCGCCAAGGGGCTGCAGGCGTTGGTGCGCAGGAGCGTCACCGGAATGCGAGCATCGGTCGAGAGGTAGTTGTTGTCCAGGAAGTCGGGCGCGAGCACGACCTTTCTCATCTGCTCCTTGAACTCCTGCGTCTGGGTTCGCTTCCAGTAGGCCCTGAAGCAGTCGAGATAGCCGGCGCCGGCGCACGTCGCCGGATACGGCGCGGGTGGAGGCGGCGCCTTGCTCGAGTGGCAGCGCGCGCAGGTGTCGGCGAAAACGACCTTGCCTCGCTCGACGGTCGACGCATCCTCAGTCTGGTACTGGGCGCCGCCCGGGGCGTCTTTCAGGCGGTCGGGCTGCGCTGCCTTTAGGAAAAAGAGGGCGGTGTTCGGTGTCCCGGCCTCGGTCGCCTGCCAATAGCCCGAGTTCTTCTGGGCGTCGGCGATCTTGATCGGCGAGATTTCCTTGCCGCCGACCACCGCGTTGAAATGCAGCAACCACTCCTCGCTGAAGACGCCGATGTTGAGATAGACCCGGTTCAGCGCGCCGAGCAGGCCGACCGAATCGGCGCCGTCCTTCAGCACGCGCATCGTGCGGACGGTCGCGTCAGGCTTGGAGAAGTAGTCGAGCAGCGGCCCGCTCGTGACGAAGTCGTTGAATTGCTTGTTGTCGAGTTCGCCGCCGGCGAGCTTCTCGCTGCCGATTCGCTTGGCCATCTCGAGACGCGCCGCGAACGAGTAGACCGCGTTCATCGTGCGCGGGTTGTTGATGCCGTCGGTCGACACCAGCGAGGTGTCCATGCTGCCCGGGCGAAACGTGTGGGCGAGCTGGTACATGTAGTTCTTGCGGCCCTCGGGCTTGTTCGAGTTGAAGATGAAGAGGCGATCGACCCACATGTACTGCGCACCGACCGATGAGCTGAGATTCGCGTACGCAGGATGCGCCGGATCGGCGGGCGGATTCACCGGGCTGGGTCCGACGTGGCAGAAGCCGCACGACATGCCGACGCGGTACGGCCGGACCAGGTCCTTGCGGTTGTAGTAGCTCGGGTCGGTGTAATAGCGCTCCGGGTCCCAGGCCTTGGCGGCCTTCTCGTCGAACGCCGGGTTCGGGAACAGGCGCAGGCCGACAATGCCGCTCGCATAGCCGTAGAACGAGCCGACCGGTTGGGTCGTGCCGTCGCCGAGGGGCTTGCCGCGTGAGCCGATGGCGACGCCCGGATACTTGCTCTCGTCCTCGAACGGATCGGCGGCGCAGCCCTTGGAACGAACGTCGAGCCAGAGGCCACGCCGGTTCGGGTCGGCCCCAGTGGCTTTCGCGAAGCACGGCTCATTGACGAGGCCGAAGTCGTTCCAGCGCGATTCGCGGTCATAGCCGAGCGACGGATGCGAGCTCACGACCTTGAGCAGGTCGAAGGCGCCGAAGGTTGAGGCGCTTAGCCCGTCCCAGAAGCGGTCATTGCCGCCGCTCCAGACGAGCCACATATTTCGGCCCGCGACCTCCGTCGGGTCGAGCTTGACGGCGCCGTCCATGTCGTGGAAGTAGTCATCGGCGGAATGCTTGAACGACGAGCCATCGCGGCCCGCCTGCTTGGCCTCGTCGAGAACCGCGCCAGGCTGCGGCCCCTTCGAGCAGCTCGCGAGGAGGAGGGCACCGACCAACCAGCACGCCATCGGGTGCCAACGTTGCAAAAGCATCATGGACCTCCTCGTTGCTCTTGTGGCGGGAAGGATGCCAGAGCACGGGGCAGCGTGCAAGGCGTTCAAAGGAGGGCTACGCGCGGTGCCGGCATTGACGCCCCATTGCCACCACGAGCCGGTGAGCCGTTGCGCCTGTTCTCACATGCGCCTCGATGTTCGCCAAGCCGCTGGTCCAACGCACATCGCCAAAGATGGGGAAGTGCGGCTCCGGCGCCGCACGAACTGCTTAGCGCCGCCGCGGCTCCGCGCCGAGGTCGATCCGGCGCTGTGAGGACCGCTGCTCTAGGAGCCCCGCGCAAGGGGTTCGTCGTCGCTCTACCCGGTAACCACGGGCGGGGGAGCGTTGGAAATTGCGCCGATAGGGGCTACGGTGAGCCCTGCTCGGCGCACGCTTTACGGTCGGGCTTTCGCGAAGGGAGAACGCCATTGCCAATGCGGCCGCCCTCGTCCAAAAAGAGAGGGTGCTCGCGTCCCGAACTACCAGAAGAGTGGCCGCGTCGGTCGGTGCCGATTGCGTGTCGGAAGCAGTCGCCTTTTTGGGACCGCTATTTGCAGGTCACCCTATAGACGTCACCTGCCATACTGGCTGCGCAAGTGACCGGGCGCCAACTCTGATAGATGGTGTCAGCTGCTGAAGGGGCCGAGCCGGTTTGGACAAGGCCGAGTTGCAGTGGTTCGCGGATGCTCTCTTTGCCAAAGCCGGCAATCAGTGCCTCATTCATACCGCGGCCCAACGGCTGCTGCGCTTGGCTCACCGCCTGCAGATACTCCTGATTGCGCAAACGACTGAACAGGTACGCCTCGCTCGAGACGATCGTCACCGTTAGGCCGCCGAGGCCGAACCCGCTGGCCAAGGCGTAGTTAACGGCGTCCGTGCCGGCCAGCGCCAGACCGTTCACGAGCACCGGCTTGCCGACGCCGGGGTCGGGTGTCTCGACCAGGCCGGTCGCCCGTGTGGTGATCAAGCCGACCGAGTCGCCTGGCAGTACGCCCGAGAGGCGGGCGAGTGTGCTGTCGAGCGCGACAGCGGTAGTGCCGTCTTCCACCCGAGGGACGGCCGTGATGCCCACCGGCGCCACCGTCAAGGGCGCAATGGTGATGGCGAGGCCGGAGGGTTGGATCACGCTGTAGTTGCCGGCATCGCTGCCGGACAGCGCGAAGCCTTCCACTGTGACCGGCTTGCCCGCTGCCGCGTTCTTGTCGGTCACCCGACCGCTGCCTGTTCCGATCACCACGACTTCGTCCTGGGCGAGCGGCGCCACAACCGGCGTACCTGTCAGCGCGACGGCGGTCGTCGCATCGTAAGTCCTGTCAAGCGCGCGCACGCCTGCAACCACCAGCGGCGCTGGTGTGATCTCGGATACGGCGTTCGCAGCCGACCCGCCGGACGATGCACCGCTTGGGCGGCTGAACGAGGGAAAGTTCAGGCCGAAGTAGGTCGCCCCGGATGCAGAGACGGCCACAACATCGTTCGACGGCTCCGTCGTGTATCCCTTTCCGGTGCCAACGTTCCGGTTCTCAAACACGCCGCTGCCGCGCACCGTGTAGGGGCCGAGAGTTTCGCTGTGGCCATCCGGCAGGATTTGCGCGGAGGTGCTGGCGCCGGTTTGCGAGAAGCTAAACGCCGGGCTGGCATCGTAGATCTTCGATATCGGCGGCGAATCGCCACTCGGTGCAACGAGTTGTGCCCGCTGATTGGTGAAGAACCCGTTGCCGGTTGCCGGCAATGCCGCCGTGTTGCCAGCGAAGACCTTGAAGTTGAAATCGGTGCTTCCGCTCGCGCTGAAGGCGAGACCCAGAACGTCGGCGGAGTAATCGTTGGACCGGACGAGAAACCGGCTTCCGGCTGGCACGGACAAGATATGACTGCCGATAGTGCTGCCGTCATTGACGAAGCCATTGACGAAGCCATTGCCGGTGATATCGATCGTCGACGTGGTGGATGTGATGTCGCCGGTCATCACGAACGGACCGTTGGTCGACACAAGGTCGACCGATCCTGCGGCGGTGCCGGTGGCGCGCAAGTTCAAAGCACGCAGGCTGATGTTGCCAACACCGGCAAAGCTCACGGCGCCGAACGAGTTGGCCACGTTGACCAGGCTCACTCCGTCGGCAGATGACTCTGTGTCGAACGGCTGAAGCGTCAACACGTCCGACACCGTCAACTTGCCGGCCGGATCCGCGCTTTGCGCGATGCCCGATCCGGTGCCAAGACGAAGGCTGTTCGCGCGGCCGCGAATATCGAGGAAGGTTCCTGTTGGGTTGTCTACCCGGATGCTCGCGCCGCCAACGTTCAGGTCCAGCAGGCTGATGTTGTTGCTGTTGTTCATGGCGACGGAAGGACCTGGTTCGCCCGTCCGGCGGTTGGTCAGCGTCAATGCCGCCGCCGCGATGCTTCCGCCGCTCATCTCGATCTCGGTCACGTGGCGAGCGTCGAAGTCGACGCTCTTGGCCGTGATCGGTGCCGACAAAGTGATTGACGGGCTGGACACGGCGACCGACTTCAAGCTTTGCACTGGAGCGTTGAAGGCCACCCCCTCGAGTTTGGCGCCGTCGGTGGTGGTACTCGCAAGCAGCGACGAGTTGTTTAGCGTCAGCGCTGCATTCACGTTGATGACATGGGCGCCCTGGAGCGAAAGCGTCGTGTTGCCTCCGTCGGATGCCACCTTCACCGGACTCGTGACGCTGATGTCGGTCCGAGCCTCGAGCGTTAGATTTCCGCTAGCGAGCAGCGTGGCGACTTGGCTTGCCGTGATCTTGCTTATATCAGGGGAAGGGGACGGCGTGGATTCGTTGATGCCCGCCTTGGTTACGTCGTCGCCGATGCGACCGTCTCCGTTCGCGTCGGCAATGTCGCCGATCACGAGGCTGAACGGGTCGAGTAGCAAGGTGCCGGCTTTGCCATGCGGCGCGCGTAGGTCGACGCCCCCGTCGAACTGCAGCAGTTGCTTGCCCGATATCTCGATCCGCCCGCCGTCGCCTCCCCGTGCGCCGCCCGCGGCTGCGGCTTGGCCGGCATAGGTCGTCGCTCTATCGGACCAAATGACGATGCTGCCGCCATCGCCCTGTTCGACGGCGCCAGCATCGAGTCGGACTTTGGACTCCACAAGAGTTTCGGTGGCGTTCGGCTGTGGTCCATGGCCCCGATAGGCGCCGCCGACAAGCATCGAGCCACCACCCGCGGCCCCTGACACGTCGAGGTGCGCCATCCCGACCAGCGCCACCTTGTCGCCGAGCACCTCAATGGCGCCGCCGCGGGTGCCCGTAGCAGCGCCCGAGGCGTCGAGCGTGGCCGCTACACGCACGCTGCCGCTAGTTCCGCCGTTGAGGACGATCCGCCCACCACGTTGCTCGATGCTTTGCGCGCGGACCAGCCCATCGACCTGCATGACCGTGCGCTGCGCCGCATCGGTGGCGGCGGCGCGCAATTCGACCACGCCGCCATCAGCTTTCAGACCGCCGGTATTGTCCAGCCTGGCATTCACCGCCGCCGCCGATACGCTGATGTTCATAAGCCCAGAGCCGGTAGGGTCGACGCTGACCGCTCCGGCCGCTACGAGCGCGGTGGTCCCGCGCGGCGTCGTGATGCTGCCTGCGTTAGACGTCAGCGGTCCCGCCAGCACGGCGTAGCCCCCGGCCGCGGTCTCGATACGACCTTCGTTGCGTACTTCGGCGCCCGCGCCCGCGCCGCCCGACAGCCGCAGCCGACCGGCCATGAACTGCGTCGGGTCCGCGTTCAGCGTGGTCGCGACAAGACTGCCCACGCTCACCTGCGCGCCGGCGCCAAACAGCACGCCGTTCGGATTCTGGAGGTACACATGGCCGTTTGACAGCAGGCTGCCGAAGATCTCGCTCGGACTTCCGCCTGTGACCCGGTTCAACGCCACGGCGTCGGCCGTTGGTTGCTCGAAGCGCACCGTCGCGCCTCGTCCGATCGAAAAGCTTTGCCAGTCCGCGACCATGCGCGGGCTGGTCTGACGGATCACCAAGCCATCGGCGCTAGGGGCGACGCTGCCTTTACCGCTCACCACCGAGCCGCCAGTCGGCAGCACCTGCGCATCAAGCGGCGTGGCGGCCGCGCTCAACAGCGTTGCCAGGAAAGCTGGCAGCGACGCTCGCCAGGCCTCGGCCGCTACCAGGTGGCCGATCGGCGCACTCGTCACGATAGATTTGTGAGTCCCGCGCGCCCAGATGAAAGGTACGGGGTGGATCGTGCTAGTCATGACGGCTCCGATCGAGATTAGAACTGCTTTCCGGCCAGCATCCAAAGCCGCACCCTGCTGTCATCGCTTTGTGCCGGCACCCCGCCACGCGCGGCTACGTAGGCTCTCGCGAACCAGCCGCCGATGTCGGAAAACACCAGTCCCAAGCCATGCGAAACAACCCGACGAATGTTCCGCGTATCGGTCAGCAGGGGCTTTTGATGGATGCGCCCGAAGCCATAGTCGCCGAACAGCGACAGTACGAGATTTCCGGTGAGGCTTTCAAGGCGTAGCGGGGTTCGATATTCCCACGTCAGCAGGGCGCCCGAATCGCTGGGCGAATCCCCAGCCGGATATCCACGCACGCCGTTTGGTCCGCCGAGGATGAATTTTTCGGAACTGTCGAGATTTTTTTGCGCCGCCTGCGCCGAAGCGGTCAGATACAGGAGGCCTCCGGTCGGCAGTTGCTGCACGCGCGAGCCGAAAAGCACGAGCTTGGTGTAGGAGCCGGCGCTGTGGTATCCGGTCGGAGATTGGTCGACCTCCAAGTCAGTGGCGGAGTCGATGCTCAGGCGGCCAGCGATGAAGTGAGCCCAATAGTTGTTGGTGCCGCCGCCCAATGCATCATCGCGAGAGTCCCCCGCCGCGCCCAGGGTGACATAGCTTGCCCAATTCTTCTTGGTGTCTAGAGGAATCGCCTCGACTCGGTCGTCCGACTTTCGGCGTTCGGCGCTGGCCTGCAGCACCACGTTGTCATCCCGCGAACGGACGAGTGGATGCAACAGTTGCACTGCGATGGATCCTGCCGTGCCCTTTGCCGCAAGCGGCTCGAAGGTCTGGGTACCCAGCCTGTATTGCAGATAAGTTGTCGAGAACCCCGCCCTGGTGCCGCGGGCATTAATGGGGGCGAGCCATAAGCCACTCGCAAACTGCGTCCCTCCATTGGTCGAGGTCAGCGCATTGAGCGAAGCCACATCGCCAAGGCCGCCGGGACTTAACCAGTCGAGACTGACACTCAGTCGATACACGCCCGTGAAAGTGGATCCGTAGTTGTCCACCTCGACGTAACCCCCAACACGCGGCCCCGCGGCAATCTTCAGCGTGAGGTCGGCGTAGCCCGGATGCTCGCCCGCTGAGAGGGTGGAGGTCACCGATAGACCGCGCAGATCGCTGAGAGTGAACAACGCTCGCTCGACGTATCCGCGCTCGGCAACCGGATTGCCGCGCAAAGGCGCGATCACTTCCTCGATGAAGGCGCGGGACACCTGGACGCCGTCATCTACCTCGAGTCTGATTTCACCCAGCCGACCTTCGAGAACCGCCAGCGTCACGATTCCGTCCACCACGTCTTGGGCCGGTACATAGACCTGTGCCAGAAAAAGGCCGGTTCGTTGCAAGGCGGCCTGAGCGCCTTGGGCGGTCGCCTCGAGATCCGCCAAGGTCTTCGACTTGCCGAGGTAGCGGTCGAGTAACGGAAGCAGGTCGCGCGCTTGCGTGGTCGAGATGCCGGTCAGCCGAAACTCGACAACGTCGACCGTCGGGCCATCTGACGGCGCCGTAGTCGGGGCAGGCGCTTGGCGGATGTCGGGCATTGCCACTGAATCAGTAGTCGCCTGCGCCATGCGAGCCGGGAGTCTACCCGTGCTGGGGAGAGGTGCCTGGGCAAGCGCGGCCACGGGAAGCAGGCAGGCCGATACCGTCTGCAGCCACCTTCGGATGCCGGCCGTTCTGAACCGACCTGCGACGAAGAACGGCTTCGGCTTGGTGATCACTATCTACCCGGCGAAACGAACACCGGCGCCTCTATCTTCTGGGGCACGGCATTGAGCGTTTGTGTGGCAGGTGGCGTAGCCTTTTTGTCTGCTGCAGGCAGCGTCCGAATGCGGTCGCTGCGAACGTTTGTCTTACTCTTGTCCGTTTTGACGTTCATTTGATCGACATCCTTACCCGCAACTGGTGCCGCCGCTTCCTGCCCCAAGATGTTGCATGGTGGACTACACCCAAGAGTCCCCCTTTTCTCCGCCGTTGCCCCCTTAGGCTCCACCGTAGTCCACTTAGGATCCACCGTAGTCCCCTTAGGATCCACCGTAGTCCCCTTAGGCTCTACCGTAGTCCCCTTAGGCTCTACCGTAGTTCCCCTAGGCTCTACCGTAGTCCCCTTAGGCTCCGCCGTAGTCCCCTTAGGCTCCGCCGTAGTCCCGGTAGTCTCGGTAGTGGTTCCCGTGATGCTCCCAGGAGGGCTTCCCCCATTGGCGCCACCGCCAGGAGCACCACCGGTACCTCCAGGAACGACAGGGCCGGCAGCCGTGGCAGCCCCAGTGGCGGCAAGGCGAGGACGAGAGCCAGCACCAGCACCAGGCCCGCTGCCCGAGGCAGTGCTTGGACGGGCACCGGTTCCGCCAGTACCAACGCTTGTGCCGGTACCAACGCCGGGCGGCGCGCCGATCGCCGGTATATGCACGGTGGTTGTTCGGGCGGAGCCGTTAGGTGCACTGACTGTCTGCGACGCAGCATTGCCGGCCCTTGAGGGTGCGCCCTCACCTCTCACGGGCGATACAGAACCTAGGCCCATGATCAGGGTGCACCCCGTGGCCGCGATGATTCGACGTGATGTTTTCATCAGTTCCACCTCCCGATCACTTCGAACGATGCCCAGAAATACGGGTGCGCAAAGTCTCGCAGCAACGCGCGCTGCGCCAGGGCCAGCGCCTGCGCGACGCCGGCGTGCGGATCGCGCCGCCAGGCGCTGTAAAACGCGACCATCAGTTGCTCAGTACTTGCATCGTCGACATTCCACAAGCTCCCCAGGACGCTGCGCGCGCCTTTCTCGGCCAGCCCCGCAAGTCCGAGAGCGAGATCGCTGTTGCCCTGCCCGGCACTGCGGCAGGCACTGAGCACCACGAGCTGGACGTAACGCAGGCTGCGCCGCAGATCATCGAGGTCGCTACCGGTGAGATCCTCGTTGTCCCACAGCTTCAGGCGCGAACTAGCCTTGCTGCCCCCCATCACCGCATGCGAGGCTATATGCAGTGCCAGCGCCGGCGTCTCGGGGGTCAGCCCGCCGAGCCAAGCGCTAAGGCGCGTGCGAGTGCTGTCCTCATTCAGGAAAGCGGAAGCTTGCAATAGCCGCGCCACTTGCACGATCTCGCCTTCGACATGCGGCAGGTCGGGCTTGGACACTCCCATTACCAGTGCCGTGTGTGCAGGTGCCGTCGGCAGCGTCGCGGCGACGGTCGTTGGCGTAACCATCGACACGGCAAAGCGCTCGCCGAGGTAACGCTCGCCGTCATACAAAGCCGCCATCGGCACCTCACGCAGCACGCGGTCGAGCACGAAAGCGATCACCGCGGGCTCTGCCGAGCCGGCTGTGAGCGCCATTGCGGACGGGTCGAAGCCGCCTACGATGAGATCGTATAGCTCGCGCAGCACACCGGTCTGAAGGCGGCGGGCGTGCGCGACCAGCGCGGCATCGCGGGCCGCGCCCGGCGGGCGGCGCTTTAGCGTGGCGGCTTCGGCCAGCGCCAGCGTCAACAGGTCGGCCTTGTCTTGCAACTGAGCCCGCGTGACGGCGTAACTGCGCGTCATGTAACTGTCGCTGCCTGGCCGGCGCAACAGCACGTGAAGCTGCTTCTCCTCGACGATCGTGACGATCAGGTAGACGCCGCCGTCGATGGCCTTGTCCCATTCCTCTCGGAAACTCTTAGGCAAGGCGAAATTGCTGTCGCCATCGCGCCGGCGCGCCGCGGCTTCGATCACGTCGACGCAATCGTCCTGGAGCCGCAGCAGCGCACGTTGCTCGCGGCGCACCTCGCGACGCAATGCACAGTAAGTGCCGATGCCCGTTTCCCCGGCGCAGTTGCCGCTCGCGGCGGGTAGGTCACTGTCGTCGCGGCAGCAAGCCTCGCGCGTGAGGCTGCGTTCGCGCTGCCAGAGGCTCCAGCGCTGCAGCGCTTCGTGCTCGCGATTGACCGGAATGGCATCGCAGGCGGCGGCACCGGCCGGATCGGGTCGGCCGGGCAGGTCGAGCGCTGAAACTTCGTTGCCGCCGCGGGTGTCGCTCCACTTTGCTTCCAGCAGCTCCTGCTGCTGCGTCAGCAGAGTCACCCAATGCGCCTGCGCCGGACGTCCCAGGCGGAGCAGCAGGGCGGCGTATTCGCGATACAGTTCTGAATAGCGACGGCCGAAGTTCGTTCGCGTCTCGTCGTCGACCGAGCCTGCGCGCGGCCGCAGGCGCTCGACCTCTTCCACGGCCCGCGCATACCGCGACAGTGCGGCATTGGGCGATCCGGACACGGACTGCGCCAGACCCCACCATGCCACCGCGCGTGTCCTGGGCCGGTCGCTTTGCAAGGCGGCACGCCAAGCGATGTGGGCCGGCTCGGCACGGCCGGCGTTCCAATAGGCCCAACCCAGCGTGGCGTTGATGCTTGCCGGCAGCGCAGGGTCGCGTAGGTGCTGCACCAGTCGCGCCGCTTCGAGCAGATCCTCGATTGCCGGCTCGTATCGCCCTGCGGCGATGTGCACGCCGGCCAGATCATTGAGGACCCGCGCCTCGTCGGCCGGGTCGTCCCCACTGTTCCGCATCACGAACAGCGCCGCCTCCAGGTGGCGAAGGGAGACGTCGAAATCGGGCGGCTGCGCCATTAGGGCCAACAGCCCCAACGTGTGATCGGCCTTGGCCGCTTCGCGCGCGCGGCCGGATTCGATCGACAACTCGCGGCTGCGCTCGATGGCCGCTTGCGCGCGCTTTTGGTCGCCGATCTGAAGCAGCGCACTACCGAGGTCGAGCCAAACCGAGGCTTCCTGCGCGCGATCGCCGATCGCGGCATAGAGGGTGGCGCTGATCTGCAGCTCTGGGATCGCCTCGGCCAATGCGGCGCCGGTCTGCGTGCGGTACAAACGAGCGCCATGCAGATGGTGGGCGATGGCGAGGACGCGCCGCATCCCGCCATTCCGAGCGAGTTTCGCGCCAGCGTCGAGTTGCGCCGCGGCATGTTCCGGCAAGCCCGCGCGCAGCAACGCGTCGCCGAGGTATGTCTTGGCAAGGGCCAGTGACTCACGATCACCGGCCTCCGTCGCCGCTTGCGCGCTGCGCTCGAAGACCTGGGCGGCAGCAGCCGGATCGTCGTCGCGCCTCAGGATGAGGACGCCCTGCACCCGCAGTGCCTCGGAGCGCATCAGCGGGGAGATGGTGCGCTGTAATGCCGAACGCACCTCCTCGTCGGCGATCGCGGTCCTGCTTTGCGCGAGCGCAACGATCGCGAGTGTTGTGTGCGCCTCGCTGGCGATATCGTCTGTCGCAGCAGTGGTCGCAACACAGTCGAGCGTCTGGCGCGCCAGGCGCTCAGCTTCGTTGACATTTCGGGTTGCGCTCAAACGCGCGAATCGGCCGAGAGCGTGGCAACGCTCGACATCGGCTCCGGGTTGTCCATCGGCCTCGCGTTGATATTGGCGTTGCACCTCGAATGCTCGCGTATCGCAGGCCATTACTTTCAGCGAGCGTTCCCAGAGCATGAGCGCACGCAGTCGAACGGCGGCTGGCTCGTCCGGCCGCGCCAGCGAAGCCAGTTGCGATGCGGCGGCACGGAAGTCGCCGTTGCGGTATAGCGCGGATGCTGATGCGACGTCTGTGGCGCTGGCCGGCTCGATATCGCAGAACGCCGGCGCCGCCAGTTGCGCGACTAGCGCCTTGGTGTCGTCTGGCGTCTGAGCGAACGCAGGACTCGCAGCGGCAAACAGCGATGCGATCGACAGCACCAAGCGTCGAAACCGACTTTCGGCAACACTGCGAACGTCGGCATACATGGCGCTCTCATTGCGGCGCCGAGATCGCCGTGAATCTCTTCTGCGTGCCGGCATAGGCCTCGGCCACGAACGGCAGCGCTTCGTTCAGCTTCAGCACCTCCGAGGCAATGCGAGGGCCCAGCGGCTGGAGCATCGCGCTCCGGCCCGGGTCGATGCTGCGAACCGCTTCCTTGTAGGCCTTGACATATGCCGGCATCGACTTGGGGTGCATTCCGCTAAGGTCCATCATCAACACCGGCGATTGGGTGTCTATCGTCAGGGCACCGTCCGGAGCGCGCACCACGATCTCCGCAAGTGGCTTTCGAGTGCCGATCAGGAATGGCCCACCACGGCTAAGGTGCTCGGTCATGTCAGCGGGCAATGCTACGAGCCTCATTCGGTTCAGATAGCTGCTGGCGAGATCGAAGTCATAGAGATCCGACGTCAACCGACCGCTACTCTGGCCGCGCACAGGCACACAAAACTGATTGACGCGAACCAGCAACTCCTTGTCGGCGATCGAAGCTACGGGCTGGCCCGCCTGGACCTCCTTGAGCAGTTCATCGAGTGCCCGCCGTGCCTCCAGGGTTGCATAGCTGAGCCCGGCAGCATCGTTGCCTCCGACGTCACCGACCAGCACATACGTATACAGCGCCGTGCGGGGGCCGCTCCAGGGCTCCTCGGGCGGGCGTGTCAATGTGCGCCAAGTGTGGATGACGACGGTATCGCGCTCCGCGCCCTTCTCTTCAATTGCGCAGCCCGCTACCCCGAGTGCCATCAAGAGCGCAGCGAGAACGCGGCCCGAGCGCGCTGGGTCACTTTTTTTGTGCATCGTCCGCCTGCTTCGATTCCGTTGCTGTGCGACGACGCGCAATCGCCCCGGCAATGCCGGCGCCGATGACCGCAGCCAAGCCGATAATATTGGTGAACTCTTGCACCGCGATGTTTGGCCAAGCCAGGCGCACCGCCGCGTACACCAGCAAGCCGCAGAGCAGGCCGACGCCGACACTTCCGAGGATCGCTTTGATCACGGGATGACCGAAGGGCATGCCATATCTGGCGGTATGCGAACGTTGCTCACCTGGTCCGGGACCAGATCGTTCAAGTTGATCATCCGCTATGGCGCCGGTTCGCGCAAGCCTGCAGTTGAACCAGCCGGCGAGCGTCTGTTCGCGTGCAGTTGTCGGTCGGTCATGAACTGCGTGAGCGGCAGGCATATAGGTTGGAAGGCGAAGGTTGGAGGGCGAGTTTCCGTTCGTACACCGTTTGACGGCTACCACTAGCAGTTGCAAGTAAGCATCCTCAATTCTCTTGAGGACGGTCTGCGGCCCATTCGAGGTAGGTGCTGGAGATCTCGACCCGCCACTCCGTGGAATTGCCCGTCGCCCCCTTGGCAGCCGCCGCCGGCGTCCTGGACACCGCATACTTCCATGTTCGTCAGCAGTCTTGCAGGGGCGTTGATGATTTCTCCAGCCGCCGCCGTCCCCGAACGCCGACATTTGACGGTGATGTTCTGCGACGTGGTCGGCTCGACCGCGATGGCACAGCGGCTCGACCCCGAGGACCTGCGCGCCTTGATCCTGCGCTACCAGCAGCTGGTGCGCGATCTCGTCGCGCGCTATGAGGGCTTCGTCGCTCGTTACATGGGCGACGGAGTGCTGGTCTACTTCGGCTACCCGGCGGCCCACGAAGACGACGCCGTGCGGGCCATCCACGCCGGCCTCGGCATCGTCCGTGCTGCGCAACTGCTGGACCCGCCGCTCGATCCTTCGGGGCAGCCGGTGCCGCTGCGGATCGGCATCGCGACTGGCGTGGTCGTGGTCGGCGACCGCATCGGGGCGGGCGCTGCCGAGGAAGTGGCGGCGGTCGGCGAGGCGCCAAACTTGGCGTCCCGGCTGCAGTCGTCGGCCGAACCCGGGAACGTGCTGGTTGCCGACCGAACGCAGCAACTCGCCGGATCGCGCTTCATCTACGCACCGGCGCGCGAACTCACGCTCAGGGGCTACTTGCAACCGGTGCGTGCCTGGACCGTATTGCGCGCCAGCCCCGAGCGCAGCCGCTTTGATCAAACCCATCCCGCGGCCCTCACGCCCTGGGTCGGCCGTTCCGACGAACTCTCGCGGCTGCTCGATCTCTGGCGCGGCGCGTCGCGCGGGGCAGGGCAGCTCATGCTCGTAGCCGGTGATGCGGGCGTCGGCAAGTCGCGCCTCGTGCAAACCTTGGGCGAGAGGATCGTGGGCGAGCCGTGCTATCGCATTTTCTATCAGTGCTCGCCGTATCACGTCGACAGCGCGTTTCATCCCTTCATCCACCAGCTCGAGAAGGCAGCCGGGTTCGCTCCTGGTGAGGCGACGTCCAGCCGCCTCGACAAGCTGCGCCGGCTGCTCGACGGTGCTTCGCCGGCGCTCGCCGGCGCCGTGCCACTCTTTGCTGAATTGCTCTCCTTGCCGGTGGAAGGGCCGCCGCAGTCTTGGCCACCCGAGCGGCGCCGGCAAGAGACGATGGCGGCGATCCTCGGCCGCCTGCGCGAGCTGGCCTTGCAGCGTCCGGTGTTGATGGTGCTCGAGGATGCACATTGGGTTGATCCGTCGACGCTGGCCCTGCTCGGCCTCGTGGCCGCGGCGTTGCCAACGCTGCCCGTCCTGCTGGTCGTGACCTCGCGAGTCGCAGACACCAGCCAGGCTTGGCTGCAAGGGCCACAGGCCAGCGTGCTTCACCTCCAGCGGCTGGCGCCGCGAGAGGCAGCGGAACTGGCCGGCCACGTCGCGATGTCGACGTCGGTGGCAGCTGAGCAACTGGCGCAGGTGGTCGAGCGCGCCGATGGTGTGCCCTTGTTCATCGAGGAACTCGCCAAAGCGATCGGCGCCGGACTTCGCGCCTCGGAGATTCCGGAGACGTTGCACGATCTGCTGATGGCGCGCCTCGACCAGTTGGGCAGCGCAAAGGAGGCCGCCCAGGTCGCGGCGGTGATCGGACACGAGTTTTCGCGCGAGTCCCTGGCGGCGCTGCTGCCGCTGCCGCCTGCCGAGCTAGACACCGCGCTGGCAACGATGGTCGCAGCCGCCATCGTGCAGCAGCGACCGCAGCGGCCGGTCTTCCTCTTTCATCATGCCCTGATCCGGGACGCCGCCTACGGCAGCCTGTTGCGCACCCGGCGTCTCGAGTTGCACGGTGCGATCGCCGAGGCGCTGGAGCGGCAGGATTCTTCGCCCGCCCACGCCGAGCCGGAGCTGCTGGCCCAGCACTACGCGCTGGCCGGCCGGCCGCTACAGGCGGCGCGCTGGTGGGCTCAGGCAGCGCAGCGCGCCCTCGGGCGCTCGGCCAACGTCGAAGCGTTGCGTCAAAGCGTGCGCGGCAGCGAGCTCTTGGCGACGGCACCCCCGAGCGGCGAGCGCGAGCGCTCGGAGCTGATGCTGGCGATGCTCGGCGGCGCCGCCCACCGCGCCGTCGATGGCTTTGCATCGACCGATGCCGAGCGTTGTTTCGTGCGCGCACTCGAATTGAGTGAGAAGCTCGGTGACGTCGCAACCCAGGTCGACGTGCGCCGCGGACTCTTCTCGTGGCACTACGCGCGAGGCGAGCTCGGTCTCGCGCGCGCCCAGGGCCAGCGTGTCGCCGATATCGGCGACAGCGGCGGCGACCGCGCCGCGTGCATGCTCGGCCAGTGGATGCTCGGCGCGATGTCGATGTGGCAGGGAGAGTTCGCGGCTGCACGCCGCGAGCTCGAGCTGGCGGTCTCGCTCTATCACCCCGAAGAGCACCACCTGAAGACGTTGGCGGCGCAGATCGACCCCGGCGTCAACGCGATGGCGCACCTGAGCTGGGTGCGCTGGATCGGCGGCGACATCGACGGCGCGGTGAAAGCCGGTGCCCGCGCCGTGGACGCGGCGCGCAGCCTCGCGCAGCCCTATGCACTGGCGATGGCACTTTTCTTTGCTTGCGCCGTGCGCGCCTGCCGCGGCGAGCACGATCAGGCCGAGCCGCTGCTCCGGGAGCTCTTCGCGCTCACCGGCGAGCATCGTCTGAGCTTCCTGCGCGCATGCGCCTCGGTCTTGCGCGGCCAGGCTTCGATTGCCGCCGAGCGCTACGAGGACGGGTTGGTGGAGATCGATCGCGCGCTTAGCGAGTTTGATGCGCTTCACGCCGGGCTCGGTCAGCCTTGGGCCTTGGCGATCGCGGCGGCGGGCTGTGCGCGTCTGGGCCGGCGCGATGAAGGGCTGCAGAAGATCGCGGCTGCCTTCGCCGCGATCGAGCGGCATGGCGAGCGCCACTGGGAGGCCGAGGTCTGGCGTGTCAAGGGTGAGCTGCTCTGGCCAAGCGCAGAAGCGCGCGGCTACCTGCAGCGTGCCGCCGAGGTCGCAGCGCAGCAGTCCGCTTTGGCGCTGCGGGCGCGGGCGCTGGCCAGCCTGTCGAGCCTCGAGAGATGAACACGAGGAGGGCAGCATGACAATCGGACCGAGATTCAAGGAACCGATCGCGATCCACAACGTCAGCTTCAGCAACCGTCTCCTGCGATCGTCGGTCGGTGGCCGTACCTGCAACTATGACGGCACCGTTACCGACGTCTGGAAGAACTTCGAGAAGCGTTTTGCTGACGGCGGCGTCGGCGGCATCATCTCGACCACTTTCCATGTCAACAAGGAGCGCTTGTCGCCGCCGCAGTATCCCTCGATCGCGACCGCGCGGCATATGCTGCACCTGAAGCAGCGGCTGCCGGAGATTCAACAGGGTGGCCGCTGCCGCTACATAGTGCAGATCGGTGACCCGGGTTACGTTACGTACAGCAGCCTGTTCGCCGAAGACGAGGATGGCCTGAGTTCGTCGGACGGGCGAGACTTCGGGTTCGGCTACAACAACCGCCGCCGGGCAATGAGCACGAAGCAGATCGAGCAATCGATCGCCGAGCACGCCGCGGCGGCGCTGCGCGCGCGTATGGCCGGTGCCGACGGCATCGAAATCACCGCCGGCAAGGGCTACCTGATCCACCAGTTCCTGAATCCGGCGATCAACCGGCGGCAGGACGACTGGGGCGGCAGCGAGGACGGACGCTTCCGCTTGCTCGCTGAGATCCTGAAGGCGGTTCGGTCGGCCGTGGGGAAGGACTTCCTCGTCGGCGTGCGCCTGTCGGGGGCCGACTTCAACGCTAGCCCGCTGCTGCTCGCGGCCGGGCGCTGGCCCCCAACGTTGGTTTCCGCGACTTTGCGCCGAGGCAACGATGTCAACCAGATGGCGCGCTATGCGAAGCGGATGCAGGGGGTCGACTATCTGCATGTGGTTGCCGGGTATGGCTTTCCCAACCCTCACGACGTGGCGGGAGCGTTTCCGTTTGAAGAGATCCGCATCTTCTTCGACTCGGTGCGCCACCTGAGCGGCAAGGCCAGGTGGCGCGCTGCATTCGCGCACTTCCCGTTGCCCGTACGGGCGCTCCATTGGCTCACGAACCTCGGCTGGGATCCTGCATACAGGAGCCTGAGCCTTGCCAATGAAATCAAGAAGCAACTGCCAAGCATGACGGTGATCACCAACGGTACTTACGAGACCCGCGAATCGATCGACAAGGGGCTCGAGCACTGCGACATGGTCTCGATGGCGCGCGCCCTGATTGCCAATCCGCAGCTGATCAGCGCTTATCTCAACAACGACATGGATGTACCCGAAAGGGAGCGCTGCACGCGCTGCAATCGCTGTGTCGGCCGCACCACCACCGGTCCGCTCGGCTGCTACGACGTCTCGCGCTTCGGCGGCTCGTATTCGCGCATGTTCGGCGAGATCATGAAGTGGAACCAAGCCGATCGGGTCGCCGGCGAGGAAGACGAGCTCGCCTCCGAAGTGCAGCCCGATGCCTAGTGCACTTCGCGCCTCTCAACCCAGCCTCGCTGTTCCAACTCGGATCCGACGGAATTCGTCCTGCTTGATGTGGTCATCGGCGTTCCCATCGGACGCCTGGGGCAAGGCACCGGCAGCAGTTCGAGGTCGATCGACCTTACGCTATCGGGCCAGATGCGGGCGCCGTCCAGTTACAGCGACCGTGCACTTCAGACTGATATGGTCGCTCTCGTCAAGACGGTACTCCTGTGGCTGGCAAGCGGCCTGGGGTGATGCGGCACAAGTCTGGAGCTGCGACGATGGATCAGACTGATATTCGTGGGTTGGTTACCACCGTGCATCGATCCGTCATGGAAGCTGCCTCGCTCTAGGTGCGCAGGTTGCCCGAGGGCCTTCTGTTGATAGTCTGAACGAGGGTTCTTCCCATCGTTTCGTGTCGCATCACCGCATGCCGCTTGCCTTTGGGTTATTGAACCGGTGAAGCCTTGGGGGACGCCTGGTGCGCAATGGCCCAGACGAAGCCGGTCAACTCCCGCGCTACCGCCACGCAGACCTTGTTGGGCTGCACGCCTCGAGAAGACAGGTTCGCAAATCGCTTGCACAAGCGCAGCTGAGCCTTCCAGGCGTGGTTGCGCACTGGCTCGGGCAACGCCTTGCTTCGCTCGCGCAGCTGGCCGCTGAGCCGAGCCGGGAAGCGGTAGTTCCAAGCCGCTTCGGTGAGCAGTCGCCTAGCGTGCGCATTGCCCGTCTTGGTGATCGAGCCTCGGTGAATGCTGTTGCCGCTGGAATGCTCGGAAGGAACAAGTCCGAGATATCCCATCAGGTGACGTGCACTGGCGAAGCGGCCGATGTCGCCGATCTCGCAGACCAGGCCGATGGCGCTGACCGTGTCGATGCCGCGCAGGGCACGTAACGCCGCAACGACGCCCTCGAAGCGCCAACCTCGCGTGGCCTCAGTCAGCGCGAACGTCAGTCGCTGCACACGCTGATCAGCCGACTGGGCGGCGAGTTGGTATTCGGCCAGCGCGATGCGGTCGGCCTCGTGATCGAAGCACTGCTCCGCGATCCAGCGTTCGTGGCGCGTGGTCCACGACGTCTTGCCGGGGTAACGCCGCGCATGCCGTAGTAGGAACGCCTTCAACTGCTGACGCGCCCTCAATCGCATGCCCAACCCATCCTCACGGGCTCGCCACAGATTGCGCATCGCCTCATGGGCCTCGTCCGGTACCCAGATCGGCTTGAGCTCGCCAGCGCGCGACAGCTCGGCCAGGCGGGTGCAGTCGCGCCGGTCATTCTTGACCCGATCGCTTGGGCGGCGCGGGATCAGCGATGGCGCCACGATCTCGCATCGGTAGCCCCGACGGCGCAGCTCGCGGTATAGCCCGTAGCCGGTGGGGCCCGCCTCGTAGACCACGCTCACCTGCGCCGGGTCGCCGGCCTTGGCCAACACCTTCAGCAGCGGTCTTACGTCCGGACCGACGGTGCCGGCAAACCGGGCCGGCTCTCGGCCGGCCTCGCACGCTGCCACGCTGGTGCTGTCCTTGTGCGCGTCCAAACCAATGAAGAACTTGATACCCTCATCCATGGCTCGTCTCCTCAATGCTGCGGCTGGCCCGTCCAGCCGCATGTGGCTCGGCACACTTCGGTGTGCAACCCACGATTCTGGAGACGAGCCCATCGCCGCTTAGCGAGCGGACCATGATGTCTAGGGTTGTCGCAGACCAACTGCAGAGATGCTATGGATGCCCAGGAGCCGTCAGCCACCGCCAGTGCCCTTCTGCTCGTGCAACTGAACGATCTGTATCCCATCGACACGCGCGCGGACTACACGGACGACGACTCCTTGATCCTGCCGCGCATCGCGACGCTCGTATCGAGGTTGCGCGATGGGTACGGCCGGCGCGGCGTGCTCTTCTGCGTCCCGGGCGACTTCCTTGCGCCGTCATGTCAGCAAGGAGTTCCGGGGGGAGCAGATGGTCGACGTCCTCAACCATCTCGGCGTCGATCTGGTGAGCCTGGGCAATCACGAGTTCGAATCGGACATTGGGCAGGCCGACTTCGAGGCTCGGGTCGTCGAGTCGAAGTTCACCTGGCTGAACTCGAACTTCGTCTTCCACGACGACGACCTCGACGATCGACTGTTCGGGTCGGGAAAGATGGTGCCCGGCCATCTGGCGCGAGTATCCGCCACGCACATGATCCTGCTGTTCGGCGTGGTCGGAGCGGACTGCCCCGATCACATCGGTGAACGCATTGATCTCGATGAGGCCAAGATTGTCGTCGAGCGGCCAGGCGCTTTACGGGATTGGGCTTCTCTCCCGGTCGCTCGAGCCCCTCACTTGCAAACAAGGGCCTGGCTCCCCAAGGCAACGCATTGCATGGGGCCGCATTGACAATTATTGATAACGCCCGTAGCAGCACCAAGGGGCAGCGAGGTCGGGGTACAGACACATGCCGCAGATGTGCTCTGCGCAACGGCGTCTGGCGCCGGGGAAGTGAGCGCCAAAACGACCGCTCCGATAGCGGTCACGGCCGCTGCTCCGATGGATAAGGCCAGGGTCTTCATCGCGTCCTCCTGCAGGTGGTGTTGTGATTCCCCACTATAGGATCGCGGCAAAGGACTACGTCAAGCCCGGGCGGAACTTTGCCAAAGCGTCGGCGCTGATGTCGCCCCGCAGCAGGCGATCCAGATCGTCGAGGGTAAGGTCAGCAAGGAGCACGCAGGGAGCGACGGAACGCCCGTAGGCGACGTGCTTGACGTACTCGCGACGAACTATCGGCCCGCCACGCGGTAGGCCCGTCGTCGCCCTTCACCTTCAGTTAGCTAGACAAGGGCA
>Ga0207676_10000368_pt1 | contig 38492 bp, 68 predicted proteins | sample KBSSwiS72_FD_184307 | JGI IMG/M metagenome (GOLD analysis project Ga0207676, IMG submission 184307) | Switchgrass rhizosphere microbial communities from Kellogg Biological Station, Michigan, USA - KBS Switchgrass S7-2 (SPAdes) (version 2) | ecosystem: Host-associated > Plants > Roots >...
CCTCTCCTTTTTATTTTAGTGTAACACTTCTGGTGTAAATTGTCAAGGCTAATTAAAAGGAAGAATATGCCCAAAATTTAAAGGGAACGTCTGATAATATATATTTTGTTGCATTATACCTTGTTTAGACAATACTGTGGAGGCAGTTGGAAATTATTTTCATTTTACCCCATTTAGAACCATGTGTAAATGGGGTAATAAAATTAAAAAATAGGGTAATGTTTTTCATTTCAATCATTCCAATCTAATTCAACTTTTAGCATTTCTCGCATTTCGTTAGCCGCTTCCCATTCTAATTTATATTTTCGCATTAACCAGCTGGCAGCAATGTTACCATAATCACGAAGGCATTTTTTTGCTTCACGAATCATTTTGGGGGAAAGATTTCTCATTTATGTCCTAACTCATTTATGTCCTAAGTCATTCCTTAATTTTTATATCGCAGATGATCTGGTCAAAGATGCACATGCAAAGCGATCTCATTGAAATAACGTCTTGCATTGTGTCGCATTGAGACATTGCTGAATTTATCGCAGCACTAAAGAGAGCCGATACTCCCAAGCATTTTTCTTGTCCTTTTAAAGTTCTTCCAATATAAGCCTCAATTTTTTGGGTCATTTCCATAACATCCTGCAAATCATCTTGTGAAATGGGCATTCTTTCCATTCTATTATCCTTGATTGTAATAATTTTTATCTTACAGGATGAAGTTAATAAAATCTATGGTGTTAAATGCGCAATAATGATCCCCTCATATGGCCAGAGGATTCACTTAACATTTCTTTGCGTCAGAGCATGGAAAAAAACTATTCTGATTGTATAAATATCCTTCAAACTCAATGGTATCAATGCGACGTTGATCAGAGATTTACAATTGGCGATCAGGAGATTTGGGGGTTAATATTTCCAGGGGTTGCAACTTATCGGCGAAAGATCTGGAATTTCAATATCATGAATCCGATCAGCCAAGCAATATCGGGCCAGCAAAGACAGACACGAAAAAGCTCGGCTGTTATCCCTATTCACACTGGTATGCAAAAAACAGCGGATCAGTTTACTAAATGTCTTTATCATAATCATAAACAAGGGTTTCATCAGACTTTCAGTGATGCTTTTGAGCTTGGGTCGGTAGTCCAAGGCCTTGGATTTATGTACATGTACGCAGATAGTACAAAAGATCCGATTAGTCCCGATCCCCGTTGGCGCTATGTTGACATGAAGTCATGTCTTTTCGATCCCTATTTTCGTAAGCATGATATGAGTGACGCACGCTTCTGGTGGGTCAGGACATTCTTTGACCAGCAAGAAGCAGCCCTATTATATCCTCAATTTGGCGACGAGATCTTAAACCTACCCAAAGGAACCTATCGCGATGACAAGTTTTTCTATATGCCGGAAGTCTATCAGATTCAATTTCCTAACCTTATCGCTTTTGATGAATATTGGTATTTGACAAATCGTGAAGCAACTTTTCTGGTTGATAAAAAAACTGAAGAATGTCAAGAGTTTCAGGGCTCTAAAGATCAGCTTAAAGAGATCATGCAAGCATTTAAAGGAAAATTGGCAGTTATTAAAAAGCCTGTGCCTACTGTCCGACGCTCTATCATACTTAACGACCGTGTTATTGTTGATGAGCCCAACCCCTACGGGATGGATCGTTATCCTGTTGTGCCGATGTTGGGATATTTTACAGCGGATACTCCATATTATGCATACAAATTCAGAGGGGTGATGAGGGATCTTAGGGATCCCCAATACCTCTTAAATCGCTTAAAAGTATCCAATTTAGAAATTCTTGATGCCCAACAACAAGGGCTTAAAATCAAAAAAGGCGCTTTAGTTACTCCTGAAGATGCTTTAAATTCTGGGCATGGACGAGTTTTATCGATTGATCCAGACTTCCAGATGGATGACGTTCAGGCAATGCCTATTGTTCCCCCTTCTCCCGTGATGCTTCAAATGGAAGAGATGCTAAAGGGGATTTTCTACAACATTGCTGGCATTGATCCTAATGCAATGGGAATTGATATTGATGATAAGGCTGGCATCATTACAATGATGAGACAAGCTGCTACCGCTAGAAATCTTCAGAGGCTTTTTGATCAGTGTGATGAATCTCAAAGACTTTGTAGTGATTTGGAAGTCGAGTTCATTCAAAAGAATTGGACATATGGAAAAGTTAGACAAGTCATCGGAGAAGAGCCTACAGCAGAATTTGACAGTGGAATCTTTTTTAAATATGGCTGTAAGGTAGTTCAGGCAGCATTAACAGAAACTCAGCAGCAACTAGAATTAGCTCAGATTCTTCATGCCCAGCAATTATATCCTGATCTTATCCCTCCAGATGAAGTTTTAGAATGCATGACATTGCAGAATAAAGATAGGATCATCGAAAAAGTCATGCAGAAACAAAAAGCTATGCAAGAGCAACAACAGAAAGTTGAAGAGCTTCAGATGCAGCAAATGCAAGTCGATAATATGACTAAAATATCCTATGCCCGTGGTCAAGACGGTTTAGCAAAAGAAAGAGTTGCCAAAATTCAAACAGATACCGCAGTTGCTCAAGATAAATTAAGAAGGGCTCATCAAGAAGATACCGCAAGCTTGCTTAATGTTATTAAAGCAATGAAAGAACTAAAAGGAATGGATCTAGATCATTTGATGCAGCAAGTGGAAATTCTCAATGCTTTGAGTCCAGTAGCAAACCCTGAAAAGGAAGTAGTTGCAAATAACCAAAATGTTGCATGAGAATAAAATTTGTCTAAACTAGTTTAAACAAGGTGTTATTATGAAAGAAAAAATGTCAAAAGCTGGGTATACACAAGGAGATATGTCTCCTCATGTTACAGATTACCAAAAGCCTGAAAAAGACTTTGCAGAAAAAGGATTCAGCAAAACAACTGAATACGTCGAAAGGCAAGATAGACGACAAGGCGGAATGGCAAAAGACTTGAATAAGCAATCTTATCAAGGACGCTATTCTTAATAGGAGAAAAAAATGCCTAAACGAGAAAATTCTAAGTTTAATAAGGTAGAAGTTCAAAAAGGCCCTGTCAGAATGGAAGATCAATACACTTCTAAGTTTTGTCGAGAGCCTGAAAGAACTATGCAAGACATGGAAAACATTAGATTGCGACAAGACAAAATGACCATGACCTTGCACACTCCTAAGCAATAGATTGTAAATCTGCTTTACATTGATTTGGGTTGGGGATGCCTAGCCGTCAATTTTGGGCTTTGCTGGTTTTCCCGTACAAACTAAACCAGATTTTTCACCTATTTCATGAAAGACTAGAAAAAAATAATATCTTTTTTTTACAGTCACAAATGCGTCCATAGTTTAAAAGGTTCAGATAAAGCGTCGATGCTCGTACGGCATTGAGGTACTGGAGAATAATAGTCGTAAAGGCTAGAGGTAAAGGTTCGAATCCTTTTGGGGGCAATTTTTGAGATGATATTGATGTAATACCTGGGGAAAGACTCTCACCCTATTTCGGGTTAATAGATAGCATCTCTTCGGGGAGACGTCCCCGTTTTTTAAGGATTTATGCAATTTGAATATAATGGAAAAAATGTTAGATTTCTTAACATTAAAGACGTATATTCCTTAAAAACTTAAGCAACCAAAATTTTAGCCTGCTTTTGTCCGTCGTTAGTTCCCATCAAAAAATCTCCTCGGAAAAGAGGGTTTTCAATCCAATTTCCGTTAGGGTCTTTTATAAATCCAAAATATTCTAGTTGAAGATTCTCCCACCTCTTAATCATTGCAACCCTTTCAGGGTCAAAAATATCAGGACTATTTAGGATATTTAGCATTTGCGATCTATGAGGAAGTTCCCAACAAAAATAAACATCTCCATTGGGAAAGATGCGAAAAACCATTGAGTCTTGTTCTGGGTAGGGGCGATATTTAGTGATCTTTCTTAATCTTACAAGCCCCTTTTTCATCATAAGGTCATATTTTTCATAGATTGCCAAATAAAAAGGTTTATCTTTGAATTCTCCTGATTTCACCCCTGCTTCAATTGCCTCGTTAATGTCTTTTACAAGATCTTTTTTAATCTCATGATTGACATCTCCAATAATGACCCCTTTTTCTCCGTTAATCTGCGCATCTCTATAAATTGCCCCTGCGGTCTTTCTTGAAGGGTCTATGAGTGATTGATTTTCCATGAAATTGTTCCTTCGGTTTTAATGTGCCTTGTCCAATGGCTATAAATTAATTTCTTGTGACCCTCTTCAGCGCACTCTTGAGAGCAATAAATTGTTCTTTGGCGCTTTTTCCAGTTTCTTTTGTGAATGATCTCTTTTGAGCAAAAGCGACAAATTCTTTTTTTTGGCGTCTCTAAAGACTGGATTTTCTTTAGCTTAATCCGATATTCACACTTGTAGCAAAATTCTTGATTTTTAATAAAGTCTGATTCGGTTTTTGGTTCGTTACATTTCAAGCAGATCATATTTTTCACTTTTTTGTTTACATATAATAATTTTATTGAAGAAAGTCAAGAAAGGGCGTACAAAAAGCGAACTAGCCCAGCGCACGGCGTTAAAATGGGGCTAGCCGACCATAAAAGGAAAATTCATGACAGAAGATGCTTTAAACAGCGAAGCCCATGAGGTAGCACCTCAAGAAGTAACCCAAGTCAATGAAGTGAATGAGACACAAACCCATCAAGAGCCGATTAATAATCAGCATTTGAAGGCGATGCGTCTTAAGAATGCCGAGCTCGAAAGAGAACTGAAGCAACTTCGAGAAGCTCAGATGCAGATCATGCAAGCTCAACTTGCAAACTCAGCGCCTCAGCGTCAAGAAGTCGATGAATTTGATAATATCGGTGATGAAGAGTTCATTCCTTTAGGAAAGGTCAAAAAGCTAGCTGAGAAAAACACTCAGAAAGTTCTTAAAAACGCCGAAAATCTTGTGCGTCAAGAGGTTGAAAAAGCCCTTAAGAAGCAGCAAGATAGTCAATTCATGGATCGCTTGAATCGTCAATATTCAGATTTCTCCGAGGTCGTCAATCCAGAAACTTTATCAATTTTGGAAGAAAGAGAGCCAGAATTGGCGGCTGCGATTGCGGAGTCTAAAGACCCCTATAAGATCGGAGTACAGAGCTACAAATACATCAAAGCGATGGGGCTTTCCCAGACAGCAAAAGAAGTTAGAAGAGAAAAGCAGGTAGATAGGGCATTAGAAAAGGCTGAAAAATCGGTAACTTCGCCGATGGCCTTTGATAAACGTCCAATAGCTCAAGCCTTCAAACTAACGGATGCTATGAAGAAGGATCTTTATCGTGAAATGCATGGGTATGCTGCTTTAGCCAGTTCGGTTCCTGAACTGACCTAACAGGTCGAAGGAATCTAAATGACAGTATCAATTAGCACGCTGCCCCCACAAATTCAGCAGCGATATAACTCTAAATTGCTGTCAACTCCTGAGCACAACTTGATTCACCAGTTGTTTGCTACACCAGTTGAGTTGCCAGATAATCAGGGATTTATTGATCGTCAATCACGTTATGACAGGCTTGACCTGTTTGAAGTGCCTCTTGACGATGCCCAAAACAACCCTCCACCACAACAGCTTAACCGTGTTGACGTGGATTGCCGTGTACGTGTTTACGCGACCTATATCGTGTTGACCCGTCAAGTTACAATCACAAACGAAGATCCAGTTCTTAACTCTGCCGCGGCCCGTCTTGGTCAGTCTCTCCGTGAGACTCAAGATGCCCTTCAAAGAGATAACCTCGAATCTTCTGCTTCGATCATCAACTGCGTTGGTGGTTCAAATGGCGATATTCCTACTGAGATGACTATCTCAGACGTGGATGATGTGTTTACTGTACTTCAGAACAATTCTGGAGAGTATATCACTAACATTGTTGAAGCTGAAGATAGATTTGGAACTAGCCCTATTGGTGATGCTTATGGTTGCATGTTGACCACTAGGATGATACCAGTTCTGTACAGCATGACTGGGTTCATTAAGAAATTCCAGTACCCGAATATCTCTCAGACGCTTTCTACGGAAATTGGCGGAGCAAATAACGTGAGATTCTTTGCATCTGAGCAAGGCTCTGTAACTCCTAATGCTTCATTGCTTGGGAATGACATTGCCAACTGCTTTGTTGCTGCTAAAGAAGCTTATAAAGTCGTGTGGCAAGCAGGTGGTAAAGCTCGCTTTATTTACCTTCCTCCTGGATATAACAATGACCCATGTATGCTCCGTCATACGGCTGGTTGCTCGTTCTATCAAGGGCAGTGCATCACAAACGACCTCTGGATTCAAAACTTACGCTCAACAGGTATTTAAGGAGGTTTTTTATGTTGCCATATTCATTAATTGCACAAGGTACGTTTACAAACGGAGCTTCTCTTGTTGCACAAAATATTGCGCTTCCTGTTAAACCAGACTGGTTTTTTGTTAAGGATTTAACAAACTGGGGAGCTCAAAATACTGCCGCCAATCCGATTTATGCGGAATGGTATAGTAACATGGCCCAAGGCTCTTACTTAGCTCTTGGTCAACCATCAAGCACAACCACAGGCGTTACTACTTATGCTTCAAAAGGCACAAGTGGAGGCTTTACGTGGATTGATCAAAGTAATCCTCCTACCTATAGCAAGGTGGCGATTACAGCAGTTACCAGTGCTACAACCTTTGTTGTTTCTACAGCAACAACGACAGGGATAGTTGTAGGTGACTTAGTAAGATTGATCAACGTAACAAGCGCCCATGAATTGAGTGCTTGGGGTCTTTATCAGGTTACCGCTGTATCGGCAGGCGTAAGCATTACTCTTGGTTATGCTGCCACCGCTGCGACAGCCGCTAGCACTGGTTGGGTTCCTATTGATGGTACCACAGGTTACTATCAAAAGGTTTATCCAGGACAATTTTATCCAGGATATAGACAGGTTCTTTGGGTCACCCAAGCAACACAAGCTAAAGTCTATTTTGCTCGTCAAAATGATTTTACCGTTGGTGAAATGGTTGACTTCCAAATCCCTACAGCTTACGGAATGACTCAGCTTAGCAATTTAACAGCGCAATCACGAGGTCCTGCCCGCGTGCTCGTCGTTACAAATTCTGCTTCTGAATCTTCTATAACGCTTGATTTGGACACCACAGGATTCACAGCATTTACGGCTCCTACATCTGCTAACTATGCAGCAGGCGGATCACCCCCTGTTTGCTTCCCAGCAGGCTCTGGAATCGTGCCAAATAGCAGCGGAAGCGCGACAATTCCACAATCCCCTCCAGGGACAAACTTGCTTGATGCTTTTGACAATCACAATCAATACATCATGCAAATTGGAACTTCTGCGTGCGGTGTTGCAAGTGCGACTATGCAGTGGTTTGCCTTTAAAGCAGACACAGGCGCATCAGTTAACGCTTAAAAAACCTAGGAAGAGGACTTAACATCCTCTTCCTTAAATTAAAGGAAATACAATGGAAGTTAGAGAGCTTCAAAAGAAAGCAAAAAACACTTTGCCGCCTGGCGAAAGAGAAGAAAAGCTTAAAAAGATGCGAAAAGAAGATGAGAAAATGGTTGACGGACGCTTTGAATTTGTAGACGCCCAAGGCGGATGGTTTGAGTTTTCTTATCGAAAATATCCTGGCGAGCCAATTCTAATGCTCAAATTAGTGCATGATGAGAGAACTTCATTGCCGATGGGAATTGTAAGACACCTTAACAATACCGTTAGAAAGATACGTAAATACAATATGGAAATTCCTGCAAACGGGAGTAGATCTCCAAGATCATTCACAACACAATCAAGAGTTAGATTTATTCCTGAAGCGGTTATGTAATGAGCTCTTTTACGCCTTCGGATTTTGGGCCCCCTTTCGGAACAGATTTTATTCCGAATTTGCAATATATTTTGGATATTACGCAGGCCTCTTCCGCTGTCGTCACTTTTTCAGCCGATCATAACTTTGTGGTCGGCGAATGGATCAGTTTCAGGGTTCCCCCGCCAAATGGGATGATTCAGTTAAATAATCAAAAAGCTCTTATTATCGACACTACTTCAGATACAGTAACAATACAAGTAGACAGTTTGCAATTTTATCCGTTTATATATGTTCAAGACCCTCAAATCCCTTGTGTAGCGGTTCCGGCAGGTTCAGGAATACCACCAGGGACGGGAACAGTGGAATTAACTAATCCCTTTGATAATAGGCCAGTAGTATGAGTACTTTTGTCCCTACATTTCCACTTTATCCAACGTTGGCAAATGCTGTCACAAAGGCTCGAAAACTTACCGGATCAAGCAATTCTTTTCAGGTCACAGACTCATATATCGTCCAGCAAATGCATAGCTTTTATTCTTATGATTTGCCCGCAAAATTCAGATCACTAAAGCTTAAAGACATTTACACATTTACAACCAATATCGGACAAGACGTTTATCCCTTCAATAGCGAGCTTTACATAACAGTTAATCAGCCATGTTATTGCGCTAAAAGAGAGATGAGGTTTTTTACAGATCCTTGGAATTTTTATGGCGTCAATTATAACTGGCAGCAGATTAATACTTTCGATTCCGGAGATAATTCTACAGGCCCCTATGAGGGACAAACAACAGCGGCCCCCTTAATAGCAAGCATTAATAATGACCCCGGAACACAAATCAACAGAAATTTGTTTTTTCCTCAGAGTCGCGTTCAGAATATATTAATCACAGCAAACGTTGTCGGGGCCAACGGAGTTGGCCAAACTCAAAACGTGACGGATGACGGACAGGGGAATCTAATCCAAATATTTCAAACCTCGAATAGTGGAAATAAAGAATATGGTTGGACGTATTATCGTCAGTATGCTTCGTCTACACCTAATACACCAGGGAATGCGACAATTAACTACCAAACAGGCGAGATCACAGGATTAGTTTTTGCTGAAGCTATTCCAGACGGAACACCGATACAGATTCAATATAATCCCAAAACATTTTCGATCCCTCTTTCGATTATGTTCTATCAGAATCAATTCACGCTTTGCCCTGTTCCAGACGCAGGTTATACCATTGAGCTTACCTGTTATCGTCAACCCATTCAGGCGTTAATTGCCGCAGATATGGCTGGGAATCCTGAACTTTCAGAATGGTGGGAAATCCTTGCTGTAGGTGCTGCAAAAAAGATATTTGAAGAAAGACTAGATTCTGATGGGGTCATATTTATCGATAAGATGCTTAAAGAAAGATATGACATTATTGAAACAAGAACATATGCACAGATAGGCCAGCAAAGGATTAATACCATCTACACCGATCAATTGACATATAACTATGGTCTAGGGGGACAAACCTCAAGTTTTGGTTCGATATGAAGAAAAAAAGAACAGTCAAGCCTCCTCCCAAAAAAAATAAACTCAAGACTCTGCCAAATAAGCCTATCCCAATGGGCGGAGGCCCTTTTGTTGGTAGATCAACCACAGGTTAATTATGGTCGTTATCAAAGGTAAAGAGAAAAAATTAAAAAAGCCAGTAACGGCTTATGAGGCTCAATTGAGCGCAAAATCAAAGAAAAAATTGCGTAGACCGCAAGATATTCAACCCATACCTACGGTAGCAGTATAAAGGAAAGTTATGCCAATACCCACATACACACCAGGATATCCGCCAGATGGATCTTCGTTAGGACAAACAAAGGCCGTCATCAGAAATAATCTAGATGGAACCTTTCAGACTTTAGCCGTTGATCATGTTGATAATAATGGACAGCCAGGCTCAAATCCAGCGGGATATCACACTATTGTCCATCAAGTGACTCAAACAAATGTTGATACTGTCACCGGGGTAAATCAAATATTTTCTGGAGTTCCTGGAACTTTAGTAGTCGATGGAAATACAACCTCCGCTATTCCAAGTAATGGCGACACTCAACTTTATGCATTGACTGGTGCTGGGGGATTGCAGCAATTAACAGGATCATCTTCAGGTTTTGCTTGGTGTTCAGGAGTTTTGATTCAATGGGGAAGGTCTAATATTGCAGCTCAAACAGGTAGTGTAAATTTTCCTGAGACTTTTCCAACTAATGTTTACGTGATACAAATGACATTACAAATACCTGGTGGAGGTCCTGCTCCAGCAGCAACAATTACAAGAAATTATTTAGAAGGCAATCCTGTTGATTTAGATAAGTTCTTTTATCGCTCTACTACAATAGGTGCAGATGTATATGTTAATTGGGTGGCAATAGGGAATTAATGACAGGATTTCATCAAGTCACAATTGGCGGCTATACTGGTGGTGGTCTTACCCAAGACCGAAAACCTGCTTTTCTTGCCAATGAGGCTTTTTCCGAATTACAAAATGCTTATGTCTTTAGAGAAAGGACGAAAAAGAGGGATGGAGAAGTCCCTATGGGAAGGCTTCGCCGAGTTTTGCTCGGATATTCTGAAGGCCCAAGTCAAGCCTCTGTCTGGAATTTTAACATTTTGACTATAACCGGACTTGTAATATCTGCGAATAATGCAAACCCTGGAGAAATTACCACAAAATCCTCTCATAATCTCAATACTGGGGATAAAGTTGTCATCACGCAAGTTGTAGGGGCTACTGGATACAACAATAAGCTTTTTACTATTACTGTAACGGCACCAAATAAGTTTACTATTGGTCAGGATGCAGGAGCATTTGGAGCCTATACCTCGGGGGGAGTCTGGATCTCTAACAAAGCTCTTATTACTTCAGGAAGTATTACAGGGGCAAATAATGCAAATCCGGGCCAAATAACCACTCAATATCCTCATAATCTTTCAACAGGCGATGAAGTTTATATAACTGGGATATCAGGAGCTACTGGATATAACAATCAAACTTTTACTATAACTGTAACGGGATTAACAACTTTTACAATAGGCGTTAATGCTGCTACCTTTGGGGTGTATTCTTCTGGAGGAACCTATTATTCCTATCCTGACGCTCCAGAAAATGGTCAAGAGCCTTATGCTCAAATTGAACCCGGATCAGTTGCTTTTTCCATTGGTGTGATCAATTTTGTGGATAATGGCGCAGGTGTTTTAACTTCCTCTACGGGGGGGAATTCCGGCACTATTAATTACACTTTAGGAAATGTTTCTATCACTCATACCGCAGGTGTTGGCGTAGATACAATCTTAGCTTTTAATTATTTCCCTGGATTGCCTTCAATGGGCATCATCAAAAGAGACGTTTCGACCTTTGGCATAGACCAAACCGTCTTTTTTGATACTAAATATGCTTATCAATATAGCAGTGGATTTGAAGAGCTGGTTCCTGGAACTATCTGGACAGGCACTGAAACTGACTTTTTTTGGGGTGCAAATTATCAAGGCGCAACAGCTAATTTAAGATACTTTTTTGCAACTAATAATAATATTGACCTCACTAACACAATTTATGACCCTATCCGGTATTATAATCTATCTACTTGGACAGACCTTCAGCCCTCTATCACCGCTACAGACACTTTGTGGCAAGCACTTATTTTAATTCCTTATTATGGAAGGCTGCTTGCCCTTAACACATGGGAAGGGGCTACGGCTTCAACTTTTACAGGAGCTAAAAACTTCTTTTCTAGATGTAGATTCAGTCAAATTGGAGATCCAACAGATCAAACAAATGGGTGGAGATCCGATGTTTTTGGAAGAGGCGGTTTTATTGATGCTCCTACCAATGAATCTATTGTAAGTGCGGCATTTTATAGAAATACATTGATCGTGTTTTTTGAATATTCAACTTGGCAACTACGTTATATAGGTGAATATGGACTCCCCTTTATTTTTGAACGCATTTCTTCAGATTTCGGCGCTGTTAGCCCTTACAGTCCCATTGTATTTGATCAAGGAGTGATGGCGGTCAGCGACCGTGGAATAATTCAGGCTGGCGCCAGTGGTGTTACTAGACTTGATGATCAAATCCCTGAGCAGGCTTTTGGTTTTGAAATTCAAAATAGTGCTCCCAACTTCGTTCATGGAGTAAGAGATTTTGAAAAGGAACTTGTCTATTGGAATTATGTTGATACGGAAAATTCTTCGACAACTCAAAGCTTTCCAAACACTGTTTTGCTTTTTAACTACAGAAATAATACTTGGGCTAAATTTAGAGATACAATCACTTGTTTTGGAACCACTCAATTTCAATTTGGCATCACCTGGGACAGTTTTACAACATTTTGGGATAGTACTGTAAGCTGGGATACCGTTGATGACCAGCAATATGTTGATTATGTGGCGGCTGGTACTCAGCAGGGCTTTATTAATATTTACAATAATCCTGATGCGGAAACTCCAGAGCCTGTAACTACTCTTTACGCAAACAGTATGGCGATTGATGCGGTCGACTTTACGCAAAATCCTACCCAAATCACTATACCGAACCACAATTTAGAGAATGGCGAGATTATTTATATCCAAAATACAATTTGGGACGGGTCAGACCCGGGCTTGAATAATGTCATTTATAACGTGACAATTGTCGACGAAGATCCGAATAAAATTACTTTATCAATTTGGGATCAGGGATCTCAAAACTATGATGCCGTTAATATTACTTCTTCCGCAGTTTATTTGGGTGGTGGGAGGGTCACTTTACTTCCTAAGATGAATATTGTTGGTAAAGACTTTAACCCCTTTCAAGGTGCTGGAAAGCAATTTAAGATTTCTTTTATTGATTTTCAGATGGATTCTAATCTTTTTTCCCCTGCAATAGCTGCAACCACAGTGCAACTTTTTGTAAATTCCTATCTAGGCGAACAGGCAAACATGATTGCCACAAATAAAGAGCTTCTCAATTCATCGCAAGGTTGCGGATTTATCACAAATGCGACTAAATCAAACCCCTGCTTAATTACGAGCCCAGACCATAGCTTAACAACAGGAACTTTGATTTATATCGCAAACGTTCAAGGAATGACGCAACTTAATTCTGCTATTTATTCCATAACAGTAGTTAACTCCAATTCATTCACTTTAGATGACACTGATTCCACAGGGTTTTCAGATTATACAAAAGGGGGCATATGGAATACTTCACCAATGAATGGACAGACATACATTCCTGGATCACAGTATGCATGGTATCGCTTTTACAGTACGCAATTTGGACAATATCTACGTATTGGCCTGACTTATGATGATAGCCTCATGAACCAACTGGCTACCCATCAAACACCGATGGAATTGAACTCTATGAATATATGGTTCAGAGAAGGCGGCAGATTAATCAATTGATGACCTTGTAAAGCGGATTTACATTAATGACTTTTTCAAGCGACAACTCTCTAAATACAAACCAGCTCCCTATCTCTTTGGATGTAAATCCAGAGGATAAAGATTTTAATTCTACCCTTTTGCTTTATCTTCGTCGCGTAGCAAATGCAGTCAACACCAAAGAAAGCGGCCTTTTTTTACTTCAAGAAAACGCTAACTTTGAGCAATGGTTTCAAACTGCAAATCCCCAGCAAAACCGAAGTGCTTATAGAATTACTGTTGATTTGGTGGCGTTGAATGGTGGCAATATCGGAGCAGGAGCAACCCCACTTGTCTTGTCCACTTCAACCCAACCCCAGAAAATCAATGGCTATCTTTATCCAGTTCAAGGATTTGGTGGCGCTAATGATACCGCTGGTAATTCTTATTTCTTAAATGATCCAGATGTATATGTGCGTTATAAACACTCGACAAATACAATAACTATACAAAATAATTCAGGTAATGACCTCACATGGTGTGTATTCGTCATGGAGTACTTAAAACAGTAGGTAAAATATGCCAAGTTTCGGTGATTTTCTCTTCGGTAGCCCAGATAAAATGAAAAAACTTGATACTGGGACAAATCAGCAAATGCAGTTTGGTGGCAAAGATCTTATATCTATGCTCCAGCAAATGATGCAAGGAGGAGGGGGTCTTAATCTTGCCAATCAATATCAGCAAAACCTACTAGGACAAGGGCCAGAAGCTTTTAATCAATTTTCAGCTCCTTATCTTCAACAATTTGAAGAACAAATGCTCCCACAGATAGCAGAAAGGTTTGCCGGTGGAGGAGCGCTTTCCTCTAGCGGATTTGGACAAGCTGTCGGAGGCGCTTCAGCAGGTCTTCAAGCCAATCTTGCTCAATTATTTTCTCAGCTTCAGCAACAAGCTGCTCAAGGGCAACAAGGTCAATTTCAGAATCTTTCTCAAATTGGTCTTGGTTATTCTCCTTTTGCTTATCAGCAGCAGCAAGGTTCTGGAGGCTTCTTAGCTCCTCTTCTTGGTGGTATTGGAACTGCTATGGGAGGCCCCTTGGGAGGTGCTATCGGTTCTGGAATAGGAAGCCTTTTTAAACAGGGCAGCGGCAGCACTAATAATCAGCTTTTACAAATGGCCTCTCAAATTCACGGGTAAACCATGGTTCAAGTATTTAGAACAGAGAATCCTCAAGGAAAAATTTCAGAAATGCTTGGCATGAGCTTAGGGCAGGGCATTGGCAATGGCCTCAATACCTACTTTGCTAATCGCAGCCTTGAAAGCGTTTTGCAAGATAAGGCTCTTGAAGGCGCTCCTCAATCTAAAAAGCTAGAGGCCCTTCGATCGGCCCTAAGCCCCTATGGCGAGAAAGGTGCAGAGCTTTTCAACCAGCGTTTACAGATTGATCAAATGGAAACGCAAGAAGCAAAAGCAAAAGAAGAGAAAAAAGAAGCTTTAGAAAAAGAGCAAAGGCTTTTTAAGCACCAAAAAGAACTCCAAGAACTCAAGAATACCGGAAAGACCATGGCCGCTGGAGAAAGGCCTGTCAATGAGCAGCAATTAGATGCTATAAATAAAGCTCATGCTACTCCTGGATATGAGGATATGACAGAAGGGCAGAAATATAATACTTTGGTGCAGAATGGAGTAAGCACGACAAATGCTATTAAAGAAGCAACCTTAGCGAGTCAGCAAAAAACAAGAGAATCTCAAGACGTTGAAAGAGCTTATAAATCTCAAGAAGACTTTATCAATGACACTACTAATGCTTATAAGTCATTTGAAACCGAATTTAAGCCAAGACTTCTTCAGATGAGTAATATCAGGGATGAAGAACTGATAAGTCCTACAGCTTCTGTTTTCCTTGATTCCTTGGGCATTCCTTTGGGGGCCTTAAGCGATCCCTCATCTGAGCTTTATCAAAAGCTTAGTCAAGATCTTTTAAAGGGACTTCCTGAGACTTATGGAAGTCGAATCTTAAAGGTGGAAGTAGACAACTTTTTAAAAACAATTCCTACTCTTATGAATAGCGCTGACGGTCGTAGAATGATCACATCTAATATGCTTAAGTTAGGAGAGATGAAGGAAGTCTATTATAACGCTATGAGGCAGCAGCAAAGAGATTACTTGGATAACAACAAGCCTCTTCCAAGAGACTTTCAGCAGGTTGTTTTTGATCAAGTCAAACCTCAGATTGATAGAATCAACAATGAATTTGTTAAGCTTTCTGAAGTTAAATCAGTGCCAAAAGGTACAATTCCATTTTTTAATCCTAATGGTGATATTGAATTTGTACCAAAAGAACATGCTCAATGGGCTTCTGAGAATGGGGGAAGGAGAATATGGTAGCTCCAGCTTGGGGAAGCTTTCAAAAGCCAAATTCTCAATCCAATGATTTAGAACAAGAATATGATCAAGAAGTTCCTGGTCAACTTGCGGATCAGAAAGCCCCAGAAGGAGAAAAACCGCAATGGGGAAATTTTCAGTCTCCAACGACTTTTCAGGGAGATCCTAATCCTTTAGAAGACGAAAGCAATTTTGATTGGTTAACCAGAAACGCCATTTCCGGGGCTTCAAGAATAGCCGAACAAGTTGCTGGAAGATATGGAAACATTGAGAAATTTGCCAAGGACACACTTGTTTCTATGCCTAAATCTGGTGGTATTTTAGGATGGGCAATTTCTGAGCTTCTAGGCCCCGAAAAATGGGAAAGATTAATTCGAGGAGAAGGCAAACAGTTATTGCCAACTTCTGAACAGATTAAAGGGGTGTCTCAAGGAATTACTGGGGGTTATACTAAGCCAAAAACTAAGGGAGAAGGAATTTTCCATGAATATGTTGAGGATGTTGGATCAACTATTACAGGAAGAATCCCTACAGGACAGAATGCGGCAAGAGATTTCGCTGTTAATAACCTTTTAATTCCTGGAGCCGCTAATGTTGCTAAACAAATAGTCAAAGAAACTGGTTTTGGAGAAGATGCTTCAAATATGGCTAAACTTGCGGTTTGGCTTCCTTTTTCCCTTTCTTATAATATCAGCGCTCAAAGGTATGCGTCAAATTTAATGAATCAAGGAAGAAATGGAATTCCACAAAATATTGATATTAATGTTCCTAGATTTCTTCAACGGCTCCAAACGATTTCTACAAGCCCACACCTTTTAACTTCTGATCCAAGATCTGCTTTAGCTAGGCAGCAAATTACAGCTATTGAAAATGATATTCGGAATGGACAAACTTCTGTAAGAACATTCATGAATGTATATGATGGTGTAAATGCGGCAAAAAGGAACAGAGGAATGTTTGAATTAAATAGATCGGATCAAAATTTTGCTAGAAGGTCTATTGATCTCGTTCGAGATGCTGTACGAGATGAAGTTATGGATGCAGCAAGCCATTATCCAAACGCTTTGAATGATTGGAGAAATGGGATTCAAGCATGGGCTACAATTCATCGAAGCAATGCCTTAACTAATGAAGTGGAAAGGTTAGCGAGCGGTAAATATGCAAAAATTCTAACTGGACCAGCGGCCGCTTTATTTGGATTGGGGGGATATGCTGCAAAACAAGCCCCTATTGTCTCAGGAACAGGATTAGCAGCCACCACAGCAGGATATAAAACAGGTCAAGTTATGTATAGAATGTGGAACAATGAACCTTTAAGGCATTATTATTTTGATGCCTTAAATGACTTATCCCAAAACAACATTTCTTCATTCATAAATAATTATAATAAGCTAAATAAGGAGCTTGAAAAGTCATCTTCGGGCACACCAAATACAAAAGCTAAAAAAGATTAAACAATAAAAAAATATAAATCCATTCATTATTCTTTCTCCGCCCTCCAAACCAAATTAGCGGTTTCATCAAACAAATCTAAATTTAATTTATTTAAATGCTTTAATTCTCTTCTTAAAGCTCTAATCGATTCCTTTTTAGAAAATTCTTGTTGAAAAAGCCTTGTCATAATATTGATTAAAATATTAGATACTTCCTTCTTAAAGCATTCTCTAGCAACAATTAAAAGACGACATTTTTGATTTTTGCAACTTAGGTTGCTAATATGGCAAGTGCATATTTCCATTTCATTTCTCTATTTTTTTTAATCGGCCTTTTTTAAATGTTGATCTGCCGATAACATACAACACTCCTTAGCTGAAAAAGCTCCTTCTAGTCTGCAAATCCTTCGATCAATATCCGTTACTTTCTCGTCGAGCTTTTCAATTTTTTGACTTAGCTTAAAATCCACTTCAATAATTTTCTTGCTTAATTTTTCTTCACTAACATCAATCTTTTTTTCCAAAAATTCCTTCGTAGAAGTTAACGTATTCCACATTATGAGCAATAATGTAAAATTGATACTGAATCCAGCTCCCATAAACCAAAGAACTAAATCAATTTTTTCCATATCTATTTCCTTTTGTCATTTCTTATCTTCTGATTTACATAATTCGGAAGGCATAATATTCTTCATAAGCAAAACCGTCTTCATCACAGCAATTTCCTTATCAACTTCACTAAATCTTCGATCGACCTCGTTAAACCTTCCATTCATCCATAGAATCCCAGAGGCAAAAGCGGATAATATAACTATCGTGTCTATGTGTTTTTTGAATAATTCCACGGATATCTCCTATTTTTCCCTTTCACACATGCTTTTAAAGTGCAATCTTTCTATTTCTGATTCAGATATCCTGTAAGGAGCCTTTTTCCCGGTAGTAAGTCTACAGGCATAAATTCTTCCCTCTCTTATTGCTTTCCTTATCGATGCAGGGCTCATTTTAAACCTCTTAGCAAATTCTATCACCGTTAGAAATTCCATTATTTCTTAACCTCCTTAACAAGATCAACGAACATTTGATAAAGCTGGTCAATTCTTGTTGCGTGTCCATCTATTCTTCTTCCAGTAGCATCAATAGATGAAATAACTTTTTTAAACTCATCTTCGTGCTTATTTACTGTCCATATAACCAAAGTGGCTAATGAAGCGAACATTGCTACATTTATTCCTGCAATCGTTAAAACCCCTATAGCAAATTCACTCATTTTCTTTCTCCTTTTTTGTCATTCATAATCACAGAATGACATATTTGATAGCTTTTGTCAATCAAAGAATGTTTTCTAAATATTTATATTGACCTGCGTGAATTTTATACAGCAGTTTTCAATTTAAACCTAATTGGAGAAAATTTATGTCCAAAATGAATCAATGTTATGGGCTTGGTCAAGCTATTATTCCTGTTCTTCCTCCTCCTATAAAATTCGAAACTGCTCCCACAAGCAATCACACAAATTATGAAGTTGGTCAGGTTGTTTACACTGGATCAGCAAGCTCCACTGTTTTTTATATTTATTCGGGCGCAGGAATTTGGGAGATTTTGGAGTCGTCATCCGGAAATCTTAGCACCTTAACAACAGATGATTCAACCGTCGTAACTCCGACGTCAGGAAATATAAACTTAAAAGGCTCTGGAAGCACAACTACAATCGGCTCAGGTTCAAACGCTACTGTTGAGTTAACTGGGTTGACAAACCATGCGGTTTTAGTTGGAGCTGGAACTACAACTATTACAAAGTTAACTGTAGGAACTACTGGACAGGTATTAACAGGATCTACAGCCGCCGACCCAGCCTTTGCAGCTTTAGGTACTAATTCTAATTTAACTGGATTGGTTTTAGGAAATACAAACTCAGCTTTTACAGCAACAACTTATACCGCAGCAACTTCATGGACTCCAGCCTTTAGCTTGGCTACCGCAGGGGATTCAGCTTGGACATACTCAACCCAATTCGGAAGATATACGCAGCTTGGGGCAATTGTATATTTTACGGCTTCTGTAACATGGACTAACTTCGCCAATACAACAGGATCTGGAGTTTGGAGAATTAGCCTTCCAGTTGCAGCAGGCGCTTTTACGCTTCCTGGCCAAATTCAGATTAATGGAAGCGGAATAGACGCTTCAGCCGAAACCACTCGTTTACCCGCAAATCTTTACGGAAAAATTGCTACTGGGGCTTCTGTTTGCACGCTTTCCTTGCAAGAGGGAGGGGTTGGAAATGCCGCTTCAGCTTCTTTTGATTTAACTGTAACGCAGGTTAAAACAAGTGGCACTTTAACAGTTTCTGGATTCTATTTTGCTGCATAATAAAAGGGGCTTATATGACAAGGAATATTAATAGACCTATTGGACGATTAGATTCAAAAGGGCAACTCAGCCAAGATTCCTTTTTAGATGAAGCTTTCAGGGGCGAATATTCAGGAGATAATTTGATTTATAAAGGATTTGCTAAGCCTGGGTCTGATGAAGATGCCTTGGTTTGGCAAATTGCTCTTATAACATATTCCGGAAGCAATGTTATTTCAATTACATGGCCGATTAATTCTGAAGGAGCTCCAAGTAGTGATTATGAGTTCTCTTGGACAGACAGAGCTGGCTATACCTACATTTAAATAGGAGCAATAACGTGCCTTTTAGATTTAATCCTTTTACGGACAAATTAGATATTACTGACACGGGTGGGGGAGGAACTGGAATCCTAACCATCACAGGAAACACTGGTGGAGCAGTAGGAGCGGACGGCTCAAATAACATCAATGTTATCGGAGGCGGTGCGATCAGTGTGGCAGGAAGTCCAGGCACTAACACTTTGACAATTAGCTCAGCATTTCCTTTCTTCTCGTGGTCTGTCATTTCCGGAAATCAGATGGCAGTAAATCAAACAGGTTATTTTGTAGATAATGCAAGCCGTGTAGATGTCAACTTGCCCAATACTTCATCAATCGGAGATACCTTTGCAATTGCTGATTTAGGAGGCAATAAATGGAGACTTGTGCAAGGGGCTGGTCAACAAATAATTTTTGGAAACACTTCTACTACAGTAGGAGCATTAGGTTATCTTCAATCCATTTTTGTTGGAGATGTTGTTTGGCTTGTTTGTTGTGAAGATAATTTGACTTGGATGGTTGTTTCAGGAAATGGAAACTTAACAGTAGCGTAGGGGTAACGTGGCAACAAATAATTTTGTAAATCTAAGAAATTCTGGACTTGCCTCTTATGATGGAGCAGGAACATTTGCGGGCAGAACTTTAACGCCTCCAGCGGCAGGAATTACCGTATCGGATGGGGATGGAATTTCAGGAAATCCTACATTAGCTTTATCTGATGATCTAGCGGCTGTAGAAGGACTTTCAACCACTGGTTTAGCGACAAGAACAGCATCAAGCACTTGGACAACCAGGACAATCACCGCAGGAACTGGGGTAAGTATAAGTAACGGGGATGGCGTCGCGGGAAACCCAACCATTTCAGCGGGAACATCAACTCCTCTTTCATTTCCTACTGATTCTGGAACAGCAACACCAGCGGCAAACGCTCTTACTTTGGCAGGTTCAGGAAGCATCACAACTTCAGGAAGTGGTGCAACAGTTACAACGGCTTTAACAGGCTTAACTAACCACGCTTTATTAGTGGGCGCAGGAACATCCACGATAACAAAAGTAGGGCCTTCAGCGACATCCGGACAGATCTTGCAAAGCGCCGGATCTTCAGCAGACCCAGCCTATTCAACCGCTACATATCCCAGCACAACCACAATTAATCAACTGCTTTATTCTAGTTCAAATAATGTTGTCGCAGGGCTTACGGCAGCTAATCAATCCGTATTAACAAGCACCACCGCCGGAGTCCCCGCCTGGGTTTCTATGGCTACTGATGGAAAGGTGCTCATCGGATCTACAGCAGGAAATCCAGCAGCGGCAACATTGACAGCTGGCACAGGTATTTCTATCACTAACGGAAGCAACTCAATAACAATCGCTGCAAACGGCTCTGTTGTTGGTCAGACGATAACAGGAGATAGCGGAGGAGCTTTAAGCCCTAACGCTGGAAATTGGAACATCCTTGGAGGCCCTGGATGCACCACATCAGGATCAGGAAGCACCCTTACAATTAATTGCCCATCTTTTACAGACACAACGGCCGCTACCTTGACTTCGGATAACGGTTACTTCGCTACAGCAGCAGGAACCTATACTTTGCCAGCCTCTCCGGCGCAAGGCGAGCTTGTCATGATCGCTTGCGACACAACTGGCGCAGTAGCGGTGACAGCCAACACTGGCCAAGTGATTAGACTTGGTTCGTCTGTTTCAAGTACAGCAGGCTCTCTGACAAGCACAGCAAGAGGAGATGCGTTGATACTTCGATACCGTAGCTCTGGGTCTGTCTGGATGGCATTTAGCTCAATCGGCAACTGGACGGTAGCTTAATGGCTACAAATAATAGCAAAAACCAGCCAACAGCGGCATCAGGAAAAGTTCTTCAAGGGCAAGGCGTGGGAACTGCTTCTGCATTTTCAACGGCTACATATCCAAGCACAGCAACCGGAACAGGAAAGATTTTACGTGCTGATGGCACTAACTGGGTAGCAACAACCGCCACCTATCCCGATACAGCAGGAACAAATGGAAACGTTTTAACTTCAAATGGGACAAATTGGAGTTCTAGTACTCCTTCTTCTGGGTCTAACGTAAAAGGTTTTTTGGCGACTGATGGAACTACAACATTAGCAGATTTAACAACTTATTATTTTGCTCAAAATGCAATAGCAACAGGATCTACAAATAGTGTTGTCTGGTATAATGCTACAACAACTTTTACATTAAATAATATCTATGCCTCTTTTATTGTAGCTGGAACCACGGCAAGTGCACAAAATATAACGTTTTTTGTAAGAGTAAACAATACGACAAATACAAATATAACCACAACATTGCAATTAACTTCTGCTACAGTAAACGTGAGCACTTCTTCTTTTGGATTAACTATAAATGCTGGAGATTATTATAGTTTTGGGATAACAGTTCCCAGCCTTACAACAAATCCAACAAACGTCGGTGTCGCTATTGGGTGGTCAAGTTAAGGAAAAAATATGGTAACAAATAATAATTGCGATGAATCTACAGCGGCATCAGGAAAAGTTCTTCAAGGGCAAGGAATCGGAACTGTTTCAGATTATAGCACCGCAACTTATCCCTCTACAGCGACAGGAACAGGAAAAATCCTGAGAGCAGACGGAACAAATTGGGCAGCAACAACTGCGACTTATCCGGATACCGCTGGAACAAGCGGAAATGTTTTAACAAGCGATGGGACTAATTGGACTTCTAGTGCACCCTCCGGCGGAGCCTCTTATCAGGGGTGGGTGTCAACAATTAATGGAAACCCAGCAGATTCTACAACATATTATTTTAATATGTCCGCAGCTTTTACAGCAAATACAACTACAGTGCTTCAAACTAGATTTTATGTTCCAGTTGCTTTTACTTTAACAAAAGTTTATGGGGCAGTAAGAGTAAGTACCGTCCTTGGCTCATCCGAGAATTGCACTGTTTTCATTCGTGTTAATAATACATCAAATACAAATGTCACCACTACTCTTCAATTAACAGCGACTGAAAATACATTCAGTAATACCGGACTAAGTATTTCTTTGAATGTTGGAGATTATATTTCTATCGGGTTTACAGGGCCTGCTTGGGTGACAAACCCAACAGGCGTAGCTATATCGTTGGTGTGGTCAAGCTAAAAGGAGCTGCTTATGGTTACTAATAATGCATGTGATGAGCCGACGGCAGCCTCTGGAAAGGTGCTTCAAGGGCAAGGGGTTGGAACAGCTAATAATTTTAGCACAGCAACTTATCCTTCAACAGCCACAGGGACGGGAAAGATTTTACGCGCTGATGGGACTAATTGGGTGGCAACTACAGCTACTTATCCCGACGCTGCGGGAAGCTCCGGGAACGTTCTGACAAGCGATGGGACTAACTGGACTTCTAGCGCACCCTCGGCGGGAAATTCTATCAATGGATTTGTTAATACTCTTAACGGAAACCCAGCAGATTCAACAACCTACTATTTTGCCCAGTCAGTATCATTAATAACCAACACCGCTGCAACAGCAAAAAACGTTCAATTTTATATTCCATTTAGCTGCACCTTAACAAAGGTTTATGGGTCGTTTAATACCTCTACAGGAGGGTCGTCTGAGAATATTACAATATTTGTTAGAGTAAATAACACTACCAACACGAATGTAACAACCACATTTAAGTTGGTGAACTCAGGAGTTACCGTTAATCAATTCAGCAATAGCGGACTAAGCATTTCATTAAATGCCGGCGACTACATTTCAATTGGAATGACAACTCCAGCTTGGGCAACTAATCCACTTTCTGTCGTGGGGTCTGTGGGTTGGTCATCATGACTATTGGCTTTTGAAGCTGTCCTTGGAAATAACTTGGCTTTCAATAATTTCCAATTGGCCATTTACCACTCTATATCTAAGAGTAATGTTCATATTATTTATTTTAATCACTTTAGACCTGATTTCTGGCTCTGGGTCGCCGGCAAAGGCACAACTAAATAAAAGAACAGATAAAAGAAATAAAGACCTCACAACACCTCCAAATTGCCGGAAGCTTTTCCAACTTAAAAGAGGATGAGAAATTCATCCACTTCTGCTCCCGGCAAAAAGGAATATATTTTTTTTTTCTAATTAAGTCAAATTTCATTGCGCTAATCTTTTTTTTTCAAGCAGAAAAAAGACATACACAGCAGATTTGTGTTTTAGACATATTACAAAGGACAAAATATGAAGACTCTCGCCATTTTCTCATTATCAGTTTTGTTTTGCTCATGCAATTCCTGGCCGCAGTTTTTTCAAGCTGCCGAGGAGATTGCAACAGATACGGCTATCAAAGTTGAAATCTCAAAAGAGACTATTCAAAAAGAAACCGATCTTGAGCTATCTATAAACGTTACTAACAATGAACAACATGCGGTTAGACCCGTGAAAAAGGAAAAATGATGATCGAAGAATTAAAGGATCTTTTCAAGAAGGAATTTCAATATTCTCATTTAGCAGGCATTTTGCAGCAACTTCAAAATATTACGTCAATATTTCAGCCGCAATTTTTAAAAGATGATTCCGCAAAAAATGAAGCTATAGATATGCTTTGCAAGATACTTCAAAGCCATAAAGATAGCCCTTGCTCAAAGGATGGAAACAATGCCACTTGTTAAGAGCGCATCAAAAAAAGCCATCGGAGAAAATATCAAAACTGAAGAGGATTCGGGCAAACCTAAAAAGCAAGCAATAGCAATTGCTCTAAATGTTGCTAGAAAATCAGGGGCAAAGATCCCACGTAAAGGAAAAAAATAAGATGGATAAAGCTATCAAAAAAGAAAAGAAAGTCATTGATAAGGGTATGGACAAGCTTATCAAGATGGATGTTAAGCAAGACAAGAAAATGGAAAAGCTTGCTAAAAAACGTAAGAAGAAATAAGTCTAATTTGTTTGTTTTGAAGGTGATCCCCTATAGCTAACTCCTCTATAGGGGGTCTTTATATCTCTATGAAGCTTTTCTATCTTCTGCAAGAATCTTCCAACAAGTTGTTGGAGACTTTCGATATTTTTCCAGATCAACCTCTTTCAATTGAGGTATTTCATCATAAACAACACGGCCCTTCACAAGCATCTTAAGAACCTTTATTCCATTTCCAAGGCAATTTTGATTACCACATAGGTTAATGATTTCCTTTCTCATGGCCTCTTTTTTTTCTTCAAGAAGCTTAATGGTTGAGTCTATATCCCTATACTGCCTTGCATATTCTCCCCATTGCTGGTTGTCTTCCATGCTCAAATAATCTCCTTTTTGAAGGGGAGGTGGTTCTTGCATAGCAATGCATTTTAGAAATTCTCTAGCTTTTGGAAGAAATTTAATTGAAAATTCAGGGTCAGGGAAAACCTCAATGCAAATCCCATTTTCCCCGTCAAAACTATAGTAAAAACATTTGCGTGCTCCTGTTACAAATAATTGATGCTGTATTTGGTATAAATAATATTCTGGAACAATGCCTTGAGAAGCCAAAGCATGAAGCTTTTCACCTCCACACTTAATTTCAAGAATGTCGATTCCATTATCATCAATCCCATCGAGAGACGCTCCTAGAAAAGAGTATTCGGAACTTTCTACAACAACAGGAGTCATGTTGATCCCATAATGTTCAATAAAATGAGCTCTGGCGATTGGCTCTAACCTCATCCCTCTTTTCATTGCTTCATTTGTTTGTTGCGGCTCAATGATTCCAAGCTTTTCTTGCCATCTCTTATAAGCGGTAGTCCAAGGATGCACCGCCATGATGGCGGGGCAATCCGTTGCGGTTATGACCTTCTTTCTCCAATCCAGCCATTCTTTTGTTCCTTGATCATATGGTATTATCTTCATGCTATAGCCACCACTTTCTCTTGATCTTTCAAGAGCTTAATCTTAGCATTAAGAGAAACCATGCACTTCTCGAAACAATTCTTTGGAATATCTGCAACAGTGGGAGCGTTGAGATTCTCTTTGATTGATTTAAGAAAAGATTTCTTGTTGTCGTCATCTAAACTATCAAGCAAAGTGTTTAAGGCGATAATCTCCGTTTTTCCTATTTTCTCTTGGGAAGTATCTTGCCTTTGAACGGGGGGGGGCGGGTTTTTGCCATTTTCTTTTTCCTGATGCTTGCCCCTTCCGCTGGCGGTTTCGCCATCGTCATCCTCGGCATTCAATCCTAGCATTGAATTAATAGAGTACCTCCGCATATAGGATATTGAGGCTCCAACGCCTTGACAATCTCCTTTCGCATTAAGCAGAGGCAAATAAGACTTAATCCACTGGCCAGATTCGGGATGATGAAGGGAAGCGACTAAAAAGTGCTGTCCATTGATCATATTTGGCGTGTGGAGCATTAAAAGGCCGTGCTTGAATAGAACGGATTCACTCAAGTCTAGATGAGCCCCAAGACTCGCATACTTTGATTTATGAAATGGGTTATTCGCATCCTTTTTGACAGCGCTCCCCATTTCAGATTTTGCTTTCATAAGCTGGCCTAAAACAATTTCAGCTTTCTCGCTGGATTCTGGTAAAATATTTGTTTCCATAATCTTTTTTCTTCCTTAGTAGTAATGTTTTTCGATAGATTGGAGTTATCTTATTCCGGATCTCCTAGGCACTTTGGGAGGGCAAAACCCTCCCAATTTCCTTACCAAGGATAACCCAAGCATTCTGCGCACCCGAAGGCGCCGCAAGCTGGAGAGCAAGGATCGTCTTGAAGATCTTCACTATCATTTTGATAATCAAAAAGATCTTCATATTGATCCCCATCATCCCAAAGATCGGGGTCGCGTCCAAGTAATTGGCTCCTGTCTTCATAACATGCTGAGCTCATCTTACAATCCATACATGTAGTTGATCTCTCGGAGATCGTTAGCTTGTTTGTGTAATTCCCAACTCATCTGCTCTAAAAGCTGAGCACCGTAAGAATTGTAGTTCTTAGGATCGTTACAATACTTTTCTAAAGAAGCTGATGTAGAAGCCATATTGGCGATAGCTTCTGCAATTATTTTGTTTTCCATTCTATTCTCCATTTTTGTTTATTGGTCTTTAAAAATCTTATCAATGAATGCTTTTACCCACCCCTTGATATACTCCTTATACAGTTTAGATTTGTAATTGCAAGAGCTTGGGATTAATTTCACAAATTCTTCATTCTTAGAAGGGATACATCTCATATGAGGAAACGCCTTGTAGCCCATCTCATAAGCCTTCTTAACTAAATCTTTCACTTATTCACTCCTTGCGTTTAACCGCGATTTCGTGCTATATTCCTTAATGTATCGAAATTGCGGATTTTTGTCCAGAAAAATAAATAAAAAAAGGTGAAGAAGTGAACAAGTTTCTCGAATGGGTCAAGAAAAATGACAAAAAACAAAGAGGCATCGCCGAAAAAATCGGAGTTAGTACTTCTACCCTCCACGACATTTTGAGGAATGATCTGATACCTTCTTTGAAGGTGGCCTATCAGATCGAGATTTATACGAACGGCGCTATAACTCTCTATGATTGGGTTGATCAGAGGGAAGAGAAAACACACAAGCTGAGTAAAAGCAAGACCCAAACAAAGGAAAAGGAGACTAAAAAATAATAAAGCCATGGATTTAGCTTTATTTCGCTCATGATTTCTTTAAAAACCTCTTTCACGTGACCTCCAAAAGCTTTAATTAGCTATAGAGCTCACTTTAAAGAAAAAGAAATCCAGTTGCAAAAAAATATTTATAAATTTATGAAAGGGGGATCACGTAACGCCAATTACGTGATCCTGGAGAATAGAATAAGAAATGAACACTATAAAAAACATTACTTTGCAAGATTTTTCACAAGCCCCATTTTCTTTTGAGCTCGCAAATATCGGGAAAGCTAATATTTTTTCAGTTTATCCTTTTTATGCACGCGTAAAAAAATATTTTTTTTACGCGTCATTAAGCTGGGTTTATAGCTTTTCCAAAAAAATAACAATACATTTTTTGAGGAAAAATGCGCTATACCGACTTTCCACCCATAAATTATTTTGTACGTGCATTAAAAATATGCCCTAAGTCTGCTTATCTTTATGCCCAAATCTGGCGCAAAAAAGATAAACATATGAAAATTTTAACTGAAAAGGATGAAATTCGCAAAGAGTTTCTCATTTCACCGACAATTTTCCGTAATCTCCTAGAGCCCCTAATGGGTTTGAATCTTGTCCGCTTCAAAGAAAATGACGGAACGTTTCGGATCGACCTGTCAGGGCCTAGCACAAATGAATAAATATATTGATTGCCTGCAACTGAAAATTTGTGATAGTTTATTAAACGAACATGCCTCGATTAGTCGTCGAGGCATGTTGAGTGGTTTTCATGGAAAGCAAAACCAAGCTGATATATGTTGTATTCTCAGCTTAACATTCCATGAAAAATCGCGCAACTCTTTTCTAAAGGAATGTTATGTCATCTGATGGTTATGTAAAAACTATACGTAGCGAAGAATCTTTCTATCTAGCAAGAAAACACCCTAACGCTTTTATTCTCTTACATTTCATTGCTCTTAGAGCTAGAAGGGAAAATGGATATCCCGATGGGTTAACTATTGGTCAATGCCATTTAGGAGACTATAAAGAATATGGTCTTACCGAAAAAGAATATCGGGTAGCCAAGCAGGTTTTAGAAAGACGTGGACATATAAAAATTATTGAAACTTGTCGCAGTAGAAAATCTAAAATGAGCGGAGTTTGTGCATTAAATTTCAAAAAACGCGAAAAAGAGGCGACTGAAAGGGCGACCGCTTCAACCACAATTGGAACGCTTGTAGAGCTTTGCAGCTTAACGGTTTATGATATAAATCCTGATGATGAAAATCAACAAAAGGGCGACCGAAACGGCGACCGAAGGGCGACCGAAGGGCGACCGAAGGGCGACGAACAAGAATATATAGATATATCTAAAGATATATCTTCTTATAAAGAATATGCACTGAACGCCAAACGCCCTCGGTCGGCTTCGCCGCCTCGCGCAAAAGATGCTTTGTCTTTTGATTTCGTGTCATGGAAATTTACAGGAATCACCGAAGACGACATCGTCGGATGGAAGGCAATGTATATTCATATCAACCTCGACACTGAGGTAAACAAAGCTTGCCAATGGCTAAGATCTAACCCCTCTAAGGCAAAAAAAACTCTCTGGAGAAAATTCTTAACCGGGTGGTTTCACAGAGCCAACGACTGGAAGGAAAACAAGAAGGCTTATAGCTCGATTAGCCCTAGCTTTTCAGACCGAAGAACAAAAGACCTAGAGGGAAATCCAATCAAAACGAAAGCGGAGGCACTGTTTTAACATGTCTTTACTCCAAGAAATCGATAGAAAAACTCCTGAGCAAATGCAAAAAATCTTATCTTACGCTAAGAATCCTAAAGGTTTTTTGCTCTTAGCAGGGGACAACGGAGTCGGCAAAAGCTTCGTTGCTAAGGCGATCTATGAAGCCCATGCAACTTACAAACTTCCCTACTACGACATGGACGAGGCTTTTTTTATTAATCAAGCAGACTTAAACGAGAAATGGCTCAATGCCAAAAACGAAAATAGCGCTATGGAGCTATCAAATCGTCTCAAGAAAACTAAGCTTTTAGTCTTGGATGACCTAGGAACAAAAGCCCCTTCAGACGCCTTTGCCGACTTCCTCTACGCGATCATCGACTATCGCTGGAATCACAAAGATTCTCTTGGGACTATCATCACAACGAACATGACAGGAAAAATAACCCGTGAAAGGTTTGGAGATCCTATTTTGAGCCGTATTGCTTCAGGAATTAATATTCGCTTTACTCAAGAGCTGAACGGTGAAGACAGAAGAGTTATTGACTTTTAAAAGAATGTAAGTTACTAAGAATCAAAAAGAAGGAAAAAATATGAGCGATTTTGAATTTGTTAGCCACGAGTCTTATCCAGAAGACCAGTACACGAGTGAATCCGTTGTTTTGTGTCTCGACGGAAAGCACCGAATCACCTACGTTCACAAAAAAATGCCAAATGGCGGCAAATTTTGGGATGTGATTTCCATGTCAGTGAAGTCAAACGGAGATAAAAAATATCTCAAAGCTTACTCTCCAGATAGTAACTTTCTTAGGGAAGATATTATGCATTTTCTCGAGAAGAGAAGTTGGCAAAAAGGGGTCGAGAAAGCAAGAATCTCAACACAAAATGATGGGCTTCCATTTTGAAATTAGCAGTCAGAAAATTTATAGCCTCTAGAAGGCTATTTACAGGCCCGATAACAAACGAAAATGAGTCGGTTAATACCAATATACTGCCTACTAAAAAAAAGTTCTTAAAACGCAAAAGAAAGCTTATCTCGCTAAAAACAGAAGTTGGAGAGGGGAGAGTCGTTCTTCACCTCCCGATTGAAACCGTTAGCGAAGCGAATAATTTTGATCACTGGACAAAAAAACACGCAAGGCATAAACTACAGAAGCGATTAGTGGCTTTCGCTCTTAATCCCCTTAGGGAAAAGATTAATTTGCCATGTGAGATACGTCTCACACGGATTGCACCCAGATTGCTTGACTGTTGGGACAATCTGCCTATGTCTGTCAAGTATGTTTTAGATGCTGTTTGCGCAACAGTTACGGGCGATTTTAGACCCGGAAGAGCGGACGATAATAAAGAAATTACCGTCCGCTACAATCAAGAGTGTAGGCCAGAGTATGGCGTAATAGTAGAGCTTTTGTTTAAAAGCTCTATTGATTGATGCTGTCTAAATTTTCTTCTTCCTCTTCTTCAAGATAGTTTTCTTTGTCACAAATACGAAATTTATAACCTTCAAGTTGTTTCGCTATTTCTTCTTGTAGATTATTCCACATGACATCAGTAATACTTTTTTTGTCTAAGCTCAAAATGCCACCTTTTCTAAATTGATTACTACTAATTCAGGATCTCCGACGGTCTCACCCCGGCATAAATGCCTTTCAATAATTTCCATTCGCTCGCTAAGGTCAACATATTTCTTCCTTAACTCCCCAATGTTTGCCCAAGTGCTTTTTCGAACTTTTTCGCTAGTGTCTCGCGTTTTCTCGGTGCTTGACTTCAAGTTTTTCAAGTCATCAAGAATAATTTCAAGTGTTGGTTTTTCTCTTGTAAAAAGATCTAATTGTAAGCTCATAATATGCCCTCCGATGCGGGGCATATTATCATCTCCTAGCTAAACTTGCAATTTCTTTTTTCTAATTTTTTTAGATAGTGCTCCTTCATGCGGTCGAAAGCAGGATCATCTGTTTTATCGAAATGATTTTCTGCAAGCCACATAGTAAACATCCTTAAAAAAAGCTCTGTCATCGTCGTCCCCTCGTCACAAGCCATCCTTTTCAGGATGGAATGAACTTCTACGGGGATTCTTAGCCTAAATTGTTTGTTCATTTTTTATCTCCTTTATGAAACAAGTTGCATTTTTTTTGAGGCTATCGAAACACTTCCGTGTTTTTGTCTAATCTCGTCCAAAGTCATTGACTTTCTGTTATAACTTTTATTTTCTTCGCTTCTCCAATACCAGGCGCCTTTCTTTTGAGACCAAAAAAATTGTAAGGTTTTAAGCTTCTCTTTGTGTTCGCGGGTGTTTCCTGTCACCCATAGCCATGAGCCGCAAATTTCGATTATAAGATCGGTTAAAAGAATGATTCCATTAAGCTTTTCAGCTAGCTTGAAATCCTTTTTAAGTAATTCCTCAATTTCAGTTATGCTCTTCCCGCTGGTTTGATACATTCCGGTAAGGGCTTTCTCGTATTCATTATTAATTTCCTTCATGATCTCTAAGCATCCGCCTAAATCAGGGTGATGCCTCTTCGCTAGATATTTGTATCGAGATTTAATTTCACTTTCTGTTTTTAAGTCGTCAAAGTACATGATTCCTCGTTTTTTGTTGTGTGTATCAATGTATCAAAGTACACAAATTATCGCAAGCTTTTTAAGAAAAATATTTCTGAATATAGGGATAATCGAGTATAAGCGGATGAAAAGGAGATATTTATGTTAATGCCAATAGGAAAAAGAATCATTGTTAAACCTATAGAAGCGAAAGCGGGAACTTTAATCCTGACCAATCAAAAACCTTCTCAATATCAAATATTGGAAATTGGGGATGAGGTTACGAAAGTCAAAAAAGGGGATACGATCTATTTAGAAAAACATTACGGTGCTGAAATCGAGCACGAAAAAGAAAAATTTATGGTAATTGAGGAAGGAACCATTCTCGCAAAGCTTGACTAAAACTTTTTTTATTTCATAGCTTAAAAACATGAATGAGTTAACTGTTGTTTTAAAAGATTCTGAAAGGACATATCGGCATAAGTTTTTAGCATATGAACCTTATTCCGCTTCTGATAGTGATCCCTATATTCTCCAATGTATTTCTGAAGCTATCAAAGTTTTTGGTGAAGAGCCGGAATCTATTCAAATTAAAATACATTTGGAGATCCAATAATGCCGCTACCAGCTGAATGTATGCAAAAGGGTCATCCTAGCTATGGAGGCGGGAGGCCTAGAACTGCTATTCCTTCTAAGGAAGAGCTAATTGAGTTAGGAGAGGATTTAGTAAGATGGGCTAGCGCTCCTCATAAAAAAGGGGAACCGCTACGATTGCGTTATTGTGAATGGTATACGGAAAAAGGGTTTGTTAGAAAACAATGGAAAGAGTTTTTTGATAAAGAAGAGTTTTCCACCTATTATGAAAGGGCTCAATCTATATTAGCTCGTAAATATATTGATGGGACTGTTAATCAATCTATTGCACATCGGTATTTAAGAATATATGATCCTGATGTAAAAGAAGAAGAAGATCAGACAGCTAACGAAAATGAAATAAGAAAGGCCTCGGCTCTCAAGAGCGAAGCGAAAGCCATTGAGCAGGCTAAACAGGAAGTGCTTGAAGAAGTCGCAAGAGAAAAGAGGATACCTAAATGAGAAATTGGCAAGAATTACAGAACGATGAAATAGCGGCAATATGGTCACAATATTTAAAGCACGAAGGTTGTTATAACGGCTGCTTTGAGGCGATGGATTATAGAGGCAAACCTATGCGATTAACCTTTTCTGAGATTGTAAGGCTTGTTGATGTTCTTTTGACAAGAGTTCTAGAAAAGCAGGAAGAGAAATGAATATTGGAAACAATGCTTATTATAGTCCTCCTCCTCACTCTCAGGAGATGGGAAGAATTTACGAAGAACTTCCTGATTGGTATTTGAAAAAGAAGGTAGAGGAAGAAAAAAAGGCACAGGAGAATCCTCAATTTGAGTTTAATATCCCCTTTGGCTGGACAGAATAAATTTATCAGTCATCTAAAATATCGTTTTGAGGTCTTTTATTGCCCCAAGCCTATGCAAGACGTTATCAAATTCATGAAGTCTTGTGATATTGATATGGAAGGTGCATGGCTTAAACATATAGTTCAATTTACTTCCTCTAAAAATCTTTGCATTTCGGAGCTTAAAAAGCACCTTACATCTGCATATGAAAGCGACGGATGTCAGGTTTTACTTATTGAAGGTGGAATTGTTGAGTAAAGCGGTTTTACATGCCTGATTATATCCCAACGAAACAAGAGCTAAGCAGCAAAATCTGGCGACTAACAAACCTATATTACATCACGGATAAAGCAGGGAATGAAATCAAGTTTAATCTTAACTGGGCACAAAAAGAGCTTTTTGATCGTGAATGGCATCAAATGCTTGTTCTCAAAGCTAGGCAGCTAGGTGTCACCACCTATTTTTCAATAAATTTCTTAGATGATTGTTTCTGGTATGCAAATACAAACTCAGGCATCATTGCACATAGAAAAGAAGATGCCGAAGACATCTTTAAAAAAAAGGTTAAATACGCTTATGACAGAATGCCAGCATGGACAAGAACATTCAATTCAGCAACAAATGATAGAAGCGGCGAGCTTGCTTTCGAAAATGGATCCAGTTATCGAGTGTCTACGGGCTTTAGATCAGGAACTTACCAGCGCCTCCTTGTTTCGGAGTTTGGAAAAATTTGTGCCAAATCGCCTGATGTTGCTAAAGAGATCGTCACGGGATCTCTTAATACTGTGTCTACAGATCAGATTATCGCTATTGAATCAACTGCCGAAGGAAGAGAAGGATATTTCTATGACTTTGCAAGAGAGGCCGAGAGTTTATCAAAGGCTGGAAATAACTTGTCCCCAATGCAGCAACGTTTCTTCTTTTTTCCCTGGTTTGATGAACCATCATATAGAGAATCAAGCGGAGAAATAATTGTGAGCCGTGAAACCCAAGAGTATTTGGATAAGATCGAAATAGAACGTCAAAGAAAAATTGACGAAGAACAACGCCGCTGGTATGAAATGAAACTTAGAATGTTGGGAGATTCTATGAAACAAGAATACCCCTCAACCCCAAAGGAAGCATTTGAAAGCGCCAATGAAGGTTTATATTACGGTACGCAGCTTGCCAAAATTCGTTCTTCTGGTGGGGTTTGTCGTGTTCCTTATGATGATTCGTTGCCTGTTCACACTGCCTGGGATATTGGTCTTGATGATTTTACTTCTATTTTTTGCTTTCAGGTAGAGCGTGGCGGCCAGGTTAGAATCATAAACTATTACGAAAATTGGGATGAAGGGGCTTCGCATTATTGTGATTGGATTAATAAACAAAAATACCGCTTTGGAAGACATATCTTTCCTCATGATGCACGCAAAAGAGATATTGGAGCTAAGACACAATATCTTGACCACGTTACGCCGCTCCTCGAAGGCAAGTTTGTCGTTTTGGACATCAAAGAATGTGACAAGCTGGAAGGCATCCAAACTGTTAGAAGTATGTTATCACGTTGTATATTCGACGAAGAAAAAACGGGAAAAGGATTCAAACACCTTGAAGCTTACAAAAAAGTATGGGACGATAGGCTGGGTTGCTACAAAAACACACCTTTACATGATGAGCACTCGCATGCGGCGGATGCCTTTCGTTACCTTGCGGTGGGACTAAAAGGATTAGAAAAGAAAGATGTAAGAAGTGCTGATGAAGATATCAAAGCAGTGAATAAGTATTACGGTTTATGAAAGAGTGGTTAAGATGGTTTATAGCAATGTGGTGTTTAAGGTTTGCAAAGCTATGCGTTAAAGCTGGGATTCCGGGAAGGGATTTCTTTATTAAGATTGGTGATTACTTTGCATACGATTGGCTCAAATATTAAAAGGTAAGTATGGAATATTTACTAGCCGTTTTGGCAGGAATCTTAACATTTATTGGCGGATACTTTCTTGGAAAGGTTGATGGCCATCAAGAAGGTTATAGAAAATGTATGAAAATATATCTTGAGTATTGGAAAGACATTCAATTTTAAAAACCGAAATATCCTATCATGTTGACAAGGACTTTATTAGTTTGCGGGAACTCTAAATTACATCGCTTGCAATGGGTGTAAACTCTGCACTTATTTCCTCTAACAACACACTCAACATTAATGTTGAAGAGGTTTTTCGCATGAGCGCAAGCCTCTTGTGTTTTCATAGCGGTATCTTTTGCTATCAACTTCCAGAAAACGGAATCAAATTCATTGATATACATTGGAGTAGTAAGCAGTCTGTTTTGATAGGTCATTTTAATTCCTTATGTTTATATCAGATTTCTTTCATTCTGATAATGCCTCCAAAACTTTCTTCATTTTTTTCTTAATAGAATCATTTTCCTTTTTAACGGCTTGGGTTTGACCTCGAACAATTGAAACCAATCCCTTAAATTCGTTGATCATCATATTGAGCTTGTCAACGTTTTTCATGTAATCTTCAAACTTATCAGCATATTTTATGGCTATGCTAACTTTCTCCTCTGCTTCCTGTATGCTCAAAAGCCCGTTGATTTTGTCTTGCAAAGAATTAAATGGAGAATACTCCTCATCAGAAAAAAAAACTTCTTCAATTGATTCTTTGATCATTTCTTTTATTTCATTTTTGTCCATCATTCATGCTCCGGTGGTTTTGGCGCTGGCATCCAATGCGAAGGTCCCATATATGGATAAAGATCGCATGGGCCAATATATGCTCCTCTTGGCTGAATCCCCATTAATTCACTTCCATCATTAAACCAAACAAGAACTGTTTCGTCTTGCTCTCCCTTTGTGGGAAATCTATCCTTAACGCTAATCCATTCCATCATTCTTCCTTTTCTTTAGTTAAAATACTAAGCGGCACGTAACAGTTAATTGTCAATATAAAGTTTTAATGACAAACAAATGACACAAATCATTAAATATTCCATGAAGTTGAACACATATAAACTTGCTAAAGCAACAAAACAAGGATGAAAGACAAATTTAAGAATCCGATAAAAATTGTCGTTATTTAAAATCTCTTTAGCTCTCGCATGTTTCCATGAATTCCATTTGCTTTCACAATTCACACACTGATCATTGCATTTGTCACACTCGTCTGACATTTCTTCTCCTTTGCTTAAGATTGTTACTCATTCATCAATCATGCTTTGGTGGTTTAGGTAATTCCATCCAGAATTTAACTTCTTTTACACTCATTAAATACCCATAATCGCTTGTAGCGTTGACCCACTCACATTCAGAATTTATGCAACAAACTATTTCATGTTTTTTCCCATCAGTACCTAAAACTCGTCTATCATTTGAAGGAATATTTGTTTTAGCGTTAATCCACTGCATCATTCATCTTTAATCATCAAAAAATGAATATAAATATCACCGCACTTTAACTTTCCATATTCTTCAATAGCTTCTTTAGATGGTTCACTATACATAAATTTAGGCGTCCAATGCTCTAAAGATGTTAATTCATAAATTTTATCAAAATCCTTTGAGTGAAATTTAACATAAAGGTCTTCTGAATGAGTTAACTTATTACAATGCTGGCATCTAGTCAAAACTCCTCCTTTTCCCATCCCGGAAATTCTTTATCTGGATTAAAAGATAAAGGTAACGGTTTTATGGGTTCAATCTCATCTTCCATCATTTATCCTCAGGTGATTCGGGCAATGGCATCCAATATTTAACAAGACCTTCTATTCCTTTTATTTTCCATCCTGAAGATCTATTAAATGATCCTTGACAATGCCTAACAGAAGGCTTTTGACATAAAACCGAAGCTTCAGGAAAATATCCTTCTACTAAAATCAAAACTTCACAATCATTGGAAGGAAGTTCACTTTGAACGCTAATCCACTCTTGCATCACGGTTTATCCTTATTCCTTTTCCGAAAGGGGAATCCTCTAATTCATCTTATTTATAAGAAATTCCCTTGAGATCTAAGAATGATCTGAGAAGAAAAATATCATTAGAGAATTTAACTCCTAATGTTGCTTTTTGATATATGAACTTTCCTTTATTTTGAAGGGGAATATAAATCCCATCCTGAAAATTGATTTCCTTTTCCATGTTATTCATCCTTTGGCGGTTCAGGTAGGGGACTCCAATGGGTAATTTCTATATCTTCTCTATCGTGCTCATATCCTGAACAATAGCAGTTTTCCGTAAACTTATCCCTATTCCATACGCAAGTTGAAATTGATCTTTTTCTAATATCATCATTTGAAATATTAAATTTTCTGTAATCAAATCCAACCAAGCAAAATGCCAGAAACTCACAATCTTTTGGAGCAGGTATATCACTGCATTTAATCCACTGCATCATTGATGCTCCGGTGGTTTTGGCAGGTGCATCCAGTGAGTTACTTTATATTCATCCCTTTGTAAAATACAAGCCCATAAAGGTGTAGGGCAATTTATTATATAATCAACGGACATTTCATTTTCCCAGGCCTTATAAGTTAAAACCCTTTCTTCTTCTTTGGGCAGACTGTCTTCAACGCTAATCCATTGCATCATTCACCCTTTTTATACTTTCTAAATATAATTGTTCCGGAGCAGGGAGAAATAAAAACAGGATCTTCGTCCAAGTCTAGCAAATAATTCTCTATCCCCTCTTTTAGCAAATCGAGCATAATAAAAGGGTTGCTGAGCTTTGCTTTTCTTTTCTGGCAAAGAGTTTTCTTTTTTCTGAAGGAATGTAAGACTCCTTTGCACTTCGTCAAAGTATTTTTCATATTTCTCCATTCTATTTCCATACAATGATTTTTTCTTTAACTTTTTTTCAATAAATCCTAAAATCCTAAAAAAAGTTTTGGGACTATCTTTAAATTCGGGCGTAGGTATATTCAATAAATCTTTATTAAAGAATTGAGCTATTTCTGGTGAGATAAAATTCTCAGTGTCTTGCATTAGTAAATGTCCCTTCTTGCATCTATTTCAACGATTAAAACTAAAATTTTATCCTGAATTATCCTATATATGACTCGATAATCTCCGACTCTTAGTCTACGATGGTTTTTCCATTCTTTAGTTAAAGGTTTTCCGACTTCTTCCGGCGAGAGCGAGAGCCTTTGATCGATGGCCTTGATAATCCTTTCCTGTATGTTTTTGGGGAATTTTGAAATATTTCTGTCTGCTTTTGGTCCATATTCAATTCTATACCTAATTTTCGACATAAGTCTTCCTGTGAAATTGTTTTGCATCCGCCTTCCATCCATTCTCTATCCGCTTCTTCAGCTCTTTTGGCTAAGATCATATCCTCATATTCTTCCAGCCAGTCTTCAACAACCTTGCGAATCAAGCCAGACATAGATATTTTCTTTTTATTGCAAATCAATTGCATTACCTCAGCGTCACTTGGGCTAAACGTTACATTAACTCTTGGGTTTTGAGTAGGCATAATCCTCTCCTTTTTATTTTAGTGTAACACTTCTGGTGTAAATTGTCAAGGCTAATTAAAAGGAAGAATATGCCCAAAATTTAAAGGGAACGTCTGATAATATATATTTTGTTGCATTATACCTTGTTTA
>Ga0207676_10000370_pt1 | contig 38367 bp, 32 predicted proteins | sample KBSSwiS72_FD_184307 | JGI IMG/M metagenome (GOLD analysis project Ga0207676, IMG submission 184307) | Switchgrass rhizosphere microbial communities from Kellogg Biological Station, Michigan, USA - KBS Switchgrass S7-2 (SPAdes) (version 2) | ecosystem: Host-associated > Plants > Roots >...
GGCCCAGGGACAACGTCTCATCAAGCGCCTCGGAGACGGTCCCGACGATCCCTTTAGAACCGCTCCCTCACAGGAAGCAGCGGACCGCATGCCATCCGGCGTGGGCACCCCCGAGATGCATGAAGCGCGTTGCCCCTACTGCGAGCGCGAGGTGCACGTCTACGAGACCCCGCCGCGATGCCCCCGTGCGCCTGCCCCTTGGAGGACGACCGGATGCGCCCCTACGGCTGGCCCGACGAGGAGCCTTCGCCCTCGGGTTGACCCGAGGCCAGCACACGGTCCGCGATCGCCTGCGCCTCGTCGAGACGATCACGATCGACGAACAGGCGGACGCTCAACTCCCAGATCTGGCTGAAGAAGCCCGGGTTCTTGTACCACCAGACGATCCCGGCCTTCTCGAGCTCCCCCGCGATCGCCTCGGCATGGTCGTAGGTGAACGCGCCGAGGTGGACGGTGTGGACGTCGTCGCTCACGGCACGAGCACCGCGGTTCGCCACCCGCGGACCGAGCTCACGAGCGCGAGCTCCTCGGCGTCGCGGAGCTGGTCCGGGGTGACGGGCCGTTCGGTGAGCCGGCCCTCGCGGAGCAACACGGTCCGGTAGGTGCCGGCGAGCAGGCCGGCGTCGATCGGCGGCGTCACCCACGCGCCTTCCAGGCGTACGGCGAGGTTCGCGATCGTCGATTCGGTCACCTCGCCCCGGTCGTTGACGAGCAGGACGTCGTCGAGGTCGGGCCGCCGCTCGCGGCGACGCTCGTAGGGCGCTCGGCGGGTCGTCTTGTGGAAGAGCCACACGTCCGAGGGGTCCACGGGCTCGTCGTCGAGCGCGACGCGAACCGGTCCATCGCCCGGCGGCATGTCCCGAACCTCGGTGGACAGCCCTCCGTCGCGCGCCAGCGACAACCGCACGACGCTCGGGGCCGCGACCTCGTCGACCGAGCGCTTGAGCGCCGCGGCGGCGGCCTCCGGTTCGAACCGGAAGCCGAAGTACCGCGCGGACGCGGCGAGCCGCTCGAGGTGCTCGTCCAGGTGCCGGAACCCCACGGCCGGCACGTGCGCCAGGCTCTCGAACATCTCGAACGCCGGGCGCACGTCGGTCAAGACTCGCGCCTTCGCCAGGATCTCCTCGTACTCGCCGGCCGCCGACGAGTCGTGGGTGATGCCGCCGCCGACGCCGTACTCGGCCGTGCGGGTCTGGCCGTCCAAGGCCACGGTACGGATCGCGACGTTGAAGTTCGCGCGCGGCTCGCCGGACCCCGGCGGCGCGAGGTAGCCGATCGCGCCGCAGTAGGGGCCGCGGGCCGAGTCCTCGAGATCCGCGATGATCCTCGTCGTGCGCACCTTGGGCGCGCCGGTAACCGATCCGCTCGGGAACAGGGCGCGGAAGGTGTCGAGCAGCGTGATCTCGGGACGCAGGTCGCCCTCGATCGTCGAGGTCAGCTGCCACACGGTCTCGTAGCGCTCGGGTTCGAGCATCCGTTCCACCTCGACCGAACCCGTCCGGCAGATCCGGCCCAGGTCGTTGCGGAGCAGGTCCACGATCATCGCGTTCTCGGCGCGGTCCTTCGACGAGGCCACGAGGCGGGCCGCGATCTCCTCGTCCTCGGCGAGCCAGCGGCCGCGCGGCGCGGTGCCCTTCATCGGGCGCGTCGTGACGCGGCCGCCGTCGACCCGGAAGAACAGCTCCGGCGACGCCGAGAGCACGCGGTAGCGCCCCAGGTCCAGGAACGCCGCGTACCCGCCGCGCTGCGCGAGGCACAGGTCCCGGTAGAACCCTCGCTCGTCGCCCTGGATCATCGCCCGGAGCCGGATCGTGTGGTTCACCTGATAGGTGTGCCCGGCGGCGATCAACTCGCGGATCCGTTCGACGGTCGCGTCGTAGGTCGTTCGATCGACGCTCGGGCGCCAGGGAGACCCAGAAGATCCCGAGGGGTCGAGCCGGCCGGGTTCGAGCGGCGGGAGGTCCTCCTTGCGTTCGTACAGCGCGAACCACGCGAGCGGCATCTCGGCGAACGGATCGTCGGGCGCCCGGACGTGCACCGAGAGCTCGGGGTCGAGGCCGGGCGCAGCCTCGTACGCCACGAACCCCGCCGCCCACAGTCCCCTGCTCGCGGATGACTCGGCCGCCTCGATAGCGCCGGCGACCTCGCTGGGGCGCCGGGCCTCGATCACCCCGACGGGCTCGACGAGCCGGAACGCCCGCTCGGCCCCGGCCACCAGGTCGTCGAAGCGCGCCTCGATCACGTCAGGAGCTCCCTCAGGCTCGGCGAGCTAGGATCTCCTCGATCACCTTCGGGACGACCGCGAGCGCGTCGCCCACGATCCCGAGGTCGGCGAGGCGGAAGATCGGCGCGTCGCCGTCCTTGTTGATCGCGATGATCCGCTTGGCGCCCTTCATCCCGACGACGTGCTGCGTCGCGCCGCTGATGCCGACCGCGATGTAGACCTCGGGCTTGACGGTCTTGCCGGTCTGGCCCACCTGGTACGAGTAGGGCACCCACCCCGCGTCGACCACGGCCCGGCTGGCGCCGACCGCGGCGTCGCCGATCGCGGCGGCGAGGTCGTCGAGCAGCTTGAAGTTCGACGGGTCCTGGAGCCCGCGTCCGCCGGCGATGACGACCTTCGCGTCCTCCAGCCGGGGACCGGCGGCGGTCTCCTCGTGGCGTTCGACGCGGCGGACCGTCGTGAGCTCGTCGGGGATCGGGGTGTCCACCGGCACGACCTCGGCGGTGCCTCCGCTCGGCTCCGGCACGAACGACTTCGGGCGCACGAGCACGAGGCGCGGCGCCGCGCCTTCGAGCGCCACGTCCACGACCCGGCTCCCGCCGAAGATCTGCGTCTGCGCGGTGTCGGCGTTCGTGACGTCGGTCGCGTTGCTCATCAACGTGGTCCCGAGCTTGGCCTGCAGCCGCCCGGCGACGTCGCGCGCGTCGTAGCTCGTCGAGAACAGGACGAGATCGGGCGTGTGGTCCTGGATCAGCGCGTGGAGCGTGTGCGCCGCGGGCCGGCCGAGCGTGTCCGCGTATACCTGGTCGTCGCTCGCGAACACCCGGGCGGCGCCGTGCTCGCCGAGCGCGGGCGCGGCGGACGTCGCCCCCGGACCGAGCGCGACCGCGGCCACCTCGTCGCCGATCGAACGGGCCTTGGTCAGCAGCTCGAGCGCGGATGTGCTCGAGCCCTCGGGCGTGACCTCCGCGTAGACCCAGACCTTCGTCACGTCAGATCGCCTTGGCTTCGGCCAGGAGCTCGGCGATCCTGGCCGCGGCGTCGTCGCCCGCCTGGATCACGACGCCGGCGGTCTTCTCGGGCGCCTCCGAGACCGAGGTGACGCGTTGCGCGGGCGCCACGTCGGTCTCGGTCAGGCCCAGGTCGGCGAGCGACAGTTGCTCGAGCGGCTTGGACTTCGCGGCCATGATGCCCTTGAGGGTGGGGTAGCGCGGTTCGGCCCCGCTCCCGGTCACGGTCACGAGCGCGGGCATCGGGCTCGTCACGACGTCGTAGCCGGCCTCGGTCTGCCGTTCCACGCGGAGCGCGCCGTCGGCGACCTCGACCTTGCGCGCGAAGGTCGCGCTCGGCACGCCGAGGAGCTCGGCGATGGTCATGGGGAGCGTGCCGGTGTAGCCGTCGGTGGATTCGACGCCGGCGAGGACGAGGTCGAACGGCGTCCGTCCCACGGCTGCGGCGAGGACCCTCGCCGTCGCGAGGGCGTCGGCGCCGCGGAGCGCGGGATCGGTCACGAGCACTCCGCCGCTCGCGCCCATCGAGAACCCTTTGCGGAGCGCGGAGGTCGCGACCTCGGGGCCCATCGAGACCAGCGTCACCTCACCGCCGTGCGCCTCGACGAGCTGGAGTGCGGCCTCGACCGCGAACTCGTCCCCTGGATCGAGCGCCCCGTCGACGCCCTCGCGAACGAGGAGGTGGTCCTCCCCGAGCGTGGGTGTCCCCTGCGGTTCGGGGACGTACTTGACGAGCACGGCGACGTTCACGGGGATCCCTCCATCGGTCGGCCCGAGGATACCCGCGGCGACGGCGGCGCATGCACCTCGTAGCATCTGACCCCATGCCGTCGAAGGGATCCGTGCTCGTCGCGATGTCCGGTGGCGTCGACTCGTCTGTCGCCGCCTGCCTGCTGCTCGAGCAGGGCTACGACGTCGTGGGCTCGCACATGCGGCTGGTCCACCTCGACGGGGTGGAACACGGCTGCTGCGGTCCGGCCGCGCGGAACGATGCCGCGGAGGTCGCCCGGATCGCGGGGTTCCCGTTCGAGATCTGCGACCTGTCCGACGAGTTCGAGCGGACCGTGATCGGCGACTTCGTGGCCGAGCACGAGGCCGGTCGTACCCCGAACCCGTGTGCGCGCTGCAACGGCGAGATCAAGTTCGGCGCCTTCCTGCGGCGGGCGGACGAGCTCGGGATCGATGCGGTAGCGACCGGGCACTACGTGCGTTCGGATCGACGCGGCGGCCGCCTCCGCCTGTTGCGCGGCGCCGACCCCGCCAAGGACCAGTCGTACATGCTGCACATGCTCGGCCAGGTTGAGCTGTGGAGGTCGCGCTTCCCGGTCGGCGGTATGCCGAAGGCCGACACGCGCGCGGCCGCCGAGCGCTTCGGCCTCCCGGTCGCGAGCAAGCCCGACTCGCAGGAGCTGTGCTTCGCGCCGAGCGGTATGGCGGGCGCGTACCTCGCGACGGTCGCGCCGCACCTGATGCGCGAGGGCGAGGTCGTCGATACGGACGGACGCGTGCTGGCGCGGCACGGGGGTTCGGCGGTGTTCACGGTCGGGCAGCGGCGCGGTCTCGGCGTCTCGGGACCCGAGCCCTCCTACGTGCTCGAGATCGATCCGGCGGCCAACCGGGTGATCGTCGGGCCGGGGGAGCTGCTGGCGCGTTCGGGCGCGATCGCCGATCGCGTCTCGTGGGTGGCCGGCGAGCCGCCGTCCGCGGGGCGCTTCGAGGCCGAGGTCCGGATCCGGTACCGGGGCGACGACGTCGCGGCCGTGGTCGAGCCCCACGGCGACGCTGTCCGGATCGAGTTCCGGACGCCGCAGCGCGGCGTCGCGCCCGGGCAGAGCGCGGTGGTCTACCGAGGCGACGAACTGCTCGGCGGCGGTCGCATCGTCGACGTGCTCCCCTGAGCGGAGGCGAACGCTGCCGCGCGCCGGATGAGCCCGGGACGGTCGGTCGGCCCGGATATCATCGCTCGGTGGAGGGCCCCCGTCCGTGAGACTGCTCAAGCGCAAGGCGCGCAGCTTCGAGATCCAGGTGCAGGAGATGACCCTGCACATCCAGGCCGCGACCGACGTGGACGAGGAGTCGCGCGCCGCCGCCCTGTCGTTCTGGGAGATCCTGCACACCTACTCGATCCGCAACCCGGAGTTCCGATCGTCCAAGCGCCCCGTGAAGGTGCCGGGCGGCGCCCCCGAGATCGTGCGCGAGATCGCCTCGACCGCCGCCCGAGCGGGGGTGGGCCCGATGTTCTCGCTCCAGGGCGCGGTCACCGACCACGTCGGCCGGTTCCTGGCCCGCGAGGTGAGCGAGGTCACCGTCAACTGCGGCGGCGACTACTCGATCCGTTCGCGACGCCGGCAGAAGCTGACGGTCGTCCGCCGGCCGGGCTCGTCGGTGGCCGTGGTGGTCCCCGCCCATCGGGAGGGCGTCGGGATCTCGATGACGCTGGGGAGCGCCGCGAAGCGTTCGGAGGTCGACGGCCTGGCCGTGCTGGCCGAGTCCTGCATGCTCGCCGGCGCCGCGGCCGCGGGGGTGCAGGCGATCCTGCCCAAGGAGAACGGGCTGCAGGGAGCGATGGCCTACCTCAAGCAGGTGCCCGGCGTGATCGGCGGCGTGGTGTTCCTCGGGGAGCGGATCGGCATAGCCGGAGGTCTGGAGCTCGCGGCATGACCGGTTCCGCCGAGGAACGCGAGCTCGCGAAGGCGAAGCTCCGCGTCGAGGAGCTGCGCGAGCAGGCCAACTTCCACTCGTACCGGTACCACGTGCTCGATGACCCCGAGGTCTCCGATGCCGAGTACGACGACCTGATGAAGGAGCTCCGAGCGCTCGAGGAGCGGTTCCCCGAGCTCGTCACGCCGGACTCGCCCACGCAGCGGGTCGGCGGGACGCCGGCGGACCTGTTCGCGCCCGTTGAACACCGAACGCCGATGCTCTCGCTCGACAACGCGTTCAGCCGCGAGGAGATCGAGGCGTGGGCGGCCCGGGTCGAGCGGGGCGTCGGGTCGGGCGCGAGCTGCTCGTGCGAGCTCAAGATCGACGGGATCGCCGTCGCGCTCACCTATCAGGACGGCGTCCTCACCAAGGGGGCGACGCGTGGCGACGGCCGGATCGGCGAGGACATCACCGCCAACGTCCGGACCGTGCGCAGCGTCCCCCAGCGTTTGCAGCTGAAGGACCCGCCGGCCTACCTCGAGGTCCGCGGCGAGATCTATCTGCCGGTGAAGGCGTTCGAGCGCCTGAACGAGGAGCTGCTCGCCGCCGAGAAGCGGGCGTTCGCGAACCCGCGCAACGCCGCGGCGGGCTCGCTCCGACAGAAGGACCCGAGGATCTCGGCCTCGCGACCGCTGGCGCTGTTCGTGCACTCGTTCGGGTACGCGGAGGGGATCCGGTTCGACTCACACTCGGGCTTCCTCGACTGGTGCCGCGACGCCCGGCTGCCCGTCGCCCCCACCTCCGAGGTCAAGCAGGACGTCGATGGGGTGATGACCTACCTCGAGCACTGGGAGGCCCACCGTCACGGCGTCGACTGGGAGGTCGACGGCGCGGTGATCAAGGTCGACCAGGTCGCGCAGCAGCAGGAGCTCGGCGCGACGAGCCACGCGCCCCGATGGGCGATCGCGTACAAGTTCCCCCCCGAGGAACGCACCGCCTTGCTGCGGAAGATCGACGTGCACACCGGACGTACGGGGAAGGTGACGCCGTTCGCGGTGCTCGAGCCCGTCGTCGTGGGTGGCGTGACGATCACCTACGCCACGCTGCACAACGAGAGCGAGGTCGCGCGCAAGGACGTGCGCGAAGGCGATTCGGTGATCGTTCGGCGCGCGGGCGATGTGATCCCCGAGATCGTCGGGCCCGTGCTCGCCAAGCGCAAGAAAGGCGCCCGGAAGTGGAAGTTCCCCACCAAGTGCCCCTCCTGCGGGACCGAGCTCGTCCGGCCACCCGGCGAGGCCGACCACCGGTGCCCGAACCCCAACTGCCCGAGCCGCAACGTCGAGTGGCTGTACTCGTTCGGCTCGCGTGGCGGGCTGGACATCGAGGGGCTCGGCTACATGACGGGGATGGCGCTGCTCGACCGCGGGATCGTGAAGGACCCCGCCGATATCTTCACGCTCACGGCGGAGGACATCGGCCAGCTCGAGGGGTTCGCCGACAAGTCGATCACCAACCTGCTGGCGTCGATCGAGCGCGCGAAGGACCGGCCGCTGTGGCGGCTGCTCACGGCGCTCAACATCCGCCACGTCGGCACGCACGTCGCGCAGGTACTCGCCAACGCGTTCGTCTCGGTCGACGCACTCTTGGCGGCGTCGGCGCAGGACATCGACGACGTCGAGGAGATCGGGCCCGAGATCGCGAGGAGCGTGCACGATTGGTTCGCCGACCGCGGCAACCGCCGGCTGATCGAGAAGCTCCGCGCCGCCGGTGTCCGGATGCAGGACGAGGTCCGCAAGCCCAAGGGCAAGCAGCCGCTCGCCGGCACGAGCATCGTCCTGACCGGTGGACTGGAGAGCATGTCGCGCGAGGAGGCGATCGAGACGGCGCAGGCCGCCGGCGCCCGGGTCGCCTCGAGCGTCTCGAAGAAGACGGACTTCGTCGTGGTCGGGACCGACCCCGGCTCCAAGGCCGCGAAGGCCGAGCAGCTCGGCGTCGCGATCATCGACGAGAAGGAGTTCCGCAAGCGTCTCGGCCGCAAGTAGCGCCCGGCGGCGTGTGGCACGATGCTCGCGTCCCGAGCGAAGGAGGCGCCGTGGCGGCCGTCGTGATCGACGGGAACGCGATCGCCGAGCAGCTCCGGCAGAGCATCGCCGACGAGCTCCAGGTGCTGCGCCTGTCCGAGGTTCGGCCTGGCCTGGCCACCGTGCTGATCGGTGAATCGTTCGACGCCCAGGCGTACGAGAAGCACGTCAAGCGTCTGGCGGAGAGCCTCGACTACCGGTACGTGTGCGAGCGCCTGCCTGAGGACATCGAGCTCGCCGACGTCATCGCCACCCTCGGCAAGCTGAACGCCGACCCGCGGATCACCGGCATCCTCGTGCTGCATCCCCTGCCACCGCACATCCCCGAGGCCGAGATGAACAGCGCCGTGGACCCACGCAAGGACATCGAGGCGGTGCATCCGATGAACGCCGGGCTGCTGGCGCAGGGCCGGGCCCGATTCCTGCCGTCGACGCCCGCGTCGTGCTTCTACCTGCTCGACCACTACGCGGACGCGCACGGCGGCGGGCACGAAAGCTTCTACTCGGGCCGGACGATGGTGGTGATCGGGCGTTCGAACAGCGTGGGCAAGCCGGCGCAGATGCTGGGACTTCAGCGCAACGCGACCGTGATCGCCTGCCACAGCCGGACCAAGCCGCTCGATGCGTACACGAGCCAGGCGGACATCCTGATCGTGGCGGCCGGCGTCCGCGGGATCGTCGATGGCTCGATGGTGAAGGAGGGTGTGGTCGCGGTGGACGTCGGGATCCACGCGGTCAAAGACGAGGAGACCGGCAAGACGCGCATGGTGGGCGACCTGGATTTCGAGTCGGTCGCCGCTCGCGCCGCGGCGATCACGCCGGTCCCGGGCGGCGTGGGGCCGATCACCGACGTGTGGCTCGTGGGCAACGCGCTGATGGCCGCGGCGATCGCCCACCAGGTGGAGCCGCGGTTCGGCCTGTTCCGCTAGGCGGTCCTCGCGGCCGCAGGCTCGGCCGGTGGCCTCAGCCCGGGTGTGGTGTCTCGAGCAACGCACTCAGACAGAACCCTCACGCCGCGCTCGCGAAGAGCCTCCCCGTCCGAACCTCGATCTCGAGACTCGCCCGACCCCGAGCCGCCGCTAGACTGCGCGCATGCCGGTCGAGATCGACATCGAGCACGTGGCGAGGCTCGCGCGTCTCGAGCTTACGGACGAGGAGAAGGCGCGACTTCGCGACCAGCTCGGCGTGATCCTGGAGAACGCCGCGAAGGTGAGCGAGGTCGCGACCGACGACGTGCCTCCGACGGCCTACGCGATCCCGCGTTCGAACGTGCTCCGGCCGGACGAGGTCACGACCTCGCTCACGGTCGAGGAGGTCCTGTCGAACGCGCCCGAGGTCGAGGACGACCGCTTCAAGGTCCCGAAGGTCGTGGAGGTCGAATGACAGAGCTGTGCGACCGTTCGGGGAGCGAGCTCGCAGCCGCGATGCGGGCCGGCGAGTGCTCGGCCGTCGAGGTCCTCGGCTCGTGCCACTCGCGTATCGATGCCGTCGACGAACGCGTCGGCGCGTTCCTCGCGCGCACCGACGAGCTCGCGCGCGAGCAGGCCAAGGCCGCCGACGCGCAGATCGCCGCCGGCGACGCGCCGGGCGCGGCCGGGATCCCTCTCGCGCTGAAGGACGTGCTATCCACGCGCGGCGTGACGACCACCTGCGGCTCGAAGATCCTCGAGACCTACGTCCCGCCCTATGACTGCACGCCGTGGGAGCGCCTCGGACTGGACGGCGGTGTGCTGGTCGGCAAGACCAACTGCGACGAGTTCGCGATGGGCTCGTCGAACGAGAACTCGGCGTTCGGGCCCGTGCACAATCCGTGGGACCTCCGGATGGTCCCCGGCGGCTCGAGCGGCGGGAGCGCCGCCGCCGTCGCGGCCGGAGAGGCCGTGTGGGCGCTTGGGACCGATACCGGCGGCTCGGTGCGGCAGCCCGCGTCGCTCTCGGGGGTGGTGGGGCTCAAGCCGACCTACGGCCTGATCAGCCGATACGGACTGATCGCGTTCGCGTCCTCGCTCGACACGGTGGGGACGCTAACCCGGAGCGTCCGCGACGCGGCGGTCCTGCTGTCGGCGATCGCGGGCAAGGATCCGATGGACGCGACGTGTCTGGACGAACCGCGGCGCGACTACACCGAGGGGCTCGAAGGCGAGATCTCGGGTCTGCGGGTGGGGGTCGTGAAGGAGGCGTTCGGCGAGGGCGTGGAGCCGGGCGTGCGCGACAGCGTCCGGCATGCGGTCGACGAGCTCGCGAACCTCGGAGCGCAGGTGGGGGAGGCGTCGCTGCCCCACGCGGACTACGCGCTCTCCGCCTACTACCTGATCGCACCCTCGGAGGCCTCGTCGAACCTCGCGCGTTACGACGGCGTCCGCTACGGCCTGCGCGTTGACGGCTCGGACTCGGTCGAGATGATGACCAAGACGCGGGGCGCGGGGTTCGGCGCCGAGGTCAAGCGCCGGATCATGCTCGGCACCTACGCGCTCTCGGCCGGCTATTACGACGCGTACTACGGCCAGGCGCAGAAGGTCCGCACGCTGATCATCCGCGACTACGAGGCGGCGTTCGGGTCGTTCGACGTGCTCGTTTCGCCGACCTCGCCGACGACGGCCTTCCCGATCGGCGCGAAGGTCGACGACCCGCTCGCGATGTACCTGAACGACGTCTTCACGATCCCGGCGAACCTCTCGGGGACGCCGGCGATCTCGATCCCGAGCGGCGTGGACGGCGCGGGCCTGCCGGTCGGCCTCCAGCTCACCGCGCCGGTCCTGGCCGAACCGACCCTGCTACGGGTCGCGAACGCCCTCGAGGCTGCGCTCGGGTTCGACGCTCGTCCCGCGCTGATCGCCGCCTGAGGGTTCGCGCGTTGCGCCACCGGCCGACACGATCAACGCGACCGCCACGACGATGATGACGCCGGCGAGTAGCGTGCTCGCCGTGAACGTCTCGTTCAGGAGCACCGAGCCGACGATCACGGCGCCGATCGGCGTCACGTAGGCGTAGGTCGCCACGAGCGACGTCCGCGCGTTGCGGAGCAGCCACAGGTAGCAGGTGAAGCCGATCCACGACCCAACGACCACGAGGTACCCGAGCGCGATCCACGACGCCCGAGAGATCGACCCGGTGCGGATGTCCCCGAATTCGCCCGCGAGACCGCCCACGGCGACGAAGATCCCGGCCGCGACCAGCATCTCCATCCCCGCGGCTACGAGCGGGCGGCTCGGGAGCAGCGCGTGGCGCTGGTAGATCGAGCCCGCGGCCCAGCACGCGGCGGCGGCGAGCGCGAGCACCAGCCCGCCCATGTCGATCTCGCCCTCGAGCGCGTTGCCGCCGACGAGCAGCGCCGCGCCGACGAACCCCACCGCGAGCCCGATGACCACCAGGCGCGGCTGCCGGTGCCCGAGAACGACCCGGTCGATCGCGGCCATCCACAGCGGGACCGTGGCGATCGCCAGCCCGGCCATCCCGGACGGGATCGTGCGTTCGGCCCACACGATCCCGCCGTTGCCGCCGAACATCATCAGCGCCGCCACCACGGCCGCGCCGCGCCACTGCACGGCTCGGGGCCGGTCGCCGCGGCGGTCGCCGAACCGGAGCGCGACGGGCAGCAGGAGGCCTCCCGCGATCAGGAATCGGAGGCCGCCCCCGAGCAGCGGCGGCATCGTCTCGTTCACGACGCTGATGCCGACGAACGTCGTGCTCCACGCCACGTAGACCAGGGAGAGCGCGATCCAGATCGTCGTGGGGGAGCCGCTCCCTCGAGCGGTCGGTTGCTCGATCGGAGCGGACATGCCGTTCACGATACGGCCGGCCCGCGGCGGCGTCACTGTCGTTCGAACGTTTGATGGTTACGGCGGGATCGAGTTCGTGCTCCACGGCCGCTCGCGCGAACCGCGACCGGCCGCGACGCACGGCTCCGATAGGCTTGGCTCGTCATGGCGATCGCGTACGAGACCGTGATCGGGCTCGAGTGCCACGTCGAGCTCTCGACCGACACGAAGATGTTCTGCGGGTGCCGCAACGCGTTCGGGTCCCCGCCGAATTCGAACGTGTGCCCGGTCTGCCTGGGCCTGCCGGGCTCGCTCCCGGTGCCGAACGAACGCGCGATCGAGTCGATCGTGCGGATCGGGCTCGCGCTCGGCTCGGAGATCGCGCCCGGCTCTCTGTTCCACCGGAAGAACTACTTCTATCCCGACATGCCGAAGGACTACCAGATCAGCCAGTACGACCTTCCCGTGTGCGTCGGCGGCCGGCTCGAGATCGAGGTCGACGGCGAGCGAAGGACGATCGGCATCACGCGCGTCCACATGGAGGAGGACACGGGCAAGACCTCGCACGTGGGTGCCGGGGGACGGATCGGGCAGGCCGACTACGCCCTCGTCGACTACAACCGCGCCGGCGTGCCGCTCGTCGAGTGCGTGTCCGAACCCGACATGCGCTCGGCCGAAGAGGCGCGGGCCTACTTCACGGAGCTGCGAGCGACGCTCGAGGCGCTCGACGTCTCGGACGTGCGGATGGAAGAGGGGTCGCTCCGCTGCGACGCGAACATCTCGACGCGGCGTGCGGACGAGACGGCGCTCGGCATCAAGGTCGAGATCAAGAACCTCAACTCGGTGCGCTCGCTCGAACGGGCGCTGCGTTTCGAGGAGGAGCGGCAACGCAACGCGCTCGAGCACGGTGAGCCGCTCGTCCAGGAGACCCGGCACTTCGACGAGGAGACCGGCGCGACGCACACGCTGCGTTCGAAGGAGGAGGCGTTCGATTACCGGTACTTCCCCGAGCCCGACCTGCCGCCGCTCGAACCCGGCCGCGCGTGGGTGAAGGGGTTGGAGGCCGAACTGCCCGAGCTCCCCGCCGCACGCCGCGACCGATACGTCACCGAGCTGGGACTCAGGCCCGAGCAGGCCAGGATCCTCGCGGGCGCGCCCCCGACGGCCGCGTTCTTCGAGGCGACCTGCGCGCTCGGCGCCGATGCCGCGTCCGCCGCGAACTGGATCACGCAGGATCTCGCCGGGCTCGTGAACACGGCGAGGATGGAACTGGCCGCCGCGAAGATCACGCCGCAGCACATCGCGGATCTCGTCGCACTGGTGGCCGACGGTACGATCTCGGCGACCGCTGCCAAGCAGGCGCTCGAGGAGGCGTTCGAGACCGGCGACGCGGCCGAGGCGATCGTCGAACGCCGAGGACTGCGGCAGGTTGTGGACTCGGCTGCGCTCGAGGGGTGGGTGGACGAGGCGATCGCCGAGAATCCCGGACCCGTCGAGCAGTTCCGCGGCGGCAAGGAGGGTGCGCTCAACGCCGTCCTCGGTCAGGTGATGAAGAAGTCCGGTGGCTCGGCCAACCCGAAGGCCGTCCGCGAGCTGCTCCTCCAGCGCCTGTCCGGGTCCTGAACCGGCCGCCGGTGAGGGTCGACCGGAGGGCGCCGAAACGTTACCCCTGGTGGCAGCTCATCCTGCTCGGGCTCGTGGCGATGGTGGAGGCCCTGTTCCGGCCGCTCGGGCGGATGTGGCGCTCGGAGGACCCGCTCGACACCTACGGGCTGGCGCACTTCGGCAGCGTGGCTGGCGACGCGATGGTGGCGATCGCGCTCGCCGGCTCGATCTTCTTCCAGATCCCGCCCCCCGACGCCGAGGTCAAGGTGGCGGCGTTCCTCGCGCTCACGATCGCGCCGCTCGCGGTCGCCGGGCCGTTCCTGGTGCCGCTGCTCGACCGCGCGGGGCCGCGGCGCGCGATCTCGTTCGGCGCGGCGATCGGGCGGGCCTTGGTCTGCCTGTACGCGGCGCCGAGGTTCGGCACGCTGCTGCTGTTCCCCTGCGCGTTCCTGCTCCTGGTGCTCTCGAAGGTGCACGCGATCACGAAGAACGGCCTCGCCGTCGCGTACGCGGGTCCGAACGAAGGCCTCGTCCGCGCGAACGCCCGCCTCGGCCGCATCGCCACCGGCGGCGCGGTGCTGGCGGCCGGGCCTGCGTTCGCGCTCCTCAGGCTCGGGGGCGACGCCGAGGCCGTGCTGTACGGCGCGGCGGTCGTGTACGGGATCGCCGCGCTCCTCAACCTCCGCCTGCCGCACCCGAAGGTGACGGGCGGGCAGGCCGAGGTCTCCAAGCGCGGCGCGATCCCGCAGCTCACCGCGCCGGCGATCGGCGCGGCGGGGCTGCGCGCGGCGAGCGGGTTCCTCCTGTTCGCGCTCGCGTTCGCGCTCCGGCGCAGCGGCGAGCCGACGTGGTGGTTCGTGGTGCTCGCAGGCTCGGCCACGGCGGGCGCCTACCTCGGCGACCTGATCGTTCCGCGGCTGCCCGCGAACCTGCGTGAGGAGGCCGTCGTGATCGGCTGCTTGATCGCGGCGGGGATCGGCGCGATGCTCTCCTTCTTCGCGTTCGAGCTCGTTGTGCTCGTCCTGTTCGCGACGGTCGTCGGAGCGTCGTCCGAGCTCGGGAGGCTCGCGTTCCAGACGTTGATGCAGCGACTCGCGCCCGGCGGCTCGCACGGGCGGGTGTTCGTCCGCTACGAGATCTTGTTCCAGCTCGCGTGGGTCGGGGGCGCGCTCATCCCGGCGCTCGCGCCGATCGACTTCCGCGAGGGTTTCCTGATCCTGGCCGCGCTGTATCTCGTCGCGATCATCGGGTATCTGACGCCGGACATCCTCGCGCGCCGGCGTGGATGAGGTTCGCGGGGGGTGCGGTAGGCTGCGGCAGAGCCGTTGCGGGCGGGTGACCGGCGCGGACGGGCGACCGACGGAGGAGGAGCGCGTTCATGGGGGAGTGGGTGAAGGTCGGTTCGGCGGGCTCGGTGCCCGAGGGCGAGGTGACTGCGTTCGGCGTGGGCGAGCGCCAGGTGGCCGTCGCGAACGTCGAGGGCGACCTGCACGCGTTCGACGACGTGTGCACCCATCAGCAGTGCTCGCTCGCGGAGGGCGAGCTCGACGGGACGACGATCGAGTGCCCCTGTCACGGCAGCCAGTTCGATGTCACCAGCGGTGAGGCCATCGGCGGACCCGCGGTCGATCCCGTGGACGTGTTCGAAACCAAGGTCGAGGACGGCGAGCTGAAGGTCCTCGTGAACGACGTCGCCGGCGAGTGACGACCTTCGTCGTCGTCGGGGCCGGGCTCGGCGGCGGAACGGCCGCCGCCACGCTCCGTGAGGAAGGGTTCGACGGGGATCTCGTCCTGATCGGCGCGGAGCAGATGGCGCCCTACGAACGACCGCCGCTGTCCAAGGAGTACCTGCGCGGCGAGTCCGACCACCACTTCGTCCGGCCCCCCGAGTGGTATCAGGAGCACCAGATCGACGCGCGCTTCGGCGCGAAGGCCGAACGCGTCAACGTCGCCGACCGCGTCGTCGAGCTCGAAGGCGGCGAGCGGGTGCCGTTCGACCAGGTCGTGATCGCCACCGGCGCCCGCAACCGCAAGCCGAAGATCGAGGGGCTCGGACTGCCGGGCGTCTACGACCTGCGCTACGCGCCCGACGCCGACGCGATCAAGCAGGCGGCGAAGCAGGGCAGCAAGGCCGTCATGGTCGGGATGGGCTTCATCGGCGCGGAGGTGGCGGCCTCGCTCCGGCAGCTCGGCCTGGACGTCACCGTGGTCGAGTTCTTCGGCTCGCCGCTGGAGCGGGTCCTCGGGCCGACGCTCGGGGGCGCGATCGAGTCGCTTCACCGCGACCACGGCGTCGAGATGATATTCCGCGACGGCGCCGAACGCTTCGAGGGCGACGGGCGGTTCGAGGCGATGATCACCAAGGAGGGGCGCAGGATCGAGGGCGACTTCGCCATCGTCGGCGTCGGGGTGGAACCGGTGACCGATGTCGCCGATGGAGGCGTCCCGGTCGACAACGGGATCCCGGTCGACGCGACCCTGAAGACCAGTGTCGAAGGGGTCTGGGCGATCGGCGACGTCGCACGCCACGACCATCCCGTGTTCGGGTCGATCCGGGTCGAGCACTTCGACAACGCGCTGAAGATGGGGGAGCATGTCGCCAAGAACCTGCTGGGCACGCCGGCGGTGTTCGACGACGCGCACTGGTTCTGGTCCGATCAGTACGACGCGGCGATCCAGATGGCCGGTTTCGCCACCGAGTGGGACGATATGGTCGTGCGTGGCAGTCTCGAGGACCGGAGCTTCGCGGCGTTCCTGCTGAAGGACGGGCGGCTGCTGTCGACGTTCAGCATGAACCGGAAGTTCGACGTCCGGCGTTCGATGCCGCTGATCCTGGCCAAGGCGCATCCGGAGCGGGAGCAACTCGCCGATCCCGAGTTCGACCTGCGCGAGCTCCACCCGCCGAAGGAGCAGGCCACATGATGCAGCCGAACATCACGCACATGCCGTGCGACCTGAACCAGCAGCAGAAGCGGCACGACGCGCGCAAGGACTCGCTGGCTCGCGCCGTCGCCTGGCGGATGGGCAAGCGCTCGTGGCTCGACCGGCTCCTGCGGCGCGGAACGCCCGGGCTCGAGCTGTCGGCCGAGGACCTCCGGCCGTACGAGACCGAAGACGCGTTCCACGGCTTCCAGGTCTGAACGGCCCCCTGGCCACCGGGAAGAAGGGTCAGTCGACGGTGAGCCGCCCCGAGATCTCTTCGGGCCTTCCCTCGGCCTCGATCTTGCCGTCGCGGAACAAGATCACGCGGCTCGAGTAGCGCAGCGCCTCGGGGTTGTGCGTCGCCGCGAGGACGGCGCCCCCGCGGCGGATCACCTCCCACAGCGCCTCGAGGATCAGGTCGGCGTTCTCGGTGTCGACCTCCGCGATCGGCTCGTCGGCGAGCACCACCTCGGGCTCGCTGATCAAGGCGCGGGCGACCGCGACACGCTGCTGCTGCCCGGCGGACAGCTCGAACGTCCGGTTTTGCATCCGGTCGCCGAGCCCCAGCCGCGCGAGCCACATCTCCGCGCGGGCCTTCGAGTCCTTCAACGGGACGCCGGAGACGCGCAGCGGCAGTTCGACGTTCTCGATGGCCGAGAGCGTGGGCAACAGCCCGAAGCTCTGGAACACGAAGCCCATCCCGGTCCGGCGGAGCTCGATCTGCTCCTCGAACGAGAGCTCGCGGATCGGGCGGTCCTTCCACCGGACCTCTCCGGCGTCGGGCGCGTCCAGCCCCGACAGCACCCCTAGGAACGTCGTCTTGCCCGAACCCGACGGTCCCATCAGCGCCACGAAGTCCTTCGCGGCGAGCGAGATCGAGGCGCCGCGGACCGCCTGGACGCCGTTCGCGCCCCGATAGGTCCGGACGATGTCGGTGGCCGAGAGCAACGGCTCGCGCCCGTCCGGCGCGCGCGGCGGCGCGGGCGCGGGTCCGCCCTCGGAGCCCGGCGGCCGCCAGCGATCACTCACCGAGGAGCCCCCCCTCGCCCTTGCGCCGGATCCGGACCTCGCCGTCGCGGACCTCGACCTCCAGATCGACGCCGCTCAGCGCGTCGATCGCCTCGTCCGGCAGCCGGGCGCGACCGTCGGTGCCGAGCGGCTCCATCGGCTTGCCCTCGACCAGCAGCTGGCCGTCGCGGAGCCGGAGCTGACGGTGCGCGCGCTTCGCGGCCAGCAGGTCGTGGGTGACCATCACGATCGTGACGCCGAACTCCCGGTTCACGCTCTCGAACGCATCGAGCACGAGGGCCGCGGACTCGCTGTCGAGCTCCGCGGTCGGCTCGTCGGCGAGCAGGATCTTCGGCAGGTTCGAGAGCGCGACGGCGACCGCGACCCGCTGCTGTTCGCCGCCCGAGAGCTGGCCGGGTCGGTGATTCGCGCGGTGGGGGAGCCCCACGACCTCGAGCAGCTCGCGGGGGGTCCGGCGCGCCGCGGGGATCCTGACGCCGCTCGCCGTCGAGGGGAGCCGGACGTTCTCGACGACGTTGAGGTACGGGACCAGGTTCCGCGCGGTGCCCTGCCAGACGAACCCGATCCGGTCGCGCCGGTACTCGGTGAGGTCGTCCTCGTCCAGGCGCCCGAGGTCGCGGCCCTCGACCTCGACGGTGCCGGCGGTTGCACGGTCCAGGCCTCCGATCATGTTCAGGATCGTCGACTTGCCCGAGCCGCTCGGGCCCACCACGGCCAGGAACTCGCCCTCGCCGACGTCGAAGTCCACGCCGCCGAGCGCCACGACGCCGGTGTCCGCGATCCGGTAGATCTTGAACACGTGGCGGAACCGCACGAGCGCCTCGCGGAACGAACTCGGCGGCTCGGCGCTGCTCCGCCGCACCTCGGTCTCGAACCGCCGGCCCGTGGGGGCGCCCGCCGCCTGGCTCATTCGGCCTCACCCCGCAGCACGGAGGTCACCGAGGACCGCAGGAGCGCTCGGAGCGCCGCGAGCAGGCCGATCGCCGACGCGGCGATGATCGCGCTCAGCGAGATCGCGAGCGCCGGCCAGTCGAATACGAGGATCGGCGGCGGGAATGCCGACCCGATGCTCCGGCCGACGTAGGGCATCAGCAACCGGAGGACGCCGAACCCGATCCCCGCGCCGGCGAGGATCGCGAACGTGATCATCAGCCCCTGCTCGAGCAGCAGGACGCGGGTCACCTGCTTGGGTTCGGTCCCCATCGCGCGGAGCGAGGCGAACTCGAACTCCCGGCGCCGCTGCGCGAAGTACAGGCCGACCGCCACGCCGAGCACGACGAGCCCGAGCCCGCCGACGGCGGTCGCGAAGTTCATCCCGACCGCGAGCGACTGCGGCAGTTGCGCGAGCGCGCCGATGATCGGCCCGGCCGCCTGCGTCGCGCCCGGGATCATCCCGGCCTCCTTGAGCGCCGGGCGGGGGTCCTCGTCGCCCATCGCCCACACCTCGTTCAACGCGAGCCCCGGCTCGGGGATCCGCACGGCCGCATCCAGCAGCGCAGGCGTCGAGACCACCACGAAGTCGCCGAGCACCGAGGGGAACGCCTGCGCGAGCGCGGCCTGCTGGAACTCGAGCCGCTGGCCACCGATCGTGGCGACGAACGACGAGCCCTGCGAACGCGAAACCTCCGGCGAGATGAGCGCCGGCAGCGGCCCCAACGGCGGCGCGATGCCGCCGACGACATGTCCCGCACCCGTGTCGATCTCGAGCGAGATCCCCGACCCTGCCGGAGTCACCTTGCCGTCGCTCCCGCGCCACTGCAGCGGCGCCCAGGTCCCGAGCTCGATCCGGTCGCCCGCGGTGACGTCCCGTAGCTCCAGAGCGAAGGAGTCGGGGACTTCGGCGGTGCCCTCCTCCAGGAACGTGATGGACAGGATCGCGTCGGCACCGTCGAGGTTCGCCTCGTACGTCTTCGTCCCCTGCTCGATCGTGCCGGCCGTGGCCGTCCGGACGTGATCGTCGGCGGTCTCGTACGTGACCTGGAGCTGGAGACCCTCGGCTGGCGCGCCGGCCGTTACCGTCGCCGAGAACGACTCGCCCGAGACCGGGACCGCCGGGTCCGGCACCTCGATGTCCTGCAGCCAGGTCTCGAGCGGAGTCTGCGAGTAATCCGAACGCCACCACCCCCCGGTGGCGAAGCGCTCGGGGTCGACCGCGATCACCGACGGCGAGAGCGTGAACGAGCCCGGGAGCTCGAACACGGGCTGGCTGCGGATCACCGCGACGGAGTTCGGAGGCACCGAGCTCGCGGCCACCAGCGGGTCGTCGGGGACCGCGATCTGCACGTTCCAGTCGGCGCCGACCTGCTGGTGCGCCGTGTCCTCGTGGTTGCGGAGCACGATCGCGCGGTAGGAGGTCGAGACGATCAGCAGGCCCACCGCGAGCACCAGCAGGAGCGAGGTCGCGAAGCTCGTGCCGGGGGACCTGCTGAGCCGACGGGTCGCGAGGTAGGTCGGCAGGCTCCTGGTCCGCGCCACCGGCCGGTCAAGCCGGCGCAGGACCCAGAGCAGGAGCCGGAGCGCGAGGAACGAGAGCGCGAAGATCAGCAGCGTTGGCGTCAGCAGCACCAGCGGGTCGAGCTGGTCCCGGGCGCTCGTCGACTGCACCGCGGTCCCCCGCAGCTCGATGAACGTGAACAGCGCGACCGGCAGCACGAACAGTTCGACCGGCACGCGCGAGATCAGCGGGCGGTCCTCGCGCGAGAGCAGGCGACGCTCCTCCAGGATCGTCCGCCGGACGTGCGGCAGCGAGAGCAGCAGCAGCGTGATCGCGCCGACGAACGCCCCGATCGCGCCCAGCACGAGCGCGAACGTCGACAGCCCGACGGGGAAGAGCACGCCGGGGAGCGAGGGGCCGTTGGCGTTCGACGCGAGCGTGGCTAGGGCCATGCCGAGCAACAGGCCGAGCGGGTACGCGACGATCGCGGTGAACAGGGCCTGGACCCCTTGCGCGGCGAGCAGCTTGCCCGAGGAGAATCCCCGGCTGCGCAAGACGGCGAGCTCGAAGGACTGTCTCGACAGGACCAGCGAGCCGACGCCGGCCAAGATGGCGAGCGTGACGGCGCCGATCTGGAACACGACAAGGAAGATCGGGACGCGGAGATCCTCCACGCGCTGCTGCACGAGCGTGATCAGCGTGTCGAGCCCGGTACTCACCTGGAGCTGGGTGAACTCCGGCGTCGCGCGGAGCTCGTCCGAGATCCGTTCGATCTCGTGCGGGATCCGCTCCGCCTGGACGAACGGGACACCGACCAGGTCGAGGAAGACGTCCCACACGTACTCGCTCGTGACCCCGAGCGCGGGCATCACCTCCAGGTATCCGGCCTGATCCATCAGCGCAGGCGAGAGCTCGGTCGAGTCCGGGGGCGGGAAGGGCGTCTGATCGCCGAACCAGAACGGGTCGTCGCGGCTCGGCGGGTCGAAGCGCCCGACGAGCGTGAGCTCGGCCTGTTCGCCCGTCGGGCCGATCGCGGTCACGGTCTCGCCGACGTCGACGCCGAGCAGGCGAGCGATCCCGCCCGGGAGAGCGATCTCGCCGGGGCCCTGCGGAGGTTCGCCGCGGTAGGGCAGGTGGTCGGTGGCGCCGTCGCGGAACAGCACCGTGAGCGAGAGCGGGGCGTTCGGATCGGCCCCGACCAGACGAAGGGTCCCCCGCCCCTGCGGCACGATCCGACCCACCGGGAGCCGGGAGACCTCGTCCTCCAGGGTCGCGTTCGCGGTCTCGTAGTCGTACGACGGGTTCCCGTAGGTGAGGAACCGGACGTTCTTCACCGTGACCGGCGCCGTCGAGACAGCGGAGGACAGGATCGCCTCGCGGGCGGCGTCCGCGTAGATCGGTCCCGCGACCAACACGCCGATCGTGAAGCCGAGGGTGACCACGATCGCCAGGCCCAGCAGACGCTGGGCGAAGAACCGCTTCAGCAGGAAGCGCAGGGTCGCCATAAAACAGCATGAACGCCGCCGAAAGAGGCGGCGAGTCACACGATGATACGCTGACCCGGCGGGCCCGAGATGGGCCGCGGAACCACATCGAACGCCTCCAAAGAGCGCGACAGGAGCACGCCGAGATGGACCGTCCCGAGATCATCCTTGCCCCCGGCCCGACCCCGATCCCGCCCGAGGTGCTGCTCGCGCAGGGGAGCCCGCTCGTGTACCACCGGGGTCCGGGGTTCGGCGGCCTGATGCGGGACGTGACCGCCCGGTTGAAGGAGCTCTACCGCACCGAGAGCGCCGATGTCTTCCTGATGACCTCGTCCGGGACCGGCGGGCTCGAGTCCGCGGTCCAGAACGTCTTCTCGCCGGGCGACGAGGTGCTGGTGCCGCTCGCCGGGTTCTTCTCGGAGCGTTGGAGCAAGCTCGCGGAGGCGCACGGCCTGGTCGTTCGCAAGCTCGAGTACGAATGGGGTCGCAAGATCGTGCCCGAGGAGGTCGCGGCCGCGCTCGCCGAGCATCCGGTCAAGGCGGTTCTGCTCACGCACTCCGAGACCTCGACCGGCGTGATCCAGCCGATCCGCGAGCTCGCCCGCGTGGCGAACGAAGCCGGCGCGCTCGTGGTCGTGGACGTGGTCTCGAGCCTGGGGGCGGTGCCGTTCGCGTTCGACGAGTGGGGGATCGACGTCGCGGTCGGCGGCTCGCAGAAGGCGCTCTCGGCATCGCCGGGGATCGCGTTCGTCGCGATCTCGCAGCGCGCGTGGGCGATGCAACGCACGTCGACGATGCCCCGCTTCTACTTCGACTGGTCGATCTACAAGGAGTTCGCCGAGCGCAAGGATCCCGAGAACCCGTGGACGCCCGCGATCAGCGTGATGCAGGGGCTGCACGCCGCGCTCGAGCTGTACTTCCAGGACGGCGTCGACGTCGCGATGCAACGCCACCGCACGCTCTCGCGCGCGGTGAAGGACGGCGCGCAGGCGCTCGGGCTCGACCTGTTCGGCGAGGGTCTGGACGACAACTGGACCGTGACCGCGATCCGCGCACCCGACGCCGCGGACGCCGACACGATCAGCGACCGGATGCGGTCGGACTTCGGTTGCGTGATCGCGCCGGGGCAGGGACCGCTCAAGGGCACCGTGTTCAGGATCGGGCATCTCGGCTACTTCAGCGAGCTCGACATCGTCCGGGGTCTGGCGGCGCTCGAGATGACGCTCGAGCGGCTCGGGCACCCGGTCAAGCGCGGCGCGGCCGTCGGAGCGGCCGAGGGCGTCTTCCAGGACGCGTTCGGCGACTGACGAAGGAAGCGGGGCGCTGCGGTGAGGGTCCTGGTCACCGAGAAGCTGTCGGACGCGGGCCTCGATCTGCTCCGCAAGGACTTCGAGGTCGACGTGCGTCCCGAGCTCGCGGCCGAGGGTCTCCCCGAGGCGATCGCGCCGTACGACGCGCTCGTCGTCCGATCGCAGACGCAGGTCACCTCGGGCGTGATCGAGGCGGGCGACAACCTCAAGGTCGTCGCCCGCGCGGGGATCGGGCTCGACAACGTCGACGTCGACGCCGCCACGCGGCGCGGCGTGATGGTGGTGAACGCGCCCTCGTCGAACATCGTCTCGGCCGCCGAGCACACGATCGCGCTGCTGCTCGCGCAGGCCCGGAACATCCCGCAGGCGCACCAGGACCTGCGGCAGGGCCACTGGGACCGCTCGAAGTGGCAGGGGGTCGAGCTCCAGGGCAAGACGCTCGGGATCGTGGGGCTCGGACGCGTCGGCGCGCTCGTCGCGCAGCGGAGCGTGGCGTTCGGGATGCGCGTGATCGCGTACGACCCGTACGTGCCTCGCGAGCGGGCGAAGGAGATGGGCATCGAGCTGATGCCGAGCCTCGAGGCGCTCCTCGTGCAGTCGGATTTCGTCACGATCCACCTGCCCCGCTCGCCCGAGACCGAGGGTCTGATCGGGGAGCGCGAGCTCGCGCTGGTCAAGGAGGGCGCGCGCCTGGTGAACACCTCGCGCGGCGGGATCGTCGACGAGCAGGCGCTCGCGAAGGCGCTCGAGGACGGACGGGTCGCGGGGGCGGCGCTCGATGTGTTCGAGCACGAGCCGCCGGAGGATTCGCCGCTGTTCGCATTCGAGCAGGTGGTGACGACCCCGCACCTGGGGGCCTCGACGGCGGAGGCGCAGGACAAGGCCGGCACATCGGTGGCCGAGATGGTGCGCCTGGCGCTGAACGGTGAGTTCGTCCCGTACGCGGTGAACGTCTCGGCCGCCGCGGAGGTCCCCGAGCTCGTCCGCCCGTTCCTCCCGCTCGCCGAACGCCTCGGGGCGCTGCTGACGGGCCTCGCCGAGGGCGCGGTCCGGACGGTCCAGGCCCAGTACCTCGGCCGGATCGGCGAGGCGGACACGCGGGTTCTCACGCTCGCGGTCGTCAAGGGCGTGCTCCGGGGCGTCGTACACGAGCCCGTGTCGTTCGTGAACGCGCCGATCATCGCGCGCGAACGCGGGATCGCGATCAGCGAGATGCGCTCCTCGGTCTCGAGCGACTACGTGAACCTGATCTCGGTGACCGCCGAGACCGACCAGGGCGAGGTCTCGGTCGCGGGGACGCTCGTCGGCAAGCGGAACGACCAGCGCGTGATGCACGTGAACGGCTACGACATCGAGATGGCGCCGGCCACCAACATGCTGTTCTTCGAGTACGAGGACCGCCCCGGGGTGATCGGCACGGTCGGCACGATCCTCGGCGAGCACCAGGTCAACATCGCGACGATGGATGTGGGCCGAGCCTCACGCGGCGGTACCGCGTTGATGGGTCTGACGCTCGACAGCCCCGCGGGCCAGGTCGTCATCGACGAGATCACCTCGTCGATCGGCGGCCGAGCCGCGCGGTTCATGGTCCTCCCCGACTGACCGCGGAATATCTGTGTTCGGCGCCCATCGCTTGTGACGTTCGTCACACCTGCTTCCTTCGCAAGGAACTCGCTGCTACAATCCGTCGGTCATGAGGCGACTCCAGGTGTCATTCGGGAACAGGACGGCGCTTATCCCGTCCTTCCTCGCGGCCGTCTAGCGGTCGCGAGCCCTGCCTCTCCGGCGGGACCCCGAACCACCGTCCCTCGATCCAACCGAGCAACAGGAGTCGTCCGATGCGTTCCTACTCACAACCTCGCAGCGCCGTCCGAAGGCTCGCGCTCGCACGCCTGATCTCGATCACGGGCGGCGCGGCCGCGTTCGCGGCGCTGAACTTCACCGTCTACGAGCGGACCGGCTCGGCGGCGTGGCTCTCCGCGTCCCTGCTGCTCACGTTTGGCGTGTCCGGGGTGTTCGCGCCGCTGGGCGGGATGCTCGGCGACCGGTTCGACCGCAAGCGTGTGATGATCGTGTCCGATCTCGCGGGCGCGGGCTGCTTCCTCGCGCTGGCGTTCGTCCACGAGCCCGCACTGCTGCTCGCCCTGGGGTTCGTCGCCGCGGTGGTCGAGGCGCCCTTCTGGTCCGCCTCGGCGGCGGCGATCCCGAACCTGGTCGGCAAGGACGACCTCGCGTGGGCGAACGGCCTGCTCCAGATCGGCGGGAACGCCGGGATCATGCTCGGACCCGCGCTCGGCGGCGTGCTGCTCGCGGCGATCGGGTCCGGGATGGTGTTCGGCCTGAACGCGTTCTCGTTCGTCGTGTCGGCAGCGATCATCGCGACCGTCCGCGGACGGTTCGCCGAGGACCGGAGCGAGCACGACGATGAGCACCGCGGGTTCCGCGCGGGCTTCGTGTTCATCGCGCGTGACCGCGTGCTGCGAACGATCGTGCTCGCGTGGGTCGCGCTCGTGTTCGGGATCGGGCTCGCGATGGTGGCGGACGTCCCGCTCGCGGAGCTGTTCGGCTCGGGTTCGACCGGCTACGGGCTGATGATCGGCGCGTTCGGCGCCGGGTCCGTGATCGGGTCGATCGCGGGCCGCAAGATGCACGAGCGCAACGAGGCGCGCGCGCTGATCATCGGCACGATCGTGATGGGCGCTACCACGGCGGGCATCGCGCTCTCGCCGTGGTTCCCGCCGATCCTCGCGCTGCTGGTGCTGTGCGGCGCCGCCGATGCGGTGATCATGATCGCGGACCGGAGCATCCAGCAGCGCCGGACGCCCGATGCGGTCCGGAGCCGCGTGGTCGGGGCGTCGGAGGCGATGATCGACATCGCGTTGTCGATCGGGTTCGTCCTTGGCGGGCCCGCGGTTGCGGCGCTCGGCCCGAGAGCGGTGTACGCGATCGGCGGCGCGTGCGGGCTGCTCGGCGCCGTGGTGCTGGTGCCCGTGCTGCGCGCCTCGAAGCGCGCGAGCGCAGCCGCGGCGGCCGCCGCGGCCGAGGTCGAGGACGTGCGGGAAGCCATCGAGGCGGACGAGCGCGTCGTGGCTCGGGTCGCAGGCTAGACGGAGGTCGGGGGGCGGTGGACACTCAGCCGGTGACCGCCCCCCGGTCCGCCGTTCGAAGGCTGGCGACCGCCCGGCTGATCTCGATCACCGGCGGGGCCGCGGCCTACGCGGCGCTGAACTTCACGATCTTCGAGAAGACCGGCTCGGCGTCGTGGGTCGCGGTGTCGCTGCTGCTCACGTTCGGCGTCCTGGGGTTCATCGGGCCGCCCGCGGGCATCCTCGGCGACCGCTTCGACCGGCGGAAGGTCATGATCGCCTCGGAGCTGGCCGGAGCGGCGTGCTTCGGGATGATGGCGCTGTCGTCCGAGCCGGCATGGCTCCTGACGTGGGCGTTCCTGTCGGCGGTCGCGGAGGCGCCGTTCTTCTCGGCCTCCGAGGCGGCGATCCCCAACGTCGCCGGCCCCGAGCTCACGACGTGGGCGAACAGCCTCGTCAGCGCGAGCCGGCTCTCCGGGATCGCGGTCGGTCCGGCGCTCGGCGGGGCGCTGCTCGCGGTGACGAACAACCCCGACATCGTGTTCGGGGTGAACGCGGTGTCGTTCGTCCTGTCCGCCCTGGTCATCTGGAGCGTCCGCGCGCGATTCTCGGGGGAGCGGGGTGATGAGGAGTTCGGCGGGCTGCGGGCCGGCTTCCGGTTCCTTCGCCACGACCGCGTCCTGCGGACGCTGCTGTTCGCGTGGGTCGTGTTCATCTCCGGCATGGGGATGTCGATGGTCGCGGACGCCCCCTTGGCGGCGGTCTTCGACGCCGGGTCGTTCGGGTTCGGATTGCTGATCACCGCGTGGGGAGGCGGCTCGGCGATCGGGTCCTTGATCGCCAAGCGCATGCCGGAGGGGAGCGAGGGGACCTGGCTCGTGCGCGCGGGGATCGTGATCGCGGCGACCGGCATCGGCATCGGGATCTCGCCGTGGTTCGGGCTGGCCCTGGGGCTGATGTTCGTCATGGGCCTGGCGGACGGGACCACGATCGTGGCCGAGACCAACCTCCGGCAGCGACGGGCGCCCGACGCCGTCCGCAGCCGGGTCTCTGCCGCCTTCATGGGCGTGATGCACGTGATGCTGGCGTTCTCCTACGTCGTGGCGGCGTTCGTGGTGCCGTGGCTCGGGCCGAAGCCGACCTACCTGATCGGCGGCACCACGGCGGGGCTTGCGGTGCTCGTGCTGATGCGGATGCGGCGGTACCTCGAGCTCGACGGGGCCACGCGGCTCGAGGAGGCGGCGGGATGACGCCGCCCCGGACCGCCGTGCGGAGGTTCGCGCTCGCGCGCGCGATCTCGGTCACCGGGAGCGCGGCCGCGTACACGGCGCTGATGTTCGAGATCTACGACAAGACGGGCTCGGCGGGGTGGCTGGCGGCGTCGTTGTTGGTCACCGAGGGCCTGACGGGTGTGGTCGCGCCGCTCACGAGCATCCTGGGCGACCGGTTCGACCGTCGGAAGGTGATGATCCTGTCGGACCTGGCCGCGGCGGTGTGCTTCGCCGGGATGGCGTTCGCGTCGGTGCCGGGCCCGCTCGTGTTCGTCGCGCTGCTGTCGGCGTTCGCGGAGGCGCCGTTCTGGCCCGCCTCGGGCGCGGCGATCCCGAACCTGGTACCCGAGGACCAGGTGAGCTGGGCGAACAGCCTGATCGCGGTCGGCAGGAACCTCGGCATCATGCTCGGCCCGGCGATCGGCGGACTCCTGCTGGCCGCCGCGGGAGCGCCCGCGGTCTTCGTGATCAATGCGGTTTCGTTCGTGATCTCGGCGCTGCTGGTCGTGTCCGTGCGGGGGGCGCACTTCTCGGGCGACCGCTCGGACGAACAGGAGCACCGCGGGCTGGCGGCCGGCTTCCGCTTCCTGTGGCGGGAGCCGGTGCTGCGGCTGCTCGCGATCGGATGGGTCGTGTTCGTGCTCGGGGTCGGGATGGCGATGGTCGGCGACGTCCCGTTGGTCGAGCTGTTCGGTCGGGGTGGGGCGGCGTTCGGCCTGATGATCGGGTTGTGGGGAGCCGGGTCGGTCATCGGATCCCTGGCGGGACGACGCCTCAAGCCGTCGAACGAGGCCCGCTGGCTGGTGCTCGGCACCGGGCTGGTGTCCCTGTTCGCGCTGGCGGTGGCGCTCTCGCCGTGGTTCTTCCTCGTCCTCGCGCTGAACCTTGCCTGGGGCGCGGCGGAGGCCGTCACCAACGTCGCCGACCAGAACATCATGCAGCGACGCTCGCCGGACTCGGTGCGTAGCCGCGTGTTCGGGGCGCAGGAGGGGATCTGGCACGGCTCGGTTTCGGTCTCGTACATCGCGGCGGCGTTCCTGCTGCCCGTGGTCGGTCCGAAGGGGATGTACGCGATCCTGGGGGTGACGGCCTTCCTCTCGGCGATCGTGATCCTGCCGATCCTGCGCATGGACCGGCCCGAGACCTCTCCGGGCGTGGAAGCGGAGACGCCGATCCTGCACGCGCCGGTGGTTCCCGGCGACCCGGTCGCATGACGGAGGGGCGGACTCGCTCCGTGGGCACCGGCCGATCCCGGCCCATCCAGCCCGGGCATCCGAGGTCTGGGTCGGGGGCCGCAGCCGGGTAACCCTGTTTCCCCAACTGAACGGCGGTTCAATACACTCGTAGGCCACGTGGTCGCGAACACCTACGACGCGATCGTGATCGGCGGGGGCCACAACGGTCTCGTGGCGGCCGCGTACCTTGCCCGCGCCGGCGCGCGGGTCGTCGTCTGCGAGGCTCGGGCCAAGACCGGCGGCGCCGCCGCGACCGACCGGCCCTGGCCCGACCACCCCGAGTTCCAGGTCACGACGCTGTCGTACGTGATGAGCCTCATGCCGAACACGATCGTCCGCGATCTGCGGCTCGCGAGCCACGGGTACCGCGTGCACCCGGTCGGCCCCTACGTCGTCCCGTTCCCAGACGGACGGGTGATGATCGAGTACGACGACCCGTCGAAGAACCACGACGAATTCGCGAAGTTCTCCAAGAAGGACGCCGACGCGCTCGAGCGCTGGGATGCATGGATCGGCGGTCTCGCCGCGGTCCTCGGGCCGCTGCTGTTGACCACGCCGCCGCAGATCGGCTCCAAGCGGCCCGGCGACCTGTTCGAGCAACTCCGGCTGGCGTGGCGGTTCCGAGGCCTGTCGGTCCGCACCGTCGGCGAGGTCACGCGGCTCCTCACGATGAGCGTTGCCGACCTGCTGGATCGGTTCTTCGAGTCCGATGAGGTCAAGGCCGTGATGGCGATCGACGGGCTGATCGGGACGTGGGCGGGCCCCCACGAGTCCGGGACCGGCTACGTCATGGCGCACCACTCGATCGGCGACGTCGGCGACGGGACGCTCGGCTCCTGGGGGGTGCCCGAAGGCGGCATGGGTGCGGTCGCGGCCGCGCTCGAGCGGAGCGCCCTCGCGTTCGGGGCCGAGGTGCATACGGACGCCTCGGTCGAGAAGGTCCTGATCGCGGGCGGCCGCGCTCGAGGGGTGGTCCTGCGGGGCGGCGACGAGCTCCTCGCGCCCGTCGTGATCACGGCATGCCACCCGAAGATCACCTTCCTCCGACAGATCGATCGGCACGAGCTACCCGAGGCGTTCGTGGACGACATCGAGCACTGGTCGAGCCGTTCAGGCGTGGTGAAGATCAACCTCGCGGTCAGCAGACTGCCGACCCTTGCCGGCGAACCCGAGTGGAAGGACTTCTCGGGTGGGTTCGAGATCGCTCCCTCGATCGATCAGCTCGAGCGGTCGTTCGAGGAGGCCCGAGCGGGCCGGCCCGCGACCCTGCCCTTCTCGGACGGCGTGATCCCGACGACGCTGGATCCGTCGCTCGCGCCTGAGGGCGCGCACGTGGTCTCGCTGTTCACCCAGTGGGTCCCGCACACGTGGTCGGAGGAACCGCATCGCGACGAGCTCGAGGCATACGCCGACCGGGTGGTGCAGGCGTACGAGGAGACGGCGCCCGGGTTCCGGGAGTCGATCGTCGCGCGACAGGTCATCGGGCCCTACGACATGGAGACGGAATGGAACCTGATCGGCGGCAACATCTTCCACGGCGAGTTGTCGGCGGATCAGCTGTTCCACATGCGTCCCGCGCCGGGGTACGCCGACTACCGGACGCCGATCGAGGGCTTGTACCAGTGCTCGAGCGCGACGCACGGGGGCGGAGGCGTTTCCGGCATCCCCGCATACAACTGCGTGCGCGAGATCCGCAAGGACCGCAAGCGCCGGAGGAGGCGTCGATGAAGGAGCCGTACTCGTTCACGTTCTACACCGCGTCCTGGTACCGGCGCTCGCCCTACTGGCAGCGGACCGTCGAGGCGGGCTGCACGAGCTGGGACCTGTACAACCACATGCTGATCCCGACGCTGTACGACGACGACGAACGCGAGTACTGGCACCTGGTCGAGCACGTCGGGTTGTGGGACGTGGCCGTCGAACGCCAGGTCGAGATCACCGGTCCGGACGCCGCGCGCTTCACGCAGCTGCTGACATGCCGAGACCTCTCGCGCTGCGAGGTGATGCAGTGCAAGTACGCGCCGATCATCGCTCCCTCGGGCGGGATCGTGAACGACCCGATCCTGCTTCGGCTGGGACAGAACCACTTCTGGCTCTCGCTGGCCGACTCGGACGCGATGCTCTACGCGCTTGGGGTGCAGGCGTTCGCCGGCTTGGACGTGACCATCGACGAACCCGACGTGTCGCCGCTGCAGGTGCAGGGCCCCAAGAGCAAAGACGTGATCCGAACACTCTTCGGCGACGCGGTCGGTGGCCTCCGGTACTACCGGTGTTGGGAGGGCGAGCTCGGGGACATCCCGGTCGTGGTTTCGCGCACGGGATGGACGGGCGAGCTCGGCTTCGAGATCTATCTGCGCGACGGATCCCGTGGCACGGAGTTGTGGGACCGGGTCATGGACGCCGGCCGCCCGCACCAGATCCGGGCGATCGCGCCCAGCGACCAGCGTCGGCTGGAGGCCGGGATCTTCAACTACGGCAACGACATGACGGTCGAGGACACGCCTCTGCACATCAGCGGCATGGAGCACCTCGTGGATCTCGACGCCGAGTTCATCGGCAAGGACGCCCTCCAGCGGCTGGCCTCCGAGGGCGTGGACCGAAAGCTCGTCGGGGTGGAGCTCGGAGGCGAGCCGTTCCGCATGTGGCTGGAGGACTTCTGGCGGGTCCGCAAGGACGGCGTTGACGTGGGCCGGCTGGTCAGCGCCTCGCGCTCGTTCCGCCTGAACAAGAACATCGGCTACGCCTGGGTCCCGGTCTCACTCGCGGGGCCGGGCAACGATCTCGAGGTCTTGTCCCCGGACGGCCCCGTGCCGGCAGTGACGGCCGCGCTGCCCTTCCTGGATCCGAACAAGGACGTCCCCAAGGCGTGAGCGAAGGCATCATGGTGGGATGGATGGCTTGCGTGGACACCTGCTGATCGCCGGGACCTCCCTGCTCGACCCGAACTTCCGCCGCGCTGTCGTCCTGATCGGTCACCACGACGACGAGGGAGCGGTCGGGGTCGTGCTCAACCGCGCGAGCGAGGTCGAGGTCGCCGTGGCCGTGCCGCCGCTCGCGAGCCTGGTGGAGCCGGGGGACCGGCTGTTCATCGGCGGACCGGTCTCGTCGCAGTCGGCGGTGGTCGTGGCCGATTTCGAGAACCCCGAGGCAGCCGACGTCGTCGCGTTCGACTCGGTGGGGTTCCTGCCCGAGGAGGCCGACGCCGGGTCGATCGGTGGCCTCCGGCGGGCTCGGGTGTTCGCCGGCTACGCGGGGTGGGGCGCCGGGCAACTCGAGGCCGAGCTCGACGAGGGCTCGTGGATCACGGAGCGCGCGCTCGCGACCGACGTGTTCACCGACGATCCCGAGGCGCTCTGGGCCGACGTGCTCCGCCGTAAGGGCCCCGAGTACCGCCTGATGTCGACGATGCCGTTCGACCCCGACCTCAACTAGCGGCTAGGCTCGCGCACCGTCCACCGAGCAGGGGAGCACCGATGGCGTCCGAGACGTTCACGTTCTACGTCCAGCCCTGGTATCGGAAGTCGCCCTACTTCGAGGCGACCAAACGCCACGGCTGCAAGAGCTGGGGCCTGTACAACCACATGCTGTTGCCGACCCTGTACGACGACCCGGTCACCGAGTACGAGGCGCTGCTCAACGACGTCACGCTGTGGGACGTCGCGGTCGAGCGGTGCGTCGAGGTCAAAGGGCCGGACGCGTTTGACCTGGTGAACCTCGTCACCTGCCGCGACCTCACGAAGGTCCAGCCCATGCAGGCGCGCTACGTGCTGCTGACCGCGCCCTGGGGCGGCATCGTGAACGACCCGGTGCTGCTGCGTTTGGATCGGAACCGGTTCTGGCTGGCGCTCGCCGATTCGGACGCGCTCCTGTACCTGGCCGGCGTCGCGGGCGCGCGGGGGATGGACGTCGCGATCTTCGAGGCCGACGTCGCGCCGATGCAGATCCAGGGCCCGCGCTCGAAGGACGTGGTACGTGACCTGTTCGGCGACGCGGTGGCCGACCTCCGCTACTACTTCTGCGCCGAGGCCGAGGTGGACGGCATCCCGGTCGTGATCAGCCGGACCGGGTGGACGGGCGAGGTCGGCTACGAGCTTTACCTGCAGGACACGAGCCGAGGGGACGACCTGTTCGAGCGCGTGTTCCAGGCGGGGGAGCCGCACGGGATCCGGGTGATCGCGCCGAGCGAGGCCCGGCGGATCGAGGCCGGGATCTTCAACTACGGCTCGGACATCCGGGTCGAGGACACCCCGCTCCACGTGAGCGGGCTCGAGAAGTTCGTCGAGTGGGACCAGGAGCCGGACTTCCTCGGCCGCGCGCGGCTGGAGGAGATCCGCGACGGGGACCTGCTCGACCGCAAGCTGGTCGGGATCGACATCGGTGGCGAGTCCATGACCGACGAGGGCGCCCTGAACGACTTCTGGCCGCTGGTCAAGGGCGACGCCAAGCTCGGCAGGGTGACCGCGGGCGCCTGGTCGCCCCGGCTCGAACGCAACATCGGCTACGCGTGGGTGCCGATCCGGTGGGAGGCGCCCGGTTCCGAGTTCGAGGCCGAGACGCCGCGCGGGCGCGTCCCGGTCACGGTCGCGAGCCTGCCGTTCGTCGACCCGGCCAAGGACATCCCGAAGTCGTAGCCTCGGGACCCATGACCGAGTCGGTTCGCTTCGACCGCGCGGCCGCCCACTACGACACGACGCGGGCGATCTCCGACGACGCGATGGCTCGCACGATCGAGCTGCTCGCGTCCGAACTCGTCGGGCGTGGGCGCGCGCTCGAGGTCGGGGTCGGCACCGGCCTGCTCGCGCTGCCGCTGCTCGAGGCGGGTGTGTCGCTCGCGGGGCTGGACCTCACGCCGGCGATGATGGCCAGGCTCCTCGAGAAGGCGGGGGGAACACCTCCGTTCCCGCTGATCCAGGGCGACGCTACGCGGATGCCGTTCGCCGACGACGCGTTCGCCGGAGCGTACCTGCGGTGGGTCCTCCACCTGATCCCGAACTGGCGGGACGCGCTGGTCGAGGCCGTGCGCGTGATCGAGCCCGGCGGCGTGCTCCTCGTCTGCCTCGGTGCGTACGACGAGCCGAGCACCGAGATCCGCCGCAGGTTCACCGAGCTCACGGGCGTCGGGACCGATCCCATCGGGCTGACCTGGGGCGAGCACGAGGTGCTCGACGTCCACATGGGATCCCTGGGCGCCCGCCTTCGCCTCCTCCCCCCGATCCCCGAGGAAGACGAGGAGACCCTGGGCGAGTTCCTCGACGCGATCGAGGAGGGGCGGTGGTCCTGGACGTGGAACGCGTCCGACGAGGCCCGCCGTGATGCGGTCCGCGAGATGCGTCCCTGGGTCGAGGAGCGGTTCGGCCCGCTCGACCGCGTGGACCGGACCGAGCTCGAGACCGTCTGGCGTGCCTACGACCTGCCCGACGAGGGCTGAACCCGGACCCTGACCAGCCGCTATCCTGTCGCAACCGGGCCGAGGCCCAAGGAAACCGATCGAGACGACGGACCAGCACCACGACCCGCTCCGAGGAGGCTCCGAGATGCCGATCACCGAGGTCGAGAAGATCTGGAAGGACGGGGAGCTCGTCGACTGGGCCGACGCCAACGTCCACGTGCTTTCCCACGCGGTGCATTACGGCAGCGGGGTGTTCGAGGGGATCCGGGCGTACGAGACCGCTCGCGGCCCGGCGGTCTGGCACCTGGACGAGCATCTGAAGCGCCTGTTCCGCTCGGCGAAGCTGTACCACATGGAGATCCCGTACTCGATCGAGGCGATCACCGACGCGACGAAGGACGTGATCCGCGCCAACGGGCTGAACGCGTGTTACGTGCGCCCGCTCGCCCTCCGCGGGTACGGCGAGATGGGCGTGAACTCGCTCAACGCCCCGGTCAACGTGTTCATCGCGGTCTGGCCCTGGGGCGCCTACCTGGGGGAGGACGCGCTCGAACAGGGCGTGCGCATCAAGATCTCGTCGTGGCGGCGGAACTCTCAGAACGCGCTGCCGTCCTCGGCGAAGGCCTCTGGCCAGTACATCAACGGTGTGCTCGCCAAGATCGAAAGCCTCAAAGCTGGGTATGACGAAGCCATCATGCTGAACGAGCAGGGATACATCACCGACGGTTCGGGCGAGAACGTCTTCATCGTGCGCGACGGCAGGCTCACCACCCCGCCGATCTCCGCCGGGTGCCTGGACGGCATCACACGGGGGACCGTGATCGCGCTCGGGCGTGACCTCGGCTACGAGGTCACCGAGGAGAACCTGGTCCGCACGGACCTGTACAACGCGGACGAGTGCTTCTTCACCGGCACCGCCGCCGAGATCACGCCGATCCGCGAGGTCGACGACCGAGCCGTGGGCGAGGGGCACCGCGGTCCGATCACCAAGGAGCTGCAGGGCGCGTTCTTCGCCGCGACCAAGGGCGAGACCGAGAGATACGCCTCCTGGCTCACCTACGTGAACGACTGAGCGCGTGACCGACCAGCCCGCGATCGGAGAGCGCGTGGACGACGACGAGGCCCGCTACCGCCTGCCCCGCACCGTCGTCCCCCGTCGCTACGATCTGGTCCTCGAACCCGACCTCGAAACGAGCACGTTCACCGGCTCCGAGATCGTCACGGTCGAGGTGACGGAGCCGGTCGACCAGATAGTGCTCAACGCGGCCGACCTCGAGGTGGGGCCCGGGCGGCTCGAGGGTCCCGGCGGCACGCTCGAGGTCTCGACGGTCCGCCTGGACCCGGAAACCGAGCGCGCGCACCTGCTCCTGTCGGGAACGGCGGAGCCGGGGGAGTGGACGCTGCATCTGGAGTTTCGCGGGAAGCTCTCGGAGCAGTTGCAGGGGTTCTATCGCTCGACCTACACGGACGACGCGGGCGTCGCCCACACGATCGCGACCACGCAGTTCGAGTCCACCGACGCGCGCCGGGCGTTCCCGTGCTGGGACGAGCCGGATCTGAAGGCGGTGTTCGGCGTCACGCTGGTCGCGGAGGACAGGCACCTCGCGATCTCGAACGGCCCCGAGATCTCCCGCGAGCCGGCCGAGCTCGGACGCGTCCGCGTGCGGTTCGACGACACGATGGTGATGTCGACGTACCTGGTCGCGTTCGTGGTGGGCCCGCTCGAGGCCACCGAACCCGTCGACGTCGACGGGGTGCCGCTCCGGATCGTGTACCCGCCCGGCAAGAACGATCTGACGGCGTTCGCGAGCGAGGTCGGCGCGTTCAGCCTGCGGTTCTTCGCCGACTATTACGGGATCCCGTACCCGGACAAGAAGATGGACATGGTCGGGCTCCCGGACTTCGCGCAGGGCGCGATGGAGAACCTCGGTTGCGTCACCTACCGCGAGAGCCTCCTGCTGGTGAACCCGGACAACGCGACCCAGCCCGAGGTCGCCACGGTCGCCGACGTGATCGCGCACGAGCTCGCGCACATGTGGTTCGGCGACCTCGTGACGATGCGCTGGTGGAACGGGATCTGGTTGAACGAGGCGTTCGCCACGCTGATGGAGCTGCTGGCGGTCGACGCGTACCGCCCCGACTGGGAGCGGTGGAGCCAGTTCCTGCGGTCGCGCGCGATCGCGTTCGAGGTGGACGCGCTCGAGAGCACGCGTTCGATCGAATACCCCGTGCGCTCGCCGGACGACGCGGCCGGGATGTTCGACATCCTCACGTACACGAAGGGCGCGGCGGTGCTCCGGATGCTCGAGCAGTACCTCGGAGCCGAACGCTTCCGCGACGGGATCCGGCGGTACCTGGACGAGCACCGGTTCGGCAACACGGAGACGCACGACCTGTGGGACGCGATCGAGAAGGCGACCGACGAACCCGTTCGCCGGATCATGGACGGCTGGATCTGGCAGGGCGGGTACCCGTTGGTCTCGGCGCGGCTCCGGGAGGGGAAGGTCGAGCTCGGGCAGCGCCGGTACCTGATCTCGGGCAAGGAAGACGACACGGTCTGGGACGTGCCGCTGCTGGTCCGCACGTCCGCGGGGACCGAACCCGTGCTGATCGAGCCCGGCGGCGTCTCGATCGATGTCCCCGGCGACGGCCCGGTCGTGGTGAACGCCGGCGTGCACGCGTTCGTCCGTGTCGAGTACGACGACGAGCTCCTCGGACGGCTCACGGCGGACCTGCGCTCGCTCTCGACCGACGAGCGCACGCAGCTCGTGGACGACACGTGGGCGGCGGTGGTCGCCGGGCGCCGCTCGGCGGTGGATTTCTGCCGGTTCGCGGAGTCGTTCGCCGGGGAGACCGAACTCCCTGTGTGGCAGTCGTTGCTCCAGGGTATCGCGTGGTGCGAGCGCTTCCTCACCGACGGGCCCCGCGAACACTTCCGGTCGTGGATCCGCGGGCTGCTGTGGCCGGCGATCGAACGGATCGGCTGGGAGCCGCGCGAGGGCGAACGCGACCTCGACAAGCCTCTGCGCGGCGCGCTGATGGCGGCGCTCGGCGTCCTGGGCGCAGACCCTCAGGCGTTCGGGATCGCGATGGAGATCGAACGCGAGGCGCGCGGCGACGGCCAGGTCGACCCTTCGCTGGTGGCGGCGTCGGTCGCGATCGTGGCCGCGGGCGGGACCCCGGAGGACTTCGAGCGGTACCTGGAGGCGATCGGTTCGGCGCGGACGCCCCAGGAGGAGCTCCGGTACCTGTACGCGCTCCCGGACTTCCGGGACGCCGGGCTCGTCCAGCGGACCGTAGAGATGACGCTGTCCGGCGAGATCCGGACGCAGAACGCGCCGGGCGTGCTCGCGCGGGCGGTGGCAAACCGCGAGTACGGCGACCGCGCGTGGGCGTTCGTCAAGGAGCACTGGGACGAGATCGCGTCGCGCCTCGCGCCGACGACGCTCGTGTACGCGGCGGACGGCGTTCGGTACCTCACGGAGCCCGAGCAGGTCGAGGACGCCGCCACGTTCTTCGCGGCGCACCCGATCCCGCAGTCGGCGCTCCAGCTGCAGCAGATCCTCGAGCGCCAGCGGGTGAACCGGGCATTCCGCGAGCGCGCGACCCCTGAGCTCATGGGTGCGTTCTCCGCGGGTCCCGAGCTCGGATAGCCCGATCTAACCGGCGACCGCCTCCAGGTCGCCATTGGCTCCGCAGATGACCACGACGACGTGCTCGTCCGGTTCGGCGACATACCAGCCCGAGAGCAGCGCGGCGAGCGCGGCCGCGCCCCCCGGCTCCGCGAAGATCCGGACCTCACGCCAGAGCCGGCGCTGAGCCTCGAGGATCTGATCGCCCGAAACCAGGACGACGCGCTCGACGTGCTTCGAGACGATCTCGAACGCGATCTCGCCGGCCCGCTTGGTGCCGAGCGAGTCCGCCGCGTACCCGCCGTAGGTGACGTCGACCGGCCCGCCCGCTGCGAGCGCGGCGGTCATCGAGGTGCTCGTCTCGGGTTCGACACCGATCACCCGCGTCCGGCCCTCGTACCACGCGCCGATGCCGCCTATCAGCCCGCCGCCGCCGATCCCGACGAGCACGGTGTCGGCGTCGGGGACCTGCTCTGAGAGCTCGGCGCCCATCGTGCCCTGGCCGGCGACGATCTCGGGCTGGTCGTACGCGTGCAACACGAGCGCGCCGCTCTCCGCGGCTCGGGCGCGGCTCGCGTCGAGCGCCTCGTCGTAGTACCCATCGACGACCCTGACCTCCGCGCCGAGCGCTTGGATCCCGTCGGCCTTGACCTTCGGCGAGTTGGAGGGCACGAAGATCTCGGCGTGGTGCCCGAGCGTTCGCGCCGAATACGCGACCGCGAGCCCGAAGTTCCCGCCCGACGCCGCGATGACGCCGACCTCCGGCACCTCGGAGGACAGCAGCTTGTTGAACGCGCCCCGCGGCTTGAACGAGCCCGTGTACTGCGTGAGCTCGAGCTTTAGCGTGACCCGCGCATCGAGTCCGAACGCGCCCGGCCCGAGCTCGAGCACCGGCGTTCGCCGCACGTAGCCGTCGATCCGCTCGCGCGCCGCCTCGACGTCGGCTCGTCCGAAGGTCACCGAGGCAGGCTAGCGGTCGAGCCGGTAGAAGCGGAGGAAGTCGTGTTCGATCGGCAAGACCGACACCGCGTCGAACCCCGCCTCCTTCGCGTAGCGCTCGAACGTGTCCTGGCGCATAACGATGCCGGTCGCCGTGGACGCAGGGTCGTCCATCACCGAGGGCAGACAGTACAGGACGCTGCACGCGTAGAAGAGCGCTCGGTCTCGCTCGCTGGGGCCGTGAACGCGTCCTCGGTCCGCTCGTCGGCCACGGGTCGATGGAGTCTCGACGGACCGGGTAGGACCGTCAAACGG
>Ga0207676_10000373_pt1 | contig 38263 bp, 45 predicted proteins | sample KBSSwiS72_FD_184307 | JGI IMG/M metagenome (GOLD analysis project Ga0207676, IMG submission 184307) | Switchgrass rhizosphere microbial communities from Kellogg Biological Station, Michigan, USA - KBS Switchgrass S7-2 (SPAdes) (version 2) | ecosystem: Host-associated > Plants > Roots >...
TGGTCGAGCTGGCCAAGGCCGCGAGCGCGGCCGGCAAGCGGCTGCCGTCCTTCCGCTTTTTCGCCTGCGGCGGTGCTGCGGTGCCACCCGACGTGATCCCCGCCGCCAATAGCGCTTTCGAACAATGCCAAGCCTTCCGCGTGTTCGGCAGTTCCGAGGTGCCGCTGGTGACGCTCGGCTATCCCGCTGCCGCCGACGAGACGCTCGCTGCCACCACCGACGGCGCGGTCATCGATTATAAGGTACGCATCGTCGACGACGCCGGCAACGATGTCCCCCCCGGCGCGGACGGCGAGATCCTGGCGCGCGGCCCGGCCATGTTCCTCGGCTATTGCGACTGCACGCAGACCGAGGAGGCAATCACCCCCGACGGCTATTTCCGCACTGGCGACATCGGCTGCATGACGCCCGAGGGCGCGCTATTGATTACTGGTCGCAAGAAGGATCTGATCATCCGTGGCGGCGAGAATATCAGCGCCAAGGAGATCGAGGACGTACTGCACACGCACCCGGCGATCGAGGAAGCCAGCGTGGTCGCGATGCCCCATGAGAGGCTCGGCGAAGGCGTTTGTGCTTATGTCATCCTGCGCCCCGATGCAGTTGCGGACGCTGCGGCGCTCGCGGCACATGTCGCCGCGAGCGGGCTGGCCCGACAGAAGATCCCAGAGCGGTTCGAGATCGTCAACGAGCTGCCACGCACTGCATCGGGCAAGATCCGCAAGGATCAACTCCGGCTCGACATCAAGGCGAAGCTTGCCGTCCTGGCCTGCGACATACCCCAGCCCTGACTTCCGCTTGCAAGTCGCTCGCCAGCAGCGAATATGAAACAAAGCGGTCTGCGCCGAGCATCTGGCGGTTGGGGGATATAATGGAAATTACGGCCGAGACCGCCATGCCCGTCCCCCTTCACCGCCATCTCTATGTGCAGGTGCTGGCCGCGATCGCGCTAGGCGTGCTGGTGGGCTCGCTCTGGCCGCAGGCAGCCGTCGCGCTGAAACCGCTGGGGGATGCCTTCATCAAGCTCGTGAAGATGATCATCGCGCCGGTCATTTTTCTCACCATCGTCACCGGCATTGCCGGCCTGCGCGATCTCGGGGCGGTGGGCCGCGTCGCCGCCAAGACCTTCGCTTATTTCCTGCTTTTCTCCACGCTTGCATTAATCGTGGGGCTCACGGTGGCCAATGTCGTCCAGCCGGGCGCGGGCATGCACATCGATCCCGCCACGCTCGATAGCGGGAAGATCGCAGATTATTCGACAAAGGCGCATGATCAGACGATCGTCGGCTTCCTGATGAACATCATCCCGACCACGCTGGTCTCGGCGCTGGCGGAGGGTGAGATCTTGCAGGTGCTGCTGGTCGCGGTGCTGTTCGGCATCGCGCTCGTGCTGATTGGCGATCGGGGACAGCCGCTGCTCAGCGTGCTGGAATCCGCCACCCATGCCGTGTTCCGGCTCGTGGCGATATTGATGAAGGCAGCGCCGATCGGCGCGTTCGGGGCAATGGCCTTCACCATCGGCCAATATGGCATCGGCGCGCTGGCGGGCCTCGCCGGGCTAGTGCTCACCTTCTATTTCACGTCGCTGCTGTTTGTGCTGCTGGTGCTTGGCGCGGTCGCCTGGCTGGCGGGCTTTTCGATCCTGCGGCTAATCCGCTATCTGAAGGCAGAGCTGCTGCTGGTGCTAGGCACCTCCTCATCGGAAGCCGCGCTCCCGAGCCTGATCGAGAAAATGGAGCGCGCTGGCTGCCGCAAATCGGTGGTCGGGCTGGTGGTGCCGACCGGCTATTCCTTCAATCTCGATGGCACCAACATCTATATGACGCTTGCTGCCCTGTTCATCGCCCAGGCAACGGGGGTCCACCTCTCGCTGGAACAGCAACTGCTCCTGCTCGGCGTGGCGATGCTGAGCTCGAAAGGCGCCGCCGGAGTCACCGGATCGGGCTTCATCACGCTGGCCGCGACGCTGGCGGTGGTGCCGTCAGTGCCGGTGGCCGGCATGGCGCTGATCCTGGGCGTCGACCGCTTCATGAGCGAGTGCCGCAGCCTCACCAACTTTATCGGCAACGCGGTTGCGACCATCGTGATTTCAGCCTGGGAGAGTGGGCTTGATCGCGATCGGTTGGCGGCGGCTCTGGCAGGCGCGCCGCTGCCGCCACCGGCCGATCTGGAGGCAGTAGCCGCGTAGATCGAGCGCGGCTAGCGGCGCGCGACCAGCACCAAGCCTACGGCCACGCTACGATGACGATGCCCGATTTAGGCTCAGAAGCGGCAGCGAGTTGCGCGCATTCGGTCATTGCTTACGAAAGAAAGCCGCCGCCCAGCGCTCGGTTCTCAACCCGCGAAAAGCTTGGCGAGCGCGTAGAACCCGGCAGCAATCAGCCCCGCCGCCGGCAGCGTGACCACCCAGGCGACGACGATGCTCGAGGCTATGTTCCAGCGCACGGCGGACATCCTCCGCGCGGCGCCCACCCCCACGATCGCGCCGGTGATGGTATGCGTTGTCGAAACCGGGATGCCGAGCCAGGTCGCGCCGAACAGAGTCAGCGCGCCGCCAGTCTCCGCGCAGAATCCCTGCTGCGGCGTCAGCCGTGTGATCCGCGATCCCATGGTGTGGACGATCCGCCAGCCGCCCAGCAGCGTGCCGATCCCCATCGCGGCCTGGCAAGCGAGCACCACCCATAGCGGAACGTGAAATGCGCCGCCCAGCTTGCCTTGCGAATAGAGCAGCACCGCGATGATTCCCATCGTCTTCTGCGCATCGTTACCGCCATGCCCCAGCGAGTAGAACGAGGCGGAGATGAACTGGAATCGCCGGAACGCACTGTCGGCGGCTAGCGGCGTGTAGCGGCGAAAGGTCCAGGCCGTCGCGAGCACCAGAAGCATCGCGAGCACGAGGCCAAGCGCAGGCGAGCCGATGATCGCCAGGGCCGTCTTGACCACACCCTCCCACACCACCGTTTTCAATCCCGCCTTGGTGATCGCCGCGCCCAGCAGCCCCCCGATCAGCGCATGGCTACTGCTCGACGGAATGCCGAGTACCCAGGTGATGACGTTCCAACTGATCGCGCCCATCAGCGCGCCGAAGATCACCTGCGCATCGACGATATCGGCATTGACGATGCCCTTGCCGACCGTCTCGGCGACATGGAGCCCGAAGAACAGGAAGGCGATGAAATTGAAAAAGGCCGCCCAGAGCACGGCATATTGCGGCCGCAGAACGCGCGTCGAAACGATCGTCGCGATCGAATTGGCGGCATCGTGGAGCCCGTTGAGCAGATCGAACAGCAGCGCCACGCCGATCAGCGCCACGAGCATGGGGAAGGACAAGGTCGCGGTCATTGCTGCGCCCGCGTCCTCAAGCGTGATCGATCACGAGACCCTGGATCTCGTTGGCGACATCCTCGAACTTGTCCACCACCTTCTCGAGATGGTTGTAGACTTCGCGCCCGATCACGAACGCCATCGGCTGTTTCTCGCCGTGCGCCTTGAACAGCGCCTTCACCCCGGCGTCGTGAATATCGTCGGCATGGCCTTCGATCCGCACCAGCCGCTCGGTCAGCGCGTGCAAACGGTTGGCGTTGGTGCCGATCGATCGGAGCAACGGCACCGCCTCGGCGGTGATCCGCGCCGCCTCGACGATGATCCCGCTCATGTCGCGCATCGCGCGCTCGAACTGCGTGACCTCGTAGAGAGTGACCGTCTTGGCGGTCGCGTTCATCTGATCGATCGCATCGTCCATCGATCCGATCAGGCTGGTAATGGCACTGCGGTCGAATGGGGTGATCAGCGTCCGCCGTACGTCCTGCAACACGTCGCGGATGATATTGTCCGCCTTATGCTCCTCGTCGTGGATCGCCTTGCAGCAGGCCGCCACCGCGTCGCCACCCTCGAAGAGCCGCGCCAGCGCGTCCGCGCCCGCCACCAGCGTCTGCGCATGCTCCTCAAACTGTTCGAAAAACCGCCCCTGGCTGGGCATCAGCCGCTGAAACCATCGCACGCCCGGTACCCTTTCGCCCCCTGTTTGACGCGCCCATAGCAGCGCGCTCTCCGCAAGCCCAGCGGTTCGTGGCGGCTCCCGGAACGAAGCGATCAGCGCGCTCAGCTCCGGCTCGTCAACCGCGCGCGCCGCGTCCTTCACCGAAAACCACTGCTTGTGCCGCTCATGCATTTCGGGCCAGTCGTCCAGTTCGGAAATCACCGACAGCGGGAACAGCTGGACCCTCGCGCGGCGCGACGATCCGTTCGCGCGGCGCTTGTCATAATGATAGAAGCCGAGTGGCGCTGGGCAGGCGATGCCCGAAATGCCCGCCTCCTCGAACGCCTCGTGCGCGGCCGCCTGATGTGGCGCGAGCCCGCGGATCGGATTGCCCTTGGGCACCACCCAACGGCGCGTCTCGCGGGAGGTGATCAGCAGGATTTCAGCCGATCCGTCGGCCTCGATTCGATAGGGGAGCGCGGCAACCTGCTTGATGGGAGCTCACCTTTCCTTGGCACGCCAGCTGCATGGGCACGCCCCGCCTGCCCACCGATTGGCGCGACCCCCGCCCAACCGCTAACGCATTCATGCCCGTTCACGCAAACCACTTTGCTTGACGTTCCCGCCGTGCGCCCATATGCGCGTCACGCCAATACGGCCCCTTCGTCTAGCGGTCCAGGACGTCGCCCTCTCACGGCGAAAACACGGGTTCGAGTCCCGTAGGGGTCACCAACGATTTCAATGACTTAGCGACAGATGGGGAGCCAAAACCGCAACTCGTCAAATATCCGTCAAATATCCCGATTGCGTCGAATGGCAAGAATCTGCGACGGATTGAGACGATGGCGACGGTCGGCGCGGGTCGCTTTAGCTCTGCGCGGGAGGCGCGGCGGAAGTCACGGCAACCCGGTGCCGCGCTATGAAGGCCTTGATGCTCGACACATGAACGAGTGTCTTCTGCCCGCTCTTCGATGCTTCGATCTCCCCACTGCTGAGAAGACGATATACGGCCGCCCGGCTGACCGAGAGAAGATGCGCGGCCTCGGGTACGCGCACAGTTAGTCGCTCGAGCGGAGGAATCGGATTCGAGCGTTCCTCGGCGGGAAGCTCGATCGTAATGCTCTTACGCTTGTTGCCGCTCATTTCGCGCTCGCTGAAATTGACGGTCGCTTTCGAGAAACCCATCCAGCATCGCAGGTATAAGCTCACTCACAGGCTCTTCGCTCCCATAGGTCGTCGCATAGACCGCGGCATATTCCTGCAGACGTGCGTGCAGATCCGGCATCACATTGATAGTGAGCTTGATCGGCGTGCGGTCGCGTAGCTTCCGAAGTTTGAGGCCAGCCATGATCAGCGCTCCTTTACGCTTCTGGGCGCAAAGATCAGATCTTTCCAAACGATCAGCCGCACAGGCGCCCCGGGCCGTATCGTGATCGTCGGCTGAATTCCGAGGTTGCGCTGGGTAATCTGATCCCCGGCGCGGACCACATTATCCTGGGTCGACATGCGGATCGCCTGAACGAGGTCGCTCTGTCCCGACAATGCCAGCTCCGAACTCACGCCAAGCACCGTTGAGAGAGCCACCCCTTTCAGCAGCTGCCACGTATGAAAATCCACCTTGTCGGCGAGCCCGGCATAACCCGACGGATCGGTGGCGGGAACATTGTCGATGCGGAGGGAACGGCCATCGGGCATGATGATGCGCTGCCAGACGATGAGCGCGCGGCTCTGCCCGAACGCCACCACGCTGTCATAGCTGCCGATAAGGCGTGCACCCTGTGGTACTAGCAAGATGCGCCCGGTCGCGCTGTCATAGGTATTTTCGGTTACCTGAGCGGTGACCAGCCCCGGGAGATCGGAGCGCAAGCCGGTTATCAAGCTGGCCGAGATCACGCTACCGGCCGACAAGGTGTAAGGCGACGGCAGCGGCGTCAGCACATGCGAGTTCACCTCGCCGCGTGCATCGAGGTTGGCAACAAATTCCGACTTGCGACCTTGGCCATTCGGGTCGTTGGTCGGATCGAGCGCCAGCCTCGGTTTATCTTCTGGTCCATCGCTTAGGACTGTGGTCGCCGAGTTAGCGTCGCCCGCGCTCGAAGCTTGCCGCATTACCACCAGCACGCTCGATTCCCGTGCCGCCTTCAATTCGGCAAGCTCCCTCTCCCGCTCCGCCGCCTCGGCCTGCTGGATCTGCTGATCCAGGGGATTGACCGCGGTCATCATCGACTGCTGATGCTCGAGAATAGGCTTGCCGAGGTCGCCAGGAAGCGGCGGGCCGAGCCGAGGCACATCGCCATAGGTCGAAGGCACCCCATTGAGGACCTCGCTCGCTGGACCCGCATTCGGCCGCGACAGCTCCTGCGCTGTGTCACCGTGCTGAATGAAGTGAGGTTTGAGCGCCATCCAAGTGACTGCGACCAGGGTGACCGAGCCGATCGCCGCGATGGCGATGATGACACCGCGCTTGAACCGGATCGCGCCGGGCGGCCGTGCGCGGATGGCCAGCGTTTCCGGATCCAGCTTGGCGGGTTGCTGTGCTGCGACTTCGCTCACGTCCGCCTCCGCCGCTTGTCTACCTCGCCGACGCGAGCGATCCGGACAATATCTTGGTGCTTGAGCCCGAGCCGGAGCTCGGCCGCGTCAAAGATGCGGTCGACCACGTAGAAGCGGCCCTCCACGCGATAGTTGACGAGGCTGGCGGTACCCTTGCTGTCGACGAGGAAGAGGGGTGGCGCCTCCCTTACCCCGAGGTTCGGCGGAAACTCGATGAAGGTCTGCTGGCCGTCATCGAAGGCGCGCAACGGCCGCCAGGCCGGCTGATCACCGCTGATCGCATAATTGAAGTGAAGCTGGTCGACCTGCAGCCCGACTGCCACTGGCTGCTCGGCCCTCGCCCGCTCAGCTGCGGCTTTGAGCGCAATGAGCTGGTCCTGCGGATAGGTCCAGGAGAGCGCCGACATGGCGGCGCGGTCGGTGCTGGTCAGCGCCAGATGATAGGTACGCTTGTCGGTCGTGATGACCAGGTTGGTGGAAAGTCCGGCGGTGAATGGCTTCACCAACACATGCGTCCGCTTCGTGTCGCCGCCGCCACTCGTCGCATCGCCGATCACCCAGCGCACAGTGTCGCCAGCTGCCACCGCGCCCAGCGTCTCGCCCGGCTGAAGCACGATGTCCGTCACCCGCTCGGGTGCGGTGAACACATGGTAGATCGTCCCCTCGCTGAACGGATAGACCTGCACGGCGTTGAGATATCCGCCAGTGGAGGGTTCCAGCGTTGCCCGCCGATTGGCGGCGCGCACCCGCAGTTCCGCTGGTGAAGGCGGAGGGGAGCACCGTGCTGAAGGCGGCGCTATGAGTGAAGGGGCCACCGGATAGGGCGCAATCGACGACGACACAGGGGGAGCCGAAGAACTTACGTCTGGCATGATGGGAACGGGCGCCATGGCAGCGGTTTGCGCGAAGGCGGGTGCTGCAGCGGCAAGCGCAGGCGCGGCGAAGAAAGCAAACTTCATGGTTGCATCTCCCTATTGATCGTTGTGGCGGCAAGGTTCGGGTCGAGCGGCGATCCGAGCGGGATGTTCGGTGGTATCGTCACGGTCGGCATGGCAGGCTTGGGTGGCGGCGTCGCCGCCACGCGGCCCGCCGGTTCCAGCTCCTGGCTCCAGTCGATCGCATCGACATAGATACCGAGCGGATTCTTTCGTAGAATGTCGGCGCTCCAGGGCGGCGTCATCACGACCGTCAATATGGCGGTCCAGTGCGAGGTTCCGGTCTGCGCGCCCCGCTCATAGGCGGTCTCGATCCACTTCACCTGGAAGGACTTGTCGGAAGCGCGCACGACGCTGGTGACCTGAACCGACACCGTCCGCTCGCCCACCTGACCAAACGGATCGGCTCTGCGCGCATAGTCACCAAGGAATGTCGCGCCCCGCCTGGTAGTGAAATCGTAGGCCGACAACCACGCCTGTCGCATCAGGACCGGGTCGAGCGAGATGGAGCGAACAGCGGCAATGAACCGGCTCAGAAACCAGGCAATCTGCGGATCGGTGGGATGATAGCCAGCTTCGGCCGGTGCAACCGCTTGTGTTTCGCCCAGGCGGTCAACCTCAATCACATAGGGCACGACCCGGCTTTGCAGCGACTGCCACAGCAGTCCTCCCGACAAAGCGCAGGTCAATCCAAGACAGGCGAACGCCATCCATCGCCAATTGCGCGCCTGGACCCGCGCCGAACCGATGCGCTCGTCCCAAAGCTGGCCGGCGCGCTGAAAGGGTGTTTCTGGCTCGAGTGTTCGTCCATAACGCTGAACAGCGCGCTTGAAGATCATCGTTCAGTCCTCGCTTTGCTTGATGTCAGGTGTGGCGCCATGACCGCCGCGGTCGCCTTGCTGAATGGTGTGGACAGCGCTCTGGCGGTAATGGCGGGCGGATTGTTCGGCCTTCATCGCGCGCGCCCATTCGGGCATGGGCGCCTCGGCACGGCCCACATTGGCTGTTCTATTGGTGAGCGCATTGAAGGCGGCCTGACGGCCGGACTCCGCCGCCTCGCCGAGCCCGAACGCAGCCGACATGCGGCTTCGAGCGGCGCCTCCGGCGGCGCTCGCCATGCCACTCAGGCCGGCCTCGACGCTCGCGACCCCGGCCGCTTCCTGGCCAAGGGTGTAAGCGGTCGCCGCAGCGGAGCCCATCGCGGTTCCGGCGCGCACCGCGCCCAATCCGGCGCCAGCAAGTCCGCTCGCCGCGCCTACAGCACCGGCACCGCCCAGATAGATGATGCCGCCCGCCCCAAGCGCCGTGCCGAGCGCGGCACCCGAGCCAAGCTGTGGCGCACCGGCAACCAGACCTGAAGCGATGCTCGGACCGAAGATGCCGAGCCCGAACAAGGCGAGGCTTGCGAGCACCAGGCTCATGGCCTGGCCGACATCAGGCTCGTGGCCTTGCAAGGCGGTGGTGAACTGCGAGAAATAGTTGGAGCCGATGCCGACGATGACGGCGAGCACCATCACCTTGATGCCCGAGCTGACGACATTGCCGAGCACGCGCTCGGCGAGGAAGCTGGTGCGGTTCCAGAGCGCAAACGGCACGAGGATGAAACCGGCGAGACTCGTCAGCTTGAATTCGAGGATGGTGACGAACATCTGCACGGCGAGGATGAAGAAGGCGAGGATGATGATCACCCACGCCACCAGCAGCACCGCGATGATCATAAAATTGTCGAAGAAGCTTGTGAAGCCCATCAGCTTCGAGGCTTGTTGGAGGAGTGGCCAGGCCGCCGAAAAGCCGGTGCCGGCGAGACGGCCGGGTTTGAGCAGATCGTCCGCCGACAGGCTGCCGCCGCCGGCGATGAGTCCCGCCTGCGCAAATGATCGGAAGATGATGTCCGCTAGGGTCGAGAAGCTGTTGAGGATAAACGCAAACGCGCCGATATAGAGGATCTTGCGAATGAGGCGGCCGAGCACATTGTCCTCGCCTCCCATGGCCCAGAACAGCCCCACCAGCGTGATATCGAGTGCGATCAATGTGCGGACCAGGAAACGAACATCGCCCCCCAAGAGCCCGAACCCGCTGTCGATGTAGCGGATGAAGGCTTGCATGAACTGATCGATGACGTTGAGGTCATTCAAGGCTGTCAATCCTCATTAGGTCGAGTGATTCCGCGGGGCCCGGCCGGGGGGGAGCAAGGGCGGTCGAGCCCCGCGGTGACGGCGGAGGTGAAGAGGAAAAACCTCCGCCGCCAGACCGGCTTCGCTATTGGGGGGTATAAGCGGAGCCGGATCCGAGGAATTTGGCCGTGGCGCCCTGCGCATCCAGTTGCGCCTGGTTGCGGTTCGCGCGCTCGATCGCGTCAGCGCGATATTGGGCCGCCATTAGATTCTGGATTTGGAACTGCTGCTTGGCGACGAGCGCGAGCAGTTGGTTGGATGCTTGTTGCGCTTGCAATGCGCCTTCGGCCCCCTGGCTGCGCGCGACAATGCCATTGAGCGTCGCTTGATCGCCCGCGATATTCTCGACCACCTGCGCCTGCACAGTCATGGTCTGCTTGTAGGCCGCCATCGAGGTATCGAGCCGGGCGCGGGCATCGACAACATGCTGGTCGTTGCTGAGCGCGGCGTTGAAGCTGGTTGGAAAGAAGGAGCGGAACTGCTGGTCGAGGGTCGCGACCCGGAACTGGATGCCCTGTGCTTGTCCCATCAGTATATCGATCTGCTGAAGGGTCTCGGTAATGGCCCGCAGTTCAGGGAAGTCGATCCTGGCCAAGTTCTTCGCCTGATTGATCAGGCTCTGCGCCTGGTTCTGGAGCATGTGGATCTGGTTGTTGATCTGTTGCAGGGTTCGGGCGGCGGTCAGGATATTCTGGCTGTAGTTGGAGGGATCGAACACGATGATCGCCTCGGCCGGTGAGATCGGCATGCTAACCGCCAGCACGGTGGTGCCAGTCAGGCCGATCGAGAGGACGGCGGCGATGAGCTTCTGCTTCATGGAGTTACTCCGTTGGTGAGGATGGAAGGAAAGGTGGCGAGTAGCGATGCCGCCCAATCGAGGCAGCTGGCTTCGAGAAAGCGCGCGGCAAAACCGGCCGCTCCATGCTCGGCCAGCACGGCTTCAATCTGTTTTTGGCTGGAGGGGTCAGAGGTCCCGCACAGCGCCAATGCGATCGGGCCGAGCCCCAGTTCGAACAGCCGGTTCCCGCGTGCGGACTGAAGATAATAATGCCGCTTGGGGCTAGCGCGGCTGATCAGCTCGATCTGGCGTGCATTGAGACCGAACCGGGCATAGGCGTCACGGCTTTGCGGCTCAATTGCACGATCATTGGGAAGGAAAATGCGTTGCGGGCAGCTCTCGATGATCGAGGCCGCAATGCTGCTGCCGGCGATGTCAGCCAGTGATTGGGTTGCGAACAGCACCGCGACATTCTTCTTGCGGAGCGTCTTCAACCATTCGCGGATACGCGCGGCGAAGAGCGGATGGTCGAGAAAGATCCAGGCCTCGTCGAGAATGAGCAGGGTTGGCCGGCCGTCGAACCGCTCTTCCAGCCGATGGAACAGATAGGTGAGCACGGGCGCGACCACGCTGGCCTGCCCCAGCAATGCCTCGGTCTCGAAACATTGGACGTCAGCCAAGGCAAAGCTGCTTTCCGCCGCATCGAGCAGACGACCATGCGGACCATCGAGCGTATAGGGCTGGATTGCGCTGCGAAGTGCATTGGACTGGAGCAGCAATCCGAGCCCGGTCATGGTCCGCTCCTGCGGTGGCGCGGAAGCGAGGCTGCCGAGCGCTGACCAGACCGCGTCCTTTACCTCAGGCGTGACGATGACCTTTTCCGCATCGAGCAGTGCCGCAATCCATTCCGCTGCCCAGCTCCGCTCGGCGGGATCATCGATCCGATGCAGCGGCTGGAATGCCAGCGCGTCACTAGCACCATCGCCCGCGCCAAGCTCATGATGTTGCCCACGCATGGCAAGCACCGCAGCGCGGGCGGACAGGCCTTTGTCGAAGATATAGACTTGGCTGTTGGCGTAGCGTCGGAACTGTAATGCCATCAGCGCGAGCAGCACCGACTTGCCGGCGCCCGTCGGTCCCACCACCATCATATGGCCGACATCGCCGACATGGGTGGAGAGTCTGAACGGCGTGGTGCCCGCAGTCTGCGCCACGAGCAGCGGTGGTCCACTCAAATGCTCATTACGGGTGGGTCCAGCCCACACCGATGAGAGCGGCATCAGATGCGCGAGATTGAGCGTGTGGACGATCGGCTGACGGACATTGGCATAGGCATGACCCGGCAATGACGACAGCCAGGCCTCGACCGCGTTCACGCCTTCACGGATGGCCGTAAATCCAAGACCGCCGATGATCCGCTCGACCGCCCTGATCTTCTCGTCGACACGGGTTCGATCCGCATCGGTGATCGTGATCGTGGTGGTAAGATAGCCGAACGCGGCATGATCGCCGCCCAGCGCTTGGAGCGCCAGATCGGCGTCGGTCACCTTATTGTCGGCGTCGCTGTCGAGCAGCTCGACCGGCTGGTTGTAGATCACTTCGCGGAGCAGCGTGGTGATCGACTTGCGCTTGTTGAACCATTGCCGCCGAAGTTTGGTAAGGAGCCTGGTCGCATCGGTCTTGTCGAGCGCGATGAAGCGGGTCGCCCAGCGGTAGCGGAAGTCGGCCTCATTCAGCGCATCGAGGATGCCGGGCCGGCTGACGTTCGGAAAGCCGGTCACCGTCAGCGTGCGCAGATGCCGGTCGCCGAGCATCGGCTCCAGCCCACCGATCAGCGGTGTATCCACCAGCAGACCGTCCAAATACATCGGTGTTTCGGGCACTGCGACTGGATGGTTCCGGTTCGAGATGCAGCCGTGAAGATAGGTCAGCGTCTCGGCGGAGCTGAGCGCTTGCACTTCGGGCATGAAGCCGGCGAAGAGATCGAGCGCGCGGTTGGTCTCATCGATAAAGCTGGCCAGGCTCGCGCGCCAATCGCGGCCTGGTTCAGCATCCGGCCGCGCGACCAGCGACCGGCCGGCCGCGTCGGCGCCATCAGCGGCCGGCAGCCAGGTGAGGGTCAGATGATAGCGGCTCTCATAATGCGCGCCTTCGGCCTCGCACCGGCCGCGGCGCTCCTGATCCACCAGCCAGGACGCGGCATCGGGAAAATCGCTGTCGGGATAGCCGAGCGCTTCGCGCCGTTCGGCCTCGAAGAACAAAGCCCAGCCGGTGCCGAAGCGCTTCAACACATTGTTGGCGCGTGCGCAGGCCGAGACCAGCTCGGCCTCGGTCGCGCTTTCAAGGTCAGGCCCGCGGAAGGCCAGGGTGCGTTGAAAGCTGCCGTCCTTGTTGAGGATCACGCCGTCGGCGACCAAAGCTGCCCAGGGCAGATGATCGGCAAGCCGGTCGGCCGAGTGGCGATATTCGCCCAAGTACATCATGATAGGCGCCTCAGCATGCAAAATAGCTCCGCTGGCAAAGGTGGCGGATCAGCACCGGCGCAAAGGCGGGATCACGGCGTGCGGCGAACACGGCGATGCTGTGCCCTACTGCCCAGACGACGATTCCGGCGATCCAATGCTGCAGGCCAAGGCCGATCGCGGCAGCGAGCGTGCCGTTGACGATCGCAAGAGCACGCGGCGCGCCGCCAAGCAGGATCGGTGCTCCGAGGCTCCCATGAATGGGAACCTCGAAGCCCGGGACATGACCGTCCCCGATGTGCTCGTTCATGTTCATGCGATCAGCGCGCCGCCGCCGAAGCTGAAAAAGCTCAGGAAGAAGCTCGATGCGGCGAACGCGATCGACAGCCCGAAGATGATCTGGATGAGCCGCCGGAAACCACCAGCGGTCTCGCCGAACGCCAGGGTCAGACCAGTCACAATGATGATCATCACCGCGATGATCTTGGCAACCGGTCCCTGCACCGAGTCCAGCACCTGCTGAAGCGGCGCTTCCCATGGCATGCCGGTACCAGCGGCATGCGCGTTACCGGCGAACATGGTGCCGAAGCCGATGATGCTGGCGGCGAACAGGCAAGAACGCCGATCAGGAATATTTGGGCGAGGTAGGCGCATGGGTTCAGTCTCCTTGGGTTTGAGGGGTTGGGGTGATGTCGATGACGGAGTAGCCGCCGTCCGGATCGAGGCCGACGACGCGCGCGATGGTCTCGACGCGACGGGCAAGACCGCGGCCGGCGATGAACACGATGATGTCAATGGCGTCGGCGATCAGCGGGCGCGGCACGCTGACGACCGCTTCCTGGCAGAGCTGCTCGATCCGATGGAGCGCGGACATCGCCGAGTTGGCATGCACCGTCGCGATCCCGCCCGGGTGGCCGGTGTTCCACCCCTTGAGCATGTCGAGCGCTTCGGGGCCGCGCACCTCGCCGACGATGATGCGATCGGGCCGCAGGCGCAGCGTCGACCGGACGAGGTCGGCCATGGTCACGCTACCAGGCCGCGTACGCAGTGCCACCACGTCGGGAGCGGTGCATTGCAGCTCGCGCGTATCTTCGATCAGGATGACGCGGTCGTCGAGATGCGCCAGCTCCGCGAGCAGCGCATTGGCCAGCGTGGTCTTACCCGACGAGGTGCCGCCGACGATGAGGATGTTCTTGCGATCAACAACTGCAAGACTCAGCAGCCGTGCGGTCTCCGCCGACATGAAGCCGTCGCTGACATAATCGAGCAACGTGTAGATACGTGCCGCGGGCTTGCGGATCGAGAAGCAAGGGCCGAGGCTGACCGGAGGCAAGATGCCCTCGAAGCGCTCGCCGGCTCCTTCGCCGTGCGGAGGCAGTTCGGCCGAGACGATCGGCCGGTCGCTATGAACCTCGCCGCGCACATGGGACGCAACCAGGCGAATGATGCGCTCCACCTGCGCGGGCTCGATCCGGACGCCGGTGTTCCTTCGCCCTTCGCCCAATAGGTCCAGCCTGAGCGCACCGTCCGGATTGACCATCACCTCGATGACGTCCGGGTCACCAAGCGCCTCGGTGATTGCGGGTCCCATCGCGGTGCGCAGCATGCTGCGTCGGCGTTCAGCCGAGCTAACCGGCGAGCCGCTCATCGCCCGTCTCCGTTGGCCTCGGCGGCCGCCAATGTGCGTTTGCCGCCCGCGATCTGCCGGCCGAGTTGGGCGATGAAGCGCTCGAACCGCTCATTGCCGACTGCGCGTGCCGCCGTGTCGGCTTCAGGCAATGGTGCGGTGACGGTGAGCTGGTAGCGCACGAACAGTGAGAGCGCTTCGAGCACGACTTCGATGTCGCGGCGGCAGGCACCAACCTCGCGCGAGATTCGATCGAGCCGGGGCTTGAGGAGATCGTCGACCTCTTTGCTCGCGCGGCGCGCCAGCCAGGTCCCGAGCGCCTCGTTGACGATCCGCGACTTGTTGCCGCCTGGCCGCAGCGCCAGCGCTTCAAGCGCGTCGCTCAAGGATTGATCGATGTAGAGATTTTGCCGGACCTTCATGGCTCAGAGCCCCGGCAACAGATCGCGGTCGCGACCCTGGTTTATCGCATCGGCACGCACGAGGGCGGTCCGGACACGGTCCATGACCTTCTTGTCAGCCGATGCATCGGGCTCATCGGCATCGAGATCGAGAAGGTCGAGCTGCTTTGGAGGCTCGGGCCTGGCAGGCACCTCCTCAATGCCCGGATGCCGCTCCTGCTGGAAGCCGCCATCTTCGGTGGCGCTGGCCTCGTTCTGAGCGCGAACAAGCCGCGCGTCAGGAAGTCGCGCCAAGCGGCCCCAATCGTTCGAACGCGGTGCTGGCACGTCGGCATAGCGATCGGTGGCAATCACGGGCGGTGGCAGGATGCGGGCGGCAAAGGTCCGATCCTCATAATAGCGCAGCTTCTTCGCCCGGATCGGCGCCAGCCCCGCGACCATCACCACTTCATCGGTGGCGGGAAGCTGCATGACCTCGCCCTGGGTCAGCAGCGGACGCGCGGTCTCCTGCCTGCTGACCATGACATGCGCGAGCCAGGGCGCGAGCCGGTGGCCGGCATAGTTGCGCATCGCGCGCTGCTCGGTCGCCTGTCCCAGCGCATCGGAGATGCGGCGTGCGGTCCGCTCGTCATTGGTCGCGAAAGCGACCCGGACATGGCAGTTGTCGAGGATCGAGTTGTGCTCGCCATAGGCTTTCTCGATCTGATTGAGCGATTGCGCTATCAGGAAGGCGCGCACGCCGTAGCCGGCCATGAAAGCAAGACTCGTCTCGAAGAAATCCAGCCGTCCCAGCGCGGGGAATTCATCGAGCATCATTAGGAGCTGATGCTTGCGACCGCCCTGCCCGCTCCCGCTGTCGAGCCTTTCTGTTAGCCGCCGGCCAATCTGATTGAGGATGAGGCGAACGAGTGGCTTGGTCCGGCTGATGTCCGATGGCGGCACAACCAGATAAAGCGAGACCGGCTGCTTCGCTTCGACAAGATCGGCGATCCGCCAATCGCAGCGCGAGGTGACATGCGCGACAGTCGGATCGCGATAAATGCCAAGGAACGACATGGCGGTCGAGAGCACGCCGGAGCGCTCATTGTCGGACTTGTTCAGCACCTCCCGCGCCGCGCTGGCCACGACCGGATGCACCATCGGCGCCTCTGGCGCCCCGAGATGGTTGGTGGTCATCATCTGCTTGAGCGTCGCGGTGAACGGCCGCTGCGGGTCGGACAGGAAGGTCGCGACGCGGGCGAGAGTCTTTTCTTCCTCTGCGTAGAGGATGTGGAGGATCGCACCGACCAGCAGGGAATGGCTGGTCTTTTCCCAGTGGTTGCGCCGTTCCAGCGCGCCTTCCGGATCGACGAGGATATCGGCGATATTCTGGGCGTCCCGGACTTCGTTTGCGCCACGTCGAACTTCGAGCAGGGGGTTATATTTGGCTGAGGCTGCGTCGGTCGGGTTGAACAGCAGGCAGTGGGAAAAGCGCGTGCGGAAACCCGCGGTCAGCGTCCAATTCTCGCCCTTGATGTCGTGGATAACCGCCGAGCCCGTCCAGCCGAGCAATGTCGGAATGACCAGGCCGACGCCCTTGCCGCTCCTCGTCGGCGCGAACGCCATGACATGCTCCGGCCCGTCGTGGCGAAGATAATGGGCACCAAGCCGGCCGAGGAACACACCAGCGTCGCGATGCAGTCCTGCGCGCTCGATTTCACCCGGGGTTGCCCAGCGCGCCGACCCATAGGTAGTGACGTTGCGTGCTTGGCGCGCCCGCCACAGCGATCCGGCGATCGCGGCGCCGCAGCCGAGAAAGCCGCTTGCGCCTGCCACTGAACCCGCACGATCGAATATATGCGGCGCATAGGCATCGAAATGATACCACCAGGGGAAGATCGACCAGGGGTGATACATCGGCCAACGGCCAAGGATGAACCAGGGACGCCCTAGTTCAGCTTGCCAGGCGAGTTTCCACGCCGCCCATTCGGTCGCGAACCAGATGCCGGCGATGACGATCGCGAAGACGATGAGGATTTGGCCGATCAGCAGCTTGGTCGGGGTCACAGTCTAGCTCCGGGAAGGACGGCTCGTCCTGACCAGAGAAGAATCGCACCATTTATGCTGCCGGCGTTAGCGTCTCTCTACCGACTCTGACCCCCTCTTCGCCGACATTTTACGCTCAAATGCCGGATGGGCCTCGCGCAAAGCGGTCGCCCGGCGACTCGATGTCGCCGGGCGGTGAGGCCGACGTCGGCCCTACTTTATTTAAGGTATTGCTCGACGGCGCTCGCGCTGTTGCCGACGGCTTTCACCGCTTCTTCCAGCCTTTCACGGCTGACACCGAATTTCTGGGTCCAATAGCGAACCTCATAGTCTTCATTGAGTGCAATGCGCGAACGGTCCTGGGGTGAGCGAAGCGTCTTGTCGTCCGCCATTTAGGCCTCCTTTATGCTGCCTCGTTAAACGCATTGGATTCGCGACTGTTTCAGTGCCGGCGACGAAATGGGAAGGATGTGGGGCCCGACGCCGTGGCGAGAGACCTCGCTCCCGTTTCTGATGCGCGCCATCGGAAATGATAGCAGTTCCACACCCACCGCCGATATCACCGCCCGGCCTGACGCGCCTTTCTCGCCGCGTAGCGGGCGTCGCGGGCCGCCTTCCGATCCTCCTCGGTCCAGAGCAGCCGTTCTTCCCGTTTCTTCGCTTTGGCGTCCGCCTTTGCCTGGACCTCCGCCTCCCGTTCGGCCTTCACGGCGGCTTCGGCGACAGCGGCAGCCTGCCGGCCCTGCTCGCGCTTCGCTTCGGCGGCCTCTACCTTCGCGCGAGCCGCTGCCTCCTTAGCGCGAGCAGCTGCGGCTCTCTTCTCAATCTCTGCCTTCTCACGAGCAGCTTGGCGTGCCGCCCGTTCCGCCATCACAGTCTCGTCGACCGGAGGCCGGGCCTTGTACTTCGCGAGGGCGGCGCTGCGGGCGACTGCCGCCGCCTGCTGACGCTCTTGAAATCCTGGATTTTGAAATACGGGCATGCTTAGTAGAATCTCCTTGGTTGTGGTTGGCGTGCCTTCGGATGTCAGCACGCGACGCCTATGATGACCGGCAGTGCGGAAGTCGATCCATCATGTGCGATTTCGGGGTGACGTCGCTGCTACGATCGCGGCCGCCTCGTCCGGCTTCACATGCGACGGCGGCTCGCGCATGAAGCTGCGATGAAAACGATTGTCGACCCTGATCGCGCGCTCACGGAGGGCCTCGCGCGCATCCGCACTGAATTCCAGGTACCTGCCGATTTCCCACCTGCCGTGATCGCAGCGGCGACGGCCGCAATGCAACGCAGACCGTCCGAGCATGTCGACCGCAGCGCCATCCGCTTCGTCACGCTCGATCCTACCCCCTCTGTCGATCTCGATCAGGCGTTTGCGATCGAAAAGACGGGTTCGGATATCCTTCTTCGCTATGCCATTGCCGACGTCGCCTGGTTCGTCGAGGATGGCGGTGCGATCGACATCGAGGCCTGGAAGCGAGGGGAGACCATCTATTTTCCCGATGGGAAAGCGAGCCTGTATCCGCCTATCCTCAGCGAAGGCGCTGCAAGCCTCCTGCCCAACGTCGACCGGCCGGCCATTATCTTCTCCGTCCGTGTCGCGGCCGACGGGACCGCGCGCCTCGATGGCGTCGAACGGGCAGTCATCCGGTCCGCTGCCAAACTTGCATATGAGACGGTTCAGCCTGAGGATCTGCCGGCCGATTTTGCCGAGCTTGCGCGGCGCGTCCAGTCGGCAGAGCTTGAGCGGGGCGCTGCACGGGTTGAGCCACCGGAGCAAGAGGTGGCCGAGAGCGGTGACGGACGATTGCGTCTCGCTTTCAGACCGCGCTTGGTGTCAGAGGCGCAGAACTCGGCGCTGTCGCTGGCGACCAATCTCGCGGTCGCCGCAGCGCTCCATGAGCATCATACCGGGCTATTCCGTGTAATGACGGGTCCCAAGCCGGCAGCAATCGAGCGGCTGCGGTGCACTGCGGCTGCTTTCGGATTGAACTGGCCTGCGAATATGCCGCTTGAAGCTTTTTCGCGCAAACTTACACCCAACGATCCAAGGGATGCTGCCTTCATGCTGGCGATCCGCCGCGCAGGCACTGGCGCTACCTATGAGCCCTATCGCGCTGGCGAGACACCCTGGCATGCCGCCGTAGCAGCGACATACGCCCACGCCACCGCTCCCCTCCGTCGCCTCGCCGACCGCTACGTGATACGTGCAGCCCTTTCTGTCATGCTGGGGCAATCCGTCGAAGAACGGGTGAGCGTCGCGTTCGAGAAACTGCCCTCCATCATGGCACGAGCCGATGCACGAGCCGGACAGATCGAGCGCGCAGTCGTCGACCTCGCTGAAACGGTATTGCTCTCGCATCGGGAGGGCGAGGTATTCTCAGCGGTGGTGACCGACACCGACGATCGCGGTTCGCGCATTCAGCTACGCGACGTGCCCGTGGTTGCTCGGATCATTGACACAGGCCTGCTGCCGGGCAGCGCGCTTAATGTCCGGCTGACGGGTATCGACGCCGCCCACCGTCTTCTGCATTTCGCGCCGGTCTGAACCAGCCCCTGTGCTTCGGCGGTTAGCAATCTTAGTGACCGCCAGTGGGACTTTCTGCGCCGCCGGCCCGAGAGTGACGTCGGCTGGATAGCGCGCATTCTAAGCGCGAGAGGCCATGTCCGCTTCGCGCCTTATAAACGGTCATTTCCGGCGGACGCTCCAGATACCGAAAGCGGCCGGCGGCTTTCCTCAACCTAGGGGGCGGCTATGGGGTGGGAAGCTGACAGGCGGCTTTGTATTCCCTGTCAAGCTTAGCCGCCATTTAGCGGTCAATATGGATATTGATCCCATAGTTGAAGACGGCCTATTTTCGTACCCATCGAGATCAGTGCACCTGGGGCCACGACAGCGTTTGCGCCAATCCGAACGTTGTCGCCGATCAACGCACCGAACTTATTTGCACCTGTGTCGATCACGCCAGTATTGAGCTTGATACGAATTGCCTTGTCGGCAAGCTCATTGCGATAGTTGGCGATAATAGCACCGGCTTCGATGTTGACTCCTGATCCGATAATGGAATCGCCCACGAAATTAAGATGGGCGATTTTCGATCCGGGAAACATGAAGCTACTCTTCAGTTCAGAGCTAGGCCCGATGATGCAGTCCTCGGCCAAAAACACGCCGCCCCGCAGGTACGAGCCAGCGGCGATGAAACAGCGGGCGCCAACAATGCCAGGCCCCTTCAGAATGACCCCATCTTCCACCATGGCAGTTCGGTGAACGGCGAACGCGCCTTCCACCCTATATTCCTCACCTATTTCGCGTAAAATATTCTCGATGATGGGCTCGGCTTCTTGAACAATCACCCATGGGGCGAGGTCGTGCTTGGCGAACGAGGAAGCCGCCCATGCCGCGATATATTCGCTGATGGCAAAACCCGTCACGATATTATGAGCCTTTCCGGACCGGCCATCAGCCGTGCTTAGGATGAACGGTCGGCTGGTATCGCGCAAGCCTCTCAAGGTCGGAAACGGCAAAGTGTGGGTCGGGAGCTGCCCAGCAGCTAAGCGCCCTCATCCCAGTCGGTCACCGAACGAGCGAAGTTGCCTAATACCTGACGTAGGTTCAGGTAGCACGATCGGCTGATAACCGTCTTCAAGTTGATTTGCGCGCGCGTAGGTCCGTTCGATCAGAGCTAAAAATGATCGACGGCATCCTCGCTTCAAGCAAAAACGTACGGGCTGGGAATAAACGATGCCGATGTCCGGTCTGTACCGCGACCATTCCGCATACAGGACCATCATCATGGACCATCACCCCTCAGACCTGCTCAAAGCACCCCTCCATCGTCGCGATATGCTGATGCGGTGCACCGGCTGGGCCGGAACCGCCGCGATCTATACCATGGCGGGCGGCGTCGCCTCGTCGATCAGCCTCGATGCTGCGCTCGCTGGTAGCTTCCGCCACGGCAAGAATCAGCCCTTTACCTTCCTGCAGATCAGCGACACTCATATCGGCTTCGACAAGCCGGCAAATCCCAACGCCCGTGGTACGGCTATCGAGGCCGTCGAGAAGATCAAGGCGCTTCCCTTCAAGCCCGATCTTATCATTCACTCCGGCGACATCACGCATCTTTCGAAGGATGAACAGTTCGATGATGCCAAGCAGATTCTGTCGGGCCTCGACACGCCGATTTTCTTCGTGCCAGGCGAGCATGACTTCCTGGACGAAAAGCAGGGGGCCGCCTTCCTCGCGCATTTTGGCCGGGGAACGAAGGGCAATGGCTGGTACAGCTTCGATCATGGCGGCGTACATTTTGTGGCGCTCAATAACGTCGCTAATCTGAAGCCGGGTGGCATGGCGCATATCGGCGACGATCAGCTCGCTTGGCTGCAGGCCGATCTTGCCGGCTTATCGTCGAGCACGCCCATCGTCGTTTTCGGTCATATTCCGCTCTGGACCGTTTACGAGCCCTGGGGCTGGGGCACCGACGACAGCGCGCAAGCGCTGGCCATGCTGCGGCGCTTCGGCTCGGTCACCGTGCTCAACGGTCATATCCACCAGATCCTGCAGAAAGTGGAAGGAAACCTCTCTTTCCACTCCGCGCTCTCCACCGCCTATCCCCAGCCCGCGCCGGGCGCCGCTGCCTCACCTGGGCCGCTCAAGGTGCCCGCGGAACAGTTGCCCTCGATGCTCGGCATCCGCACCGCCCGCTTCGTTCGCGGATCGGCACCGATTGCGCTGATCGATCAATCGCTCGCGTGACCCGAATTAGCTCGGAGATGATTATGAACCGCTTTTCGTTCAACGCCCGTCGCATTGCTGTCCTGATCGGTTTTGTAGCCACGGCCGGCAGTTTTGTCGCGGTCGATGCCGTCATGGCGGCCCCCGCCAAGACCCAGTCGGTCGCAATCAAGGGGTTTGCGTTTGTGCCGCATGTGATCACCGTGGCGCCGGGGACCACCATCACCTGGACCAATGCGGACGAGGATCCGCATACTGTCTCCGCCAACGACAACAGCTTTCACTCGAGTGCACTCGATACCAACGACAAATATAGCTTCACCTTCAACCGGCCGGGCGATTTTGCCTATTTCTGCTCGCTCCACCCGCACATGACGGGTAAGATCATCGTCAAGGGGTGAGGTGATCATGCCACCGCGCAAGATCCATAAGGCATGACGGGCGGTCGCTTCTGGCCACGGCTGGTTCGGCCAACCGAGCGCTCGACCGAGCCGCGCGGCAACGCCGACAAGGCCGAGCGTTTCCGACTCGTCATACTGCCGCACATGGACGCCGCCTACAGCTTCGTACGTTATCTGACCAAAGACCCGGTGGCTGCGGAGGATGTCGTTCAGGAGGCGTTCCTGCGCGCCTACCGCAGTTTCGATACCTGGCGCGGCGATGCGCCGAAGACGTGGCTGTTCACCATCGTGCGTCACTGCTTTCTGGACATTGTTCAGACGCAGTCCGGGCGCGGCCAGGCCCGCGACATTGATGGTTGGACCGGCTCAGTTCCAGCCGAACTTATCGAGCGGCATAGCCCTGAATCCCTGCTTGCCGAGAAGAATGATGCCGCAATGCTGCGAGCGACGATCGAGCAGCTGCCTGAACCTTTTCGCGAAACCCTGATCCTGCGTGAGTTGGAAGAATTGAGCTACAAGGAAATTGCCGCGATCGCGCGGGTTCCGATCGGCACCGTCATGTCGCGCCTCGCGCGTGCCCGCCAGATGCTGGCCGAACTGTTGCTGCCGGGCGCTTCGAGGGAGGCGCGGGCATGAGCCTTCATCCCGACAAGATTCCGCTGATCCACGGGCTCGTCGATGGCGAACTTGATGCCGCCAACGTGCTTGCGATCGAGGCGCATCTCCAAGGCTGTAACGATTGCCGTGCAGAGCTTGCCCGGATTGAGGAGCTGCGTGGGCTTCTCGCTTCTACCAAGCTCGGCGATCGCGCATCCGATCGGTTGCGTGAGCGGGTCGACGCGATGATCGATAGGGAGAGCGGTACTGCTTCGCAGCCCGGGCCTGTGGGGGCGCGACTGGAGCCGCCTCGACGCCGGAGATCCGGGGGCGGCATCACCGCGCATGTACTGAATGGCCGATGGGCATCGGGCGCACTGGCGGGCGCCTTGGCGGCCTGTCTTGCCTTGACGGTGGCAGTGCCGCAGCTGACCCGGACCGATATACAGGACCAGTTGATCCAGAGCCATATCCGCTCGCTGCTGGTCGGCCATGTCGTCGACGTGCAAACTTCCAACCGCCATGTCGTGAAACCCTGGTTCAACGGTAAGGTCGATTTCGCACCACCGGTGCCCGAACTTGCCGACGAGGGCTTTCCGCTCGTCGGTGGGCGGCTCGACTATGTTGACGATCACGAAGTCGCTGCGATCGTCTATCGGCGCCGGCTCCATATCATCAACCTATTCGTGAGGCCTGCTAAGACGCTCTCATTGCCGATTGGTATAACGACCCGGCATGAGGGATATAGTTTGGTACGGTGGACGGCGGATGGCCTAGAATTCTGGGCCGTGTCGGACCTTGATCTCCAGGAGCTAAAGCTTTTCCACGGACTCTATATCGCACGTGCGAGTCCTTGAGATGTGAGCTTGCGCAAGCGGAAATCGCCGGCCCATTCGATTAAGTTAGTCGACCAAGAGGCCACGGCATCGTCATTTGCAACTCGTCAACCGAGCGCCTTATAAACGGTCATTTCCGGCGGACGCTCCAGATACCGAAAGCGGCCGGACGGCTTTCCTCAACCTAGGGGGCGGCTATGGGGTGGAGAGCGGACAGGCGGCTTATGGGCCGAGCGACAGCGATAGCCGACATGCCTCGAATTAGCGTCGGCGGCGATCCAGATAGTAACGCCACGCGACCTTACGATAATCAGGATCGGACGTGTCGAAAGTAAACCTCTCAAAGGCACTTGCCGTCTTCAGCCATCGCTTCGACCAAGCCACGATGCGAACCTCCTGCTCTGGGGAGGTAAATATTAGAAGAAGGTCAACGGCCCAACAAATTGGAACTATCGGGATGAGGACGCCCAGCCATACATATTCGTCCCGCAATCGGGGCAGCGGCAGAGCACTAACAATGCTCCGAAGTTTGTCAGGATATATGAGACAGAGCACGAGCATGATCGTCAAAACTGCTGTCAGGATCGTCAGACGACCTATCGCTCTAATTTTTTGGTTTTGGTACTCCATCGACATCTGCCCGCGCCTTGTCCCATCCTTATGATAGCAACCCCGTCAGTCTGCAATCGAGCGCCCCTGAGGCCGGCGTAATCGGCGTTGGTTGCGGCCTGTCGTCATCGTGTTAAACCACTGAGATGGGCTATGGAAATAATCGCGTCGGCGTGCACCCGGAGAGCATGGCGGGGCTACTGCTAACCTTCGCGTCAAAAACGAAGCTATCTTTACGTGAAATGGCGTCTGTTGCCGACCTGATCGCGGCGCACTGCCGCTATGACGTTTGGGCGTATGCGGCCATTAAAGAATCCCCGGACGTCGGCGAGGCTACAAAGTGGGAGATACTCACAATAGAGGACGACTGTCGATCTGATATTGCCGTTGCTATTGAAGCGTATCATTCGTTATCGCAAGACCAGTTCATGTCCGTACTGGATCGGGCGACCAGTCTGCTCAACGAGAGGCGGCTTTCCAATCCCTAGCGTGAGTCGCTGAACGGCGAGGTTTGGGTCGTGAGCCGCCATGCCATCCCTGAAGATATTAACGGCTGAAATGACGTGGGGAGCGGTGTCATCAGCAGGGATTGTGCCAAAATACTCCTTCACTTCGCTCGGAATAGCATTTTGGGAGCATTGGCAATCGATGTTTTTCCCGAGGGATAAGATATCCGTAACCACCATCAAAATCGGGCTTCACAAGGATATCGACGCCCCAATTGTCGACCTTCACCCCCTCGGGATTGAGCGCAGTGATAGTCGGCGGCCATCTGTCTTTCGGAACGTCAACCCAGCCCTGCGGGTTTTTGACGGGATAATTTGTCAACAATGACTGAGCTTCAGTCCGTATGGCCTTCAATTCCTCCGGATCGGAAACCGGGCGGGCGCAGCCAACAAGCATCGACAAGGTCGCCAAGGCAGCAATCTTGCAGCCGAAGCCATTCCATCGGACCATGATCATTGCATCTAAGCACTTTGCACTTGTGTCCGCCAATGGGTCATTCGCTGCCATCGTGTCCCGGTCTGATGTGGATGTTTTAGAAGTGATGGTGGCGGACGCGCCGGAGTGCTAGCCAGCCTTCATGATTTTACGATTATCTGCGCCACTGATGTCTTGGCCATTCGCGCTTCTGTTGGCCTGCTGTGCGACCAATCGTCCCGCTAACCCCTTAGAACTGAGTGTGGACGCAAGCAGGACCGGGCAGTGCGCGGTCAGCCTTGCGGGTCAACCAATGAACGCGGAGCAGCTTTATAAAAGGCTGCGCGAGGTCAAACGCGGCACACACGTCAAGATAGTCGGCGACACTCTCAATGTACCCTATCGCTGTATTGGCGGCGCGATCTTCACGATCCAAAGAGCGAAGCTCATACCGGATTTCACGTTTGCGGCAGAACCACCAATACCTGAGTCGAACGAACCGAGATGATGCGTTGTCTGAAAGGGGTGGGGTCCAGACAGGCAGCTTTCAGGTGCACCAGCGCAAAAGCTGACCGACGTTCGCTGTGGAAGAGATCATAAGCACATCGTTGCGGCCCGCCATCCGTCTGCGCCCGCTCGCTCAACCGGACGTCTTCCGAGCCACGTAGAGCGAACGCCCACCTTGCCCCCGGCGAAAGGCGCGTAGCGTCTGCATAGGCATTGCGATCATGCCCAGCAGAATTAGCGGGGAGCAGAAGAGCGTTGCTCGCCAGTCGGGATACCGCCCCCCGCCCCATTCCCAAGCCGCCATCTGAATTTCGCCACGCAGGGTGAGCGGATAGCCGGTCAAAATGTGGTGTCGGTCATGCGCATCTATCGCCGCTTGTCGCCAGGCGAAATTGGGCAAACGCAAAGTCCACGAACCGAGCCGACAAGTCCAGTGCGACGCGGAGCTAGCTTCCAGCCCATGGGCGATGCGATACGCATCCAACGGATCCAGATCGTCGTGCATTAGCCAGTTGGTCTCCGGGTGATCTCGGCTTGGTCGGGCGAGGCAACGCTGAGCGCCCGCGATGTTAGCGGTGTGATGCCGGGCCGGGCAGGCAGTGCTGCCGGTAGCTTCACGGTTTGCGCCAATCCGATCCATTCGAGCAACTGAATGAAGCGGTAGCCGAGATCAATTTGGCCTGGATAGAGGCCATGCCGCGCTGAACTCGGAAAGGCATGGTGATTGCTGTGCCAGCTCTCGCCCATGGTCGGGATGGCCATCAACGGCACGTTGTAGGCCTGAATGACCGCGCCATCGACCGACCAGTCCTGCGGACCGCGAGTGTGTGCGAAATAGGAGATAAACCAGTGCATCGTGGTGCAGGCAGCAACCCGCACCGGCACGCCCCATATCACCCATGACCATCCACCCAAGGCATACAGGCCGAGTGCGATCGGAAGCTGCTGCGCCATCCAGTATCGATCCAGAAAGCGATAGAACGGATCGTCGCCGATACCGGGGCCGGGATCAAAGCCTGGCGGCCGGGCCAGCTTCAGGCGGAAGTGAAGATAGTAGAAACCATCAACGAAGAGCGGCTTGGCGTGACGCAGAAACCAATGACAGTCAGGTTGTCGCTGCGCCCAATCGCGACTGTCGTGCAGCCTTATCGTCCAGATCGGCCCGCCCATGCCTACCGCCGTTCCAAGCCACATCAGCACACGTTCGAGCCACTTGGGGCAATCGAAGCTGCGGTGGATCAGGCGGCGATGAAAGCCGACCGAGTGGCCGGCGCACAGAGTGATTGCCGCGGTGATGAGAAAGACCACGAAGGCGCTCAAGGTGAAAGTCATCGGCCCGAGCACGAGCGCGGCCGTCAACATCACACCATTCCATATCGAGCGGGGCGCGTCCCACACGACCTCGCCCTCAACCGCATTCGCGCGATCGAGATGGGTTAGCGAATTGACCTTGAACGCACCGCTTGCCGCACCGCCTGCTTGGCTCATGATCTCTTCCCCCTGTTGCCGAAAGCACGATCGGCCAAGCGAGCGGCACGCCCGCCGAAGCCGATCAGCGCACGCATCGTTTCCGGCGATAGTCGTCGGGCACCGGCTTCGATCGACGAGATGTCTTCGACCAACCCGAACAATCGCTGCGCCTGCCGCACGACGACTGGGTCTTCACTATCTCGATTGTCGTCCCACGCGTCCCGCACGGCTTGAGCGGTCTCAATCTCTCGCCCCCGCCGTGCTTCCAGCGCCTGCGTCACAAGCATCCAGGGGTCTGCGTGCGTCGACCAGCCATTCGGACTCTGCACGACTAGTCGATCTTTGGATAGCCAAGCGAGCGCCTCTGTGACTGCCGGCTCGTCCATTGATAGCATGGCGGCAATATCGTTGGCCGACACCGGCCGCGCGAGCAGGAAGAGTAAGCCATGGACGCGGCAGGCCTCACCCGGCAATCCCCAGCGCGGCCCTAGCTCACCCAACCAGTCGATTATGACTATTGTGCCGGATGAGAGCAACGCGTCGTTCACGCCTCACTCGCCCCCCGGCGCTTGTGGCCGGCCGTCTTACGGTTCTTCACGATCTTGCGTGCCTCAGGGCAGAAAGGCGTGAGAAAGCCGTACAGAAGGTTGGCCATGTGGTCGGCGGCGATGCTGTAGAGCACGAATTGCCCGCGCTTCTGTTCATGGACGAGGCCAGCCTCTTTAAGGACGGACAGATGTTTCGAGATGGAAGGCATCGCCATGTCGAAATGAGCCGCGATCTCTGTAACGGTCATGGGTCCACCAAGGAGATGGTTGAGCATCCTTCTCCGAGGCTCGGATGCCAGCGCCTTGAAAATCTTCTCCATGCACATTTTCCTAACTAGGAAAATATGAAAGTGCAACAGGCCGACCGATGTGGCTAAAAATGCAGGCTGATCGCGACCATCGCGCGAGGCTCATAAATGGCAGCTTTTAGGGCGCTAGATCGGGCAGGCCGATGACCGCAAATGGGTCGGTACCGTCCGTAGGCGAGTTGAAAACTGATGTCTGCTTCAGCATTCCTGCGAGCTGAAACCTGCCAGGCTGGAAGCGGCCCACGTCCGGTCACGAAATGTTCGGCCCACTGCGCTGCCGCCCGAAGGCCCAACTGATCCCATCGCCCCGCATGAAGCCAGCGACGGGCTTGCCGATCTGACTTTCAAGCGCCGGCCGCCAAGGCACCAGCGTGAATTCTCGCGACTTCTGGATGAGCGCGTAGCGGCCGCTGGTCAGCTCAACCGTTCGCCCGAGGGTGCCCTCTACCCGATCTCCGCGACGCGTCTCCGTGAAGGCCAGGCCAAGCTCGCTCGACAGCTGACCCGCAACGCGCAGCAGCTCGCGACGCTGGAGCGCTGCGATCATGTCGGGGCGATAAACGATCCGGCCATCCTGCTCCTGGGCCAGTTGCTGGGCGATCAGCCACTGCCGCCGCCGAGTCTGTGCATCCCTCGCGTCTCGTCCAAATCCGGCGTTGCGGAGCGGCTCGGAGGACGCAGCCATCAGCTCCTTGTCGAGCCACGTCGCGGCGTCGGCATCGACCAGTTTCTCCAACGGCTGCGACGAAAGCATATCGATCGTGACCGGACGGTCCCTCGCCCGTGCCGCTTCATAGGCTGCAGCGCGTGTCAGATGATCGGGGCTGATGATCCACGTCCCGTCCGGCTCACGCTCGACGTTGCGGGTGAGCCGGCGCATCGCCTCGAGCCGACGGACGTGGGTTTGGGCATAGGCTTCGGTCGCGGACTGATCGTGCCGCAGATGCGCATCGATGGTGTAACGCCCGTCATTGGCGGCGGCCACTTCGGCAATGGTGCGGTCGGCCTGACGGACACCATGTTCGGCCGGGGTAATCCGGACGATCGCGCCGACGTTGGTCGCGCCGAGGTTCTCGCCACGTCCGATCTCGACATAATCGGAGCGCCCATCGGTTGCCTCCACGATCAGATAATGGCGGTCGTTGATCTCGTCGGACAGGCCGCGCTGAACGATGCGTCCGACCAGTGGTCGGGCGTCCGGCGCCGCTGGATCGTAGATGACCTGATCGGCAATCGCCGGCGCATCGTCCCGCGCAGCATAAGCGCGTTGCATCGTGCGGATGATATCGCCACGCTCGCCCATCCGGCGGAGCGTATCGGCAAGGTTGGGCGCCAAGCGCCAATGCGCGGCGCCGAGTTGGGTGGCGAGGCCGAGCCGTTCCAGCGTCTTCAATCGACCGGTCCGGATCGCCTGGTCGAACGCGCCGCGCGCAGCGCAACTCGCCAGTCCGTTCGCTTCGACGTCGCGGATCAGCGAACGGTCGATGCTGGTCAATCGCTCCTGCCCGACCTCGGCCCGCAAACGCTGCTCGATCGCGGCGTCGGTGCGGGGTCCAAGATCAAGATCGACCAGCTCGCAGGCGCGCTCGCGCAAGCCATGGCTGATATAGTCGCGCGCGATGATCAGATCCTGCCCGCGATCATCCTTGCCGCGCACGATGATGTGGGTGTGGGGATGACCGGTATTGAAGTGATCGACCGCGACCCAATCGAGCCTGGTGCCGAGATCCTCTTCCATTCGCGTCATGAGCCGCCGCGTGAGCGGCTTCAGATCCTCATAGTCGGCGCCATCTTCGGCGCTGACGATGAAGCGGAACTGATGACGGTCATCCTTCGCCTGATCAAGCCACGCATGCCGATCGACCTTGTCGCTTTCCGCGCCATAGAGCTGACCCCGGCCGCCATCGCGCGTCGTGCCGTCGCGCTCGACATAGCGCATATGCGCCTTCGCGCCGTCAAACCCTTGTCCCCGAAGCGCGACCAAACGCGCCTTCACGATCACGCGGCGCTGGCGAAAGGCGGCGTAGCGATCGCGGCTGACAAGCACGCGGCCGACCCCTGCGCCCCGTCCGATCCGGCTGCCGGTGAAGCCGCTCCGGCCGCGGCCGGTCGCAGCGCCCCCGCGCGCCAAGTTGGCGGCCGCGAGAACACGATGCAGAAACTTGCGCGCCCGCTTGCCGCTGCCGCCAGCCCGCATGCGGCCAAGCCGGGGTTCGAAACTCTCGTCGTTCGCCATAATCGAGGCTCTTCCAGCCAGGAAAAGCCCGACCATGTGCCTGTCATAATAATCTGAAAATCGGTGCCGCCAGGAAGCCCGCAATTTCGAGGCTTTTGGCTGGACCGACACTGTCGACTCCGCAGCGACACTGTTTGCAGCTTCACGAAAACGATGTGCAGACAAAAGCTTAGGACCCGTCGCCGCAGGCGCACAGTGCCATAGCTTCTCTATCTTGCCTTCCGCGCGACCTCTTATTTTCGCCATTCTACAGCCGTCTTTTTCCACTCAACATAACCCCTCCGGTCCATCCTGATCCACACGCAACGTCGCCAGATCCATTTACGACGGACCTGGCATATGTTATGTCATATGCCGAGGAGATTGGGCATGGGCATCGAGCGCCGCGTGAAGCTGTTCAAGAATGGACGGAGCCAGGCGATCCGCATTCCGCGCGCGTTCGAATTGCCCGGCGAGGACGCGATCATCCGCAAGGAAGGCAACAAGCTGATCATCGAGACACCCCCTCCCCGCTCCTTGCTGGCGCTGTTGGCGACGCTCGATCCGATTGACGAATCGTTCGATCCGTTTGACGATCCGGCCCCTGAACCGGTCGCGCTATGAGCCGTTTTCTGCTCGATACGAACATCATCTCCGACCTTGTCAGACATCCCGCAGGCGCCGTCACCGCCGCAATCAGAACAGCCGGAGAGGATGCGATTTGCACGAGCATTATTGTCGCAGCCGAGCTTCGCTACGGCGCGCAAAAAAAGGGTTCAGAACAGCTTTCCGAGCGGGTTGAAGCACTCCTTTCGCGTATTCCGGTGTTGCCTTTGGAAGCGCCGGCGGACGATGTCTACGGTCACATCCGCGCGTCATTGGAGCAGTCAGGATCTCCGATCGGCGCGGACGACATGCTGATTGCAGCGCACGCGCTGGCGCTCGATGCGATACTGGTGACAGACAATGAGCGGGAGTTCCGCCGGATCGATGGGTTGAAGGTGGACAATTGGCTACGCGTTTCGGACGAATGAAAGCTCCCGACCTCGCCCGATCGACGCCGCCGAAGCCCCTCATATTAACAGACCGAAGCCCCATAAGGAAAAGGCCGAACGGGACGCCGATCGCGCGCCAGGTTCGGCCTGATTTGGAGCTTAGTTCTCCATCTGAAATGCCGCTTCCAGTGCAATTTCGAGCGCGGCTTTTTGCGCCAAGGCCGCCGCCAATTCTGCTCTGATCATTGCGATTTCGGCCTCCTCATCGCACGCCCGCAACTCAGCGCGCAACTCCTCGATCTGCTGTTCGATGCTCATCTTCGCCTCCTCAAATTCAAGACAGGAGGCTTGATCCGGTGGCGGGCGAGCCGGGTCAGGGACCGCGAAGCGGCCGCGTAAGCGGCGGTGGGGGTGACGATTTTGCGCAGCAAAATGGTGGGGCCCGCCGTCCTTGACGCGGTTCGTCCGCCGCCGGATGCTGGTTCCTCTTGAGTGGAAAGCCCCTCCTCCGCCCTAACCCGGAGGCGTTCACGCGCAGGAAAAAGCCCCGCGCCAGTGATCCGGCGCGGGGCGGTGCGGCTCAGTCGCCGGGGTTCCAGATCAGCGCGTAGCTGTCCTCATCATCCTGGCCGGCGGCGCGGCCGAGATTGACGTAGAGGGTGCGTTGACCGAGCTCGGGCGCCGACATGGCGAGCCGGACATATTCGCGCTGGGACACCTCGCCGGTGCGGATCCAGCCGCCGCCGAGCTCGACCCCGTTCGAGAGGATGCGGTAGTCGGGCTGCTCCCCGCTCTTGCCGCGATTGGGGATAATCGCGATCTCGGCATTGACCGAAAGCGTTCGGATCGAGCCTTTGAAGCTGCCGTCCTGCTGACGCTGCACATAACCGATTGCTGGCATGATAAGTCTCCTTCAATTGCTCGCCCGACCCTGTGCCGGGCGATGGGCCGACCTCAGGACCGGCCGCTTGAGGCGCGGGCGAACCGCAGGCCGCAGCGCAGCGGAGGACCGGAGCTGCGAGACTGATTTGGAGGCGTAGCCGATCGCGAGGAGCGCGCGTTCGCGCGCGCGGGGAAATCAGTGCCGCACGATGGTTTCGGCGGCGACGGGGCCGGTCCAGGTCATGCGCCCGTAACGCCGGCCATGGGCTCAGGCTCTGCAGAAGGAGCTGTCCTGACTCGCATGCACGCGTTGCAGCAGCAGAGGAGGCAGCAGCTGGACGATCCTTGCTTGCGGACGCGGGAGGCATGATTATAGCCTGCCGTCATGGCGGGGGCAGCGACAGCGGCGGATCAGATCGAGGCGCTGATCGTGCGGTTGGACGGTGCCGCGATCTGTGACGGCTGCATCGCCGATCGCCTCGACCTGGCGGTGCCCGCCGAGGTCAATGTCGTCACCCGAACGCTGGCCGGGCAGGGCCGTTATGAACGCAGGAAAGCGACGTGCGCGCTCTGCGGCTCCCCCCGGCTGGTCATCCGGCGAAGCATCAGATAAGGCTCAGCCAGCTGGCGCGTCGGGTTTTTTGGCGCGTGTACGCTTGGCGGACGTTTCGCCCTCTCCAGCGAATTTGGCCGACAGCTTGCGCGTGGGCGCGGCCTTTTCGGGCGGCGTCTTCGATTTGCTGAGGCCGGGTTTGCGGCCGAGACCGATCGCCAAGGCAAGGTCCTTGCGCTGCGCGGTATAGTCGGGTGCGACCAGCGGATAGTCAGCCGGCAGCTTCCATTTTGCGCGATAGTCAGCCGGGCTCATGCCATGGTGGGTGGCAAGATGCCGCTTCAGCATCTTCAACTTCTTGCCATCCTCGAGGCAGACAATGTGATCGGGCTTCACGGAACTGCGTATCGATACCGCAGGTTTGAGCTCAACCTCAGGGGCCGGCGCTGGCTCGCCGAGGCCCGCCAAGGCACCATGCACGCGAGCGATAAGTTCAGCGATATCAGCACTGGCAACTTGATTGTTGGAGACATGCGCCGACACGATGTCGGCGGTCAACGCAATGAGATTTTCGTCCTGCCCTTCGACCATGATTGTTCCTTATCTTTTGGATCGGCGCGACAAGTAGGCGTTTCGCAACTACAGGTCAAATACTCACGCAATCTTGACTAAGGATCGCGCCGCATCGCCTGCGTGAAGACGATGCGGCGCGACGAATTCCCAAAAAAAAGGGGACGGCGTGAAGCCGCCCCTGCCCCATTTCATGCGGCGATGAGGTGTGGATCAGCTTTGCAAGCCTCAAACCCATCGGGTGCGGGGCCGCCGCTCTCCGCCGACAACATGGTTTGCTCAGCGCGCACGGCAGCGACCAGAGCCGCCGCATCCACGCTGCCGACGCCGCCGCGAGCCGTGTAGGCGGCGGGTGGAAAGGCGAGCCATTTCGGGACCCAGGCTTCGACCTTGGTCCGTCCGTTGGCGCCATTTAGATGATCGCGAATGATCGATTTGAGCAGCTTGGCTTTCTCCTTGTCATGCGCTTTGGCGGTCGCGTCACCCGCCATTTCGGCAAGCATTGCGGTCAGAACTTCCCGGTCACGCAACGCTTCGAAGAAGGCCTCGTCAGCCTGCCAATAAGAGGCCATCTCAACGCCTATCGTCTGTCCCACCGCGTCGACGGCAGCGCTGCCAGCGGCAAGCGTTTCGCCCATGACGATGGCGATGACCTCGTCAAGCGACTGATCGGACAGGGCCAGCAAATGCAGGAAGATGGCGACCAGACGCGCGGGATCGCCATTGCCGCCGCTGACGGTTGGCTCATCGGGTGAACAGCCAAGCAACTTGAGGACATCGCGACGTTTCCGGTCGAATTCGACCTCGGCCTGCGAGACCTCGACGCTCTCGCGCACCGCCTCGTTGCGTGCGGATTGCGGCTCGACCTTCACGGTCCACAAGGGCGAGCCGACGATCGCATGGGCAACCAGCAGGCGCAGTGCAACCTTGGGACGGCTGGTGAGCGCGGCCCGCACGGCGGCGTGGCGGTGCAAATCAATATAGCTCTGCATCGTGCTGGTGACCTCGGGACGCACCGGTTTGCTGCTCGTGGGGAAGTCTTCGCCTCTGTCGCGCCGCCTTGCTTCGGCCCGCGTCACATAGCCCTCGTGAATGACCACCTCGCCGGTCGGGCGTAGGTCGAAATAGACGCGCCCGCCTTTCCGCTTGGGAGCCTTTGCATAGTCCCAGAGGTGGAATTGTTCAGACGGCGGCACGATGACGACATCAGGCCATCCGGCCTCGAGATAGGCGTCGCGGCGCTCCGCGACGGCTGCATTCTGGTGAGTCCAGAAGGCATCGGCATCGGCGAAGTAACGATCTTCCCCGAACAGGTCGGCGATGATCGCGAGGCCGCTGGCTTCGACATCGAACAGCGCATGCGCCACCTTGATCGACTGGCCGCCGAAGAGCCAGTTTTTGAGCTGATGGCCGGTCGGACAATAGGCGTCCGGATCGTCGGCCAGCGCCAACCATGCGCGCTGCTGGCTCTTGCTGGCGAGCGTCAGATGGCGGACGGTCGCCGCGTCGATTTCCTCGCGGCGATAGAGATCGCGGATGCGCGGCAGGAGATTGCCGAGTGCCAGAATGCGGCGGACGCCAAGTTCGGGAAGCCCGAAGGTGGTGGCGATGTCGTCGCTGCTGCGGCCCTCCCGGACCAGCCGGGTGAAGGTCTCCCATTGGCTCACCTCGTCGGCATCGCGACGCGCGACATTCTCGATGAGCGAGGCCTCGATGGCGGCGGCATCGTCACCCTCATCGATGATCGCGCAGGGCAGCGGCTCGCCGCTGCCCCCTTCGGCGGTAACGATTTGGGCGGCGGTGAAGCGCCGCGCGCCCGCGACGATTTCGAAGCTGTCGGGCCCGCACTGCTGATCTTCGGTCGCCTCCGGCCCGACGAACTCGGGACAGGGATTCGGACGGACGATGAGCGGAACAAGGATGCCGCGTGCGCGCACGGTCGGCAGCAGATCGGCTACGTCGGGTGCCTTCTTTGCATAGCGCATATTGGTCTTGCTGATGACAAGCTTGCTAAGTTCGATGAATTGGAGTTGCATGGTTGGTACCTTTCGAAGGTGCCGGTCCGTTGTTCGTTCGAAGCCCAGCGGACCGGCATTGAATGCGGCGAAAATGCGCCGCGCATCATCCGAGCTGGTCGTCCCGGAATGGCGTAGGTCAGGTGTCGCGCGGCTCGTCGGTTGCGCGGAGAAGCTCGATCTCGGCTTGGAGGAGCGAGCCCGATCGCCGCGCCGTCTCGGCCCAGACCGACAGTGGCTGCAGCGGCGCGAAGCCAAGATCGCGCTCGACGCCAAGCCCGAATGGCAAGCGGATGGCCGCGATTTCTCGCAGCGAGAAGCTACCGAGTTCGGGGCAGCCGAAGCCGAGATCGGCAAGGCCGAACAGGCTGTCATCGTCCTCGTCCAATTCGGTCGCGATCCAGGTGGCCGCGCCGAGCGGATTGAACAGCTTGAGCACGGGCATGGGATCGAAGCGTTGGCCGCGTTCTGCCCGTATTCGCGCGGTCATGCTGTTGGCGCGGAGCGCGAAGCGGATGGCGTGCGGGAGGAGGATCATGCAGCGGCCCTCCCCTCGTCCGCGTCGCATTGGCGATGCCGCGCCAACAGCCAGTCAGCCGCCTTGGAGGCTTGGGCGGCGGCGCGAAAGATCGCGCGCCCGCGCGGCCTGCCGTCTCGAACGGCGGAATCTTCGTTCAGATCGTCGCGCAGGACGGTGAGCCATGAGGCGATATAATCGGAATGGCGAACGGTGGGCACGATGCCGAGCGCAGCGCAGAGGAAGGCGCTGCCGATCTCGGCGACCAGTTCTTCGCGTGCATAGTTTTTGCTGCCGAACGTGCCCGACAGATCGCGTCCGAGGCGGGACGCGTGGCCGGTGGCATGGGTCAATTCGTGGAGGCAGGTGCGATAATAGTTGATCTGCTCGAAGAAAGCGGGCTGCGGCGGCACCTGCACGAAATCGGGGCCGGGCGCGTAGAAGGCGCGTGCGCCGCCGATGCGGAAATCGACGCCCGACGCAGCGATAACCGCTTCGGCGACGGGCACGGTCTCGCGTTCGGGAAGCGGCGCCGGATCGCTGGCGAGGTCGCCGCGCAGTCCTTCGCACTGCGCGACATTGAAGACGGTGAAGCGCTTGAGGAAGGGGATTGATCGCGCCTCCTCGCCGCCTTCGCGCGCGCGGTCCTGCTCCGCCTCGGGCGCAGCAGCCCAAGGTTCCGGCGATGCAATGCATCGCTGGAATGGCTGCGAAGGGGTGAAGCGGTCGGCATAGACGATGGTGGTGCCCTGCTCGCCCCTGATGACATTGCCGCCCGCTGCGAGTGCTTGGCGGAAGGTCAGCCAGCGTTGCGAGGGCCAGCCATTGGCGATGACCGCGCCCCAGAGAATGAGGATATTGATGCCGGAATAGGGCCGCGCGGAGAGGGCGTTGCGCGGAAGGCCGGGACCGGGAGCCGTGGACGTGCCCCATGGCTGGACCCAGGGGATGCGACCAGCCTCAAGCTCGCTGATGATTTTTTGGGTGACCTCTTCATAGAGCGACGGGCGCGCTTCGCCTTGCCTGCGATTGCGACGGCGGGGCTTGGCGGAACGGTCGTGATCGGAACGCATGGATATCCTCCAGACGCCACCCCAAATCGCGAAGCCTTCCCCGGACGCGGGGAGGATGGGCGGCGGCATGCGACCGGCGGGCGCGGCCAGCGAGGCGGCCCGCATCGCAAGACCGCAATGGGAATGGAGGAGCCGGTTCCGAGCGAAAGCGAAGGCCGGCTTGCGGGTTGCCGGGCCGCGCCCAGAGGGAAGCGCCGGCCATCCCCCCGCGTCTTCGGGAAGGCACAAAGACGCCGCCGCGCTGGCGCGGCGTCAGCTGAAGCCCCAGCGATGGTCGCCGCATGGGCGGGACGCTGGCATAGCGGCCCGACGGAGCTCAGGCGGTGTGAATGCGCCGCCCTAGCGCAGCACAGCGCGGCCGCGCGTCACGCGCGAAGGGGCCACCCATGTCCACAGAGGAATGGCCTTGCCCAGGACATCAGCGCGCTTGGAGATTCCGAAATAGCGGCCGTCGAACGACGTGGGCGCATCCATGATCAGGAAGAGCTCATCTCCACCCAACATCGTACAGCCCGCCCATAGCGGCACCGGTCGCCCTGCCCCATCGACCGCCAGGCGGTGCGCAATAGGCCGGCCGTCGACACGGATTGTTCGCCCCTGCGCGCACACCTCGTCGCCAGCAGTAGCAGCGACCCGCTTCACCGCCGGAATATTGGCAGGCAGATAGTGCCGCGCTTCAGCAAGGCGGCGCCAACGCGCGGGGATGCGCGCCACGACCATGTCCCCGCTGATGACGCGCGCGCCCACATTGACCGCGTAAAGTCCAAGGGGTGCGCTTGCCGACACATTCCAGACGAGCCGTGGCGCAGGCGGCGCTACGGTCGTGCCGACGACCGCTGCGACCAATCCTGTGAGGGCAATGCCACGGCGAACCAGCCTGCGGCGCCGCATTCGCGCGGCGCGAAGCTGAACGCCCCAGGCGGCAGCAACGGAAAGACGGCCTTCAGGCATCTGAAGTGCCATGACTGGCGGTGCTTAGCGACCAGGCTTCGAGATCATCGATATGATAGAAGACCAGTCGCCCATGCCGGCGAAAGCGCGGGCCGGTACCATTGCTACGCATTCTCTCCAGATGGCGCACTGTCATGCCGAGGCGGTGCGCGGCCTGGCGGGTGTTGAGATAGGGCCGATCCGCATGTCCGCCGGCATGGTGCCTCGGTCGGTCACTCACAGCTGCTCCCCCCCTCTGCCCAAGTTTCATTGGAGGCGCTGACCATCGGCGAACCGCGGCGGGTTGCAGAGGCTCGAAAAACGGAACGGCCAATTTCGAGCCTCTCCGGTCGCTCAGCCGTATCTCTCGCGAAGACGTGCGGGAGGGGAATCGAGGAAGGTTCGCCATCCGCCATTGGCCATCGCCCGCGCGCCGGCGACCAGGCGCTGGACGCGCAGCCGATAGGATGGCGCCGTGGTTCGCCAGCGCGGGCCGACGACGGCTTCGCCGAACAGTCAGATTGCGATCTCCCGCTGGCTGGCACCCGCCATTATGGCATCATGGGCACGCAGCGTCGCAATCCACCGTGTGGCGCGCACCTCGCGAGGAAAGAGCTTGGCTGGCCAGCGCCGCGCACAAGCGAGCGCCAGAAAAC
>Ga0207676_10000377_pt1 | contig 37930 bp, 30 predicted proteins | sample KBSSwiS72_FD_184307 | JGI IMG/M metagenome (GOLD analysis project Ga0207676, IMG submission 184307) | Switchgrass rhizosphere microbial communities from Kellogg Biological Station, Michigan, USA - KBS Switchgrass S7-2 (SPAdes) (version 2) | ecosystem: Host-associated > Plants > Roots >...
AGCAACAGGCCCGGCACCGGCGGCAGGACGTGATACAGGCGAAAGGCGGCGAACGTCGTCAAGTACAGGATGCCTGCGCCCGCGCCCTGCAGCGAAAGCCCGTACCCCGGTCGAGCGCTTGCTAGCAGGATGCCGATGGCGATCAGCCCGACGCCGATAATGGCCACGCCGACCAGTCGCCATTCGATCGGGACAGTGACGATCTCGGCGAGATAGCGCAGCAGGAACGCCACGCCGAAAAAGAGAATCACGACGCCGATCCGCGTCATCGCATTGCCGCCGGTGAGCCATGCCCACACCGGATCTGGATCGGAAGCAGGCGCCGCAGCCGGTGCGGACATCGCGACGGACGCGGCAGCCGGCGGCGCGGACATGGTGAGCGGGGCGACGGCCGGCGCGGCAGAGGCGGTGGCTAGCGCCGCCTCTGCCGCGGCTTGGACGAATCTGCCGCCGGTGCCGCCTTTGCGCACCGGCAGCATGGCACCGGTCGCGACGCCGGCTGCGTCGGGTGACGGCGCCAGACTAACGGCTTCGCCGGCCTGGGCCGCCGCCGTCCGGCTTTCGCTCGAGCGCGCGGCAGATTTGCGCAGGTACATGCCGATCAGCGCACCGATCAATGCACCGAGCAGCGCGCTCTTGAAACCCCAGCTGCTGCCGATGATGCCGCCGATCAACAAGCCGAGCCAGGTCATGTTGCCCTTCCCCGAGCCATCCGACTAGCGCCAGTCGCCGCGCAAGGCAAGCACGTTCTGCTGCAGGTATTCCGGCGTCGCGCGCTCCGGCGGCACCGGCGGACCGGCAACCAGTGCGATGCGCGAGAACAGGCCGCGAATCTTGCGCATCGCGCGGCCGCGATCTGAACGGCTGAAGAAACTGCCCCACAGTCCGCGCAGCGCCATCGGCACGACCGGCGCAGGCGCCTGTTCGAGGATGCGCTGCAATCCTGGACGAAACGGATTGAGATCGCCGGTCTCGGTGAGCTTCCCCTCGGGAAAGATGCCGACGATTTCACCGGCCCGAAGCGCCGCGGCCGCTTCCGCGAATGCGCGCTCCTTCATCGCCGCGTCCTCCCTGGCCGGCGCGATCGGAATCGTGCGCATCGTGCGGAAGATGAAATTCAACAGAGGAATGCGGAAGATGCGGTGATCCATCACGAACCGGATCGGACGGCGCACGCAGGCGGCAATGACGACTGCATCGACGAAGCTGACGTGATTGCAGACGATGACGCATGGCCCTTCGGGCGGAATGCGCTCGAGGCCTTCCTTGTCGACGCGGTAGAACGTATGGACCAGGAGCCATGCGAGGAACCGCATCAGGAATTCGGGCACCAGCAGGTAGATGTAGAGCGCAATGGCCCCGTTCATCAGACCGGTGACCAGCAGCAGCTGCGGAATCGACAGACCCGCCTTCAGAAGCGCCAGGGCGATGCCCGCCGACGCGACCATGAAGATCGCATTGAGGATATTGTTGGCCGCGATGATGCGCGAGCGGAACGCGGGCTCCGAGCGCTCCTGGATCAGCGCGTACAGCGGAACGATATAAAAGCCGCCGAACATACCGATCAGGATCAGGTCTGCGATGACTCGCCAGTGCGCGCCGACAGCGAAGAATGCCCCGATGCCGGCAAGCCCCTGCGGCGCCAGGTTGCGGCTCGCCAGATACAAATCGATCGCGAACACCGACAGGCCGATCGAGCCGAACGGGACGAGGCCGATCTCGACTTTGTGCCCCGACAGCCGCTCGCACAGCAGCGAGCCGACCCCGATGCCGATCGAGAAAATCGCGAGCAGCAAGGTCGCGACGTGCTCGTCGCCGCCGAGCACGTCCTTGGTGAAGTTGGCGAACTGGGTCAGGTAGGTCGCGCCATAGAACCAGAACCAGGAGATGCCCAGCATCGCCAGCCATACGATGCGGTTGCCGTGCGCGAAGCGCAGGTTGCGCCAGGTCTCGGTGAACGGGTTCCAGTTGATCCTCAATTCGGGCGCGACTGCCGGCGTCTCGGGAATGCGGCGCGAAACCAGGTAGCCGGCGATCGCGATCGCGATCGCCGTCGCGCCGGCGTAGATCGGCCCGTCAGGCTTGATCGCGATCACCAGCCCGCCGACGATCTCGCCCAGCAGGATCGCGACGAACGTTCCCATCTCGACCAGCCCGTTGCCGCCGACCAGTTCGTCGTTTCGCAGGTGTTGCGGCAGTATCGCGTACTTGACCGGCCCGAACAGCGTCGAATGCACGCCCATCAGGCCGAGAGCGACAAACAGCAATACCAGGTCGCGCCGGTAGAATCCGATCGCGCCGACGACCATGATGCCGATCTCGAAAATCTTGATCAGGCGGATCAGGCGCGATTTTTCGTACTTGTCGGCTAGCTGGCCGGCAGTCGCGGAGAAAAGCATGAACGGCGCGATGAAAACGGCCGCCGCGATGTTGACCAGGTCGTTCGAGGAGAACGCCGTCAGCGTCGCCGCCTGAAACGCGACGAAGATGACCAGCGCATTCTTGTAGACGTTGTCGTTGCCGGCGCCCAGGAATTGGGTCCAGAAGAACGGCGCGAAACGCTTTTCGCGCAGCAGTTGGAACTGGCTGTGTTCGGCCATGTTCGACTCCCGATCCGCTAGTTGTGGGACGCCAGATAGTCCTGCACCGCCGCCAGCGCGGTCTGCACCGCAGCAGCGTCCGGCCAGAACTGCACTTCCTTGCCGACCTTTTCGCTCTTGAGCACCCCCGCCTCGCGCAGTACCCGCAGATGATGCGATACCGCAGAGCGCGACAGCGTCGATGCGGCGACGATCTGCCCGACGTTGAGCCGCTCGCCGGGTTCGAACATCAGCAGGATGCGCTGACGATGCTCGTCGCCGAGTGCGACGAACATGCGGGCGATCCGTCGCCACGCGGCGGGGATCGAGCGGGCGTACGCCTGTTTCATGTCTAAATGACTAGTTGTATAGTTACGTTATTCTAGCTGCCCGAAAGCCGTTGTCAAGCCCCGTCAATCGACCGGCACAAACGCTCGAGCGCGCCGGCGATTGGACTACAATGACGTCTCCCCTGCCGCCGCCAGCCTGACGATGCGCCAGTATCTCGACTTCATGCGCCACGTGCGCGACCACGGCCAGCCCAAGGACGATCGTACCGGCACCGGCACGCTGTCGGTCTTCGGCTACCAGATGCGCTTCGATCTCGCCGCAGGCTTTCCGCTGCTGACGACCAAGCGCGTGCACACCCGGTCGGTGATCCACGAGCTATTGTGGTTTCTCGCCGGGGACACCAATGTGCGCTATCTGCACGAGCACGGAGTGACGATCTGGGATGAATGGGCCGGCCCCAGCGGCGATCTCGGACCGATCTACGGATACCAGTGGCGCTCGTGGCCCGCGCCGGATGGACGGCGCATCGACCAGCTGGCTGAGGTCGTCGCTCAGATCAGAAAGAATCCCGACTCCCGGCGCCTGATCGTATCGGCGTGGAACGTTGGCGACATTCCGCGGATGAAGCTCCCGCCCTGCCATGCCTTTTTCCAGTTCTATGTGGCGGGTGGAAAGCTATCGTGCCAGCTCTATCAGCGCAGCGCCGATGTCTTCCTCGGCGTGCCGTTCAATATCGCCTCGTACGCGCTGCTTACGCATCTGGTCGCACACCAGACGGGCCTCGAAGCCGGCGACTTCGTCTGGACCGGCGGCGACTGTCATCTCTACCTCAACCATCTCGAGCAGGTGGAGGTACAACTGGCGCGCACGCCTCGCCCACTGCCCAAGCTCGTATTGAAACGAAAGCCGCCGTCGCTATTCGATTACCGGTTCGACGACATCGAGATCGCCGACTATCAGTACGATCCGGCCATCAAGGCGCCGGTCGCGGTCTAGACGCGGCGATCTGCGCCGAAAGCGGCGTATTCTAAGCAACGGAGGGTCCGATGATCCGGAAACTTGCCTCGGGCGGTTACCGCCTGTACTCGCGAAAGGTCGACCCGAAAACCGGCAGGCGCCGCAACCTGGGCACATTCAAGACGCGGGCAGCCGCCGAGAAGCACGAGCGCGAGGTTCAGTACTTCAAGCGGCATTGACTGGACGCCCGCGACGAGTGCGTAGCGGCAAAAAAAAAGCCCGCTGGAGGAGGTAGCGGCAAGGGGGATTTGGTCGAGCGGTGCGGTCGGGTCAGACGACGCTCCTGGCGGCGTTGACGCGGTCGGCCAATTCTTCGAGCGCGACTTGTTGCGAGGGCGACAGGGTCTGCTTGGGGCCGTGGTCGATCCCGTCGGGCTCGCCGGGCCGGTCGGGCTCCGCAAGCCAGTACGCAGCGAACTCGGGTCCAAGTCTGTCCATTGCCGCCTCCTGATGCTACCGGCGCCGTCGCAAGTTTGCGGTGGCACCTTTCAGGCGAACAGTAAGCAATCGCTGTGCCATCCATCATCATGCGAAATAAATCAGCGGCTTGGGTCCCAGCGGCGCGGCGAAACGCCGACGCAGCGTGTAAAACATCGCCGCGACCATGGCAAACCGTCGTATTAAAGCGACAGCCCCGCGCTGCACTGCGGTAAGTATATGTTTCTACGATGAATAATTTGTCTCAGAATAGAGACATATGTGCGTAAAACGCAACAAGTCGCCGATACTTGGCCTCGCCGGCTGGAATCAGGTCTTCGCTTCCTTGAACATCGCTGGCTCGAGATGATGCCGCTGCAATAGCTTGTAGAACTCGGTGCGGTTGCGCTTGGCCAGCGTCGCCGCCTGCGTCACATTGCCGCCGGTGATCTTGAGCAGCCGGACCAGGTAATCGCGCTCGAACTGCTTGCGTGCCTCCTCGAACGGGGCCAGGACGCCCGAATCCTCGCGCAAGGCGCCATGCACGAGGGTGGCGGGAATCACGCTGGTTGTCGTAAGCGCGACCGCCTGCTCGAGCAGGTTCAGTAGCTGCCGGACGTTCCCTGGCCAAGGGGCGCTGATCAGCAAGGCCATCGCATCGGGCGCCAGCGTCGGCACCGGTTTTTTGTATCGCTCGGCGAGCTTGCGCAGAAAGTGCGTCGCCAGCAGCGGGATGTCCTCGCGGCGATCGGCGAGCGGCGGCAGCTTGAGCGAAACCACGTTCAGCCGGTAGTAGAGATCCTCGCGGAACTGGCCGTTTTCCTTCTGCGCGTCCAGATCGCGATGCGTGGCCGAGACGACGCGCACGTCGACAGCGATCGATTGCGTTGCGCCTACCGGACGCACTTCCCCTTCCTGCAGCACACGCAAAAGCTTGACCTGCAGCGGCAGCGGCATGTCGCCGATTTCATCGAGAAAAATCGTTCCGCCGTCGGCGGCCTGGAACAAACCCTTGTGCGCCTGCACCGCGCCACTGAACGCGCCGCGGGCATGCCCGAACAGCTCGGATTCGAGCAGCGGTTCCGGAATCGCGCCGCAATTGACGCCGATGAACGGACGGGTCGCGCGCCGGCTGGCGCGATGGATGGCGCGCGCCAGCAACTCCTTGCCGGTTCCAGACTCGCCGAAAATGAGCACGCTGGCGTCGGAGTCGGCGACCAGGCGCGCCTGCCGCATCAGGTCTTCCATGCGCGGGCTGCGCGTGATGATGCCGGCGCGCCACTCGCCGGTGGCCTGCGGAGTGGGCTCGGCTTCGCCTCCGCTCAGCCGGACCGCCGCGGCGACCTTCTGCAGCAATTCCTGGCTGTCGAACGGCTTGGTGAGAAAGCCGAACACGCCGCGCTGCGTCGCCGAGACGGCCTCCGGTATCGTTCCGTGCGCGGTAAGAATGATCACCGGCATCGCCGGATGCTGGCGATGGATGGCATCGAATAATGCGAGGCCGTCGATGCCCGGCATCTTGAGGTCGGTGATCACCGCGGCGGGACGCTGGACCGCCAGCGCCGCGAGCGCGGTTTCCCCGCTGTCGGCGGTGCGCACGCGATAGCCGGCCGAAGTCAGCCGCAGGCTGATCAGCTTGAGCAGATCGGGGTCGTCGTCGACGAGAAGGACGTCGCTTGCGTGGGTCATCGGTAGGTTTCCATTGGACACTAGCGTCCGGTGCCTCCGCCGCCACCGCCGCCCGCGCCGCCTGCGTTGCGACTTCGCTCGAGCAGCAGGCTTCGTTCGACCGCCCGCAGTTGATCGAGTTTTTCCTGGGCGAGCGCAGAGCGCTTTCTTTCCTCCGCAACATTGCGCACGCGTTCGGCGACCTGGGCGTAAAGCACCATCGCGAGTTGTTTCAGCGGCGATGCGCCGCCGGTTTTGCCAGCAACCGATTCGAGCAGGGCCAGCGCGCGGCCATCGTCGGGTGGACCCGCATTGGGCATCGTCAGCAGCACCGCCAGTCTGATCCGGTTGACATCGGTGCGCACGCGCGGGTTGCTTGCCTGATTCACCGACGCGAGCTCGCGCCGCAGCTCATCGGCGGGAGCGGTGGCATAGCGCTGCAGGTCGGCGAGCAGGGCCAGCGCCTGCTGCTCGTCCTCGCTGATCGGCGGTGCCGCCGGTGCTTCCTGCGCGGTGGCCGGCACCTGGGGTTGCGGCGTCGGAACCGGCATCGGCGTCTGTGCCGGCGCCTGCGCGACCTGCTCCGGCGCCGGCTCGACTTCGAGGCGAATCGGCGGCGCCGTGATGCCGGAGACCTGCGACTGCGCCGTCAGCGGCGAACCGGGCACCGTCGGTGCCGCCGCCCATGCAGTCACACCGATCAGCAATGCCATTGTCGCGCCGGCGCGGGCAGCATCCTGCCGAAGGCTCACCCTTCCTCCTGGAGGGTGATAATGGGTTTTGCGCCCTTGGCCAGCGCGCGTTGTCCTGGCATCGCCAGCGGCAGGTACAGGCGGAAATGCGCGCCGCGCCGCCCGTCGGTGCGATCGATCAGCTCGATGCGGCCGCCATGAGCCAGCGTGTATTCGCGTGCGATCGCGAGGCCCAGCCCCGAGCCCTTGATCCGGCCCTGGGGCGCGGTCTTGCCCTGGTAGAACGATTCGAAGATGTGCGGCCGATCGGCCGCACTGATGCCCGGGCCTCCATCTATGACGTCGAGCACTGCCTGGTCGCCCTCCGGCCGCAACTCGATCGCGATCGTGCCGGAGCGCGGCGAATACTTGATCGCGTTCGACAGCAGATTGTCGACGATGGCGCGAACCTTTTCGCCGTCACCGACGATCATCGAAGGAACGAGCTTCGTCTCCACGTTGATCAGCCGCGCGAATGCGGCCAACTTGTGCTCGCGCACGACGCGCCGCACCACATCGGCCAGTGCAACCGGCCCCAGTGTTTGCGGCTCGATGCTGCGGGTCTGGTGGTAGTTGAGCAGATCCTCGATCAGCTTCTGGAGCGACAGCGTGTTCTCGCGCACGATGCGCACGATTTCCCTCTGCTCGGGCGAGAGCTCGCCGCCGACTCTGTCGCGCAGCAGCTCGGCGCCTTCCCGCACCGCGGTCAGCGGGGTCTTGAGCTCGTGCGAAACGTGCCGCAGAAAGCGATTCTGCTGCTCCTCGAGCTCGTGCAGGCGGGAGCGCAGCCATTCCAGGCGCTGCCCCAGATAGCGCATGTCCTGCGGGCCGTTGACCTCGATCGCGTGCGTGAAATCGGCGCTTCCCATCTGGCGGATGGCCTGGTCCAGCTGCCGTATCGGCCGTGCGATCAGGACGGCGAAGGTGATCGCCAGCAACATGGCGATCAATCCGGCGGCGAGCGCCAGGTAGCCCCAGGTCCTGCTTCCTTCCGCCGCCGTCTGCTGCAGCCGCTGGATCTCGTGCTCGGTCAGCCGGTTGGTGGCGCTGATCATCGATTGCGTATCCTCGGCCAGCGTCGCATAGCCGTCGGCAAGCGTTTTCGCCGCACCCGGCGGACGCTGTGGCGTCTTCAGCAGCGAAAAGAGCCGGGTTTCGTCGTCGGCAATTTTCTCGAGCTGCGCGATCTGCGTGCGATCGAGCGGAAGCTGCATCAGCTGCTGCGACGTCTGCCGGAAATCCTGCCGCAGGCGCCCGTAATCGTCGATCAGTTGAGGATCGTCGAGAATCAACTGCTGGCGGACCAGGCGCTCGAGCGTCGTCGCCTGCTCATAAAGCTGGCGGCTGGCGCGGCCGGCTTGCGCTGCCTGCAGCACCGCTTGCTGACTCTGCGTCCCGAGTCGGTCGAGGCTGACGATCAGTTCGACCAGCGCATACAGCAAGGGCAGACTTACCAGCAGGAAGCCGAGCAGAATGAATTTGAGGAATGAACGCGGGTAGTACACGGAGTGTCGGAGGCGGGGCCGCTATAATCGGGTTGGACGGCACATGTCAGCGCCAAGGCGGACGGAGTGTACTGAGTCAGAAGTTCCGAAGATAAAGAAGCGGATGGGTTTGCCCCTCAGGCAAGGCGCGAGACCGAAACCGTAGCATAAGCTACGGTGAGGTCGAGCAACGCAGCATCAGGGGCAAAGCCGCCGCGAACTATCGAGCGAATTTCTGACTCAGTACACCAGCCAGCGAGCCACGCGTGCACGATACACCAGCCCCTGCCGCCCCGCCAAGCGCGGCGCCCCGGATTGCGCTGATTGCCGCCGTTGCGCGTAATGGCGTGATCGGCCTGCACGGCCGATTGCCTTGGCGGTTGCCCGACGATCTCAAGCGCTTTCGCGCGTTGACCAGCGGTCACGCGATCGTCATGGGTCGCAAGACCTGGGAGTCGATCGGCAAGCCGCTGCCCGAACGGCAAAACATCGTCGTGAGTCGACACCTCGACTTCGCCGCGCCCGGCGCCGTCGTCGCGCATTCGCTGCCGGAAGCAATCGGCCTCGCCGCTATGCCCTCGCCGCTGTTCGTCATCGGCGGTGAAGCCATCTATCGCGATGCGCTGCCGCTGGCGGACCACCTGTTCCTGACCGAGATCCATCGCCAATTCGACGGCGATGCGAAATTCCCGGACTTCGACCGCACGCAATGGCGTGAAACAGCCAGGGAATCGCGCCGGCTGGACGGGGATTCCGGCTTCGCCTACGATTTCGCGTCCTATTCGCGGCTGCGCCCATAGGGCGCGCGCTTCAACTGCCTTCGCTTGGAGAACTCGCATGTCCGAAGATCACTTTCACGTACACGGTCCGCACGAGCATGAAGCCGAGCATCAAGCTCAGCACGATCCGTTTGCCGGCCGCATCGCGGTGATGACGGCCATTTTCGCGACCATAGGCGCGTTGTTCGGCTATATGGCCGGGCACACACAGAACGAGGCGCTGCTGTTCAAGAACGAAGCGGCGATCCGCAGGACGGAAGCGTCGGATCAGTGGAATTTCTACCAGGCCAAAAGCGCGAAGCAGAACCTCGCCGAGCTCGGCGCCACGCTGACCACCGGCGAGCAGCAGGCGCGTTATCAGAAGGAAGTCGATCGGTACAAGCAGGAAAAAGAAGAGATCATGCCCAAGGCCAAGAAGCTGGAGGACCAGTCGAGCGAGGCCGAGCAAAAGAGCGAGGCGTCGATGCACGTCCACCATCGCTGGGCCCAGGCGATGACGCTTATACAGATCGCCATCGCGCTCGCCGCGATCACGATCCTGACCCGGAACCGGAGGCTGCAATACGTTTCGTACGCGGGCGCCGCAATTTCGATCGCGCTGGGCGCGCTCGCGGTCGCGCACATCTGAAGCGGCCGGCCGCCGCCTAGCCGAGGTTGCGCAACTCCCGCAGTGCAACCGAGAGCATCGCGGCGTCGGGCTGCGCGGCCATGCGCAGCTCGCCCAGCAGCTGCACCGCACGCTCGATGCTGCGCCGGTTGCGATCCTGCCAGGCACCGATCAGCAGAGCGGCCGTCGCGGCATCGGCGCCGCCCATCACGTCGGCGGCGATCGTCCGCTGCAGGCCGGACAGATCGTCCTGCATCGCGCCCCTCGCCAGCATCTGCCAGTGCTGGTCTCCAGGAAGCGCGGCAATCCTGTCGCGCAGCCACGCGAGGCCGAGTCGCGTCGCAAGGTCGAAATAGACGTCGGCGACGAGCTCGACCGGTCGCTGCGTGGCCTCCGCGACTTCGATGATGTCGAGCGTCGCATACAGGGTGTCGAACGTGGCGACCCGCGCCGCCAGGTCGTGGGGCACCGCCTGCGCCTCGTAGCGGGCGATCTCGGCATCGACCCGCGAGCGCTCGGCGGCATCGAGCAACTGGGGCAGGCGCGAGGCCAGCGCCTCGATCCGCGGCGCAAAATGAGCGATCGTCTCGGCCATGTCGTCGCCAAGCCGACGCGAGCGCAGGAACCACATCGTGCCGCGGTCGATCAGCCGGGCCGTGTCGATCAGCATCGCCGATTGCACGGCGTCGTCGACCTTGTTGTCCAAGGCTTCGATCTGCTGCCATAGCGACACGAAGCCGAAGATCTCGCGATTGAGCAGGTAGCCGCGCACGATCTCGTCCGGCTTCGAGCCGGTAGTCTCAATGATACGGTGCACGAACGTGCTGCCGACGCGGTTGATCATGCTGTTGGTGACGTGCGACACGATGATCTCGCGCCGCAACGGATGTCGCGCCATGTGCGCTGCATACGGCGCGCGCAGCGGCGCCGGAAAGTAGCGCGACAGCGCGGTGCTGACCCAACGATCGTCGGGGAGCACCGACGCCAGCAGCTCCTCGTAGAGCCAAATCTTCGAATACGCGAGCACGACCGCGCGTTCGGGACCGGTCAGACCGAGGCGCTTGACGCGCCGCGCCGCGAACTCCTCGTCGTCGGGAAGATATTCGAGCCCCCGGTTCAGGCGGTTCTGCTTTTCGAGGTACTCGATGAAGCGCTGCTGCGCATCGAGCAATTGCGGGGCGATGCGGCCGGTCACCGAAAGCGCCTGCGTCTGAAAGTAATTGTCGCGCAGCACCAGCGCGGCAACGTCATCGGTCATCGTTGCCAGCAGCGCGTTGCGCTGCTTCTCGGTCAGCTCGCCGTCGCTGATCGCCAGGCCGAGCAGGATCTTGATGTTGACCTCGTGGTCCGAGGTGTCGACGCCCGCCGAATTGTCGATCGCGTCGGTGAATATCCTGCCGCCGGCGAGCGCATACTCGATCCGGCCGAGCTGCGTGCATCCGAGGTTGCCGCCCTCGCCGACGACCTTGCAGCGCAATTCGCGCCCATTCACCCGCACCGCGTCATTGGCGCGGTCGCCGACGTGGGCATGGGTCTCGGCTGACGCCTTGACGTAGGTGCCGATGCCTCCGTTGTAAACCAGGTCGACCGGCGCCTTGAGTATGGCGTTGACGAGTTCCGCCGGCGTCAGCGCGTCGGCGGAAATCGCCAGCGCCTTTTTTACCTCCGGCGTGATCGCGATCGATTTGGCGCTGCGCGGATACACGCCGCCGCCGGCGGAAATCAGGCTGGCGTCGTAGTCGGCCCACGACGAGCGCGGCAGCTTGAACATCCGTTCACGCTCCGCAAAGCTGGCGGCCGCGTCGGGCATCGGGTCGAGAAAAACATGGCGGTGATCGAAGGCCGCGACCAGCTTGATGTGGCGCGAGAGGAGCGTGCCGTTGCCGAATACGTCCCCCGACATGTCGCCGATGCCCGCGACCGTAAAGTCGGTCGTCTGCGTGTCGACGCCCATTTCCCGGAAATGCCGCTTGACCGATTCCCAGGCGCCGCGCGCGGTGATCCCCATCGCCTTGTGGTCGTAACCCGCCGAGCCTCCGGACGCGAAAGCGTCGCCGAGCCAGAAGCCGTATTCCTTGCTGATCGCATTGGCGTAATCGGAGAACGTCGCCGTGCCTTTGTCCGCGGCGACGACCAGGTACGGGTCGTCCGGGTCATGCCGCTTCACCTCACGCGGCGGCACGATGCTTTCGCCCACCCGGTTGTCGGTGATGTCGAGCAGTCCGCGCAGATAGTCCTGATAGCAGGCGATGCCTTCCTTCAGATAGGCCTCGCGATCGGCGGCCGGTGGCGCGCGCTTGAGCACGAAGCCGCCCTTGGAACCGACTGGCACGATGACCGTGTTCTTGACCATCTGCGCCTTGACCAGCCCCAGGACTTCGGTGCGGAAGTCCTCCGGCCGATCGGACCAGCGCAAGCCACCGCGGGCGACCTTGCCGCCGCGCAGGTGCACGCCTTCGAACCGCGGCGAATAGACGAATATCTCGAACATCGGCTTCGGCTCTGGCAATCCGGGCACCTTGGCCGGGTCGAACTTGAATGAGACAAAGTCCTTGCGCCGGCCGGCGGCGTCGCGGCGCCAGAAATTCGTGCGCGTCGTGGCCATCACCAGCGCCAGGTATTGCCGCAGTACCCGGTCCTCCGACAGATTGTCGACCTGCGCAAGCGCTGCTTCGATCGCGCGCACCAGCTCCGCGCTTCTCGCACCGCTGCCGGCCCCGAGTCCGGGATCGAATCGCTCTTTGAACAGCTCGATCAGCCCGTGCGCAACCGACGGGTGCGCGGCCAGCGTCGATTCGATGAAAGGCTGCGACAGCGGAAACCCGATCTGCCGCAGATATTTCGCATAGGCTCGCAGCACGACGATTTCGGTCGCAGGAAGACGCGCCGCGAGCACCAGGCGATTGAAGTCGTCGTTCTCGACCTCGCCCCGGAAGATGCTGGCGAACGCCTCCTCGAACACCTGGTGCACGATATCGATCTCGACCTCGGTATCGGCCAGCCCGGACTGCATGCCGAAGTCGTGCATCCAGACCGGCGGCATGCCGGGCGGGACCACGCGATGCGGCCGCTCGTCGAGCACGTTGAGTCCCATGCGCTCGAGCATCGGCAGACTGTCCGACAGGCTGACCGGCTCGCCCAGATGAAACAGCTTGAAGCGCAGCGCGCCGGCCGGCGCTTCCAGCGGGCGATAGAGGCTCATCGCGAGCGGCTCGGTCGCCGACAGGCGAGCCATCATCTGGATGTCCGGCACCGCTTCACGCGCGGTGAAATCCTCGCGGTAACCGGCGGGGAAGGCCTCGCCGAACCGGCGGAAAAGCTCGTTGCCGCGCGCCTCGCCCAGCGCGTCGACCAGCGCCTGCTTCAGCTCGTCGTCCCAGCGGCGCGCGGCGGCGACCAGCTGTGCTTCGACCGCGCGAACGTCGACGTCGGGAATCGCGCCGGGGGTCGTGCGCACGGTGATCAGGATGCGCGCCAGCACCGATTCGGTCAGGTAGACATTGAATTCGGAGCTCGTGCCGTTGAACGCCTGCACCAGGATCTGCTGCCACTTCTGACGCAGCTCGGTCGTGTAGTTCTCGCGCGGCGCATAGATCAGACACGACAGGAAGCGCTCGAATGGATCGCGCCGCACGAACAGGCGAAAGCGCTGCCGGTCGCCCAGATGCAGTATGCCGACGGCGGTGCGCAGCAGTTCGTCCTCGGTGGTCTGGAACAGCTCGTCGCGAGGATAGGTCTCCAGGATGTTGATCAGCGCCTTGCCGGCGTGGCTGCCCGGCTGCAGCCCTGCACGCGCCACGACGTTGGCGATCTTGCGCCGCAACAGCGGTATCTCCGCCGGATTGGCGCTGTAGGCGGTCGAGGTGAAGAGTCCGAGGAAGCGATCCTCGCCGCTGACCTCGCCCTTTTCGTTGAAACGCTTGACGGCGATGTAGTCGAGATAGCCGGGGCGATGAACGGTCGAGCGCGATGTCGATTTGGTCACGACCAGAAGCTCCGGCCGCCGCGCGTACGCCTTGACCTCGGGCGGCAGCGCCGCAAAGCTGGTCGCGACTTCCTTGTTCTCGCCTTCGCGCAATATGCCAAGGCTCGAGCCGGGAACGATTTTCAGCGCATCGTTCCCGCCGATGACGACGAGCTCGTGGCGCCGGTAGCCGAGAAAGGTGAAGTGATCATCGGCGAGCCACGACAGGAAAGCCCGGCCCTCGGCGAGCTCGTCCGGCGGCAGCGGCGGCGCCCGTTTCTCGTTCTCCACGAGTATCGCGCCGACGCGGTCACGCATCTTTTTCCAGTCCTCGAACGCCGCCCGCACGTCGTCCAGCACGCGGACGATGTCGGCGGCAAGCTCGTCGAGCTTTGCAGGATCGACGATGCGATCGACCTCGACATGGATCATCGACTCGCGCTGCGCGCCCTCGGTGTCGTCGGCGACGCCGGCCAATGTGCCGTCGGCGTCGCGCACGACGGCGACGATCGGGTGGATGATCAGGTGCAGGGTCAGCCCGTGCCGATTGACCTCCATCGTCACCGAGTCGACCAGGAACGGCATGTCGTCATTCACGATCTCGATGATCGTGTGCGTCGACTGCCAGCCATGCTCCTCGATCGATGGATTGAAGGCCCTGACGCGAGCGTGCGCCGGATCGCGGCGGCGGGCGAAATTCCAGTGCGAGAGCGCGGCGCCGTACAGATCGGCGGGAGCGCGTTCGGCGAGATCTTCGGGATCGACCTGACCGTAGTAACGCTGGACGAAGGCAGCGATGGTGTTGCGCTGCGCGGCCGGAACCTTCGCCTGTACCAGCTTGAGCACCTCCTCGAGATGCTGTGCCCGGCCGAATTCGGCGGATACTGTCACGGGGACCTCCACGCCGAGATCATGCGCCTTCGGCGGCATGACCGGCGCTCATATTTTGGTGCCGGGAGGGGGAATCGAACCCCCACTCTGTTGCCAGAACTGGATTTTGAGTCCAGCGCGTCTACCAATTCCGCCATCCCGGCCGGCCGCCTGCATCGAATCCGCCCCGACAGGCCAAAGGCGACGCGCAACGCGCGGGCCGCGTTGCCGGCGCGCGGTGAAGCCGGCATTATCGCGGAAAGGGCGCGCCCCTTCAAACCGCGGACATCTTTGAACGCGCCGCACGATGACAACCCGCAAGCCCTACCGCCTTTCCGATTTCGATTTCGATCTGCCGAGCGAGCAGATCGCGCAAGTCCCTGCGCCGGAGCGTTCCGGAAGCCGCTTGCTGCACGTCGCAGGGGCGCGGCTTGTCGATCTTGTGTTTGGAGCCTTGCCCGAGCTGCTGGTTCCGGGCGATCTCCTGGTCTTCAACGATACCCGGGTCGTGCGTTCGCGCATCGTCGGCCGCAAGCACAGCGGCGGCAGGGTCGAGCTGATGCTCGAGCGCATCGTCGCGCCGTGCGAGGCCTGGATGCAGTTAAGGGCAAGTCATATGCCCCGCGTCGGCGCGACGATCGAGCTCCCTGGAGGCGCATCGGCGACGGTGTGCGAGCGCGACGAGCGCTTCTTCCGACTGCGCTTCGACCTGCCGACGACGCTCGCCACCTATCTCGAGCAGCATGGCGCGGTGCCGCTGCCTCCATACATCGCGAGAGCACCGGAACCGGCCGATGCGGAGCGCTATCAGACCGTGTATGCCCGCCATCCTGGCGCCGTGGCGGCGCCGACCGCGGGGCTGCATTTTGATCAGGCCTTGCTCGCCGCGCTACACGCCCGGAAGATCGGTTTCGCTTACGTTACGCTCCACGTCGGCGCTGGAACGTTCCTCCCGGTGGAAAGCGACGACCTGTCGCAGCATCGGATGCACAGCGAGCGCTTCAGCATTCCGCGGGCGACATCGGCTGCGATCGACGAGACCCGAACCCGGGGCCGCGCCGTCGTCGCCGTCGGCACGACTTCGCTGCGCGCGCTGGAGGCCGCTGCCGCGGGAAACGCGGCCGACGTCGGTGAATCCGAAACCTCGCTGTTCATCACGCCGGGCTTCCGCTTTCGCGTGGTCGATCGCCTGTTGACCAACTTTCATCTGCCGCGATCGACGCTGCTCATGCTGGTGTCGGCGTTTGCCGGGTACGATGCGATCCGCGCTGCCTATGCGCACGCGATCGCCGCGCGCTATCGCTTTTTCAGCTATGGCGATGCGATGCTGCTCGAGCGCGATCCGGACGCTGGCGTGTAAGGGTCGCAGCGCGAACGGCGGCGGCTTCGCCTGCTACAATCGCCGCGATGGAATTCTCGGTCAGCGCGCGCTGCGGCGGCGCGCGCAGCGCGCGGCTCACCCTCGCGCACGGCGTCGTCGAAACGCCGGTCTTCATGCCGGTCGGCACCTACGGCACCGTCAAGGCGATGGCGCCGAACGAGCTCGCCGAAGTCGGCGCGCAAATCGTCCTCGGCAACACGTTTCACCTGTGGCTGCGTCCCGGCATCGAGGTGATCGCCGCGCACGGCGGCCTCAATCGCTTCATGGGCTGGGACCGCCCATTGCTGACCGACTCGGGAGGCTTCCAGGTGTTCAGCCTCGGTCCGCTGCGCAAGGTCAGCGAGGAAGGCGTGGCGTTCGCCTCGCCCGTCGACGGCGACCGGCTGTTCTTGACGCCGGAAATCTCGATCGCCGTACAGCGCGCGCTCGGTTCGGACATCGCGATGGTGTTCGACGAGTGCACGCCTTTCCCGGCGAGCCGGGACGAGGCGGCGGCATCGATGCAGATGTCCTTGCGCTGGGCCGCGCGGTCGAAGGCCGCACACGACGGCAGTCCCAATGCGCTGTTCGGCATCGTGCAGGGCGGCATGTACGAAGACCTTCGCGACGAATCGCTGGCCGCGCTGACCGCGACCGGCTTCGACGGGTATGCGATCGGCGGCCTGTCGGTCGGCGAGCCGAAGGAGGCGATGCGCCGCATCGAAGCCCACACCGCGCCGCGGCTGCCGGACGACAAGCCGCGCTACCTGATGGGCGTCGGGACGCCGGAAGACATCGTCGAGGCCGTCGGCCACGGTATCGACATGTTCGACTGCGTGCTGCCGACGCGCAATGCGCGCAACGGCTGGCTGTACACGCGTCTCGGCGACGTCAAGATACGAAACGCCCGTCACCGCACCGATACGAACCCGCTCGATCAGGGATGCGACTGCTACACGTGCCGCAATTTCAGCCGAGCCTACCTGCATCATTTGCAGCGAGCCAACGAAATCCTCGGCGCGCGCCTCAATACGATCCACAACCTGCATTACTATCTGACCCTCGCCGCAGAACTGCGGCAGGCGATCCGCGACGACGCGCTGCCGGCTTACGCGGCCGCCTTTCGGGCAGGCCGCGCGGAAGCCGAGGCGGCGGACGCCTGAGTCCCTCCGCGCCAGGAATCCCCGAGCACCATCCAAGCGCCTGTCGGGGTCCGGACAGCCGTCTCGAGCATGGTAGAATTGCGGGTTAAATCAGCAGCCCTAATGCGAGTCCGCCGGCTGGCCGCAACAAACACCTAGCCAGGCGAATTCCGATGCGAGGAGAGAGCAATCGTGTTGATCAGCCACGCCTATGCCCAGTCGACCGGAGGTCCGTTCGGCGGCGACCTGATGGCGTTCCTGCCGATGGTCGCCATCTTCGTCGTTTTCTACTTCCTGCTGATCCGGCCGCAGCAAAAGCGCGCCAAGGAAACCAAGGCGATGCTCGAAGCGCTGCAAAAGGGCGACGAGGTGGTCACCGCCGGCGGCGTCGTCGGCAAGATAGCGAAGATCTCCGAAGGGTATGCCGACGTCGATATCGCGCCGAATGTGACGATTACCGTGCAACGCAGCGCGATATCGCTGATGTTGCCCAAGGGCACGATCAAGAACCTGTAGAGGCGCGGACTGGTCGCCGCCCGCGAGGAGCGCGAGCGGCGCCTCACGCGATACGCGCCGCTCATCGCCGGACCTCCAATGAATCGCTATCCCGCCTGGAAATACATCCTGATCGCCATCGCCCTGGTCGTCGGGATCTTCTACACGCTACCGAACTTCTTTCCCGAGGTTCCCGCCGTTCAGGTCTCGACCAGCAAGGCCAGCGTCAAGATCGATGCCGGCACGCTGCAGACGGTCGAAGACGCGCTGAAGGCGGCCGGTGTCCCGTTCAATGGTGCGCTGCTGGACAGCAACGGCGTCAAGGTCCGCCTGCCCGACCCCGACACGCAACTGAAGGCGAGGGACGTACTGCAGCAGAAATTCGGCGACAACTACATCGTTGCGCTGAACCTGCTGTCGACCTCTCCGCGCTGGCTGGCGTCGATCGGCGCGCTGCCGATGTATCTCGGTCTCGACCTGCGCGGCGGCGTCCATTTCCTGCTGCAGGTCGACATGAAGGCGGCGCTCGACAAGGCGGCTGATCGCTATCTGACCGACATCCGATCGCTTCTGCGCGAGAAGAAGGTGCTTTATTCGGGCATCGCACGCGAGGGCCAGAACGTCGCCGTGCGCTTCCGCGACGGCGGGGAGCGCAACAGGGCCTACAACGAGATTTCCGCCTCTTTTCCCGACTTGCAGCTCAACAACGTCGACGGCGGCAGCGACGTCAAGCTGGTGGCGGGGCTGAAGCCCGAGGCGCAGAAGCGCATCCAGGAAGGCGCAGTCCAGCAGAACATCACGATCCTGCGCAACCGGGTCAATGAGCTCGGCGTCGCCGAGCCTATCGTCCAGCAGCAGGGCGCCGACCGGGTCGTCGTGCAGCTGCCGGGCGTGCAGGACACGACGCGTGCCAAGGACATCATCGGCCGCACCGCGTCGCTGGAAATTCGCATGGTCGACGACGACCCGACCGCGCAGCAGATGGCGCTCTCGGGCCAGGTTCCGCTGGGCGACGACAAGCTCACCGAGCCCAGCGGCACGCCGATCCTCGTCAAGCGGCAGGTCGTGCTGACCGGCGATCGCATCAGCGACGCACAGCCGGGCTTCGATGGACGAAACAACGAGCCGGCGGTGCACGTGAATCTCGATGGCGCCGGCGCGCGCATCTTCAAAGAGGTCACGCGCGAGAACGTCGGCAAGCGGATGGCGATCCTGCTGGTCGAAAAGGGCAAAGCCGAAGTCATCACCGCGCCGGTGATCCGCGAGGAAATCGGCGGCGGGCGCGTTCAGATCAGCGGCCGGATGAACACGCGCGAAGCCAACGACATCGCACTGCTGATGCGCGCGGGGGCGCTGGCGGCGCCGATGGAGATCGTCGAGGAACGCACCGTCGGTCCGTCGCTCGGCAAGGACAACATCGAAAAGGGCTTCGATTCGGTGCTGTACGGCTTCGTCGTCCTTGCGGTTTTCATCTGCGGCTATTACATGCTGATGGGGATCATATCGACGATCTCGCTGGCAGTGAACCTGCTGCTGCTGATCGCGATCCTGTCGATGCTCCAGGCGACGCTGACCTTGCCGGGCATCGCCGCGGTGGCGCTGACGCTCGGCATGGCGATCGACGCCAATGTCCTGATCAACGAGCGCATACGCGAAGAGCTGCGATGGGGCGACACGCCGCACGCGGCGATCCAGGCCGGCTACGAGCGGGCATGGAACACGATTCTCGATTCGAACGTGACGACGCTGATCGCCGGCCTGGCGCTGCTTATTTTCGGCAGCGGCCCGGTGCGCGGCTTCGCCGTCGTGCATTGCCTGGGGATCATGACGTCGATGTTCAGCGCGGTCTTCGTCTCGCGCGGACTGGTCGCGCTGGTCTATGGCGGCCGCAAAAAGCTCGAGAAAATCTCGATCGGGCAGATCTGGAAGCCGGCGACGTGAGCGCCGCCGCGTCCGGCGTAAAAGCGTAGAGAGCGAAGATGGAATTCTTCAGGATCCAGCACGACATCCCGTTCATGAAGCACGCGTTGGTGTTCAACGTGATTTCGTTGGTCACCTTCCTGCTGGCGGTATTCTTTCTGGCGACCCGCGGCCTCAATCTGGGCGTGGATTTTCGCGGCGGAACCGTCATCGAGATATCGTATCCCCACGCCGCGGACCTCACCCGCGTCCGTGCGGCCGTCGACAAGATGAGCCTTGGCGAGTTTGCGGTGCAGAGCTTCGGCAGCTCCAACAGCGCCTTGATCCGGCTGCCGTTGAAGGAAGGCGTGTCGACCGCTCAGCTCTCCGAGCGGGTGATGGCGGCGCTGCGGGCGGACGATGCCGCAGTCACCCAGCAGCGCGTCGAGTTCGTCGGGCCGCAGGTCGGCAAGGAGCTCTACGAAAACGGCGCGCTGGCGCTGCTGCTGGTGAGCTTCGGCATCGTGGCTTACCTGGCGCTGCGTTTCGAATGGCGCTTCGCCGTGTCGGCGATTATCGCCAATCTGCACGACGTCATCATCATTCTCGGCTTTTTCGCGCTATTCCAATGGGAGTTCTCGCTGCCCGTGCTGGCCGCGGTGCTGGCGGTGCTCGGCTACTCGGTCAACGAATCGGTCGTCATCGCCGATCGGATTCGCGAGAACTTCCGCAAGATGCGCAAGGCCAGCGTGCCGCAGGTCATCAACAGCGCGATCACCAGCACGCTTTCGCGCACGATCATCACGCATGGTTGTACCTTGATGATGGTTCTGTCGATCTTCTTCTTCGGCGGCGAGACGCTGCACCATTTCGCATTGGCGCTCGCCATCGGCATCTGCTTCGGCATCTACTCGTCGGCGCTGGTGATGGCCTCGCTGGTGATGTGGCTGGGGGTGTCGCGCGAGGACCTGGTCAAGCCGGACAAGAAAAGCGGCGCGGCGGGTGCCGAGAAGATCCTGCCCTGACAGGTCGGCAATCGCTGCCGGGCAGGCGCGATGCTGACCACGCTGCTGTACTCGCTGCTGGCGCTGGACTCGACGCTCGCCGAGCTTGCCGCGCAGCACTCGTGGGTGCTATTCGTCGCGCTGTTCCTGGTGATTTTCGCCGAGACCGGCCTGGTCGTTTTTCCGCTACTGCCCGGCGACTCGCTGCTTTTCCTGGCCGGCACCGTCGCCGCGGCAAGCGGCATCGACGTGCATCTGCTTGCGATCGTGCTCTTCATCGCGGCGGTTACCGGCGATTCGGTCAATTACGCCGTCGGGCACTTCCTCGGGCCGAAGGTATTCAATCTGCCTCCTGACAGCAAACTCTCACGCTGGCTGAAGCCCGAATACCTGGAGCGCACGCACCGCTTCTACGAAAAATACGGCGGATTCACGATCATCATCTGCCGCTTCGTTCCCATCGTGCGAACGTTTGCGCCATTTCTCGCCGGCGTCGGCGCGATGACTTACCGCCGCTTCCTCGCCTACAACGTGATTGGCGCCGGCGTATGGGTCGCGGCCCTGGTGTACGCCGGCTATCTGTTCGGCAATATCCCGTGGGTCAAGGAGAACCTGACCTTCATCGTGCTGGCTGTCGTCGGCATTTCGCTGCTGCCGGTCGTCGTGCAGTGGCTGCGCGAACGGCGGCGAAGCGACGGTTAGGCGGACCGGATCTCGCGCGCGCACCCTCCTGGCGTCCCGCTAGACCCGTTTGGCGAGCTCGCTCGCTTTGCCGATGTAGCTCGACGGCGTCAGCGCCTTCAATCGCGTCTTGGCTTCCGGTGGCAGCGCCAGCGCGTCGATGAACGCATGCAGCGTCTCGCGCGTCATCCCCGCCTTGCCCCGGGTCAGAGCCTTCAGCTGCTCGTACGGATTGTCGATGCCGTAGCGCCGCATCACCGTCTGGATCGGTTCCGCGAGCACTTCCCAGTTTGCGTCGAGGTCGGCGGCGAGCCGCGCCGGATCGGCCGCGAGACGGCCCAGTCCCTGCCGGCAGGAGACGTAGCCGAGCAGCGCGTAGCCGAAAGCGACCCCGACATTGCGCATGACCGTCGAGTCGGTCAGGTCCCGCTGCCAGCGCGAGATCGGCAGCTTTTGAGCGAGGTGGTGCAGCAACGCGTTGGCCAGACCGAGATTGCCCTCCGAGTTCTCGAAGTCGATCGGGTTGACCTTGTGCGGCATCGTCGACGAGCCGACCTCGCCTTCGCTGACTCCCTGGCGAAAATAGCCGAGCGACACGTAACCCCAGATGTCGCGATTGAAATCGATCAGGATGGTGTTGGCTCGCGCCAGCGCATCGAAGAACGCAGCCAGCCCGTCATGAGGCTCGATCTGCGTCGTGTACGCATTGAACTCCATGCCGAGCTGCGAGACGACGCGCCGCGACAGCGCTTCCCAATCCACATCCGGATACGCGGCCAGATGCGCGTTGTAGTTACCGACGGCGCCATTGAGCTTGCCCGGGAGCACGGCGCCGAATTCGATGGCCGCGCGCTCGAGCCGGACGACCACGTTGGCCATCTCCTTGCCCAAGGTCGTCGGCGTCGCCGGCTGGCCGTGCGTGCGGGCGAGCATCGGCAGCGCGGCATGCTGATGGGCGATCGAGCGCAGATCTGCGATCAACGTCGTCAGCGCGGGCATCAGCACGTCGCGGCGCGCTCCGGCGATCATCAGGCCGTAGGCGAGGTTGTTGATGTCTTCCGAGGTGCAGGCGAAATGGATGAATTCCGCCGCCCGCGCGATCTCAGGCACGTCGGCGAAGCGCTCTTTCAGCCAGTATTCGACTGCCTTGACGTCGTGGTTGGTCGTGCGCTCGATGGCTTTGACCCGTTCGGCGTCGGCGATGCTGAAATCGCGTGCCGTCTGCGAGAGCTTCTGGCGAGCGGTCGCGCTGAAAGCGGAAATTTCGACGATTCCCGGTTCGTCCGCCAACGCCTCGAGCCAACGGAGCTCGACACGGACGCGCTCGCGGATGAGCGCGTATTCGCTGAAGTGTTCAGCGAGTGCTGCGACCTTGGCGCGATACCGGCCATCGAGCGGCGACAGCGCTGTAAGGGTGGAAAGCGCCTCGGCGATCGGCATAAGGCAGACGATTTTCGCTAGCCAGGTCGAGCCAAAGTGTAGCACGGCCAGCGCATCGGTCCGCGATGCCGGGCGCTCAGCCGCGGTGCTATAATTAACGTTAAACCTGCAGTGCTGCGCCCACCGCAGTGTCCACTCGGTGTCCAGTCATTGTCCATGTTTAACGCCCGTTCCAACGCCTAAATCAACCGATGAAGTTGCTCGCATCGCCAACGAGTCCCTACGCCCGCAAGGTGCGTATCGCCCTCGCCGAGAAAAAGATCGATTGCGAGCTGGTCGAAGCTTCGCCCTGGGTCAAGGACTCGATCGTGGCCACGCACAATCCGCTCGGCAAGGTGCCGGTGTTGATTCTGGACGATGGCACGGCGCTCTACGATTCGCGCGTGATCGTCGAATACCTCGATACCGTGAGCCCCGTCTCCCGGCTGATCCCCGAGCCCAGTCGCCAGCGCATCGCGGTCAAGCGCTGGGAAGCATTGGCCGACGGCATGTGCGACGCCGCCGTGGCTATCGTGCGCGAAGCGGCGAGGCCGGCGAAGCAGCAGAGCGGCGAGGCCATCGCGAGGAATCGGGAAAAGATCGAGCGCGGGATCATCGACATGGCGGCAGAGCTCGCCGACAAGCCATGGTGCAATGGCGAGGCGCATTCGCTGGCCGACATCGCGACCGGATGTACGCTCGGTTACCTGGATCTGAGGCATCCGACGGTTGCCTGGCGGAGCGAGCACGCGAACCTGGTCGCGCTGTTCGACAAGCTGTCGAAACGTCCGTCCTATTCCGATACCGCGCCGCCGCCGGCGTGAGCTCGATCCGACTGGCCGGTCGCCGGACCATCAGCCGGCGCGCCGGACTCGCGACATCGCTATAAAGCCTGCTTCAGCTGCTCCAGGATCGCGGGATTTTCCAGGGTCGACACGTCCTGCGTGATGTTCTCGTTCTTGGCGATCGATCGCAGCAGCCGGCGCATGATCTTCCCCGAGCGGGTCTTCGGCAGATTGTCGCCGAAGCGGATGTCCTTGGGTTTGGCGATCGGGCCGATCTCCTTCCCGACCCAGTCGCGCAACAGCTTGGCTATCCTTTCCCCTTCGGCGCCTTCGGGCCGCGCTTGCTTGAGTACGACAAAGGCGCACACGGCCTCGCCGGTCATGTCGTCGGGGCGACCGACGACCGCGGCTTCGGCGACCATCGGATTGGCGACCAGCGCGGACTCGATCTCCATCGTTCCGAGACGATGGCCCGATACGTTGAGCACGTCGTCGATCCGGCCCATGATGGTGAAATAGCCGGTCTTCTTGTCGCGCACCGAGCCGTCGCCCGCCAGGTAGAGCCTGCCGCCGAGCTCGTCGGGGTAGTACGACTTGCGATAGCGTTCCGGATCGCCCCAGATCGTGCGGATCATCGCCGGCCAGGGCCGCTTGATGACCAGTATGCCGCCGTGACCGTGCTCGACGTCATGCCCGGTCTCGTCGACGATCGCGGCGATGATGCCGGGCAACGGCAGCGTGCATGACCCCGGCACCAGCGGCGTGACACCGGGCAGCGGCGTGATCATGTGGCCGCCGGTTTCGGTCTGCCACCAGGTATCGACGATCGGACAGCGTCCGCCGCCGACATTCTCGTGATACCAGATCCAGGCCTCGGGATTGATCGGCTCGCCGACGGTGCCCAGCAGACGCAAGGTCGACAGGTCGTGGTTCTTCGGCGCCGTTTGGGGCGCGACGCCCGACGCCTTGATCAGTGAGCGTATTGCTGTCGGCGCGGTATAGAAGACGGTGACTTTGTTCTTCGCGATCGTCTGCCAGAAGCGCCCGGCGTCCGGGTAAGTCGGTATGCCTTCGAAGATGACCTGGGTTGCGCCGGCGGCAAGCGGCCCGTACGCGATGTAGGTGTGCCCGGTGACCCAGCCGATGTCCGCCGTGCACCAGAACACATCCGACGGCTTGATATCGAACGTCCAGCGCATCGTCAGCACCGCCCATAGCAGATATCCGCCGGAGCTGTGCTGGACGCCCTTTGGCTTGCCCGTGGAGCCGGAGGTATACAGAACGAACAGCGGATGCTCGGCGCCGACCCATTCGGGCGCACAAGTGTCGGGCTGCGCTGCCACCAGCTCGTGCAGCCACAGGTCGCGCGGCGCCGCAAAGGGAACTTTTCCGCCGGTCCGGCGGTAGACAATCACCTTGCGCACCGCTTCGCATCCGCCCATGCCGAGCGCCTCGTCGACGATCGTTTTCAGCGGCAGCGGCTTGCCGCCGCGCGCCTGCTCGTCCGCGGTGACGACGGCGACCGCACCGACGTCGATGATGCGCTCCTGCAGCGACTTGGCCGAAAATCCGCCAAAGACTACCGAATGGGTGGCCCCGATGCGCGCGCAGCCTTGCATCGCGACGACCCCTTCGATCGACATCGGCATGTAGATGATGACGCGATCGCCTTTCTCGATGCCGAGCGACTTGAGACCGTTGGCGAAGCGGCAGACGCGGTGGTAGAGCTCCTGATAGGTGATCCTCGTCACGGCGCCGTCGTCGGCCTCGAAGATGATCGCGACCTTGTTCGCGTTGCCGTTTTCTAGATTGCGCTCGAGACAGTTGTGCGAGACGTTGAGCTCGCCGTCCTCGAACCACTTGTAGAACGGTGCATTGCTCTCGTCCAACGACTTGGTGAACGGCTTGTGCCAGAGCAGGTTCTCGCGTGCGAGCTTCGCCCAGAAGCCGGAGTAATCGGCCGCGGCGGCGGCGTTCAGCCGATCGAAGTCGGTCCGGGTGACGTTCGCCTGCGCGACAAAATCGCGCGGCGGCTCGAATACGCGCGTTTCGTTCGATACCGATTCGATCGTCGACATGTTGCCTGCTCCTAGATGGCGCGGACGAAGGGACAGGATCCCCTCGCGCTCCTGTGCGCTCCACCGCAGTCTACCGAGTCTTACCCTTACGGTGCAATTGGCAAGTACACGCGGCAACCGCACGCGGCGACGACACGCGGCATCCTGCGGTGGTCGCGCGGAGCCGGATCAGGGTCCCGCGATGGTAGAATCGCATGACCTGACCGTCCGCTTTGCCGGGCGTTTCGCCCGCCGTTTGCGTCGACCACCAGCCATGACGACGATCAAGCAACAAGACCTGATCCAGAGTGTAGCCGACGCGCTGCAATATATTTCCTATTACCACCCGGTCGACTACATCGAGGCGCTTGCCGGCGCCTATGCGGCCGAGGAATCGCCGGCTGCCAAGGACGCGATCGCGCAGATTCTTACCAATTCGCGCATGTGCGCCGAAGGCCATCGGCCGATTTGCCAGGACACCGGCATCGTCGTTGCGTTCGTCAAGGTCGGCATGGATGTGCGTTGGGAAGGTGCGACGATGTCGGCGACCGAGATGATCAACGAAGGCGTGCGCCGCGCTTATCTCGATCCGGACAACAAGCTGCGCGCATCGATCGTCGACGACCCGGCAGGCGCGCGCCGGAACACGCGCGACAACACGCCGGCCGTGGTGCACTTCGAGCTCGTGCCCGGCAACAAGGTCGATGTCCGGATCGCCGCCAAGGGGGGCGGTTCCGAAAACAAGGCGGAATTCGTGATGCTCAACCCGTCGGACTCGATCGTCGACTGGGTGGTGCGGACCTTGCCGACGATGGGGGCCGGCTGGTGCCCGCCTGGCATGCTGGGCATCGGCATAGGCGGCAGCGCCGAAAAGGCGATGCTGCTGGCCAAGGAAGCGCTGATGCAGCCGATTGACATGGCCATGCTCAAGAAGCGCGGTCCCGCCAATCCTCTCGAGCAGTTGCGCATCGACATCTACGACGCCGCCAATGCACTCGGCATCGGCGCGCAAGGGCTGGGCGGGCTGTCGACGGTGCTCGATGTCAAGATTCTCGATTATCCGACGCATGCCGCCAGCAAGCCGGTCGGCATGATCCCGAACTGCGCAGCGACGCGGCACGCGCACTTTACGCTCGACGGGTCGGGCGCCGCGAGCCTCTCCCCGCCGGATCTTGCGCGCTGGCCCGATGTGCGCTGGGCGCCGTCGCCGACGGCCAAGAGAGTCGACTTGGACCGGCTGACGCGTGAAGAGGTAGCGAGTTGGAGACCGGGAGATCGGCTGCTGCTGTCCGGCAAGCTGCTGACCGGGCGCGACGCCGCGCACAAGCGGATCGCCGATCTGTTCGCGCGCGGCGAATCGCTCCCGCCGGGCGTTGACTTCACCAATCGCGTCATCTTTTACGTCGGTCCGGTCGATCCGGTGCGCGACGAAGTCGTCGGCCCGGCCGGACCGACGACGGCGACACGGATGGACAAGTTCACCGAGATGATGCTGGCCAAAACCGGCCTGCTGGCGATGATAGGCAAGGCCGAGCGCGGACCGGTCGCGATCGAGGCGATCCGAAAGCACCGCGCCGCCTACCTGATGGCGGTCGGCGGCGCGGCCTACCTGGTCTCGAAAGCGATCAAGAGTTCGCGGATCGTCGCATTCGCCGATCTGGGAATGGAGGCGATCTACGAATTTGACGTTCGCGACATGCCGGTAACCGTCGCCGTCGATGCGACCGGCTCGTCGGTGCACCAGACCGGCCCGCGTGAATGGCAGCAGCGCATCGGCAAGATCCCGGTCACGATCGCTTGAGGCAACGCGCCGCGACTCTGGTCCTGACGATCGTGGCGGCGCTTGCCGCACCGGCGCTCGCGGCACCGCGCGTGCTGTTGTACGCGACCGACGACACGCCGCAGCTTCGCGCCGCGCAGCGCGGCGTGCGCGAAGCCCTCGGGGCGACCCCTGTTGTGGAGATTCCGGTCGGCGATACCGGAGCGCGTCTGAAGGCCGCGGCACATGAAGATCCCGACGCCGCCATCATCACCCTCGGCCCGCAAGCAGCGATGCGCGCAGCCCGCGACGCGCCCTTGCTCGCCGCGATCGACTGCATGTCGACGCAAGCGGGCGCGAGCGCACAGGCGGTCCCCGCCGCGATTCCATTAGAGCAGCAACTCACCTGGCTCAAGCGATTGCTGCCGGGCGCACGCTATATCGGGGTGCTGTACGATCCGGCGCAGAACACCGAGCTCGTCGATGCGCTTGCCACGGCGTTGCGGGGCACGGATCTCAATCCGGTGCTCGCGCCCGTTGCGACGCCGGCGATGCTTCCTGCGGCGCTCGCGCGCCTGTCCAGCTCGGCCGACGCACTGCTCGCCGTGCCCGACACTACGGTCTACAAGCGAGAGACGGTGAAGGCGCTGCTGTTGTTCTCTTTCCGGCACAAGCTGCCGCTGATCGGATTGTCGGAGGCGTGGGTGCAGGCCGGCGCGCTCTACGCGCTCGACTGGGATTACCGCGAGCTCGGCGCGTTCTGCGGCCGGCTCGCGCTGCGGCAGTTGCCCGGCGCCCGGGTCGCAACGCCGACTCCGCCGCACCCACACGTCTATGTCAACCTGCGCAGTGCCCGGTTGTTCCGCGTGCACTGGGACGAATCGGTGCGCGGGTCGTTAGAGCGGGTCGTGGAATAGCGACGATGGCGGCCCGGGCACCGACCAACGACGAGCGCCCCGCCCCGGCCGACGCCCTCTCGCGTCGGCGCGCGATACGCATCGGCTTGCTCGCCAAGCTCAATGGCCTTGCCGTCGGATTGATCATGGCGACCGCCATCGGCGTCAGCGTGCTGCTGGTCGCGCAGCAGATCGAAGCCGAGCAGGCGCGTCTGAAAACGCAAGGGCAGACCATCGTGAACATGCTGGCCGATCTGTCCGAGTATGCGGTCTATACGGCCGATTTGAGCGCGCTCGAGCGGCTGCTGCAAAGCCTCGAAGGCGACCGCGACATCGCATATGCCGCGGTGCTCGACGATCAGGGTCACCTGATCGCGTCGCGAGGCTATGGCGACGCTGCCATGCCGCCGGCGCCGACGGCCGAGCTGCACCCGGGCGCCGTCGAGAGCAGCGTGCGCCAGGTAAGGGGGCGGCGTTATCTCGAGCTGGTCGCACCGATCTCCGAAACGGCGAACGAGCGAGCGCCCGCGACGGCCGGCGCGCCTGTTGCCGCCGATCCTCCGATCGGCTACGTGCGCCTCGGCTTGAACTACGAGCGCAATGAGGCGCTCCTGCAAAGCAACGTCCTCGGCGCATTGTCGGTCGTCGCTGCGCTGACGGTGATCGCTATCCTCGCCACGCTGTTGCTCACCAGGCACCTGCTGTCGCCGATACGCGAGCTGATGCGCGCAGCGAAGGCGGTCGGCGCCGGCGACCTGGGCGTGCGGGTGAAACCGACGTCCGGCGACGAGCTCGGCATGCTGACGCGCGCGTTCAATCAGATGACGCAGCGGCTCGCGCAGTCGCAGGGGGAAGTGACCGGATACCAGCGTACGCTGGAAGAAAAAGTCGTGCAGCGGACCAAAGAGCTCGAGATCGCGATCGCGCAGGCGTACAAGCTTGCGCAGCATGACATCCTGACCGGGCTGCCCAATCGCGCTCTGCTCAACCAGCGCCTGAAGCAGATCCTCGCGCAGGCGGCGCGCGATCATCATCAGGTCGCGTGCCTGTTTCTCGATTTCGACCACTTCAAGCGCATCAACGACACGCTCGGCCACGACGCCGGCGACCACCTTCTGCAAGCGGTGTCCCAACGGCTGAGCCACGCGGTGCGCGAGTCCGACACGGTGGCGCGGCTCGGAGGCGACGAATTCGTCGTCATTCTTCCCGACCTCGACCCGGAGCGGGCGACGATCGAGATCATGGCGGTGCTGACGCGGGTGCGCGAATCGTTCCTCGCGCCGTTCCGGCTCGGCGACCAGACGCCGACTTTGACCTGCTCGATCGGCGTGTCTATCTATCCGACCGATGCGACCGATCCGGGCGGTCTGATCCGGCAAGCCGATACCGCGATGTATTCGGTCAAGGACACCGGGCGCAATACTTACCGCTTCTACACCGCAGATATGAACGCGCGCGTGCAGGCCCGGTTGCAGATCGAGACCGATATGCGTCGCGGTCTGATGGACGACGAGTTCTTTCTCGTCTACCAGCCGCAGATCGAGATGGCCAGCGGGCGCGCCTGCGGGGTCGAAGCCCTGCTGCGCTGGCGCGATCCGGAGCGCGGCATCATCGGACCGGCCGAATTCATCTCGATCGCCGAGGAATCCGGGATGATCCAGGCGCTCGGCGCGCGCGTGTTGCGCGACGCCTGCCGGCAGGTGACCAACTGGCACCGCCAGAACATGCTGCTGCGCCTGTCGGTCAATCTTTCGGTGCAGCAGCTGCAGCACGACAGCTGGCTGTCGATCGTCGAGGAGGCACTCCGGGTCAGCGGACTGCCGCCGCGCTATCTCGACCTCGAGATCACCGAAAGCGTGATCATCACGCACCCGGACAAGGCGGTCTCGACGCTGATCAAGCTGAAGCAAATGGGCGTATCGATCACGATCGACGATTTCGGCACCGGTTATTCGAGCCTGTCGTACCTGGCTCGCCTGCCGATTCAGGCGGTCAAGATCGACCAGCGCTTCGTGCGCGGCATCGAGCAGAACTCGAGCGACGAGGCCATCGCTCAGGCGATCATCGCGCTGTCACACAGTCTTGGCTTGCGCGTTATCGCGGAAGGCGTCGAGACCGCGGCCCAGTTCGAGTTTCTCAAGACGCACGGCTGCGAGGAGGCCCAGGGCTTCCTGATATCGCATCCGCTCGGCGAAGCCGAGCTTCGCGCGTGGTGGCAGATGCAGGACGAGGAGAATCGCATCGTCGGCCGGCAGGTCGACATGTGGAGGAAGTGACCCGGGTCAAAGATCCGACTGCGTATCGACATCGCGCAGCACGCCCGGATCGTCGACGGCAATCAGCTCGATCTCTGCGGCGTGCGCCGCCAGCAGCTTTTTTGCGCCTTCGTCGCCGGAAAGCGTCTGCAGCTCGGCGAAATAGCGTGCGCCGATCGCCACCGGATGGCCTCGCGTTCCGCGATGCGTGGGCGCCGCCAGCGACGCGCCGCGCCGCAATGCAGTCGCGACCGACGCGACGGTTGACGACGACAGCCAGGGCATATCGGCGAGCGCGATGATCGCGCCTTGCGCTTCTGGAAAGCGTCGCTGCACTTCGCCCACGCCGCAGGCGAGGCTGGCGCCGATGCCCTCGGCTGCGTCAGGACAGACGGCGACCAGCGCACCGGACTTGCCCAGCAGCGCCTCGAGGGCCGCATCGCCGGGACGCACGATGGCGATGACATGGTCGACGCCAGCGGCTAGCGCGGACAGCGCGGCCGACGCCAGTGGCCGGCCGTCGGCGAGCGTGGCCAGCAGCTTGTCGCCGCCGAAACGCGAGCCGCTGCCCGCGGCAAGCAGCAAGCCGACGATCGGTCGTTGCATCGCGAGTCCGATGCTACTGCGCCAGAAGCCTGAACCTGTTGTCCTTGACGACAACCAGCACGCGCGCCCGCTCGTCCATGCCGTTGTGGTTGCTCGGGCTCATGTTGAATACGCCCTGGCAGCCGACGACGCCCTGCTGCTGCTCGAGCGCGTCGCGCAGCGCGACGCGAAACTCCTGGCTGCCGGGCTTCGCCGCGCGCACCGCAATGGGAATCGCCCGCTGAAGCAGCAAGCCGGCATCGAAGGTATTGGCGCCGAAGGTTGCGGGGCGGGTCCCGAACCGCTTCTCGTACGCGCTCATATAGCCGGCCGCGACGCGCTTGATCGGATCGGAATCGGCGATGTCGTCGATCACCAGCATCGACCCGGCGGCGAGTATCGTTCCTTCGACCTTTTCCCTGCCCAGCCTGATGAAGTCATCGGTCGCCACCGCATGCGTCTGGTAGATGCGGCCCTTGTAGCCCTGGTCGTAGAGTGTGGTCTGCGGCAGCACCGCGGGTCCGCCGACGGCCGCGATCAGAACAGCGTCGGGCCTGGCGGCAATGAGCTTCAGCGCCTGCGCGGTGACGCTGGAATCGTTGCGCGCATAGCGCTCATTGGCAACGATCGCAATGCCTGACTTTTCGGCGAGTGCACCGAATACCTTGTGCCAATTCTCGCCATAGGCGTCGTTGAAGCCGATGAAGCCGACGCTCACGACCCGGTTCCTGCGCATATGCTCGATTAGCGCCGAGGCGATCAGGTCGTCGTTCTGCGTGGTCTTGAACACCCAGCGTCGCTTTGCGTCGATCGGTTCGACCACCGATGATGTGCCGACGGTCGCCAGCAGCGGCACCTTGTTCTCGCTGATGATGTCCAGGATCGCGAGCGCATTCGGCGTCGTCGACGGACCGATAATGGCGTCAACCCGATCTTCGGCGATCAGCTTTTTGGCGTTCTGCACGGCGCGGGTCGTATCGCCGCCGTCCTCGAGTTGCACATAGTCGATCGTCGTCTCGCCTATCCGCGTAGCGAGAAGCGCGCCGGTGTTCTTCTGCGGAATGCCGATCGCCGCGGTCGGACCGGTTGCCGAAACCATCAGGCCGATCCTGACTTGCGCAACGGCGGGGTGGCAGCCGAACGCGACCACGGCGAGCAGCAAAATGACGCGATACGGCATGGCGTGCTCCGGCAGCGACAATGAGATGCGAATGCTATGCCCTGCCGTGCGCGCGCGCAAACCGCCGCGGTCGCGCGCGAGCTCGACTGGCGCCGATGGCTTGCGCCGTCGGCGTGGCGGCAGTAGAGTGATATCGGGAGTTACTCCGCCATGGAGGCATGCGATGAGACGCAGACTCTATTTCCTGCTACCCGACCTCCCGAGTGCACGCAAGACGATGGACGATCTCCTGCTGGCACGTATCGAGGAGCGTCACATCCACTTCCTCGCCAGGCCCGGGATGCCGATGGACGGGCTGCACGAATGCAATGTGCTGCAATCGACCGATCTCGTGCACGGTGCGCAAACAGGTCTGATCGCCGGAGCCGTGCTTGGCTGCGTGGCCGGCGGAGCCGCCGCCTATTTTCTGCTGACTGAATCCTCGCACTTGCAGATACCGATCGTCATCGGCGCGGCGCTGGTCGGCGCGCTGCTCGGCGCATGGTTTTCGAGCATGGTCGGCTCGGCGCTGCCCAATTCTCGCCTGAAGCAATTCGAGCCGATGATCGCAGAAGGCAAGCTGCTGCTGATGGTCGACGTGCCCGAGCACAGCGTCGAGCAGGTGAAAATGCGCGTCGGCCGCGATCATCCTGAAGCGGTCTCCGGCGGCACCGATCCGCACATCCCGGCATTTCCTTAAAGCGCCGGGTCAGGCGTGCTGTCCGGCCGCGTAGCCGGAAGACCACGCCCATTGAAAATTGTAGCCGCCCAGCCAGCCGGTGACGTCGACGACTTCGCCGATGAAATGCAGCCGCGGCAACTCTCTCGCTGCCATGGTCCGCGATGACAGCGCGCGCGTATCGACGCCACCCAGCGTGACCTCGGCCTTGTTGTAGCCGAGCGTGCCCGACGGCAGCACCGGCCAGGCGTGGAGCAGGCTTGCCAGCTCGTGCCGGCGCTTTTCGTCGAGCGCACTGACCGGCACGGCGGCGTGGTGCGCCCCGCTCCATTGCTGCGCGAAACGGCGCGGCAGGCGGCGCGCGAGGATGTTGTCCAGCCGCGCCGTGGACCGGCGCTCGGTTTCCAGCCAGGCATGCGCGTCACTGCCCGGCAGCAAGTCGATCGACAGCGCGTCGCCGCCGTTCCAATACGACGAGATCTGAAGGATCGCCGGGCCGGACAGGCCGCGATGGGTGAACAACAGCGCGTCGCGAAACCTCCCGTCGTTGCAGTACACCTCGGCATCGACAGAGATACCCGAAAGGTCGCCGTAGCTCGCCAGTGCCGCGGGGTCGAATGCCAGCGGAACCAGCGCCGGCCGCGGCGGCACGACCGCGATGCCGAACTGCTCGGCGATACGATAGCCGAACGGCGTCGCACCGATCTTCGGGACCGTCAATCCGCCGGTCGCGATGACCAGCGCTTCGCTATTGACCGGGCCCATCGCGGTCGACACCGCAAAGGCCCCTCCTTCGTGCGTGACGCCCAGCACCGCGCACGGCATGCGCCACTGCACGCCAGCGCGATCGCATTCGGTTTTCAACAGCGCGATGATGTCGAGCGAGGTCCGGTCGCAGAAGAGCTGTCCGAGCGTCTTTTCGTGCCAGGCTATGCGGTAGCGTTCGACCAGATCGATAAAGTCGCGCGGCGTATAACGCGACAGCGCAGACCGGCAGAAATCCGGATTTTGCGACAGGTAGTTCGCCGGCTCGGCGTGGAGATTGGTGAAGTTGCAGCGTCCGCCGCCGGAAATGCGGATCTTCTCGCCGAGCTTGTCGTAGTGCTCGATCAACAGGACGCGCCGCCCGCGGCGACCGGCGACAGCCGCGCACATCATTCCGGCAGCGCCTGCGCCGATGACTACGACGTCGTAGCGCGCGCCGTCGCCGCTGGCGTTTGCCTTGGTCACGAAGGCAGCCAGATCCTGCGGCGCGCCGCCCCGTTCAGGGGCCGAAAAACTCGCGAACGCGATCGAACCAGTTCTTCGCGCGCGGGTTGTGCGTGCCCGGATCTTCCGCGTTGATCGCCTCGAATTCGCGCAACAGATCCTTCTGACGCGCGGTCAGGTTGATCGGCGTCTCGATGGCGACATGGCAGAACAGATCGCCGTGTGCATGACTGCGCACGCCCTTGATGCCCTTGCCGCGCAGGCGGAAAACCTGTCCGCTCTGCGTTTCCGGCGGCACTTTGATCTTGGCGTGGCCGTCGAGCGTCGGAATCTCGATTTCGCCGCCGAGTGCCGACGTGGCGAAGCTGATCGGCATTTCGCAGTGCAGATCGTTGCTCTCGCGCTGGAACACCGGATGCGGCTTCAGGCCGACCACGACGTACAGGTCGCCCGGCGGGCCGCCGTTCAAGCCGGCCTCGCCTTCGCCGCCCAGCCGGATGCGATCGTCCTGATCGACGCCGGCGGGAATCTTGACCGACAGCGTCTTCTGCTTTTTGACGCGTCCGGCGCCGCCGCAGGTCGTGCACGGTTCGGGAATGATCTTGCCGGTGCCGTGGCATTGCGGACAGGTTTGCTGGATCGAGAAAAATCCTTGCGATACGCGAACCTGACCCTGCCCGTTGCAGGTCGGACAGGTCTTGGCCTGCGTGCCCGGCTTGGCGCCCGACCCGTGGCAGGTCGCGCAATTCTCCAGCGCCGGGATGCGGATTTTCGCCTCGGTGCCGCGCGCAGCTTCCTCGAGCGAGAGCTCGAGGTTGTAGCGCAGGTCAGCGCCGCGATAGACGCCGTTGCCGCGACCGCGCCCGCCGCCGCCGAAAATCTCGCCGAAGATATCGCCGAAAGCGTCGGCGAATCCACCGAAGCCCTCAGGACCCGCGCCGCGCGCCCCCGCGGCGCCGAAGCCGGCGGACGGATCGACGCCGGCATGGCCGTACTGATCGTACGCCGCGCGCTTCCTGGCGTCGGAAAGGATCTCGTACGCCTCTTTGGCTTCCTTGAATTTGTCTTCGGAGCCCTTGTCGGCATTGCGGTCCGGATGGTGCTTCATCGCGAGCCGCCGATACGCCTTCTTGATGTCGTCTTCGGTCGCGTCGCGATTGACGCCGAGCGTCGTGTAATAGTCCCGCTTAGCCATGCGTGTCCAGTGCCCCGTTCCCAGGCAGATCGATCAAGGGCCGATCTGCGCACTCGTTACAACCAACAGCTGTCAATCATGACTGCATGACGACAAACAGCCGGATTGAGCGTCGCCTTCAGGTGACGCTCAATCCGGCCAATTAATCACGCGGCGGCAGGATTGAGCGTCGCCGCAAGGGGAGCGCTCGAATCCTGCCAGATAGTACGTCGCGCCGCGGCGGCGCCTCAACTCAGCGTCGACGCTAATCCGGCGTGACGCAATATCACTTCTTGTCTTTGACTTCCGTAAACTCCGCGTCGACGACCTTCTCGTCCTCGGTCTGCTTCGCGCCGGACCCATCGCCGCCCTGACCGCCAGCGCCGCCCGCCGCCTGCGCTTCCGCCTGTGATTGCGCGTACATCGCCTCGCCGAGCTTCTGCGACGCCTTCATCAACGCTTCACTCTTCGCTTCCAGCGCATCCTTGTCGGCCTGCTGATTCTTCAACAGCTCCTCGGCGTCCTTCAAGGCAGCCTCGATCTTTTCCTTGTCGTCCGCGCCGACCTTGTCGCCGTATTCGCCCAGCGACTTCCTCACGCTGTGGACCATGGCGTCCAGGCCGTTGCGCGCCTGCACGGTCTCGAGCAGCTTCCGGTCTTCCTCGGCGTGCGACTCGGCGTCCTTGACCATGCGCTCGATCTCGGCCTCAGACAGGCCCGAGCTCGCCTTGATCGTGATCTTGTTCTCCTTGCCGGTCGCCTTGTCCTTGGCGCTGACGTGCAGGATGCCGTTGGCGTCGATATCGAACGTGACCTCGATCTGCGGCATGCCGCGCGGCGAAGGCGGAATGCCTTCGAGGTTGAACTGGCCGAGGCTCTTGTTGCCGCTCGCCACGTCGCGCTCGCCCTGCAGCACGTGAATCGTCACCGCGCTCTGGTTGTCGTCGGCGGTTGAGAACACCTGCTGCGCCTTGGTCGGAATCGTCGTGTTCTTCTGGATCAGCTTGGTCATTACCCCGCCCAGCGTCTCGATGCCGAGCGACAGCGGCGTCACGTCGAGCAGCAGCACGTCCTTGACGTCGCCCTTCAGCACGCCGCCCTGGATCGCAGCGCCCACCGCCACCGCTTCGTCGGGGTTGACGTCCTTGCGCGGCTCCTTGCCGAAGAACTCCTTCACCTTGTCCTGAACCTTCGGCATGCGCGTCTGGCCGCCCACCAGGATGACGTCGCTGATGTCGGAGAGCTTGACGCCCGCATCCTTGATCGCGATGCGGCAAGGCTCGATCGTGCGCTCGATCAGGTCCTCGACCAGGGATTCGAACTTGGCGCGGGTGATCCTGACCGACAGGTGCTTGGGCCCCGACTGGTCGGCCGTGATGTACGGCAGGTTGACGTCGGTCTGCTGCGACGACGACAACTCGATCTTGGCCTTCTCGGCGGCTTCCTTCAGCCGCTGCAGCGCCAGCACGTCGTTCTTCAGGTCGACGCCCTGGTCCTTCTTGAACTCGGTGACGATGTAGTCGATCAGCCGCTGGTCAAAGTCCTCGCCGCCGAGAAAGGTGTCGCCGTTGGTCGACATCACCTCGAACTGATGCTCCTTGTCGACGACCGCGATCTCGATAATCGATATATCGAACGTGCCGCCACCCAGGTCGTAGACCGCGATCTTGCGGTCGCCTTCCTTCTTGTCCATGCCGAACGCGAGCGCGGCCGCGGTCGGCTCGTTGATGATGCGCTTCACATCGAGACCGGCGATCTTGCCGGCGTCCTTGGTCGCCTGGCGCTGCGAGTCGTTGAAATACGCCGGAACCGTGATCACGGCTTCGGTCACCTCTTCGCCGAGATAATCCTCGGCGGTCTTTTTCATCTTGCGCAGGATCTCGGCCGAGACCTGCTGCGGCGCGATCTTTTTGCCGCGCACGTCGACCCAGGCGTCGCCATTGTCCGCCTTGACGATCTTGTAGGGCATGAGGCCAATGTCCTTCTGGACTTCCTTTTCGGCGAACTTGCGGCCGATCAGCCGCTTGACCGCGAAGATCGTGTTCTTCGCATTGGTGACGGCCTGCCGCTTGGCGGGAGCGCCGACGAGGATCTCGCCGTCTTCCTGATAGGCGACGACCGAGGGCGTCGTCCGCGCGCCTTCGGAATTCTCGATCACTTTCGGCGTAGTGCCTTCCATGATGGCGACGCAGCTGTTGGTCGTTCCGAGGTCGATGCCGATAATCTTGGCCATGCTGATTCCTTCCTTTTGCTGGATGCGTGTCTTAGCCGCTACGTGGGGATTTTTCGGTTGGGTTCAAGGCAAAACGCGCGTTATCCGGTCTCGCCGCCGCGGTCGTTCGGCTTGGCCACGGCGACCAGTGCCGGCCGCAGGATGCGATCGCCAAGCAGGTAGCCTTTCTGGAAGACCTGCGCGACGGTGCCTGCCGGCTGGTCGGATTCGATCATCGTCATCGCCTGGTGGCGATGCGGATCGTACTTCTCGCGCAACGGATCGATCGCAACGATCTGTGCCTTGTCGAAGGCCGCGGTCAGGTTCTTCAGCGTCAACAGCACGCCATCCCTGAGCGCTTCGATCGATGCAGCCGGCGCGGCCAGCGTCTGCTCGAGCGCGTCCTTGACAACCAAGAGCTCCTGGGCAAAGCGCTCGATCGCGTACTTGTGCGCCTTGGTTACGTCGTTCTGGGCAAGCTTGCGCACGTTGTCGGTTTCCGCCATCGCGCGCAGCCACGCATCCTTGAGCCGGGAAGCTTCGTCCTCGGCCTGCTTCAGCAGCGTGGCCAGATCCGGCGCGGGATCGCCCGGCCGGGCCGCCGGCCCGCTTGCCGGCGCATCGGTCGGGATCGGAACGCCGGCCTCGACTTCTCCGGAAACTTGACTGTTATGGTCGGGATTTTCGCCCATCGTTGCTCCTATGCCAACACCGGGGATATGGGGATGTTTCGATCCGCTTCAACCGCGATCG